>Ga0315268_10008594_pt1 | contig 10646 bp, 11 predicted proteins | sample C1_top_MG_FD_204535 | JGI IMG/M metagenome (GOLD analysis project Ga0315268, IMG submission 204535) | Sediment microbial communities from Yellowstone Lake, YNP, Wyoming, USA - C1_top | ecosystem: Environmental > Aquatic > Freshwater > Lake > Sediment | place: USA: Wyoming | collected 2017-08-01 | reverse complement strand
CATCTGCGTTACTATGATCGGCCATTAGATCCACCTATCGAATTAGTCCTGAAATGAAACACTTTCTCCGTCCTTTTTGATTTTAATCCCGTTAAAGGTTGCTCTTCTATTTCGGAGTTGTTGTTGAAAACGTCGGGAAAAAACAGGGTGGGAACAAATTCCACCCTGCCTCCTGCGACTCTACTTCATTAACGGGTTTCCTTTGTAGGAAATCGATCTAATCAATTTCTCCGCCTTTTCCGCAGCCTTCTTTGAAAGCGGAGAATAATGGAGGGGCTCAGCTTGCTTTTGTCCCTCATGGGTCATCCACCAGAGCATTTTAACGAGTTGCCTTGCCTTCTCCTCGGACCTGTCTGCGTAATTCTGCTCTTTGTAGACTAAAACCCAGGTAAAGCCGCTTATGGGGTAACCATCTGCAGCCCCCGTATCAGTCAGGCTTACTCTCATGTCATCCGGCAAATCGGTATCTGCAGCCAGGCTTATAGAAGCGATAGTTGAAGTCACAAACTTACCTTTCTTGTTCTTTACAGTTCCATAAAGCATCTTGTTCTGGAGAGCATAGATGAGCTCGACATAGCCAATGCTTCCGGGCGTCTGCTTTACCAAGCCTGCAACACCTTCATTGCCCTTTCCGCCCAACCCGGTTGGCCAATTTAAGGAAGTACCCCTTCCAACCTTTTCTTTCCATTCAGAGCTGACCTTGCACAAATAGTCGCTGAATATGAAGGTCGTTCCACTTCCGTCCGACCTATGTATCACTGTAACAGCCATATCAGGAGCCTTTATCCCGGGATTAAGCGCAGAAATGCGAGGGTCGTTCCATTTCTTTATTTTCCCAAGGAAAATGTCGGCGATAATATCCGGTGTAAATTTCAATTCTGGGTCCCCGGTTAAGTTGTAGGTAATAACATCTGCACCCGCACATATGGGTATATGTAAGATTGGGGCGACTGCCTCTTGCATGTCTTTGTCGCTCATAATTGCATCAGAACCCCCGAAATCGACAGTCTTATTGATCAGTTGCCGTATCCCTCCACCTGAACCTATAGACTGATAGTTCACCTTCACTCCGTACTCTTTGTTATAGACATCAAACATTTTTGAGTACAGTGGATATGGAAACGTGGCACCTGCTCCGATGAGCTCCGTCTCTTTCGCAAGACCCGTACTGCAAAAAATTAACGAAACAAATAAAATAGTGAGAAGTTTCAAAACTCTTTCCATTCTATACCTCCTTTAGGTTTATTCTTTAGCATAATTGTTGTTTGTTACATTTCTGTTACGGTTTTTTAACATTTTGGTTAAACTTCTTTCGCCCTCGTTTTAGACATATTTTTCAGTGCTTTTTCTCACCTCCCTTCCAAGATTCCTGCGGAGAAACCAGGGTCTGCGAATTTGCCCCACCACGGGGTCTTTAAGGGGCACTCCCGAAAACCGGAGGTCGATAAGGGCTGGTTGAAATACTTTGTTCTCCTCGCAATAGTTTCTTGGCATTGATAATTGCCTCAGATAAATCCTGTTCGGGGTTTTGAGAAATCTCTCCATGACCAGGAAAGATCTTTGATATCTTCCGAGCTTCCAATCGCATGATAGAATTGATGTAATCTCCCACGCTTCCTGATTCGGCAATATATGAAAGCGTACCTCCGGCAAACACTGTGTCCCCTGAGAAAAGGGCCTTTGTTTTAAACTCGTAAATGCATATAGAACCAGAAGTGTGTCCAGGGGTATGAATCACTTCAAGAGTATGACTTCCGAGGTCGAAAAGTGATCTATTCTCCACCCAGAGATGCACCCGGAGCGGCACCTCGTTCAAGTCTCCGGAACGGTAGAGGGTCACATAGTGATCTTCGAGGGTGATCTTGGTTGCCGCGAAACGGTGTGCAGCGATCAAAGAAGATTCCTGGAAATACCGGTTGGAACCGATGTGATCCAAATGCTCATGGGTATTGATCACCACGTCAATATCCCTGATCTTCAACCCTAAGCTGAGCAGCTGTTCCTGAAGACGAAGAAAATTTTGGTCCAGGCCTGAATCGATTAAAACATTTCGATAAGCTGCACGGACCAGATAATTGTGACTACCTTTTCCTTCCCCTTTTAAAAGATAGATATCTTGCTGGATCTCTTCTGTTTTAGCTCCCATTGCTTTTCCCATTAAAACTTCGTTTGGCTTGTTCTGCCGGCTGCACAATATCGAAAATCCGATCCAAACGATTTTCCTTAAAATAACGATAAAGACTCGGCCTCAAGGAGCAGAGTTTAACCTCTCCACCCATGAGTTGGAATTCTTTCTTGATCACATTCAAGACCCCCAAGATGGAAACGGCCTCCTTTTCCCCTACCTCTTCCAAATCAACGATCACTTTTGGGTATGATTTTTGAAGATAAGGAGTGATGGACTCTTTTGTAAGCAGACGGTCGTTCACTTCAGCAGTGCCGGATAATTTGATGATCAAAAAACCCTCTTCATACACAAATTCATAATTCATTACAATTCTTCCTTTTGATTTAAATAATCCCATGACCTCTTTCCATCTCCACGGCTTTGAAATTATCCTTAACGGGTAAGAGGATGGAAAACGTGCTCCCCTTTTGAGGCTCGCTTTGGACTAAAATCTTCCCGCCATGTAAGTCCACAACCTCTTTTACGAAAGGAAGGCCTAACCCCTTTCCTTCTTCTGAGGAGATATTTTTCCCTCTATAATAAGGCTCAAAGATCTTTTCCAAATCTTCTTCACAGATGCCGATTCCATTGTCTTTGACAGAGATTTCCATAACCCCAGTGCCCCTCTTATTTAAATAGGTTATGAGAACGACTTCCACCTTTCCTCCCCTTGGTGTATATTTCAAGGCATTAGATAGGAGATTCACCAATGCTCGATACATCAATGATTCATGGCAAGATATCTTTAGGATAGATAGAGAGGCTTTGAATTCAATTTCGATATTCTTTTCTGAGGCGGTCTCTTTTAATAGATCGATGGTTTGTTGGACGAGAGACTTGACGTCCACCTCTTTCACCTGTTCTTGCCATTTTGATTGGGTCAGATCATGAAAAAAAAGGGTCTCATCAATCCATTGGGTGAGATGCAGACTGCTATCATAAATCGTTTTTAAAGCTCCAGAAGCCTCCTCATTTTGGCCTTTCCGGAGCATCCTTCTGGCAGAGAATCCTATAGAGATGAGAGGGGTTTTGAGATCGTGAGCGATCCTCCTGAGGTTCGATTCCTTTGTTTCCATTGAAGAATGAAGGAATTCCACCTTTTCTGCCAATTGAGAAATAGTTTTTCTCTTCTCCATCAGTTTTTCAACCCTGAGGATCAATTCATTTAGCGAAAAAGGCTTGGTGAGATAATCATCAGCTCCGATCTCAAGCCCATAGACTCTGTCTTCCGGCATGGCCCTGGCTGTAAGCATCAATATCCCCATCTCTTTCATAGCCTTACTCTGACTTCGGCGTACTAAACGGCAGAGTTCCCAACCATCGAGATTCGGCATCATCAGATCGAGGATGAGAAGATCAGGCATTTCTGATTCAATCTTCTCCCATGCCTCAAAACCATCATAGGCCTTGATCGTTTTGTGCCCCTTTCTTTCAAGGTTATAGGCCAGCAATTCCACAAGGTCCTTTTCATCATCAACAATTAAGATCTTAGCCCCTGCCGTCACTTTCATATCGTCCTCCTGTACAATGGGAATATCTTTCGGGGGAATATCTTTCGGTTGACCATTCTGAGAAAGGTCCCTCTTTTCATTTACTTCGTTAAAGAAGAAAAGAGCCACTTTTTTTTCAACGATGGATTTCTTAATAGCATCCTTTTCCTTATCAGCGTAAATCATTGATTTCCAAGAAGTCATGTGGTGAGGCTTATGGAAATCAGAATTAGCGATATAAGGAAATCTTTCGAGACCCACACCTTCAAAGAGGTCCTCACGATTGGCGATCTCCCATGCATCGATTTTATTTGAATACCTATCTCTATGTTTCCAGAGATGAAGAGGATGCCGATGGATTGACTCCCTGTCTTCATTTAGAAAGTAAGAAAGTTTGAGAGGAGGGTGAGAAGCAATGGCAAGGCCACCTTGACGATGAATTTCCTTGATGACACTTTCTGCATCTTGGTTTGGATTGATGGCTTCTTTTAAGTCGATACCGAGGATGTGATAATCTTCCAATAAATTGCAGATTTCGAGACCTGAAATTACTAATAGGTCATAGGTTTCTCTTGCCCAATGAGCTATTTCGTCGATCTTCTTGAAATAGGCCTCTATGTCCTTAACAGATTTCCCTTCTTCGTGAATTTCGAGACTCCTCGGGGATTGGGTATCAAAAAGATGGTCGGTGATTGCGATGACATCGAAACCTGCTTCCCCATAAATCTTTACAGTCTCTTCCACCGGCATGGACCCATCACTAAAGGTTGAATGAATATGCAGATCAGCCAGCAACCATTTTTCCATGGTTTTAGATTAACCCCTTAATGTGACAAGAAGATGTCAAAAAAATGAAAATTATGTGACATTTAATCCTTTTAAGCTTGACCTTCTGCTTTCAATTTGTTACCTTTCATTCACCATTTCGTTATTTGTTGGTTAAGAAAAGGGGAGGGGACGATGGAGAAAAAAACTCAACTGTCAGTGATTTTAACGAACGCGCCTGGGGAACTTTCGAAACTCTGCGATGTGTTGAAGGCGGAGAATATTAACATCCTGGGCATGAGCATTCAAAATGCTAAAGATTCAGTTAAAGAGCTTTATAATATGAGAGAAAAAACGGGTAGGCGGATTGCCCTGGCTGAGAGTTATCGGGGTATTTTGAAGGACTCTTCAGATTATTCCCTGATCCGGCTTCTGGTTGACAAACCCGTCGAGGCAGAGAAGGTATTGCTCAAAGGAAAACATATAGTAGATACAGACCAGGTATTAGTATTTAGATTAGTGAACCAACCAGGAATTCTTGGAAGAGTGGCGAAAAGATTTGGTGAAGCCAATGTGAATATCGACTACATCTACGGTTCTGCGATGGAGAATGCTAATGAATCCATCTTTGTTGTTCATATTGTAGAATCCGATTTGGGTCGAATTGAAAGTTCTTTCAAGGACCTTTAATCCCACTCAGCCATTTAAGTTTCAGAGCTTCACCGGGTATTGCCTTGCATCCAACGTGGTGCGAGGCAGAGCGATATAAAAGGTGGACCCTTCCCCGAGCTTACTATCTGCCCACACCCTTCCACCATGGGCTTGAATAATATGTTTGACGATGGAAAGCCCGAGTCCTGTTCCACCTAATTCTTGGGACCTTCCTTTATCCACCCTGTAAAAACGTTCAAAAATTCTGGAAAGGTCTTCTTTCGGAATTCCTATGCCATTATCTTTAATCATAACTTGGATCTCCCCTTGCTCTTTCTCAAGGGCAGAGATCGAAATCTCTCCTGTCTCATGGGTATATTTGATGGCATTATCCAGAAGATTGATGAATACCTGTTCTAAATAACTTCGGTCCCCTATCACTTCAAGAGAAGAGAGGATGATACTTCGTGAGATGGATATTTTCTTCTTCTCTGCCGCTTCTTTGACAAAATCCAACACGTCATCGATCAACTCAGAAAGGGGAAGACGTTCCCATTTCAGATAAAACTCTTTGGATTCGACCTTCGAAAGCATCAAAAGGTCTTCAACAATTTTTGTTAACCGATCAGCATGTTTCTGGATGACCTGGAGAAATTGAGGTGCCACTTCTTCCTTCATGGCTCCCTCTAAAAGTGTCTCCGTGTAACCTTTGATGGTAGTCAATGGAGTTCTCAATTCATGAGAGACATTGGCTACAAAATCCTGGCGAATTTTTTCCAACTCCTTCAATCGGCTAATATCATGGAAGACAGCAATCGCCCCTTTTCTCTTTTCACCCTCTTGACCCATCTCTTCGGGGGAGGGAGAAATTCCCACCACGTTGACCTCGAGTGTTTTCCCTCCGGATAATGGAAAGGTTAATTCAAAGGCTGTACTTTTTCCTTCCTGAATCGCCTCTCGAATCGCCTCCTCTAACTCCGCATTACGGATAGCTTCCAAAGGTGCTTTATCAACGACCTCCGAAGAGAGAGACAATATCTTTCGGAGGGCATCGTTCACCATCAAGATGCGACCCCTTTCATCCACGACTAGAACACCCTCAACCATACCCCTAAGAATCGTTTGAAGATAATCCCTTTCCTTGGAGACCTCGTCAATCTTTTTTTGAAGTTGAGTACCCATCTCACCGATTGACTTCGATAGCCTTCCCAACTCATCCCCTGAATAGACATGAGCGTCTCGATCCGATTTACTGCCAGTTAACCGCTTCACCCTATCCATCATTTCTCTGATCGGTTGGGTGAAATATCTCAAAATCATATAGGCCAAAGGAGTGACGATACCAAGACTGATCAAGGAAGAAAGAAGGAAAGATATTTTTAATCCATAGACGAGGTACCCTTGAATTAAAAGAAGCAAAAAGAAGAGAAAGATAAATAAAACTATCAATTTCCTCTGGAAAGGAAGGTTCATTCTTCCTCCTCTCGGAATCGATATCCCACTCCTCGGATGGTTTCGATGGAGTTACCCAAAGGCCCAAGTTTTTCTCTTAATCGGCGAATATGCGTATCCACTGTCCGGGCATACCCTTCATAAGTGTATCCCCAAACTTTGTCCAGAAGACGTTCACGAGTTTGAACACGTCCCCTGTTGGTTACGAGTTCTACTAGAAGTTTGAATTCGGTGGAGGTCAATGAAATGGGTCTTTTTTTGGAAGAAACTAGATGGCGATCAATATCGATCAAGAGGTCGTTTATCTGAATCGTCTTTTCACCTTCATAGGGAGCCTCTTTTCTATGAAGGATTGCTTTCACCCTTAAAACCAATTCTCTTGGACTGAAGGGTTTGGTGACATAATCATCTGCACCCAACTCGAACCCTATTACCCGATCCATCTCTTCCACCTTTGCAGTGAGCATGAGGATGGGGATGGATCGCGTGAGTGGATTTGATTTGAGTGCTCTGCAGACATCTTTCCCGTCCATTTGTGGAAGCATCAAATCTAGGATGATAAGGCTTGGGCGTTCCTTTTTTGCCAACTCTAGTCCCGACGCACCATCCAGAGCCGTAAAGATAGAAAAACCAGCTTGCTTCAGATGATAAGCAATCAGATCAACAATATCTTTTTCATCTTCGACAATTAGAATAGACTTCGTACGGATATTCCCTCTTCTATTTTTAATCCATTCTTACACCATGCGGGGATGTGCGTCAATAGGTGTAAATCAGAGGGCATAGTGCATAGGGAAGATCAAAATGGCAAAGGATGAGGTCTATGGAATTTACGAGGAGCAGCTAGCCAAACCAGTAGGATGGAAAAAAGATTAAGAAGAATGGCAAGGATAAAGGCCCATAAATAATTCTGGGTTTGATCGAAGATATATCCGGCAACCCAAGCCCTTAAGGCAGATCCTAAACCAATGGCCCCTTCGACCATCCCATAGATCAATCCAAAGTTTTTTCCTTTATAGAGGTCTCCTGTAATTGACATGAACATGGGGGCAGTAACACCCCATCCTGCACCGAAAAAGAAGGCGAATAAATAGAGAAGGACAAGAGAAGAAATATATTGAAACAGGAGAAGGAATAGGATTCCTGAAGAAAAACAAACACTTCCAAGAGTAAAGGTGACCTCCCTGCTGCCTCGATCAGAGAACCATCCCCAAAAGAATCGAAATCCTGCAGACAGGGCACCTATTGCGGCGAATAGGGAGGCTGCCCATATTTTATTCACATTAAGATCTATCAAATATTTTATATGGTGAACGATGATGATATAGACACCAAAAGTCGTGAAGGAAGGGAAACAGATGACATACCAAAATTGGGCTGTTTTAAATATCTTCTTAAGCTCCTGATCCTTCTGAATAGGGGATGGGTGTAAGACCTTGTTGCTTTGGATCTTTTGATGATCCTTTTCATTTAAATCGCTCGAGGAATCGCCGTCTGGAAAGAGACCCATTTCTTGAGGTCGATGTTTTAAAAAGAGTGCGTTGAGAGGAAGAGGAATGGCAAGAATGAGGAGAGAGAAGATGAAAAAGGCAAATGGCCATCCTCGGGAAGAGATCAGATATTGGATAAGGGGGACAAGGATAAAAATTCCAAGCCCAATTCCTACTCCGGAGAGACCATTGGCGGTGCCCCTTTTTCTTTCGAACCAGTGAGCGAGAATCACGGTAAAGGGAGCGATGCTGAGACAAGTGACACCTATTCCAACGATGATGCCGAAAAAGAGATAAAATTGTAGGACTGTTTTAATTTGTGTGCAGAGAAGAAGTCCTAAACCCGTCAAAATAATTCCTGGCAGAATTACCTTACGAGGGCCGACCCGGTCAACCAATGTCCCGATGGTTGGAGCCATGATCATATAAACAACCATAGCAATGGACTGGGCGCCCGCCGCCTCTGCCCGGCTCCAGTGGAAATGGTCAATGAGAGCTACAAAGAAAACGGAAAAAGTGGTTCGGATACCAAACCAAAATGCCATGGAGATCATGGAGAGGCTAACGATCACCCAGCCATAAAAATATTTTCTTTGGGGGGAGAGAATTCTCTGGATCATGGATAAAGACCAATTTAAAAATTTTTGGTTCATTGGTCAAGAAATAATATTTCTTGATTTACTTTTATTTTTTTGTTAATGAATCACTAGATATTTAACCAAGGAGGGGACCCTTGAAAATGAGAGCGAGATATTTCTTTATTTTTACCATGATTTTTCTGCTGATCTCCTGTGCAGGGGGAAGCAAGTCTGAGAAGAAAGATAAAGCGGTAACCATTGAAGAGCATTTTCAATTGGCTTACAGTGCTGCAGAGAGAGGGAATTTGGAGGAGGCGGCCGCAGAATATCAAAAAGTGCTGAAATTGGATTCAAAGAATGCAAAAGCCCACCTCAATCTCGGTATTATTTATGGAAGACAGGGAAAGTTGAAAAAAGAGATTTCAGAGTATGAGAAAGCTATCCGTATTGACCCCAATTTTGCCGAGGCCTATTTTAATCTTGGGGTAGCCCAACAAGGAAGAGGAAATCTCAAAGAAGCAATGGCTCGGTATCAGAAAGCCTTGCAAATCCATCCCAATTATGTCGAAGCCCATACCAATCTTGGAATTCTTTACTTCAGAAAGGGGATGCTCGGCGAAGCCCTTGCTGAGTATCAGAAGACGGTCAACATCAAACCGGACTATGCCAAGGGTTATTACAATATCGGGAGTGTCTATCGGGAGAATGGAAAGATAGAAGAGGCGATCGCTTCCTTCCAAAGAGTATTGGAAATTAATCCCAAATATGCAGAAGCTTACTATGCTCTGGCTATCATCTATTATGAGAAGAAGGACTTTAAGTTAGCGATTGAACATTTCGATCAGGCTTCGAAATTGGGGATGGCTGTTGATCCCAAGTTATTAGAAAAACTCAAAATGTATCGTTAAACATCACTTCCTTGGGAGGTCATAACAGGCTTGGAAAGGGCTTGATTTTTCCCCTTTTTTCTGCTAATTCTCCAGCCATTAGATCCTTCTTACCTTATTTACTTTTAATACACCCTTTCGTTTCTTTAAGGAGAGGAACATGGTTCCAGCATCCGATCTCAAAACCGGAACGATCCTCCAGATTGAGAAAAATCTCTATCAAGTTCTTGCCACCGAATATCATATGGGATGCGGAAAGAAGAGCAGCCTTCAGGATGAAGTGTACAAACCTGCAACCCTCTCCAATGGTATACAGATTTAGGTCCCTCAGTTTTTCAAAGTCAGAGATGGTGTGAAGGTGAGTGTGGCCACGAAAAAATGTATTGGAAAGGCGAAGCGATGAGAAAGATAATAAAATAATGGATGAGAAAGGGGAAGGCGGAATGGGGACGAGAGAGGCGATTTTAGATTTTCAATATTCTGAGAAGATGAAATCTGGGTTGATCATCGGAACAACCCTCTTAGATCAATTGTTGTCTCTAAAAGGAGAAGAAAAGCTCTCCGGGGGTCAAAAGGTATTGGGATGGTACTTAGAGGGATTGCTCCGGGAGATTCGAATCGCAGAGAATGTTTTGGGATCAGGGCATTATGCTGATTTAGAAAGAAAAGTAATGGAGGTGATTGGGAGAATTCAGATGTCCCAATTTCAAGAGGCTCAATGGTCTTTTTCCGAAGCCATCTCCCTGGCCACCACCTCGTGCCAAAAGGCAATGAATTTTTTAGTAGAGAAGAAACTGGTTTAAAGATTTATAAGAGGAGGTCGATTTTATGATCAGAACGCCCAGTGCAAGCTATAGTATTCAAATTCGAGTCGAGATACTCTCTAAACCAGGAATGCTGGGGAGAGTTACCTCTGCCATCGGGAAAGCAGGAGGAGATATCGGTGCTATCGATATTGCGGGATTTAAGAAAAACACCACCATCAGAGATATCATCGTAAGTGTGGCAGATATCCCGATGGGGCAGAAGGTGGTAGACCGGGTGAAGCAGGTGAAAGGAGTCAATGTCCTCAATGTCACAGATCGAACCTATATGATTCATCAGGGAGGAAAGATCGAAATTAAAAATAAGGTTCCCCTGAACACCCGAGAGGATCTTTCCATGGC
>Ga0315268_10008593_pt1 | contig 10646 bp, 10 predicted proteins | sample C1_top_MG_FD_204535 | JGI IMG/M metagenome (GOLD analysis project Ga0315268, IMG submission 204535) | Sediment microbial communities from Yellowstone Lake, YNP, Wyoming, USA - C1_top | ecosystem: Environmental > Aquatic > Freshwater > Lake > Sediment | place: USA: Wyoming | collected 2017-08-01 | reverse complement strand
CTCCGCGGGAACCACGTTGCCCTCGAACGATGAGGAGAGGACCCGGCCGCGGGAATCTCGAATGAACGCGTATGCCACGTCGGCCTGGCCGATGGCCTCGCCCAGGATGAACTGGAGGGCGTTCAGATCTTCTACCTGGACCGGCTCTGCAGCCTTGACGCTCAGACCGTCAGCCAGGATCAGGGCCTTGTTGAGCGCTTCGTCGCGAAGCGTGTTCTGAAGCTGATAGTAGATGAAACCGAGGATGCCCGACCCGAACACGGCGGACATGGCCACGATCATGAACACGACCTTGGTCCTGATGGTGATACGGGCGGAATAAGTGACATTCGGTTTTACTTCATCGTTTTTCATGGAAGAACTCCTTTATGCAGATAATAGCTTCTCACGGCCACGTTTGACCGCGTGTTATGACAGTCGTATCGCCTCCAGCAGGCGGTCTATGTTCAACAAGGCTGCAACGCCGTTCTGCCGCTGCACGATCGCCTTGAGATAGCGGCTTCGGCTCTTTGCGTCCGACGCCTGTACCGCGATATCCGCTGGTAGCGGCAGTACGCTGCTTACAGGCACCGAGATCACGTCAGCAACAGCATCCACTACTATTCCGATGGTCATCTGTTCATGCCGGATAATGGCGACCTGATTGAGGCTGGTGTTTGAAGGCAGGGACAACGCGGGGCGGATATCCACGATCGGAACGATATTGCCCCGCAGGTTTATGATACCGATAACATGGGACGGGGTCGTAGGTACGGGAAATACCTTCTGGGGAATGATGATCTCGGCCAGGAGATCGACCGTCACGGCATAGGTGTCCCCGCTAATGCTGAAGAGGCATATCCTGACTTCCTCTTCTGCGGTTGCATGCTGTACCACCTCGGCGGTGACTTCAGTATTGATGTCGGCCAACCAGGCTCTCCTCCAGAAAAGTAGTTAGATGTATTTCTTCACGGTCTTGAGCAGATCTTCGGGCTTGAAGGGCTTGGTAAGATACTCATCGGCGCCTTGCTTCAGACCCCAGAACTTGTCGCTCTCCTGATCTTTCGAGGTCACCATAATGATCGGGATATTCTTGGTCTGCTCATAGGTCTTGATCTCACGGCAGACCTGGAATCCGTTCTTCTTTGGCATGATAACATCAAGGATGATCAGATCGAACTTCTCAGACTTTGCCTTCGCCTCGGCTGCCTCGCCATCCATGACGGTCACGACGGAATGACCTGTCGATTGCAACGTCTGCTGGATGATCTGCAGTTCCGCCAGGCTGTCATCTGCTACGAGTATCTTGGCCATTTTCATCTCCTTTTTATGTCACACAATGCTGAGCAAAGGTAACATATTTTGTTGGTAGTGTCAAGTTTTCTTTCGTTTTATCACAGAGTTGCGGCCGCTCTCGGGCTGTTCTTTTTCCGGATCAAGTTCACCGAAAGCAGAATGAACATGCTTTTTGCCACATCAAAATCAGAGAGCATCGCCCGTTCGATGATGTCCTGGACAGAGCTCCTGCCGTCAACCAGCGCGAACACCTTGAGGTCCATATCGCTTAAGCCCCGCCGCGTGAGTTCCTCGGCGTTTCCGATAAGTGGCTCAAATACCAAAGAAAAATCAGGTATTTTCTGTTGGATCAGCACCCACTCGTCAGACCTTCGGGTCCCTTCAAGAATCATATCGTCCACTTTGAGCGCTACGGGGTTGGCGAAGACCGGTGCGGGGGTTTTGTCGAAAAAGAAATCGCCGTCCTTCCAGTCCATTGCCTTGAAGACGACGGCTTCCGTGTGACGCTTCAGACATGCCCCGAATGTCTTCTGGTCCAGGATCTTCTCCTGGGCAAGGACGCCATCAAGAGGCTGGCCGGTCATCTCGGCGATCCGGCGCGCATGTTGTAATCCGTCCTCGGCGACTCTGCATGACTTCTTGAGCAGGCCCTCGATACCGCCGATGTTGCCGTTCATGGTAGATCCGGCAAAAGCGATCACGCCGTCCTTGAAGTAGATCTCCGCTTCACCCTCGCGGCGGGTGATGACGATCCTTCCGCTTTGTCGCTGAAGTGAGAGCATCTGCATGAGCTCAACGATGCGGAATGCCGCCAGATTTCCCTGAATGGCGGAGCTGCCCCCGCTCTTGCCGCCACCCTGCGCCTTACCGATAAGCGCTGGGAGGGTGTTCTGGACGAAATCATCAAGGATGCGCTTTACGATGGCAGTGATCATGCCCTCGAGGCCTTCCGGTCCCATTGGGGCTGCGCCGCGGACCGAAGGTGTCGCGGGCGCGACCCTGGCCTTCGCAGCGGCTGCCTTAGCCTCGGCTGCCTCCTGGGCCTTTTTATCGAGGACCTCGCGTATCTTGGCAAGAAGCTCTTCCGGCTGAAAGGGCTTGGTGAAATATTCGCTGATACCCAGAACATCGACGAACTTACTGCCGACCTTGTCGCCTTTTGACGTAACAAGGATTATCGGCGTATCCCTGAACTCCGGGTCGTCTTTCAGGGTCTTGCAGACCTGGTAGCCGTTCATCTTTGGCATGACGAAGTCGACCAAGATGAGTGCGGGCCTCTCCGATTTTGCCTTGGCAATGCCCTCTTCCCCATCGGACGCAAGAACGACCTGATACCCCTGCGACGAAAGGATCATCTCGATCAGCCGCTGAACGGTTGGGCTATCGTCTATGTTGAGGATTTTTTCCCCGGCCATTGTTTTCCCCTGTGCTGCGTAACGCAATGATAATAGCACGGCCGAAAAGGAAATGTCAATAAATTTACCAGGAAATACAGCGGGTTTCTCGGCCGAGGCCCAATGGGAAGCAGTCGATAGGGAAGTGGAGCTTACTGTGGCGGGAAGACCGCGACGAGAGTGCAGAGCGAGGGATCACAGCTTGATATCATCGATCTGCTTGGTCAGTTTTTTTACAAAGACCGATCCCGTCTCGGTATTGAAGATGAGCTTGCGCCCGACATTGCCGCCCGTGTCGGCGCCAATGATCGGAATATTCTCGTCGCGGAGCATATCCTCGGCAAGCTGGATGTTGCGTTCGCCGATGTTCATGAACGGATTTATCACGTTCAGGACGATACCCCCGCCGAAGACCTTTGCGCGCAGATTGCGCCTGTCCGAGCCTAGCTTCAGCAGTTTTTCGATCAGTTTTGCGATAGCAATGTTCCCGTATTTAGGCGAAGCAAGCCCCTCGCCGTTCCAAAAGGGGAGCATGTAATGGTTAATGCCACCCTGGTTCCGGATGCAGTCCCAGAGACAGACCGACACACAGGAGCCGAGAACGGTCGTGACGAAATGCCGTTCTTCGTGCACGAAGAGGCTGCCGGCAAGGAGGTAATGGGTGTTCTCATCTTGATTATAAAGCATTGAAGAATTTCCCTGCGGCGCCGCGATCATCTGAGCTGTGCGGCGAAAACTCGTTTAATACTGCGTTCCATCCCCGAATATGAACTCATTTCCGGCCCCCGATGTTACATCGACAGGCCTTCCCGTTTCCATCTCGGCCAGGGACACCGTGAACACGCACCCGTTGCCCTTATTGCTGGCCAGCACAATGCTCCCGTTCAGCATCTCCACGAGCGCCTTCACAATGCTGAGGCCGAGCCCGTGCCCCTTGTGGCGCTTGCGCACCCCGCTGTCCAGCTGGACGAACCGGTCGAACACCTTCTTCCGGTCCGCCTCGGGGATGCCGGGGCCTTCATCGGCGATGGCAATGTTCAAACGGACACCCTCCTGCCATACACGGAGCGTCACGCTCTTACCCTCATGGCAGAACTCGATCGCATTGGCGAGAAGATTGGAAATGACCTTCTGAAGCCACTCCGGGTCCGTCTTGAACGTGATCCCTTCACCGTCCGGGCAGACGCACTGGAAGTCCAGGGAAACCTTTTTCTCCGCGGCCTTATGACCGAACGCCGCACGCTGATTCCGGACAAGGGCGGCTACATCCACAAGGGCGACACTGGGGATCGTCTCACCCGCCTCGAGTTCGGCTGCAGCAAAGATGTTCCTGAGCTGGAAATCAAGGTCGAACGCCTCATGATAGATCATGCCGGCGATCTCGCGAGCCTGGTCAGCATCTGTTTTTTTGTCGACGATCTGTTTTGTCAGACCCATGATGGAGGTCAGGGGATTGTTGATCTCGTTACGGATGTTCGTCAAAAAGTCGGTTTTGAGCGACTCCGACTGCCGGAGCTTTTCATTCACCGCCTCGAGGTTATGGGTCATTGTCCGCAGATTGGCTACGGCGATCCGGTTCTCTTCGAGCCTTTTCCTGAGCTCATCAAGGAGCGTCTCGTTATCTATCTGTTCCATGGCTTCTTCCTCCGTGACCTTCCTGCCGCGTCGGCCGCAGGTTCGCGCTGGCAGGATCGCTGCCGCGCTGCGGCGCGTCCCGCATTTCACAGGTGCATGACAGTTCTGCGCTTTCGTATATGATAGCTGAACTTTTGAAGAACGGCGGGAAAAAATCAGAGCGATCAATCACACTTGACGTCTTCCTTGCATATGCCGGTATCCGGCAGGGGGTTGAAAATAATGCTTGAACCGCCTCCGGGTGAAAAGGGGGCCAGGGACCCGGATCCTTGTTCGGAAGCAGCTTGCGTTCTTCCCGATCGTGGTGCGGTTCGAGATGTCTGCTTTTTCAGCGGCGCCGGCTGGGTTTGCTCGCAGGTGAGAAGATGGCGTCGAATGGCGTCGGTGCCGGTAAGGAATATCTTTTCCTGAGGCCCGTTCACCATCAGGGTCGGGACGTGCTCGATACCCAGGTTCTTAAGCGTCGCAGCGTATTCCTGTATCATAACATGCCGGACATCGATCTTCTTTTCGTCAAGCTCCTTGCGGATCTCGGAGCAATACTTGCAGTCGGCGCTGTAGAACAGGATGTATTTCGCGTCGCGGGGGAGCGCCGTGCCGCCTGCGGGCAGAACAAGGTAGAAGAGGCTCAGGACCGCGAGAAGAGCGCCGAACCCGGCAAAGACCTCCCGCTGGCCGGAAAGGATGCGAAGCGCTCCAAGCACGACAAAGATGCCGAAGACGCCCAGGCAGAAAACACAAATCGCGTCGAGTCGAAACAGCTGGTATCCCACAAAGAACCCTTCGCCGGCCAGGGACACCACGAGAAGGAAGTTGATGACCCGTTCGCTTTGAACGCTCACCGACCGCATTTCCTTCGCCGCGAGGATGGTGATCAGAGCGACGGTGCCGAGACCCAGCACGACCATCGCGAGGTCGCCGAAGCGCGTAAACTGCGCCACAACCTTGCATCCTTCGGTCGCGCAGATGCTCTTCCCGTAAAGCTGCAGCACGGCCTCGACGAGCAGGGTGAGCGTGCTCAGCGCACTTACGCCGAGGAACAGCAGTGAGGAAAGGTACTTACCATTCATGGGAAGACTCCGGGGATGCGGCGTGAGGTAGGATCATGACGCGGCCAGCCCTTTCGCAACGGCATCGATGAACTCCTCGGTACGTGCGTGGCTACGCGGACGGGGCTCGGCAATGGCCGCGAGGTCCTTGGTCATGACGCCGCCTTCGATGGTCTTGATCACCACGGTCTCGAGCTTTCTGGCAAAATCGGTGACCGCCGGCGTGCCGTCGAGCTCGCCGCGGCGGCCGATCGCTCCGGTCCATGCAAAGATGGACGCCACGGCATTGGTCGAGGTGGGGTTGCCCTTCAGGTGCTCGTAGTAGTGGCGCGTCACCGTTCCATGGGCGGCCTCATACTCATAGGTGCCGTCAGGCGAGACCAGCACGGACGTCATGAGCCCGAGGCTCCCGAAACCGGTGGCCACCATGTCGCTCATCACATCCCCGTCGTAGTTCATGCATGCCCAGAGCATGCCGCCCTCGGACTTGATCACCTGCGCAACGGCGTCATCGATCAGCATGTAGCGGTACTGGATGCCGGCCTTGTCGAAGCCGGCCTTTGCCTTCGCGGCCTCCTCTGCGAAGATATCGCGGAACATGCCGTGATATTTCTTGGAAATGGTGTCCTTGGCGCCGAACCAGAGGTCCGCTTTCTCAGCGACGGCATATTGGAAACAGGACCTGGCAAAGCTCCGGATGGATCTCTCGGTATTATGAACGCCCATGACGACGCCCGGCCCCGAGAACTCGTGGATCGGAACAGCCTGGACCGCACCTCCGTCAGCGGGCGTGAATACGATCTCTGCCTTTCCCGGGCCGCTCACGACAAGCTCGCTGTTCTTGTAGATATCGCCGTACGCGTGCCTGCCGATGATGATCGGCTTTTTCCAGCTCCGCACCGCGGGCACGACGTTCTTCACGATGATGGGCTTGCGAAAGACCGTGCCGTCGAGGATCGAACGGATGGTGGCGTTGGGACTCGGCCATTGCTTCTTGAGGTTGTACTCCTTCACGCGTGCCGCATTGGGCGTGATCGTGGCGCATTTGACGCCCACGCCGTAGCGCTGGATGGCCTCGGCCGCCTCGATGGTCACCCTGTCGTCCGTATCATCGCGGTGCTTCATGCCGAGGTCAAAGTACTTCAGGTCGATCGTGAGGTTCGGCAGGACCAGCTTATCCTTGATCATCTTCCAGATGATCCGGGTCATTTCGTCGCCGTCCATCTCGACGATGGGGTTCTTCACAGTAATGGGCACGGTGCCGTCTCCTTGGGGATCGCTGCACATGAGCGGCTAAAGAATGCTTCGGTCGAACAACGTGTGCAAGACAGGGTCTGCGCGCCTGGCGCTGGACCCGTGTTCTGCGTGATCCGTCAGCAGCTCAATCGGTGAGTTCCAGCGCGCTGAAAAAATACTTGATCTCGTATTCCGCGGTCTCAGGCGCGTCCGATCCGTGGACGGCATTCGCCTCCACGCTCTGCGCGAATTCCTTCCTGATCGTCCCCGGGTCGGCGTTGGCGGGGTTGGTCGCGCCCATGAGCGCGCGCCATGCCGTAATGGCGTTCTCTTTCTGCAGCACCATCACGATGCAAGGGCCGGATGACATGAACGCTGTGAGGCTGTCGAAGAACGGCTTTCTTCGGTGGACAGCGTAGAACCCTTCGGCCTGCTTTCTTGTCATCGCTATCTTCTTCATGGCAATGACGCGAAAGCCTTTTTCCTCGATCCTCGCAAGGATAGTCCCGGCAATGTTCCTCTTGCAGGCGTCAGGCTTGATGATTGCAAAGGTCTTTTCCATGGACAGAGAACTCCTCCCGTTGAGCAGCAATAGTGAACGTGAAGCATGATTTTAAAGCGGCGGGAAGGAATTGTCAACAGGAGACATGCTGCACGGTGAAGGCGGGGCCTGCCTCGTTGGTTTGACGCGGGCCAGGATGCTGTTGGCACAACGCTATTGCTTGTTCAGCCTGTTCTTATAGAGCGTGCTCGCGCCCTGAAAATAGCTCAGCATATCGGCAACGTCCTGTTCGCGAGGCGCGGTCTCAGCAACACTACCGTCAGCCCGGGCGACGACGTAAGAGTCCAGGCGTCTTTTCGGCCCCATGACCAGAAGCCGGTCGCCCGTTATAAATCCAAGTTTCTGATAGGTCGAGATGAATGCCCTCTCGGGGGCTGGACCGGGCTTCAAGACATCCCTGCCGAAAAACTCGGACCGGTAGCGCATGTTCAGGATTCCAAGGACAGTTGGCGCGATGTCGATCTGGCTCATCATCCGGTCGACCCTTCCGGGCCTGACGTGGGCGGGCGCATAAACGAGCAGGGGGATCTCGTACCGCTTGACCGGAAGGTCCACCTTGCCGCCGCTGGCTGCGCAGTGGTCCGCCACGATGATGATGACCGTGTCCTTGAACCAGGGCTGCCGCTTCACCTCGTCGACGAACCGTCCAATGGCGTAATCGGCGTATTTTACCCCGCCGCCGCGGCCCGTGCCCGAAGGAATGTCGATCTTGCCTTCAGGGTACGTGTACGGCCGGTGGTTCGAGGTCGTCATCACCTCGAAGAAGAACGGCTTCCCTGCGGCATGGGATTGCGACCCTTCCCGGATAACGCGCCGGAACAGGTCCTCGTCGCAAACCCCCCAGACGTTGGCAAAGGTGATCTCGTCCTTTGCAAGGTCGCTCCGGTCGGTAACGGCAAAACCGTTATGACTGAAGAAATAGTTCATGTTGTCGAAATACCCGTGGCCGCCATAGATGAACCGCGTGTCATACCCTCGGGATCTCATGAGAGTTCCCCAGGAAAAGAGGTCTTCGTTGCGGGGACGCTTGACAACGGAAGTCCCGGGCAGCGGCGGCATGGAAAGCGTGATAGCCTCCAGGCCGCGCACGGTCCTCGTCCCCGTGGCGAACACATGCGTAAAGAAGAGCGACTCTTTGGCAAGCCTGTCGAGGTTCGGGGTGACATCACCACTGTTTCCAAACGATCTCAGATATTCGGCACTGAGGCTTTCCTCGATGATGACGATGACGTTCAGTTTCTTTTCAGGGCCGGCGTTGGCAACCATCCGCGCGATGTTCCGCGGAGCGGTACCGGCGGTTGGCTCGGTCTTTTCTGAAAGCAGCTCGCGAAGATGATGAAGCGCCTGATCCTCGTCCATGGTGCGGTAGAGCTTCTGGAAATCGAGCTCGTTGTTCCGAAACGCTGCGAACAGGTCGTAAATGCCGTTCCCGGCAAGCTCGTTGGCATAGCTGTTCCGGGAAATGCTCGTCCAGGACTGGTCAACGAACAGTAGTGCTAACAGAGGCAGCACGGCAAAGACGGCGCTCTGGCGTAAACGTAACCTGAATGTGCCCGGAGCGGGAGCAACTGCCCGCTCGATCCGCGTTCTGAGGAGGAAGTAGAGCCCGGCAGCGGCCGCAACAATGCCGAGCAATATCTTGTTCAAGGGATAGGATTCCCGGATATTGCCCAAGACCTCACGGGTATAGACCAGGTAGTCGATGGCGATGAAATTAAACCGCGTCTCAAATTCGTCGAAGAAGAGATATTCAGCAACCACATCGAACAGGAGGATGAACAGGATGGTGAAAAAAAACCCGTGCATGACAAACCGGAAGGAGCGGTGTTGATATGCTTTCTCGGGGACAAGCACCAGAAGCAGCGTGAAGGGAATGGCGCAGTACGTGAACGTGATGCAATCGTAGAGAAAACCGACGCATAACATTTTGATCAGAACAAGCGGGTCCAGCGTCATGCCGGGCAGCGACTTGACGAACAGGATCATCCGCACGGCCAGGGATTGGAGCAGGAATACCAGGGACAGCAGGTAGAGAATACCAAATCTGTTATGTATCGGCTCAAAAACCGAAGGTGTCTTACTTGTCATTAGCTTAACTCACTACGAACGACCATATACTACCGCTTTGTTCACCCCCCTGTCCATAAATATTCGCGGTATCCTCCGGCTATTTTCCCTCTCTCTTGCGCAGAAAAGCCACGATCGCGCCGCTGCCGCCTTTGTCGCGGGGGGCGGTGTGGAATTCGGCGACCATTGTCGTTCCTTTGTCCCGAAGCCATGCGGCCACAGCGCCGGGGAGGACCGGCCCCTCGGTCGAATTGATCCCCTTTCCCGTGATAACAAGGACCGCCTGCGATCCCCGATCATAAGCGCTCGCGATAAAATGCCCGAGCCGCTTAAGCGCTTCATCCTTCAGGAACCCGTGCAGGTCGAGTTCCTCGTCGATACGCAAGGTGCCCCGCTTGAGCTGGCGCATCCGGCTTGATTGTGATCGAACGGGCTCATCATCTTCCGGCTCCGGCGTCTCGACGCGGAACGTCGCGGGAACAAGCGAGCCCATGGCCTTCAGAAAGAGCTCCCGGCTGTTTTCATCCACGCCCGTCTGCGGGGCCGCCAGCGCCGGAGACCGCGTCGCCTGCTCCTCGCCGCCATCTGCATCGATCCGACGCGTCCCGCTCATGGAACGCAGGAACAACTCGTTGTCATCCTCGTGCTCTTCGCGCAACGGCGCCTTCGGTGCCGCGGTTGCAGGCGAGGGCGCGTTCGGCGTAATGCCTTTCAGCGCCTTAAACGGGGTGTTCTGAAAAGATCCCGTCCCCTGTTCCTTTTTTTTATTCTTGCTGTTCCTGGTCATGAAAATTGCGTGAGGGACGGCATCGGTGATCGCGGGATCGTTCGTTCGCGGGGTACGGTGTCATGCTCCGGTGCTTAATGATCGGGATACCGCTCGGCGATATTTCTGATCGTATCGATGCAGTTAAAGAAGGTTTCGACCATTTCAGGATCGAAGTGGGTTCCGGAGCCAACCTTGAGCTCTTCCAGGACATGCCCTTCGTCCCAGCGCTCCTTGTAGGCCCGCTTGGAGCTTAGCGCGTCGTACACATCGGCCAGTGCTACAAGCCTGCCGAACACGGGGATCTCCTCGCCTTTTTTGGGGCGGGGTGAGCCGTCGCTGTTCTCGTAGCCGGGAAGCACCTTTGCGTCGAACGGATTGATATGACCCGGATAGCCGGTGCCATCCCACTTCTCGTGGTGGTTCAGCGCCACGCTGGCCGACGCGTCATCGAACTCTGAATACTGCTCGGAAAAGAGCCGGGCGCCCATGTAGGTGTGCTGCTTCATGATCTCCCGCTCCGCATCGTCAAGACGCCCGGGCTTTTTGAGGATCGCGTCCGCTATGGCCACCTTGCCCACATCGTGGAGCATGGCCGCCATGCGCAGGATGTCGCGGTTCTTTTCGAGGACCTCATGGGGGACGCCGCGCTTCGCGGCCCA
>Ga0315268_10008592_pt1 | contig 10647 bp, 7 predicted proteins | sample C1_top_MG_FD_204535 | JGI IMG/M metagenome (GOLD analysis project Ga0315268, IMG submission 204535) | Sediment microbial communities from Yellowstone Lake, YNP, Wyoming, USA - C1_top | ecosystem: Environmental > Aquatic > Freshwater > Lake > Sediment | place: USA: Wyoming | collected 2017-08-01 | reverse complement strand
AGCACCTCCACCTACGCTATCTGGGACGACCACGAGGTGAAGAACGACTTCGCCGGCCAGGACGTGGACCAGGCCCAGATGGCCGCAGGCCGTCAGGCCTTCTTGGAGTACCTCCCCATCCGCCAGGACGCCAGCGACCCCAATCGTCTTTATCGCACGTTCAAGTGGGGTAAGGACGTAGAGCTGTTCATCCTGGACGAGCGCCAGTACCGTAGCGCCGAGGCCATCTGCAAAGACGATAAGGGCAACACGATATCCATCCCCAGCTTCGAGGGCGATGCCGCCTGCAAGGCGGGCCTGGCCGACCCGTCACGCACCTTCCTGGGGCAGGAGCAGAAGGAGTGGTTGAAGCAGGCCCTCCTGAACTCGACGGCGAAGTTCAAGTTCATCGTCAACGAGGTCGCGATCAGCGAGCTCATTCTCTTGCCCTACGACCGCTGGGAGGGCTACGCCGCAGAACGCCGCGAGTTCCTCGACTTCCTAGAGAACAACGACATCAAAAACGTCATCTTCCTGACCACGGACCTCCACGCCTCCATCGTCAAGACAGTGGACAAGCGCTACAAGGAGGTCATCGTGGGGCCCATCGGGACGACGCCTTTGGGCGCGGAGCTGGAGGCGATTGGCGTGCCCCTCTCCCTGGCCCAAGGGCTCGTGCCGGACGTGGAGTACCAGAAGCTGGACACCTTCAGCTACGGCCTGGTGCACGTAATGACCGGCACCACCCCCGCGCGGGTCCAGATTCAGATCAAGGACCTGGACGGCCAGGTGCTACACACGGTGGATATACCGGAGGAAGAGTAGAGGACAAGCGAGCCCTAGGTTGGACGGAGGCCGTCCTAGTCTCCGTTGACTGGCACGGGTTTCCCGCCCTTTAGTCTCACGTCCTTGCGCTGATAGGCGGCCTTCCCCTTCAGCTTTCGTGCGGCATGCTTCAAGCCAAACGTATGAGTCCGCCCGCCTCCGCCTGCTCCTGCCGTGCTACCTTGATACTGCCAGTCATCCTTTTGGAGATAGATTACATCTACGCGCCAAATGATGATGGGCTTGCCAGGTTCCACGGACGTCGTCGGGTCAACCAGATATCGCCAAATGATGTACCAGCCCGGGTGGTCGTAGTGGGACTGCAATTCCCATGGGCGCTTACTGCCCTTTGACTCCAGGCAGTCATTCGGAGAACGGTTTGGGCCGCTGCCCTTTCTGCACAGGTCAGGAAACCGTTGCTGGGCCATGTCGAGGTGGCGGCTCTTTTCATAGACACTGTATGCGTCTAGGGCCTTGGTGCCGTAAATACCAACCAGCGCACTAAATACGTTGGCCTGCTCGTAGTAGATGTCAACAAGGTCAGCTAGCTCCCGTTCGATGTATTCGACCGCTCTGCGGATAGCCGCGACGGTTAAGCCTGGCGGCAGTGGTACGGACGAATCAAGCTCTCTTTGTTGAACCACTGCCGTTCTCCCCATTGACTCTCAGTACAGCCAGCCGAGGAATCGCCGATACGGCCATCTCGTAGTACTCTGGCTTGATTTCAAGCCCGATGCTCGCAAGGCCGCACGCCGCGGCAGCAGCAATGGTTGAGCCTGAGCCCATGAAGGGGTCAAGGATGACCCCCTCACCCAGTGGGAGAGCAGCGCGGACAATCTGTCTGAGAAAGTGCTGCGGCTTTAGGGAGGGGTGGGGCGCAATGAGGCGTTCCACGCCGCGAGCTGGTGACGATTCTACCAAGTCCTTGAATGGCTCGTCTCCCGAAATCCGCCTGAGTCCGCCCGTCTTCCATTTCCGAAGATTGTCCTGGACGCGCCCTTCGCATGGTTTACGAAAGAGTGCCCATGGCTCCCAGCAGGACTTCGGCATCACGCACACGTCGCGAAACTCGTTGTGCGCATTCTTCGGCCGGTCGCCGCCCCGCAGGGTATACACGGTGCGAATGATGTCTCCCCGCTTCTCCAGGCCTGCCGCGATGAGGGGCCCATATACCAGGTGGGACACAAGGGGATTGGTCGCGACAAACACATGGCCGCCTGGAACGAGAACGCGACCCAAAGCGATGCCAAGCTTCCAAAAGAACTCTCGCAAACACGCTCTGTCGCTTTGGGTGAGCACCGTGAAGCGCGGAAGGGGCTGCCGTTTGTGCCCGTCGAACGCCGGCGGAATACGCCACACGCCACCCCGCCCGTTCTTGAGCTTTGTCAACTCCTTGTCGGTATACTCGACGAGGCCGTACGGAGGATCGGTGACAACCGCATGGATGGAGTTGGCAGGCGCTGTTGCCAGCCATTCAAAGGCGTCCACGTTGTGGATCTCGTATGGGCCGAAGACTCGCCCTTCCGAGGTGCTCGGGAGTCGAACCAGATGTGTAACTGTCTGGCGCAATCTTGGAGAGATCATCCCTTCTCCCCTCCTGTCCACCCTCGGCAAACATTTGTGCCGATTGTTACACGGTTCCGTGTATTTGTCAACCCCCTGCGCCCTACAAAATCACACTCCCCGCATCCCCCAGCACGCCGGCGAGGCGCGCGGACAGCTCGTCGCAGGCGCGGGCGCGCGGTAGCTCCAACTCCACCTCGTCGCCGTCCTGCTGGCGGATGGTCAGGCGCACGTGGTCCTCGCCCTCGAACTCCTGGAGAGCGCTCATCACCGCCCGCAGGCGCTCGTGGTCGCTGTCGCTGTCCTCCGTCTCCGAGAGCGTGATGCGCATCTCGCGGGGCCCGTTGGCGCGGGGCCCGTTGTTCTTGGGCCGCGGCGCCGGGCTGCGGTTCACCCGCACCGGCCGCGGCGCCTCGATCGGCCCGTTGAACCCGCCGACGGCCTCGGGGTCGAGCTCGCTGCCCTCGTCATAGCGGACCGCCTTCTGCACGCTGACCTGGAGGCGGTCGTTCCGCGAGCGGACGCGCACTGTCAGGAGGAGGATGCTGCCCTCGGCCCAGAGGTCACGCGTCTGGTCGTAGACGTCGGGCCAAACGGTGACCTCGACGGCACCTGTCAGGTCTTCGAGCTCCACCGCCAGGAAGGGCCGCCCGTCGCGGGTCAGGATCTGGCGGATGTGAGCGACGATACCGGCGATGATCACCTCGCGGCCGGCCATCTCCTCCGACACCTCGGAGCACATGGCCGTGACCTGCGGCCCCAGGGCAGCGGCCGCTCGCGTGAAGGGATGCTCCGACACGTAGACGCCCAGCAGCTCCTTCTCCCAGGCCAGCTCCTGGGAACGGGGCACCTCCGCCGCCTGCAGCGCCAGCGCCGGGCTGGGCCCCGTCTCCTGGAAGATGTCGAAGAGGGTGGCCTGGCCCGACTCCCGCAGCTTCTGCGCCGACTGGGCCAGGTTCATCAGGCGGTCCAGGTTGCCGAGCAGCGTACCTCGGTCGCCCAGGCCGTCCAGGGCGCCGGCCTTAATCATGCATTCCAGCGCCCGCTTGTTGAGCTGACGGAAGCTCACCCGCTGGCAGAAGTCCTCGATTGAGGCGAACGGCCCGCCCTGGTCGCGGGCGGCGATGATCCCCTCGACGATGCCGACCCCCACGTTCTTGATGTTGGCCAGCCCAAAGCGGATAGCCTCGCGCTCGTCCAGGCGCTCCAGACTGAACGTGAGGGCGCTACGCTTGACGTCCGGTGGCAGGACGCGGATGCCCAGCCGGGCGCACTCGGCGGTGGCCTCGGCCACGCGCTGGGCGGAACCGGCGCCGTGATGCTCGGCCAGCATGAGGACGGCGGTCATGTACTCCGCCGGGAAGTTGGCCTTCAGGTAGGCGGTCTGGTAGGCGATACGGGCGTAAGAGACGGCGTGGGCCTTATTGAAGGCGTAGCCGGCGAAGGGCTCGATGAGGTTGAAGATCTGTTCGGCCTGGGCCTGGCGGTAGCCGTTCTTCTTCGCCCCCGCCAGGAAACGCTGCCGCTCGGCGCGCATGACGGCGGCGATCTTTTTGCCCATGGCCTTGCGCATGACGTCTGCCTCGCCCAGCGCGTAGCCGGCGAACTTCTGGGCGATGAGCAGCACCTGGTCCTGGTAGACGATGACGCCGTAGGTCTCGTCCAGGATGTCCGCCAGGTCCGGGTGCGGGTAGCGGATCTCCTCCAGGCCGTGCTTGGCGCGGATGTAAGTCGGGATGTGCTGCATCGGGCCCGGCCGGAAGAGGGCGACCATGGCCGCCAGGTCGTGGACGGCGGTCGGCTTTAGCTCCTGGACGTAGCGGCGCATGCCCGCGCTCTCCAGCTGGAAGACGCCGAAGGTCTCGCCGCTGGAGAGGAGGGCGTAGGTCTCGGCGTCGCCGTCGGGCAGGGTCTTGAGGTCGATGTCCACGCCCTGGGTCTCGCGGATGATCTCCACCGCCTTGCCCAGGATGGTGAGGTTGGCCAGGCCCAGGAAGTCCATCTTCAGCAGGCCGATGTCGGCCACGGCCTCCATGGCGTACTGGGTCGTAGGGATCGACGTGTCGTCGCCGCGGGCCGGCCGCTGGAGGGGGAGGAAGCTCACCAGGGGCTCGGGGCCGATGACCACGCCGGCAGCGTGGGTGCTGGCGTGGCGGGCCACGCCCTCCACCTGCTTGGCCGTGTCCACAAGCCGCTTCACCTGCTCGTCGGCCTCGCAGATAGAGCGCAGCTCGGCGTTCTCGGACAAGGCGCGGTCGATGGTCATGTGGAGGGCGGCGGGCACCAGGCGGGCCACCCGGTCGACGTCGGCGTAGGTCATGCCCAGGGCGCGCCCCACGTCGCGGATGGCGGCCTTGGCGCCCATGGTCCCGAAGGTGATGATCTGGGCCACGCGATCGGAACCGTACTTCTCCGCGGCGTACCGGATCATCTCGTCGCGGCGGTCGTCCGCGAAGTCCAGGTCCACGTCGGGCATCTCCCGCCGCTCCACGTTCAGGAAGCGCTCGAACACCAGGCGATATTCCAGCGGGTCGATGTCCGTCACACCCAGGCAATAGAGGATGGTGCTCGCCGCCGCCGAGCCGCGCACCGCCATCAGGATCCCCCGGCCGCGTGCGAACTGAGCGAAGTCGTGCACGACCAGGATGTAGTGGGCGAACCCCGTCTGCCGCACGACAGACAGCTCGTACTCCAGCCGGCGGCGCGCCTCGTCGGAAACGTGGGGATAGAGCCGGACAAGGCCGTCGTGGCAGAGCTGCGCCAGGTAGTCGTCCGCCGAGAGGCCCGGCGGCACGTCGGCCTCGGGCAGGTGCGGCCGCCCGAACTCAAGCTCCAGGTTGCACATCTCGGCGATGTGCCAGGTGTTGTCGATGGCCTGAGGCAGCTCCGGGAAGAGCTGCCTCATCTCCTCCTCGGACTTCAGGTAGTAGGAGTCGGCGTCGCCGGCCAGGCGCATCCGCCGCTCATCCAGGATCGAGGTGTTGGTGCCGATGCAGAGGAGGATATCGTGGATGGGGGCGTCCTCGCGCCGGACGAAGTGCACGTCGTTGGTGGCCACTAGCGGAAAGCCCAGTTCGTTAGCCAGCGGCACGAGCTTCTTGTTCAGCTTGGCGGCTTCGGGGATGTTGTGCTCCTGCACCTCGATGTAGAAGTCGCCGAACACCTCCTTGTACCACCGTGCCGCCTGCGCCGCCTCCTCCCGGCGGTCGGCAGCCAGAAGGCGGGCCACCTCCCCGCTCTGGCAACCGGAGAGCGCGATTATCCCCTGGTGATGCTGCTCGAGCAGCTCTCTGTCCATGCGCGGCCGGTAGTAATAGCCCTCCAGGTGGGCCTTGGTAGCCAGTGCCAGCAGATTGCGGTAGCCCACCTGATCGCGGGCCAGGAGGGTTAGATGGAAGGGCTGCTTGTCGGCGGGCTCGCGGGAGAGGCGGGAGCCCGGCGACAGGTACGCCTCGACGCCGATGATGGGCTTTAGGCCGCTGGCGCGGGCTTCCTTGTAGAAGGGGACGACCCCGTACAGCGCCCCGTGGTCGGTGAGGCCGATGGCCTCCTGACCCAGCTCCCGCGCCCGCTCCATGAGCTGCGGGATGCGCGCGAGCCCGTCCAGCAGGCTGTATTCGCTGTGAAGGTGAAGGTGAGTAAACATTTACACTTATGCGGCGACACTCATTATAGCGCCGCGGACGTGCGGCGGATCACGATTATGTTAATGTGGCGAGGATTTTTGGAGCCCCTCTGAAGCGCTAGATCATCATCGGCGGCGGGCCCGCCCAGACGCCGCCGTCCACGGGGAGGGCCACGCCCGTGATGAACGACGCCTCGTCCGAGGCCAGGAAGAGGATGGCCGCCGCCACCTCCTCCGGCCGCCCGATGCGCCCCATGGGATGCCCCTCGCCCGCCAGTTGCACGAACGCCGTCTTGTCCAGCCCCCGGATCTCGACCCCTTGGTCCAGCATGGCGGTGTCGATGATGCCCGGGCAGACGCAGTTCACCCGCACGCCCATCTTGGCGAACTCCACGGCCAGCGCCTTGGTGAGCTGAACGACGCCGCCCTTGGCCGCGCAGTACGTGTCGAACATCGCGAATCCGCGCAGGCCGGCGATGGAAGCCGTGTTCACGATGGCGCCCTTCCCCTGCCGGATCATGTGCGGGATGGCGTACTTGCAGCCCAGGTACACGCCCTTCAAATTGATGTTCATGAGCCGGTCCCACTCCTCCTCCGGCACCTGGGTGAGGGGCAGCAGGAAGGCGATGCCGGCGTTGTTCACCAGCACGTCCAGCCGGCCCAAGCGCTCCGCCGTGCCGCTGACCATCCGCTCCACGTCGGCAGCGACCGACACGTCGACCTGAAGGGCCTCGGCCTGGCCGCCGGCGGCCCTGATCTGGCCTGCGGTGGCCTCGGCCGAGGCCACGTCGATGTCCGCTGCTACCACCTTCGCCCCCTCGTCTCCGAAGGCCAGAGCAGTTGCCCTACCTATCCCCGAACCGGCCCCGGTGACCACGACGACCTTATCCTGGAAGCGCATGTTTGCCGCTCCTTCCCGCACACCGATGGCGGGCAGATGACTCCGTTCTCGTTTGGTGGGATGTTATACTCAGTGGCTGGAACCAGGCGGCACCAGCGTATCGCCGCGTTCTTCCCCTTGTCAACGGGAGCGCTACCATGTCCGACGTGAAGTTCGGTGTTACCCTTTGGCCCTTGCCCCTGGAGCAGGCGGAGCGGGTGGAGGAGCTAGGTTTCGATTCCCTCTGGACCAGCGAGCACATGCTCTTCTACGTCCCCATGTTCGACGTGGTCACCGTCCTGGCCGCATACGCCGCCCGCACCAAGCGCCTCCTCCTGGGCTCGGCCGTGCTGCTCCTGCCGCTGCGCCATCCCACCGTCCTCGCCAAGGAGGTGGCTAGCCTGGACATCATCTCCAACGGCCGCATCATTCTGGGCGTGGGCGTGGGCGGCGAGTTCGCCCGCGAGTTCGTGGCCTGCGGCGTGCCCCTGAACGAGCGCGGCCCCCGTACTAACGAGGCGATCCAGGTGATGCGCCGGCTGTGGAGCGAGTCGCACGTGAACCACGAAGGGCGCTTCTTCCGGCTGGAGGACGCCACCATGGAGCCTAAGCCGGTGCAAAGGCCCGGCCCGCCCATCTGGGTCGCCGGTCGCTCCGAGGCGGCGATGAAACGCGCCGGGCGCCTGGGAGATGCTTACTTCCCCTATCTGTTCAGCCCCGAGCGGTATCGCGAGAGTTTCGCCAAGGTGCGCGCCTTCGCCGAGGCCGCGGGGCGCGACCCCTCGACCATCCAGGGCGCCATCTATCAGTTCATCGCCCTTGCCGATACGCACGAAGAGGCCCGCCACCGCGCCAACCAGGAGCTTAGCCTGCGCTACAACCAGCCCTTCGACCGCATCGTCGACCGCTACTGCGTGCTGGGCACGCCCGAGCAGTGTGCCGAGCGGCTCGCCGAGTACGCGGAGGCAGGGGTGAGCCACTTCTGCCTGGTGCCCATAGCCCCGCCCAGGGAACTGCCGGCCCACCTGGAGACCTACGCCCGCCAGGTCGTGCCGCGCGTGCGGGGCCGGTAGGCCGCAGATTACGGTCTCTCCTCCCATAGGGGCGCCCCTCGCGGGCGCCCTGGGGGCGGGCAGGGGCGAGCCCTGCCCCTACGTCTCCCGGCGGGGTCGACCCCAAATTGACGCCGCCTGGATGCGAGCTTATGATTTGCCTGGGCCACGGCCGGTCAGAGAGGAGCGCCATGACGAAGGTTTCGGCTGAAGCCGTGGAGGCGGCCCTGGACGAGATCCGCCCCGCCATCCAGCTTGACGGCGGCGACGTGGAGCTGGTGGAGATCACCGACGACGGCGTCGTCCGCCTGGCCATGGTCGGCGCCTGCGGCGGCTGCCCCATGGCGATGCTCACCCTCAGGGCCGGCATCGAGCGGCTCCTCTTCGACCGCGTCCCCGACATCGCCGGCGTAGAGGCGGTGGACCAAGAGATGAGCCCCGACGAGTGGGAGCCCTGAGCGGCGCACACTGATCCGCATTGGCGCCTGCCCACCAGGCGCTTTCGACCACCGAGGTAGGCCATGGACGGCAAGCTCGTAGCGGCGCGAAAGGTCCTCTTCTTCCTGGCCTGCCTGGCTCTTCTCCTGAGCCTGGCCGCCTGCGGCGGCGGGGGAGAGAAAGAAGGCGAGGCGACGCCCGGCGGCTCGGTCACGCCCGGCGGGTCGGCCACCCCCGGGGGCACCGTTGAGATCAGCTTCTGGCACACTGAAACAGCCTCTAATCTGAACAGCCTCCAGGCCCTTGTCCGCCGCTTCAACGACTCTCAGAGCGAGGTGAAGGTCAAGCTCGCCTACCAGGGCACCCCCGACGAGAACATGGCCAAGGTGCTGGCCTCGGTGCGAGGCGGCGACCCACCCACCATCGCCTACCTGGATGAGGTGCGAGTGCAGCGCCTCGTCGATACGGGGGCGTTCCGGCCCGTGCAGGAATTCATCGATGCGGAGAACTACGACGTCTCTGACTTCGACGATAAAACCATCCAGTACTTCACCGTGGACGACAAGCTCCAGGCCATGCCCATCTCCCTGGCCGTGCCGATGCTCTTCTACAACAAGGTGGCCTTCCGCGAGGTGGGCCTCGACCCGGAGAAGCCGCCGAAAGACCTGATGGAGCTCAAAGAGATCGCGCCGAAGTTCGTGAAACGCGACTCCCACGGAAATCTCACCCGCACCTGCATGACCCTGGACCTGTCCGCCTGGATGGTAGAGGCGGCAATAGGCGAACACGGCGACCTCTATATCAACAACGAGAACGGCCGGGCCGGCCGCGCCACCGCCGTCGAGTTCAACGGACCGACGGGTCAGGCCCTGTTCCAGTGGTGGCACGACATGCTCAAGGAGGGACTGGCGATCAACGTGGGCCGCAACACCTCCGGCGCCGATAGCCTCCTGCCCATCGGCGCCGGCCAGGCGGTCATGACCTGGGGCAGCTCGGCGGGACTACGCTCGATAGTGGACGTGCTGGAAGGCGGCCTGGCCCAAACCCCGGTGGAGCTCGGGGCCGCCCTCGCGCCCGGCTTGCCGGGCGGCACCCGCTACACCGGCACGTTTGGCCGTGCTATGTGGTTGCCGAAGGAACGCCCCGAAGCCGAGCAGGAGGCGGCCTGGAAGTTTATCAAGTGGCTCATGGAGCCCGAGCAGCAGGCCGAGTGGTTCGCCGGCAGTGGCTACCTGTCCGTACGCAACTCCGCCTACGACCTTCCGGCCGCGCAGGAGATCATGGCCAAGTACCCCCAGTTCCGCACGCCTGTGGACGCCTTCCGGGCATCGCCGGCCACCCCGTCCACCGTCGGCCCCCTGCTGGGTCCCTTCACCGAGGTTCGGGAGACCACGATCCACGCCCTGGAGGAGATTGCGGTAGCCAACAAGGACCCCATCGAAGCGCTCAATGCAGCGGCCGAGGAGTCGAACCAGATCATCAAAGAGTACAACCAGCGCGTCCAGTAGGGCGCTGCACGACCAATCCCCTAGGAAGCCGCGTGAGAGGTGTATGCCATGGCAGGTAGGCTGGCAACGGCACGAAGAGTGCTCTTCCTCCTGATCTGCCTGGCCCTCTTCGTAGGGCTGGCCGCCTGCGGTGGCGGCGGAGACGAGGGCGGCGAGGGCACGCCTGCGCCCGGCACCGCCACGACCACTCCCAGCGGCGGCACCGTGGAGATCACTCTCTGGCACACGGAAGTGGCCTCTAATCTAAACAACATCCAGGCCCTGGTCCGGCGCTTCAACGAGTCCCAGAGCGAGGTGAAGGTCAAGCTCGGCTACCAGGGCACCAGCGAGGACAACATTGCCAAGCTGGTGGCCTCCGCCCAGGGCGGCGAGCTACCTACTATCGCCCAGGTGGACGAAGTCTTCGCCCAGCGCGTCATCGACACCAAGGCCTTCCGGCCGATCCAGGACTTCATCGACGCGGAGAACTACGACCTGTCTGACTTCGACCGCAAGACTATCGAGTACTACACGGTGGACGGCAAGCTCTGGGCCATGCCCATCTCCATCGCCGTACCCCTGCTCTACTACAACAAGATCCCCTTCCGCGAGGCGGGCCTCGACCCGGAGAAGCCCCCTACAAATCTGGACGAGGTCATGCAGGCCTCGAGGCTGATGGTGAAGCGGGATTCTCATGGTAACGTCATGCGCGCCGGTTTCGCCCTGGACATAGCTGCCTGGTACACGGAGGTGGCCCTGGCTGAGCACGGCGACGTCTATCTCAACAACGACAACGGC
>Ga0315268_10008591_pt1 | contig 10648 bp, 10 predicted proteins | sample C1_top_MG_FD_204535 | JGI IMG/M metagenome (GOLD analysis project Ga0315268, IMG submission 204535) | Sediment microbial communities from Yellowstone Lake, YNP, Wyoming, USA - C1_top | ecosystem: Environmental > Aquatic > Freshwater > Lake > Sediment | place: USA: Wyoming | collected 2017-08-01 | reverse complement strand
CGCCTTAGCAGTCTCTACGCCGATAATTAATGATGTGATGAGGCCGGGACCGGTCGTAACTGCCATCAAGTCAATATCAGACGGCTTTATCTTAGCTTTATCAAGAGCTTCAGCCACGACAGGAATGACGTTCTGGATGTGGTGGCGCGCTGCCACTTCCGGCACCACGCCGCCATATTGCTTATGGATATCTATCTGCGAAGAGACAACATTGGAAAGCAATTTCAAATCGCCGCGATTGCTCTGGAGCACAGCAGCCGAGGTTTCATCGCACGAGGTTTCGAAGGCGAAGATGATCATAGTGATGAGGCAATTATAGCAATTTTACGTTAAAAGTAAAATCACATTTTCTTGACAAATGAGGCAAAATGATTTATACTGATGAGTAGCTTGAAATACTATTTTAAGCCGCCATCGTCTATCGGTTAGGACAGCGGGTTTTCAATCCGTTAAGCGGGGTTCGACTCCCCGTGGCGGTACTAATCAAAACAAAAATACACCTTAATGGGTGTATTTTTGTTAATAAATATTTACTCCACAACAACTTTAGCGATCTTGGAATTTTCCGGAATTTTGATCCAGAGGGAAGTAACGGCGCCGACAGCGACAATCGCGGTACCCACCCAGAAAACGCTGCGATAAGCCGTAATCTGCGCCTGCAGAGTGATCAGTCCGACGAATTGCTGATAAGTCTTGGGGTCGAAGACATTTATGACGCTATTTTGAGATAAAGACAATAAATGATTTTTCATCGAACTGTCGAGCACAGTGCTGGCGATGGCGATGCCGAAGGCGCCGGCCAGATTCCTCGCCAGAGCCAAGACAGAAGAAGCGCTACCGATTTCATGCTGAGGAACGGCCGCGGAAATAATATTCGTCCTTTGCGCCATGCCCAGACCCATGCCGAAAGCCATGATTGTTATAGGCACGATAATGTCTAACGGAGCCGACTTGGCTTCCAGGCGCGTAAACAGCATGATGCCGACCATAGCGATCAGCGTGCTGGCGAAAATCACCCAGCGGACCTGCTTCGGTTTGCCCAACATGCCACCGATCGGCGAAGCGATCATCATGGCGGCGGCCATCGGCATAAACAAATAGCCCGTTTCTGTCGCGCCCAAGCCCATGAAGGTCTGCGCGAAAACCGGAATCAGGAACATGACCGACATCATGCCTAAGAATATTATGAAATTATTCAAAAGCGCATTAAGGAACAGGGTATTCTTGAAAAACTTCAAATCAACGATCGGATCAGATGATTTATTCTCTATAGTAATGAATAACTTCAAAGATACTGCGACGACAAGATAAGAAATAATTGAATATAATGACAACCAGCCCCAGGATAAGCCCTTTTCCAAAACCAAAACCAATGCGCTCAGGCAGATTCCCAAGGTGATCGATCCCCACCAATCAAACTTTAAGCTGGCATTTTCTTGCTTGGATTCTTTAATGAAAATCAAAGCCATGATAAGCCCGACTATGCCGACCGGCACATTTATCCAAAAAACCGACTGCCAGCCGAAATTATCCACCAGCGGTCCGCCGATCAAAGGTCCGAAAACGATGGCGGCGGCGAAAGACGACGACCAGATGCCCAAAGCCTGCGCCCTTTCCTTGCCCTTGCCGAAAGTAATGGCAATAATCGCCATAGCCGTCGGATAATCAGCCGAGCCGGCGATAGCTTGGATGATTCTAAAAACGATCATGGAACTGAAATTCCAAGCGATGCTGCAGAGGATCGAGCCGAAGATGAAAACCGTGAAGCCCATGATATAAATCTTCTTCCTTCCCAGCGTATCGCCCAACTTTCCCCAGATCGGGACAAAAATCGCATTGGCGATGATATAGGCGGTAGAAATCCAGCCGGCTGTGGCAACAGTTATGCTGAAGCTGTCGATCATCTTAGGCATGGCCAGACCGACGATAGTCTGATCCAACCGACCCAAAAAAGTGCCGATAATGACAGTGAAAAGAATCCACCAGCGCAAATTGTTTTTAGGCTTTTCCGCCAAATCTTCTGCAGCCATAATTAATTCTTATAGATCCAGATCTTGGCGGACATGCCGTTTTTCAATTCAGGATAAGCCGTTTCGTCAAAACGTATTTTGATATCGAAAATCTTAGTTTCACGCTTGTCGGAAATATTGAAGGTCACGCCAGATTCGCGCGAAGTCGCAGATACTTCATCGACCACGCCGAAATATTTATTCGAGCCGTAGGCATCGACCGTAAATAATGCAGTCTGTCCGACTTTGACATCTTTCAAACCCTTATCTTCCGCTAATTGCCCGACGACTTTGAGCTCGCTATCCTGTACGACAGTCACGACTGGCTGGCCGGGATTATAAAGCGTGCCGATATTATTCTGAGCTGCAATTACCGTGCCGGCCACGTCGGTCTTGATCAGATTATTGCCGACGCGAGCCACGACCGTATCAGCCAAAATCTTATCGCCGACATTGACGAAGACTTCTTCCAGCAATCCCGGCGCTTTGGGCGCCAAGACAATCTGACTGGCGGAAATTTCCGCCTTGTCGATGCTGATCTTATCCGCAATCGTCTTGAAATATATCAAGCCGCCGGCAATCGCCAGAATGATTACAACAAGCATCGTCCAAGCGAATAAATGCTTGTGTTTTTTCACTTGATGCTTCAGGCCTTTCGGCTCGGCGATTTTCTGTTCTATTTTGTTTTCCATATTATGTGTTTAATGTTGAATGATTATAAGCCTAAGACGGTATCGCCTGCCTTGACTCCGGAGATTATTTCCACTTGGCCGTCTGATCCCCATAAGCCGGTCTGGACTTCTTGTCTGGTGTTGTCCGGCATCACGACGTAATATTTATCGTTATTCCTGATCAGGCTGTTTTGCGGCAGAACAACCACTCCTGTTTTCTTCTCGATCAATATCTTCACGTTCGCCGTCATGTCTGATTTTACCTCGCTGTAGTTCTGCGACAACTGCAATCTAATCTTATAACCGTTCAGGCCGTCAGCGCCGGCAGAAGGCGCCGGATCGACAGAGATTATCTTGGCATCGAATGTCCTATCGCCGTAAGCATCAAGAGTGACAGCAGCATTATCGCCGACTTTTATTTTGGCGATATCAGCTTCGGATAATCTGATTTCAATTTCATTCTGGCTGGCGCTGATAATCGTCACAGCCGGCACGCCGGTAACCGCCGCTTCGCCGACTTTGCCGTTAAGCGTGGAAATAATGCCGTTGATGGGCGAACGCAAAGCATTCTTGGCGCTGGCCGCTTTGACTATTTCCAAGGCTGCCTGCGCTTGCGCCACTCTGGCTGACTGGGCCGCCAAATCTTCGGCGCGCGCCCCCGACAGCTTCAAGTCATATTCCTGCTGAATGCGTGAGATGGTTAATTTCTGCGTGCTGATCGCCTGTTCCTGATTATTGACGTTCTGCGCGGCGGCAGCGACTATAGCGCGCCCTGAATTAATCAAAACCTTGTCATTGGCAACGGTTGCAGCGCTAAGATTAACAGCTGCATTAACGACATCTGAGGCCAAATTAAGATACCGGCCGATGTCCGATAAATAATTCTTGCTGTTTCTTATCTCAGCCTCAATTTGGTTTTCATCATGATTGCTATTCATATCACGAAGCTCGATTTCCCATTTATTCAAGTCGATATTGCCAGTATTATGGCTTTGATCAAGATCCGCTTCCAATTGCGAATTACTGGTAAGCAAAATTAATTTAGCTGATTCGTAATTCGCATTAGTATATAGGTCGGCCGTATCGCGCCGGACAGCTTCATCCGCCTTGGCATATGCATCATTAAGCGCGAGAATAGCATTATTGTAGTTATTGGCCAAAGTCTGGCGAGCCTGGTCTAATTCGGTCTTTTTGATGGCTAATTCTTCCGGTCTGGCGCCGTTTTTTAACTGATCGAATTGCGCCTGTGCAGCCAAGACATTTGATTGCGCTTGGCTAAGCTGAGCTGACATATCAGCTCCATCCAAAGATAAAAGCGATTCTCCCGCAGAAACCTTGTCTCCAACCTTGATATTAACGGCAGTAACGCGGCCGGTTTTTTCCCAAGCAAGACTGATGTCATCGGCCGGCTTGATCGGGCCGGTCGCTTTTATTTCCTTAATGACATCGCCGGTCGCGGCCCGGATCTCATTAAAAGAAGTCTTCTTGTCATTCTGCAGCACCAGATAAGTAGCAGCTGAAATAATGATAATGAGGATGATGCCGGAAACCGATATGATGGTATTTTTCTTGTTCATAGATTATTGCTTATCTGAGGTTAATATTTTTTCTAAGAGATCAGAGAACTGCCCTTGCTCTTTGATAGACAGCCTGTCGAACATGGCGCTGAGCTTATTTTTAAGATGTTCCATCGCCTCATGCGATTTTTTTTTGCCTTTGGCGCTGATTCTGATATGCATCAGGCGACGGTCGATCTTATCGGCTTGCCTGGCGACTAGGCCGTCGAGTTCCAAATTATTGATCATGACACTGGCAGTCGGCGCCGTTACTCCTAAATACTGCGCCAGCTCTTTCATGGTGCAACGACCGCTTCTTTCGATAAATAACAGGGTGCGCAGCTGAATGATGGACAAATAATGAAAGCCGCGGCATTTTTTCGATCCTTGGCGGATTAATTGGCTGGTGCCTAACATCAAATCAACCAATTTATTGACGTTATTTTTCATATTTATTAGATTAATCTAACTATTAGTATATGCTATATTGTAGCGCAAACTGCCGATCTTGTCAAGCAGACATAAAAGCGCCCCCGTAAAGAGGGCGCCCATAATTCTTGATTGTTTATGGCTTGGTTTGCGCAACGCCGGCAGTAGATGTTGCGGCTACCCCAACCAGGCAGACTGCCTGCCACGGCTTGTAGACTGAGGTGAAAGTTGTCGTTGCAGTATGGTTATCAGGATAATTGACAATATAATCGAACGAGGCGCTGATACCCTTATGGGCGCTTTCAGTGCATTTTTTCACGCCCGGCTGCAAGTCGGTCGTTTCCAACGTCTTCGCGGGCAAAGGGTCCTTGACGCCCCAAGTCTTCGGCTTAGTATGAGATGCAGTTCGTCCATCCTTTGTTCCCCAAAACTCGAATGTCAGCTTATTGCCGATTATATGCGATTGGATCAGGATGTAATTGCCGGTATCATTTTTGAATCTCAAGTCAGGCTTCGGATCATAAATCGTGGCATCGACTCCAGGCAGTCCGTTCTCCAGATAATAAGTGACGCTATAAGAATGATTCTGCCGTTCCAAAATCGGCAAACCTGTCGATAAGGCCGCCCGGAAAACTGTCGTGCCGATCTGGCACAAGCCGCCGCCGAATTCCGGCGTCGTCTTATTACCCTTGATAACCAACTCCGGAAAATAACCAGTCGAAGCGTCGACCGGCAGAAGCGTCTTGATCAGGGAAAATTCCTCTCCGGGTTTGATCAATAATCCTTGCAGTTTTGCCGCGCCATTTCTAATATTCTTAATACGGTTAGTCGGGCTGCCGGCAAAATTAGACTCGCCTGATCCGATTATCTCTTTTATCCCCAAATTATTGATATTTTCCGTCATAACTTCCGGCGTCGTGCTGACCACGCTCAATTCAAAGCGCATACTGCCAAAATCCTGATTGATTATTTTGGCTTTCAGGTCCAAATATGCCTTTTCCTTGTCGGCTGACTGGCCGCTCCTGTGGCTGGATAGGCTTATTACCTTGCCATCTTGGACTTGAACGGTGGCATTTTGCGCAGGAATATCAAGCTCCTTGCCGATATTGCCATCAAACCAAGCGTTAAAATTATCTTTATTGACTGAGATAAAAACATTGCCGTTGCCTTGCTCAAAATCTATGATTTTAGCCAGATTATTCTTATTGATCAGCCATTTCTTATCCTGATAATAGTATTCGGGCGACGTGGAGACGCTAAAAAAATCCTGCAATTTGCCGGTCATTCCGATAACGTCTTCCTGCCTGATGCCGGGCTCGACTGTAATCCGTTTAAGCCTGATCGGCTGGTAATCCAATAAAGACAGATTATTTTTCCATAGGCTGAGCGCTTCGTCATAATTGAACGACTCGCCGGTTTTTTCGGGCAAGATCGCTACTTGGCAATTATTATTTTGGCAGGATATTTCCGGTTTCGCGTCGGTTTCCTGAGATGTTTGGCTTAACAACTGATTGCTGATAATTTTCTTCAAATAGGCCTCATTTAATTTCAAGCTTGCAGTCTGCTTGATCTGATTATTCAAAAGCAGCCATTGCGTCAGAAGCCGCTGCGGCCAATTGCCTGAGTGCCCCAGATCATAATTGTCATAAACCGTCTTATAGACGTCATAGTCCAAAAAATCATTGGCTGAATCGGGGTTAAGCGTCTGGTCGAGGAGGTATATTTCCTGCTTAGAACCGCTGGCATATTCGACTTGCGCTCCCTGCTGATCTATTTTCTGAGCTGCTTCGTCAATTATTTTAAATGCCTGGTCCTTGGTCAGTCCGGCCAATTTTATATTGCCGATCGCGCTGCCGGGATAGAACTTGTCAAAATAAGACAACTCGAACAATACCAGGGAATTACCGGCAACAAGCAGGATTAAAATAATAACAACGGCTATAACCGTGGGTAATAGCCATTTTTTGTTCTTGCCGTCTTTTGGCATCAAGCCGATCTTTTCTGCCATTTTTGCGACTTCAAACATTGGGTTGAAAAATCTGCCTTAGGATGTTTTTGGCTTCGTCGCCGCTCTCAGCCGGCGCCGCCTCGTCTTTAGTCAGATAAATATTGACGGTATCGCCGTCCGCGTAACTGAAATCAATGGATTTCTTCGGCCAATATAATTCCTGATCGCCTGATATTTTCAGAATTACGAAGTCGCCCTCCGATCGATCTATTATTCCTGTCAAATGATTGGGCATAATCGCTAATCGCTTAATTGCCTGACTTTTATCGCCGATGTCTTGTATTTTTTTACGAGTTTTATCGTCAGCACGCCGTTTTTGAGCGAGGCATCGATCTTCTTCTGATCCACCTCGCGCGGCAAGACAATGGAACGTGAAAATGCTCCCCAATAGCATTCTCGGCAGTAATAATTCTCATCAGCCACTTGCTCATCTTCCTCACGGAACCCGCGGATCGTCAAAAGGTCATTAGAGATGGAAATTTCCAAATTTTCCGGCTTTACTCCCGCCACAGTAGATTTGACGACAATATTATTTTCGTCTTCAAAAACATCGCAAGACAGCTGGGCCTCGCCGGAAAACCAAGTAGATGATTTATTATCGGAAACGCCGAAAAAACCAGCTGAATCATCCTTCTGTTTTTCTTTGGCGGAATATAAATGGATCTTTTTTCCGGAAATCACGTTTGCCATATGAATATATTGTACCATATTTTATGAATAGTCAAAAGTTCCGATATTTTTGACCGATAGGCTGTTTTTGTATTACAATACATATATCTAATATAACCTACATCTTATGTTCAAAGAAACTCCGGCAAATGCCCATGAAACCGACACAATTATCGGCCCATCCGTCAAAGTCGAAGGAGATTTCGTCACTGAGGGCAATGTTATCGTCGAAGGGACCATCTGCGGAACGATTAAGACTACTAAAAATCTCAAAGTCGGCCCATCCAGCAAAATCTTCGCCAATATCTGGGCTGATAACGCCTTGATTGCCGGCGAAATCCAAGGCAACCTTAATATCGCCAATAAGCTGGAATTAACTTCATCCGCCAAAATCTTCGGCGATATCAAAACATCCAACCTCTCCATTTCTAGCGGCGCGACTCTGAACGGAAAATGCCAGATGGCTGAATCGAAGAATAAAGCCTTGCGCCCTGAATTCTCCAAGCAGAAAAAAATTGAATTGAAGCCTCAGACTCCGGAGCAGGAAAAATAATACTGCTATGTATTATTATATTTATGATAATTACCTGGCGGAAAAAAAATACCAAGGTATATTATCCAAGATTGAGTCGCATCTGACTGATCTGGGAATAAACGGCAAGATCGTCAGGATGTCGGTTTTAAAGAATCTCAGCTCTCACCTCAATGAAGACATCGCCAAAGGAATAAAGACGATCATTATTGTCGGCAATGACCAAACTTTTAATCAATCTTTAAATCTGATCGATAACCTTAATCTGCCGCTCGGCCTCATACCTATCGGTCCTAATAATAACCTGGCCGGCCTTATGGGAATTCCCGAAGGAGAGGCTGCCTGTAATATCTTATCGTCAAGGATTATCCAGCCGATTCGCCTGGGCGTAATCAATCAGAAGTATTATTTCGTCAGTTATCTGGAGATGCCCGGCGACGGCGTATATATTAATTGCGATGATAATTATTTCATCAATATCGAGGATAAAAAAGATATTATCACGATCAGCAATATCTATTGGGGAGAATATGAGGGCAAGATAAATATCAAAAATAACTCGGAACGATTAAATTTGATCATTAAGAATAAGACGGGCGGCCTATTTGCCGCTAAAAAGGAGAATTTCAGCTATTTTAAGGCGAAAAAAATCTCCATTACCGGAGAAAAATCAATTCCTATACTGCTAATGGATGAGAGAAAAATCATTAAGACGCCGATCAGGGTGGAAATCGCCAAACAGAAAATAAATATGATCGTGGGAAAGAATAGGAAAGTACACTAAAAAAATACCAGCCTTGTGGCTGGTATTTTTATTTCTACTGCCTGATCGGCATAATCAAATATAGATAATCCGGCCGTTTTTCCGGCTTGATGACGCAAGGATTATTAGAATCATTGATCTCAAACACAATATACTCGGAATTAATATTCTGCAGCCCGTCTAATAAATATTTGTAATTAAGAGTAATTTCCTCGCCGCCGGTATTTTTTTCCATTTCCAGGCTGGAAATATTCTCTCCGGTCTGCGAGGATGAGGAAATCACCAATAATTCATTGGGATTAGTCTTAAAATCAAGCTTAATATCAAAGACTCCGCTTTTGGCGAATAATGACGATGTCTTGACTGCCTTGATCAATTCCTGCGTCGAGACCTTAATTTTAGTTTGGAAATTTTCCGGAATAATCTGCGTATATTCCGGATATTGGCCGTCGATTAGGCGCGAAACCAATTCAATGCCGTTATAAACAAACATAATCTGAGATTCTTCCAGATAAATCTCCACATTTTCCGTATTTTCCGCTGAGACTTCGTCTCGTAATGATCCTAGGATGCGCGAGACTTCCTGCAGTGTCTTGGCGGGAATAATCACCTTCTCGTCTTTATATTCATCGCTTAATTTAATCCGGCTGTTTTCTATATACGGCAGTTTGATTTCAGCAAGGCGATAACTGTCGGTGGCTGTCAAAATTAATTGATTCTTCATAAAACCGATATAGACGCCTGAAATTTCCGGCCTGATTTCCGAAGTGGATACGGCGAAAGAAACGCTATAAATCGCCTCCTTGAATTTGTCAGCAGAAATAATAAATGGATTTTCCTTGTTAATTTTAGGAATCAAGGGAAAATCAGCGCTATTTTGCCCTTTAATCTTGGTTTTTTGCTTTTGGCATTGAATTTTGAATTCATCTTGGACTAATTCGACATCAATACGATCCTTAGGCAATAAAGAGATGTAAGAGGCGAATAATCTGGCATCAACGCTGAATTCACCATCTTCCTCTATTTTCCCCCGCACGCTGGCGTTTATGCCGATTTCCAGATTAGTCGCCGAGATGCTTAGATTCTTATTTTCCGCCTTAATTAGGATATTGGATAGAATCGGCAGATTGGCATTTTTGACCGCGATGTGGCTGACGACATTGAGTATTTGATTCAGATTTTCTTGAGTGCAGGAAAATTTCATACATTTGATTTAATTCATTAAAAACTCTAATCCCTCCTTAATTTAATTTCTTTGTTAATTTAATAAATATATAATATATAAAATAATAAGAATAATAAGGGGTGTGGGAAAGTGGAAAAGCTTATTTGCGCCTTGCCAGCCTAGGTATTATCGAATTGATTAGTTTGATAAGTGCGCTGTTAGATAAGTATTAATCGTGGATGGATTTATATGACTCTTATAATTATCATATTATCCACCTTGCGTGATAATTTTCCACTGTCTTATAGATATCTTATGAACAGTTTTTCAGCGCGAGGTATTATGAAATTTTATCTCTTATTCACTTAAATGAATTAATCCACATTAATAAGCGTGCTTATCCACAAGATACGAAGTTTTAGACATGGAGCTTCTGCCTCAAAGTGTTGATATCTTGCCGTAATTTATCGTTAGATTTCAAATTCCTAATGATTTTATCGCAGGCATGGATGACTGTCGTGTGGTCGCGGCCGCCCAATGATTGGCCGATGACTGGATAAGATAATTTCAATTCCTCGCGCATTATATACATTATGATCTGCCGCGGGTCGGTCAGATTTTTTTTGCGGCAAGGGCCGACGACATCTTCAATGGCGATATCGAAGTATTCTGCCACGATTTTTATGACATTTTTAGGCGTTAAGGAATTTTTCTGGGTATTTATGATAATTGAGGCGGTGATCTGCTTAACTTCTTCTAAGGATAGTTCCCTGTTTTGCAGCTGGCTGAGAGCCATAATCCTATTTAATACCCCCTCAAGTTCCCTGATATTATTCTGGATGGCGC
>Ga0315268_10008589_pt1 | contig 10650 bp, 10 predicted proteins | sample C1_top_MG_FD_204535 | JGI IMG/M metagenome (GOLD analysis project Ga0315268, IMG submission 204535) | Sediment microbial communities from Yellowstone Lake, YNP, Wyoming, USA - C1_top | ecosystem: Environmental > Aquatic > Freshwater > Lake > Sediment | place: USA: Wyoming | collected 2017-08-01 | reverse complement strand
GCCTTTTCCCTGGGCGTACGCCACGTCGAGGGCCGCCTTCACTTTCTTGGCCATATCGAGGTCCTTCTGCGGCGGCTTGAACCCTTCATTGCAGGCATTGACCCATCCCGGGTGGATGATGCTGGCCCCCATGAAACCCATCCACTGGGCGTGCTGGCAGGCCTTGAACATCGCTTCATCCCCCAGCGATATATCGGTAAAATCGACGCCGTTTTGCGCTCCGAGGCTGTGGGCCTGCACTTTGGCCGCGCGGGCTGCGAAGAGAAGGGCGTTTTCGGCATAGAAGTACTGCTCGAAATTGAGTGCGATGAATCGGGGGAACCCCATGCTGACGGAGAGATCCCCCTGGCCGATGTTCATCTGGGTGATCCGGGGGCTGGCCTTGGCGATGCTGTTGATTTCGACAACCCCTGCCGCGGTTTCGACGATCAGGTCGAAATAGATCTTCCCGGCGGGCAATCCCCGTTCCTTTTCCAACCGGGTGACCATCCGGTCGATCTTCTGAATCTCTTCGGCCGATTCGGGTTTGGGGATCATCAGCCCGTCCAGACCGGGAATGACGATGGCGTCCAGATCCTCCTCCTCAAAATCCCGGTTGAAGCGCACCTGGACCTCGGCGCCTCCCTTGTTGACGACGGGAATGACATCCTTGACCATCTTCCGGGCAGAGGCCTTGTCGGATGGGGCAATGGCATCCTCAAGGTCCAGGATGATGACGTCCGCCCCCCGGGTCCATGCCTTAGCTACGAACTTCTCCCGGTTCACCGGGACGAACAGTTTTGATCTGCGAACCACCTCCAGAAACAGATTCCGCTCACTCGGCATGACAACCTCCCACTGAAATGGATTTATACTGCGGACAGATGCCGCATTGAAGATCATAGACGCTATCGTGTCAAGGAAATTTTCCAGAATTCACAAACGTTCTGCAATGAATTTTTTTCATCATAAATTCCTTGACAGAAGAGATTTTACGGTTATAATTACTACCAAAACGGTAGGAATAGTAGAGATGGAATGGGCCTGTTCCGGGAGGCGACTCCGTCTTGAAGGGTTTCCGGAGCGGGGAGAGAAGGAAAATAGATACGATGAGACGGGACAATGATCTGATGAACATGATGATGTGCATGCCATATAACATCGGACGGGGAGGTCTGTTCATGTGAAGATTGGTCTGGAGGACCCATGAATGTGACAACCCGCAGCAGCGGGTTTTTTTATTTAGATCATAACGAGAGGAAGGAGAATACCTCATGTCGGAAAGAAGATTGGAAACGTTGGCGTTGCATGCCGGTCAGGAGAGTCCCGATCCGGCGACGGGGGCGCGGGCCGTGCCCATCTACCAGACCACGTCGTACGTGTTCAAGGACACGGACCACGCGGCAGGCCTGTTCGCCCTGAAGCAGTTCGGAAACATCTATACGCGGATGATGAATCCGACGACGGACGTCTTCGAAAAACGGATTGCCGCGATCGAAGGAGGAACGGGCGCCCTGGCGGTGGCCTCCGGACAGGCCGCGGAGGTGTTCGCCGTTCTGAACATCACGCGGGTGGGGGATGAGATCGTCTCCGCAAACAATCTCTACGGGGGAACCTATCAGCTCTTCCACTACACGTTTCCCAAGCTGGGGCGGCAGGTGAAATTCGTCGATTCCACCAAGCCGGAGGCGTTCAAGAAGGCGATCACCGAAAAGACGCGGGCGATCTATGCCGAGACGATCGGGAACCCGAAGCTCGATGTCCCCGATTTCGAGGCGATTGCCAAGATCGCCCACGAGGCGGGGATCCCCTTCATCGTGGACAACACCATCGGCGTCGGCCTGGTGAAGCCGATCGACTACGGGGCCGACATCCTCGCAACGTCGGCGACGAAGTTCATCGGCGGCCACGGCACCTCCATCGGCGGGGTGATCGTCGACGCGGGCAAGTTCAATTGGGGCAACGGCAAGTTCCCCGAGTTCACCGAACCGGACCCGAGCTATCACGGTCTGAAGTTCTGGTAGACGTTCGGGAACATTCCCGGGATGGGGAACGTCGCCTTCATTATCAAGGCACGGGTGCAACTGCTCCGCGATCTCGGGGCCTGTCTGAGTCCGTTCAACGCCTTTCTCTTTCTCCAGGGGCTGGAGACCCTGCCGCTCAGACAACGGCAGCATTCGGAAAACGCGCTGGCGGTGGCGAGATTCCTGAAAGGTCATCCCCTGGTCGGCTGGGTCAACTATCCGGGTTTGGAGGATCATCCCAGCCATGCCCTGGCGGCGAAGTACCTCGGCGGTCGTTACGGGGCGCTGGTTGGCTTCGGGATCAAAGGGGGGCTGGAAGCGGGCAAGCGGTTCATCGAATCGGTGCAGCTCCTGTCGCATCTGGCCAATATCGGTGATGCGAAGAGCCTCGTCATCCATCCGGCCTCGACGACCCATCAACAGCTTACCCGGAAGGAACAGGAGGCGACGGGCGTCACGGAGGACTTCGTCAGGCTTTCGATCGGTCTGGAGAATGTCGAGGATATCACGGAGGACATTGATCAGGCCCTGAAAAAGGCGGTGGGCTAAAGAATTCTCAGAAGGAGGAACGGGAAGATGAACATATTTGATGACATCACGAAAACGATCGGGCATACCCCCCTGGTCAAACTGAATCGCATGACGGAGGGGACGAAGGGGCAGGTGGTGATAAAACTGGAATCGTTCAACCCCCTCTCCAGCGTGAAGGACCGGATCGGCGTCGCCATGATCGAGGACGCCGAGAAAAAAGGGTTGCTGAAGAAGGGGTCGGTGATCGTCGAGCCGACAAGCGGGAATACCGGGATCGCGCTCGCCTTCGTGGCGGCGGCGAAGGGGTATCGCCTGATCCTGACCATGCCCGACACGATGAGTATGGAGCGCAGGCAGCTCCTGGGGATCTTCGGCGCGGAGTTGGTCCTGACGCCGGGGGCCGAGGGGATGAAAGGCGCCATCCGGAAGGCGGAGGAGCTGGTTGCCGTAACTCCCGGGGCGATGATGCCCCAGCAGTTCAACAATCCGGCGAACCCGGAGGTCCACCGGAAAACCACGGCGGAGGAGATCTGGGCCGATACGGATGGGATGATCGATATCTTCGTGGCCGGTGTCGGGACGGGAGGGACGTTGACCGGCGTCGCCGAGGTCCTGAAAAAGAAGAAGCCGGGTTTCAAGGCGATCGCGGTCGAGCCGGAGGCGTCACCCGTGCTTTCGGGGGGACAGCCCGGGCCGCACAAGATCCAGGGGATCGGTGCGGGATTCGTCCCCGGGGTGCTCAACCGGGGGATCATCGACGAGATCGTCAAGGTTTCCAACGACAATGCGGGAATTACCGCCCGGCGCCTGGCCCGCGAAGAGGGGATCCTGGCCGGCATCTCCGGTGGCGCGGCCCTCTGGGCGGGGCTGGAAATTGCCAAACGCCTGGAGAATGAGGGAAAATTGATCGTGGTCATCCTCCCCGATACGGGTGAGCGGTATCTATCGACCTGGCTGTTCAAGGAAGCGTAGCGAGATGGATACCCTACAGAAAACCGATATGGTGGCCGTGGATACGGCGCACTCGCTCGGGATCGTGGAGACCCAGTACCTGACCTTCGCCGACGGGAGCGAGCCACTGAAGCTCGAAAGCGGAGAGACGCTGGGACCGGTGACGATTGCTTACGAAACCTACGGCACGCTCGACAAGACGAGATCCAATGCGATCCTCGTTTTGCACGCACTTTCCGGGGACGCCCACGCTGCCGGGCTTCACCGGGATGAGAAGGGCCCCGGCTGGTGGGATGCGATGATCGGGCCGGGGAAGCCCTTCGACACGGACCGCTATTTTATCATCTGCTCGAACGTGATCGGAGGGTGCAAGGGGAGCACGGGCCCCTCCTCCCTCGACCCGAAGACGGGAAAACCTTACGGGACGGACTTTCCCTTCATCACGATCGCCGACATGGTGGACGCCCAGCGGCACCTGATCGATTATCTCGGGATCGAACGCCTGCTCTGCGTCTCCGGCGGCTCGATGGGCGGGATGCAGGCGCTTCAGTGGGTGGCCTCGTATCCGGAGCGGGTCCGGTCCGCCATTCCCATCGCCACGGCGCTGAAGCACTCGCCGCAGCAGATCGCCTTCAACGAGGTGATCCGGCAGTCCATCATGGCGGACCCCGCCTGGCGGGAGGGGCATTATTACGAGACCGGCCAGCCGGAGAAGGGGCTCTCCGTGGCCCGGATGATCGGCCACATCACCTTCATGAGCGACCAGTCGATGGAGGAGAAGTTCTCCCGGAAGCTCAAGAAGGGGCAGTTCAGCTTCAATTTCGACGCGGACTTCGAGGTTGAGGGGTACCTTCGGTACCGGGGGGCGAACTTCGTGAAGCGCTTTGACGCGAATTCTTATCTGTACATTACCAAGGCAATGGATTATTTTGACCTTTCGGGGTCGAGGCTGATCTCACGAAGCGGGATCGATACCAGTTTTCTGGTCATTTCCTTTCAATCCGACTGGCTCTACCCCTCGTATCAGTCCCAGGAAATCGTGCGGCTTCTGAAGCGCAAACTGGTGGATGCGACCTACTGCGAACTGAAATCGACCTATGGGCATGACGCCTTTTTGGTGGAATTGGAGGGGCAGACGACGCTGATCCGCCATTTCCTGGAGAGAACGTATTCCGGACAGAGAAACGGCAATGGAAACGGCAATCATCGATAACGGCATCCGTCCGGATCATCAGATCATTTCCGACATGATCGATCCTGGATCGCGCGTCCTGGATCTCGGGTGTGGTACGGGCGACCTGATGCATCTGCTGACGCAGCAGAAGAACGCCTGGGTCCAGGGGATCGAGCTGGACGAACAGGCCATCTACGAATGCGTCAGGAAGGGGCTCTCCGTCTGTCAGAGCGACATCGAAAGCGGGCTGTCGGAATATCCGGACCGCTCCTTTGACTACGTCATCTTGAACCAGAGCCTCCAGGAGATCCGGAAGGTGTTCTTCCTTCTCCAGGAGACCCTGCGGGTGGGGAACCGGGTCATCGTCGGGTTTCCCAACTTTGCCCACATCAATGCCCGCGTCTGTCTCGGCATCGGCGGACTGGCGCCCATGACCCCCTCGCTTCCCTACCGCTGGTACGACACCCCCAACGTACGATTCCTGAGCATCAGCGATTTCAGCGGTTTCTGCGCGGAGAAAGGATTTGCGGTGGAGAGGGTCCGGTACCTCAACGGGCAGAAAACGATCACCTTCTGGCCCAATCTCCGGGCGCTTAGTGCGATCTTCCTGCTCTCCCCGAGGAAGGGTGCCGGGCGATGACGGGAGTGACACGATGAAACAGATCTACCTGGACTATGCGGCGACGACGCCGACGGATCAGCGGGTTATCGAGGCGATGCAACCCTACTTCGGAGAGGTGTTCGGGAACCCTTCCAGCCTCCACTCCTTCGGTCAGGAGGCGCGCTCGGCTGTCGAGGCGGCACGAATGCGGATCGCCTCCTTCCTCGGGGCGACCCCGGCGGAGGTCGTCTTCACCAGCGGCGGCACGGAGAGCGACAACTTTGCGATCAAAGGGGTGGCCTATGCGAACCGGAAGAAAGGCGACCATATCATCACCTCCGCGATCGAGCACCCCGGGGTCCTCGAGACCTGCCGGTTTCTGGAACGGGAAGGATTCCGGGTCACCTATCTTCCCGTCGACGGCGAGGGGCTGGTGGATCCGGACGCCGTGGCCGGAGCGATCACGGGAAAAACCATTCTCATCTCCATCATGCACGCCAATAACGAGATCGGGACGATCCAGCCGATCAGCGAGATTGGCCGCCTGGCCCGGGAGCGAGATATCACTTTCCATACCGATGCCGTCCAGACCTTCGGTCATCTCCCGTTTACGGCAGCCGAACTCAACGTCGATCTCCTCTCCACCTCGGCCCATAAGCTCTACGGTCCGAAGGGGATGGGGATCCTCTTCATCCGGCAAGGGACGCGAATCGTCCCGTTTATGAACGGTGGCTCACAGGAGGGCGGCCGGCGGGCCTCCACCTTGAATGTGCCGGGAATCGTCGGTTTCGGGAAGGCCGTGGAACTGGCGGGGCAAGAGCTTGCTGAAGAGCCTAAGAGGATGACCGCCCTGCGGGACCGGCTCATTGGCGGCCTCTTCTCGAAGCTCTCCGGGATCCGCCTGAACGGCCATGCCACGCGGCGGCTTCCGAACAACATCAATTTCTCCGCAAGCCAGGTCGAGGGGGAGGGGATGATCCTGAGCCTGGACATGCTGGGGATCGCCTGTTCGACCGGTTCGGCCTGCTCTTCGGCGAGCGTCGAGACATCGCATGTCCTGACAGCGATCGGCCTGTCACGTGAGTTCGCCCACGGATCGCTTCGCGTCAGTCTCGGGCGCTTCACGAAGGAGAGCGATATCGATGCGATCCTGGAGATGCTGCCGCAGGTTGTCGGCCGTCTCCGCGCACTGTCGCCGGATGCCGCGGGGAGGAAGGACTCGTGAAGAAGGTGGCCGTCGCGATGAGCGGCGGCGTCGATTCCGCCGTGGCGGCCCTGCTGCTTCGGGACGACGGCCATGAGGTGGTCGGCGTCACCATGTGCCTGGGCGTCACCCCGGCCGAGGGGGGGCGGGCGAAGTGCTGCGGCCCGAAGGAGATCGAGGACGCCGCGCGGGTCTGCCGGGCGCTCGGGATCAGGCATTACGTCATTGACTTTGCGGCGGATCTGGAGGAAAAGGTGATCCGGCCGTTTGTCGAGGAGTACTGCCGGGGCAGGACCCCCAATCCCTGCGTGGCCTGCAACCGGTTCATCAAATTCGGTTCGCTCCTCGCGAAAGCCCGGGCGTGGGGCTTTGACGGCATCTCCACGGGGCATTATGCCGGGATCGAGGAAGACCGCGGCGCGTATCGCCTGAAGACCCCGAAGGACCGCCGGAAGGACCAGACCTATTTCCTCTCCGCGATCCCGCGGGAGGCGCTGGCGAAGGTGCTCTTCCCGCTGGCAGAGCTCACGAAGGACGAGGTCAGGGGGATTGCCGAGCGGGCCGCTCTCCCCGTCTTCGACAAGCCGGAGAGCCAGGACATCTGCTTCATCCCGACGGAGGGCCACGAGGCCTTTCTCCGGGGCCGCGGGGCCCCGGTCGAACCGGGCGAGATCGTCGATACGGCGGGAAAGGTCCTCGGCCGGCACCGGGGGATTGCCTGCTATACGATCGGCCAGCGGGGAGGGCTGGGGATCAGCTCGCCCGTCCCACTCTATGTGCTCGCGATCGACGCCGCGCGCAACCGCCTGATAGTGGGGGAGAAGCGGGATCTCCGGTCGGGGAGCCTCGTGGCGGATCAGGTCAACCGCCTGGTCGATGTGTTTCCCGAGGAGGCCTGGGCCAAGATCCGCTACGCCCACAAAGCGGCGAGGTGCCGGGTTTCATACGACGGCGAGCGCCTCGCGGTCCGGTTTGCGGAGCCGCAGGAAGCCGTCTCTCCCGGGCAGTCCGTCGTCCTCTATGACGAGGGGACCGTTCTGGGTGGAGGGATAATCAAGGAGGTTTTTCGTGGAACTAGTTGATAGAATAAAGAAGCTCCAGAAGGAGCGGAAGGCCGTCATCCTCGCCCACAACTACCAGATCCCCGAGGTCCAGGACATCGCCGATTTTGTCGGCGATTCCCTGGAGCTGAGCATCAAGGCGTCGAAGACGGACGCGGAGGTGATCGTCTTTTGCGGGGTGCACTTCATGGCGGAGACGGCGAAGATCCTCTCGCCGGCAAAGACCGTCCTTCTGCCGGATAAGGATGCCGGCTGCCCCATGGCGAACATGATCACCGGGGAGGATCTCCGCGGCCTGAAGGCGAAGCATCCGGGGGCGAAGGTCCTCTGCTATGTGAACACCTCCGCCGACGTGAAGGCGGAGTGCGACCTCTGCTGCACCTCCGCGAACGCCGTCCGGATGGTCCAGGAGGTCCTCAAGGACGCCAGGGAGATCATTTTCGTTCCCGACCGGTATCTAGCCGCCTTCGCGGCCGAAAGAACCGGTCGCACTTTCATCACCTGGCCGGGGTTCTGCCCCACCCACGCCAAGATCCTCCCGGAGCACATCGAGGCGGCGCGGGCCCGCCATCCGGGGGCCGTGGTGATGGTCCATCCGGAGTGTCGCCCCGAGGTGGCGGCCATCGCCGATATCGTCGTCTCCACCGGCGGGATGAGCCGCTTCGCGAAGGAGACAAAGGCGTTGGAGATAATCGTCGGGACGGAGCCGGGGATCATCCACCGCCTGAAGAAGGAAGCCCCAGACAAGATCTTCCATCCCGTCTCGGATACGGTCATCTGCCCGAACATGAAAAAGACGACTCTGGAGAAGATCCTCTGGTCGCTCGAGGATATGACGCATCGAATCGAGGTGCCCGAGGAGATCGCCGGGCGCGCGCGACACTGCATCCAGGCGATGCTGGACGTCGGCCGCTGAAGGGAGGCCGCACATGGAAAACCGCAAGAGCGTCGAGGCGCTGCACATCGACCGCGAGGGGAGCGTGATCCGCACTGAATGGACGGCCCGCGAGTTTCCGCTCACGATCATGCTCAACGGCGAGCAGCTCGTCACGGTCCTCTGTTCCCCCGGCGACTGGGAGGCCCTGGCCGTCGGTTTCCTCTATTCCGAGGGGATGATCCGCTCGAAAGAGGAGATCACGGCGCTGACCCTGGACGAAGAGCGGGGGATCGTCCGGATCCGGACGGCCGAGGACAAGACGCAGGACGGAAAGCTCTTCATGAAGCGGGTCCTGACGACCGGCTGCGGCCGGGGGATGGCCTTCTACAGCTACGCCGATCTGGACCGCAAGAAGAAGGTCCTCTCCGACCTCAAGGTGACGCCCGAGGAGGTGCTGGCCTTGAGCCGGCGGTTCCAGGGGAACTCCGAGCTCTACCGGAGCACCCACGGGGTCCACAGCGCGGCCCTCTGCGACAACCGGGAGGTCCTGGTCTTCGCCGAGGACATCGGGAGGCATAACGCCATCGACAAGGTTCTCGGCCGCTGCCTGATAGAGAAGATCCCCGTCACCGACCGGATCCTGGTCACGAGCGGCCGGATCTCCTCGGAGATCCTCTTCAAGGCGGCGGGGAGCGGCATCCCCGTCCTGATCTCCAAGTCGGCGCCGACTGACATGGGGGTTGACCTCGCCCGTGAGCTCGGACTCACGATCATTGGTTTCGTCCGCGGGAGCGGGATGAACGTCTATGCGGGTGAGGAGCGGATCGACATCCCACGGCAGAGTTGTGACGCGGCGCCAGCCAGTTCCGCGACTACCGCGGCTAAGCGGGATTAAATAATCGTCACCCCGGCGAAAGCCGGGGTCCAGTGGTTTTGTAGCCATCTGATATTCCTGGATACCGGCTTTCGCCGGTATGACGCTGGTGGCTTCAGTAATTACATACGAAAGGTCTTTCAGAAAAAAGAGGATAAGGTTATGGTAAACAGCAATGATAAAAAAATCCCGTTGGTGGGGATAACGGTAGAGGGCGATTTTTCGCAACTGGTGGAGGCGCTCAGCACCCTGAAAAATGGTTCCACCGCGGCCTTGAAAAAGCGGCAGAAAGAGCAGGAGCTCCCCTCCCGGCAGGTGATCGGCGAGATCATCGAGTCCCTCCGGTCGGTCCTGTTCCCGGGATATTACGGATTCTCCGAACTCAAGGAGGAAAGTCTCCGGTTCCATGTCGGATCGGCGCTGGACCACATCCGGCGGAACCTCCATGAACAGATCAAGCGGGGGCTCTGCTTCTCCTGCGAGGAGGGGCCGGAATGTCTACCCGTCTGCGATGCCAAGTCGCGCGAACTGACCGGGAAGTTCCTCCGGGAGCTCCCAAAGGTGCAGCGGTTGCTCGCACTGGATGTCAAGGCCGCCTACGAGGGTGACCCGGCGGCCGCGACACCGGACGAGGTGATCTTCTCCTATCCGGGGCTCCTGGCGATCACGAACTACCGCCTGGCTCATGAACTGCGTCTCCTCGGCGTACCGATCATCCCCCGGATGATCACCGAGGCGGCCCACAGCGCGACCGGGATCGACATCAACCCCGGTGCGGTCATCGGGGAGCGATTCTTTATCGATCACGGGACGGGAGTCGTCATCGGGGAGACCTGCATCATCGGCAGCCAGGTCCGGCTCTACCAGGGCGTGACCCTCGGGGCGAAGAGTTTCCAGTTTGACGTGGAGGGGAACCCCGTCCGGGGGATCGACCGCCATCCGATCGTCGAGGACGACGTGGTCATCTACTCCGGGGCGACGATCCTCGGCCGGGTGACGATCGGGCGCGGTTCGGTGATCGGCGGTAACGTCTGGCTCGTTCACAGCGTGCCACCGGGGAGCCGTATCACCCAGGCGCAGAGCCGCGAGGAGGATTTCGAGCGGGGTGCGGGGATCTGATTTTTCGCCGTCGCTCCAAACGTCTCCATGTGCACAGCACGTTCAAGCCGCTGATTCACCTTTCGCATGAGGGCTATCGGCTACGTTCGATGATCCATGAGGCGCTGCAACTATTCTATCAACGGGGGAAGGCCTCTTGGAAGATGTTCAATAGAATATCTGTTGATCCTAAGTCTTGCGTACGTCTTCTTTCGTTCACCTACCTATACGTAACAAAATGATGGTTGACAGGTTATAAGGTGGCAGTCATCATCT
>Ga0315268_10008588_pt1 | contig 10650 bp, 5 predicted proteins | sample C1_top_MG_FD_204535 | JGI IMG/M metagenome (GOLD analysis project Ga0315268, IMG submission 204535) | Sediment microbial communities from Yellowstone Lake, YNP, Wyoming, USA - C1_top | ecosystem: Environmental > Aquatic > Freshwater > Lake > Sediment | place: USA: Wyoming | collected 2017-08-01 | reverse complement strand
GGAATTTCGAAAACGAAACCGGGATGCTGTGCCCGTTTTCCAACCTCACGCTTTTCACGTTGAATAGTTCGACGATGACCTGACGATTTGTGGCATCCACGTGAAGCTCCCCGCGCGGGGCATGGAGGGTCGTGGTGACGATCCCGTTTTCCAGTTGAAAGACCATCACATTCTGAAGGATTTGTTTGCTGTTCTTTTCGACGTAGAACATGTAGCCGGGAAAACTCGTGATGAACCGGCCTTCGGGCAGTTGAGCGTTCACCAATTCAACCCGGACCTTAAAGAGCAAATCGTTGTAAGCCACCCGACACCGCGGGGCGATCTCCATATTCACCACCGCGCTGACCCCGCAGAGGAACAGGCTCAAAAGCAGAACCGGCGTGATGACCGAGAGCAGGCTGATGCCGCTGGCGCGGACGGCGATGAGTTCCTGGTCGGCGCTGAACCTGCCGAACACCAGCAGCGTCGCTGTCAGCATCCCCATCGGCAAGGCAAAGACGCCGACAAAGGGAATGAGCAACCCCACAGCCTCGAACACGAGGCCCGGCGTGGCCTGGCGACTGATGAGCAGGTCGAGGATTTGCTTGAGCAAGTTGCCCAGCAGCAGCACGAAGGTGAATACGATCACGGTCATCAGCAATGCCGCGATGACCTGACGGGTCAGATACCGGTGCAGCGTGTTCACAAGGCGCACCCCATTCCGCCAGCGACGCGGCTGGAACATGACGGCTGAAGATGAGGTTCAACCACCGACATCAATTCACTCACGCACGAAGTCTTTTCGCGCCGGTAAAATTTGCAACGAAAATCGCCCGACCGCGAGGTCCACTGGTTCAGCCATTCGCTGCTCGATGTTCTTCATGTGGTCCACGGACATCCTGATACATATGGGCTGTCGGCAGACTCGAACGCCGGGCGTTTCGAGTTGTTCCCGAACCATGGCGTTGCCTGTCAACCGATAGAGCGGTCCGAGTTCCGGTTCGTGCTGATCCCGCGCTTACAGCGCGCCGAGGAGTCGCGCGAGCTCGCGGCGGAGTTGCTGGATGTCTGTCCACCGCTGGTCCTCAATGCTGCGTCGCTTTGCGAGTACGCCCGTGTCCAGCAGCGTACTGCTATAGTGCTCCAGCGTGCAGAAGCCGCCCACCCGGGCCGCCTCCTCACCCAGGAGCCGCTTTGCTGCCGCAACATCGTCCGCCTTCGCAGATGCGTTATTTGCCTGGAGCTTTTGGCGGAGCAGCGCAAGCATCCCGTAGTCCTCGATCCCATCACGCACGGCCTCCCACCGCTTGCTGCTGACAACAACGCCGTTCCCCGGATACACGAGGAGATAGTCGTACCGCAGCCTCGGTACGAACCACGGATCGTCTTGCGAGGTGCAGTAGGACCAGAAGCCAATCCCCGTCATCCGATGCCGCCAGGCGAGCCAGGCTTGCGCCCGGTAGTAACCCAACGGGGACTGGTGTTTGGCATTGTCGTCGCACTCGTACATCCAAACGGCCTTGCCGGAGCTTTTGATGATGTCGAGCTTGGCTGCTTGCTTCTCGTCGAGCACGAGGCCCGCGCGATTCGGACACCAGATGTCAACGTAAGCCAGCATCTGGCGCAGCTCGTCCTCCGTGATCCCCCCGACGGGATCCGTGTACATCTGGATGCGCGGGTCCGCTTCCCGCGCCAGCTTCGCCATGCGCAGGTACGCGTCCACGAGCCCGTTGCTCAGGCCCGGTTCATCCACGGGGTAGAGGGCGAAACCATCGTAGCTAACCCCGAGTTCCGCCAAGTGCTTGACCCAGGCGCGCAACCACTGAACGTGCGCTTTGCGATAAACCTCGGAGCCCGCTGCCGCCGGCCCTTGGAGAGCGCCTTGATAGCCGCAGAACAGGATAATCCCGTGGGAGGCGTGCTGCTTCACATACGCGTCGTGCTCCCGGTAATCAATCTCGCCGACCAAATTCCCGTCCGCGTCAAAGCGCGCCTGGGGGAAGAACGTGCCCACGAACACGTCCGTTCCGTGCGCGACCTGATCCGCGAGCGCTTCCGCCGGGTAGTCCTTCAACATGGAGGATTCCACGTAACCCCAGCCGCAGTTGTGCAGCGCCTGCTTTTCCTGGATCCGCGCGGAGGCGACAGTCACGCTCAGCGTGACGCTCGTTTCCACCGGCGCGACGTCGAGGCTCCGCAATCGAATGCTGCCTTTCCAGTCACCCGCGGGCAGCGAGCGGGAGTTCACATTGAGCCAGAGTTGGCGTCCGCTCCAGGCGGACACCTGGAGCACACTCGCGACGCCAAGCGGGGACAGAGCATCCGCCTCCATATCGCAGCGCTCCGTCGGCACATCGAGCACCTCGAAGACGGTGACGGCGTCCCGCGCCGGAACGGTCTTCTCTCCCTGCGCCAAGGCGCCAAGCTCCACGCGGAACGTGCGGGCCTGGCCCGAGAGGTTGAACACGTTCAGCGCAGCGGACTCCGTCTCGCCGCCGAACATGAAAACGGACAAGTCCGACGATGCCGTCCTCCGATCCGCCAGCTCATCGAGGTGGCCAAATGGCGACCAAGGATTGGCCGCGCAAATCTTGAGGGTGCTTCCCGCAGCCGCAGCCTCCTCTGCGAGCGACGCGAGCCGGAGCACCGCCTTCACCTCCGCCATCAGCTCGGCCAACTGCTTGCGGCACACGACCCGGTCGGCTTCACTGATCGGCCTTGCTCCCGAGATGCGGGGGCGCAACGCCTCCAGCTTGGTGGCTGCCAGGCAAGCACGGTCCTCCACGCCTCGGGCGTCCAGCAGCTTCGGTACTCGCGCTTGCGCGGAACGGATGGCCTGGTTGATTTCCACGAGTTCGTTGGAAAACACGTTCAGGTAGAGCGTGTGGCTGCGCCGCGCGACCGTCCGCGCACCGTCCAGCACCTGACAAGTTACCGTGAGCTTCGCGGTGCCGCTGCGAGGCAACGCGTACAAAACCTGCCGGTGGATGTTTGCGTCCGCCGACACGGCCTGGTTCACGAGAGGTTTCCCACGCTCGCGCACAGCCTCAACTCGCACGGTCAACGCGCGTCTATCCGGGTTGCTCACGACGACCTTGGCACGGACTTTGCCGGTCGGCGACCCGTTAACGTCGAGAGCCAACTCCACTCGCGCCGGCTTCACCGGCGGTAACACGGCCCCGGTCCGCCGGGCGTCGCACCTGCATTCCGCCCAGAGGATGCGTGCGTCCGGACGCGACCCCGGCCAGTGCAACACTTGCAGTGCGGCGCCCGCCGCGGGCACCACCACACAAAGCTGACCGTCGAGCACGACCGGCGTCGGAGTCCCGTTCGAGGGCCCGGGGAGCGGGACGCGGACCTTGAGCTTCCCCTGCGGGTCGAAGACTTGAAGGGCACTGGCGTAACTCGCTACGAGAATCTCCGGTTTCCCATCACCATCAACGTCCGCGATGGACGGCGAGCGTCGCGAGCGCTCGCCCACTTCCGCCGTCCATCGCAGCTTGCCACCCAAGGTGAGGCTGACGACGTGCCCCGAAAGGTCCGTCGCGTAAATCTCGGGTTCCCCGTCCCCGTCGGCGTCCGCGATCGAGATCGCGCTGTCAATCTCGCGGTTCATCGGATAAGACCACAGGGTTTTTCCCTCTGCGTCGAGGGCGTGGAGGTTCTTGCCCATGCCACACAGAATTTTCAGCCCGCCTTTGTCGCCCGTGTCGTACACGAAGGGACTGCCTCCTGCGCCCTCGTTTCGGCGCCAAAGCTCCTTACCCGTGGCACTGAGGCAGACAAGCGAAACCTTTTCCGTCCCGACTAGCACTTCCGGTTGTTCATCGCCGTTCAGGTCCGCGATGGCCGGGCTCATGACGGTGCCGAAGTCACCGCCGTAAATCCACTCCCGGTCACCGGAAGCCCCGGCGAGGCACACGACCGAACCGTCCCGCGTTCCGGTCACAATCTCCACCGCGCCGTCCCCGTGCAGGTCCCCGACGGCGAGGCAGGTCGCGCCCCACTGCGGCGGGCTTGGGAGCGTCGTGTTCCAGACGAGATCGCCCGTCCGCCCGTTGAGACACACGACCTCGCCTTGCCGGTCGAGTGCGAGCACTTCCGGCAGACCGTCCCCCGTCACATCGGCGATCGTGGGCGGTATGGAGATGGCGTCGCGCATTTGGTAACGCCAGATTTCCTTGCCCTGAGCGCCCACCGCGACGATGAATCCGGCCGTGGTACCCACGACGATGTCCGTGCGACCGTCTCCGTTTACGTCGCCGAATGCGGGTGAAACGTCAACGTGCCCCGCCGGCGGCACGTAAGTCCAGACGACCTCTTGGGCCCGGACGTGGGGCAGCACGAGCGCCAACACGGCAATCCATCCAAAGCGGTTCACGATATGTTCTCCAGTTGGGTAGTAGGTTGTTTTTGATCTGAAACTGATAGCTCGCTTGAATGCTAGCGGGTGCGCAACCAAGTTGACGAGCGCAGCAACGCAAACATCCATAACGAAACCGCCCAAAGTCTCAAGCCAGCAGAAGGCAAGTCGCAAGCAAAAACTCAACACAACCTCAATTCCAACAGAGCAGGCTGGCGATGGGTTGGCAAGCACACTTACTGCCAGCCACGTGCGCCGGCTTTCTTCAGTTCTTCAATTTTCTGCTTGCAGGGCATGATCGTGCGGTCGTACCAGGCCAGAAAGTTCTGGTAAGTAGTGTTCTCGCGGTCTTCGACCAGCCACATGCGCCGGTAATCGGCCTTGGATGTCTCATACATCCTGACGATCTCTCCCAGCTCCTGAATGACCTGGGCGCGGGGGACCTTGGCATCCAGGTAATGGCCGCTGGCGATGAATTTCTTCCCCATGGCCTGGTAATTCAGGATGCCGAACATAAGCTGCTCCAGGTTATCCTGGTTGCGTTTGGCTTGGCCCATCGAGCCCTTCATCAGCTCGGCGGCCTGATTTTCTGTGGCGAGGATTTGCTGACCGGTGGCGACGCGGTCGGCCAGGGAGGCGGTGTTCTTCTCGGTCCAAGGGTCATCAAAGAAACCCCACAGATAGATGTTCATCGGATCGGCATTGCTGATCTTCCCCTTGTCATCGCGGACAGGGACGTTCTTGCCATAAATGCTGGTGGCAAGGAGGATCGCGCGGGCCACGCTGTCATTCTTGATGCCATAGAACAGACGAGTGAAGGCCTGATTGAAATAGTCGCGGTCAACGTTGGCCCCGGTCCAGGCGCTGGCGCCGTGGTAGAGGAATGAATACCACTCCTGGCCGACGAAGTGGAAATGGCCCTCATCGCCCCAGTCGCAGGTGATGCTGCCACTGGAGCCGTGCAGCAGGCTTTTGCCCACCTCGGCGTCGGAGAAATCGGCTGCGCCGCCTGCCCAAGGCATCAGGCGGTTATGGGCATAGATCCAGGCATTGGCCAGGAAATCGATCTTCAGTTCCTTGAGTCTTGAAAAATCCTTTTCCCAGCAATTGAATAGGGTGGTCGTGTAATAACTGGCCACCATGGACTGTTTCGGCAGTTTATCCAGATAACCGCCCAACCCACCCATGTATCCCTGGTCCTGAAGCGGCCCCTGGACGACAACCAAACGCGCCCCTTTTTTGCCGAGAACGTCTTGCAGCTTGATCATGTAATCGAGAATCAGCCTGCCGATATCCTCGGTTTTGGTCCCCGTCTTGTTGAATCCCTCGGCGTCGATCTCGGTGACATCGACGGCAAATAATTTACTTGGCATCGTATCCTGCAATTCCTTGACCATCTCCAGCACGAAGTCGACCGTCTCCGGCTTACGGATGTCGTAAGTCATCCTCCAGATCTGCTCAAGTGGGCGGACGGCGTACTTAACGAATTGGGGCTTACTGATGATCGTTCCGGCGTGGCCCAGCACCTGGAACATGGGGTGAATCTCGACGTCCAGATTCGCCGCATACTTGAACATTTCACGCGCATCCTCGGGCGAATAGCCCTCGGGCGGAGAATTGTCGGGATGGGCCTTGAATTTATACGTATGCTCGATGTAAAGCTCCAGCATGTTCATCTTGGCTTCGGCCAGGACACGCGTGAGGCGCTTGATGGTCTCCACCGTCGGCACTTGGCCGCGGCAAACGTCCTGCTGAACGCCGCGATATTTCATCGACGGCCAGTCGCGGATATGCAGACCGGGCAAAACCACGCGGTCTGCGGCAAGCTGGGCCAGCGTCCGCACGGCGTAGCGCAGACCGATGGGCGACGCGGCAGCGGCACTGACGCCCTTGCTGTCAATATGCAGCACGTAACCCTCCGGACCCAGATCCTTCAGATCCGCCTCGCCGATCCCCCGCAGGCTGGCGAAAAGCTTCCCATCGGGGAAGACGCCCAGCAGGATTGGCAGTCCCGCAGGATTGTTTAACTCGATTACCGAACGCTCTTTAAGCAGGCCGGGGAGTTCTTTTAGAACCTTCCGGGCGGCTTCCGATTTGCTTCCCGCAAGCTGGATCTTCCCGGCGCGCTTAAGGTCAAAGCCGCCGTCCGTGAGACCCGCTTGCTTAGGCTGGGGTAGAAGCCAGGCGTCGGCCGAGGTCAGCAGGGCGGTCACTCTCTTAGGCTCCTTCTCCATGGCCTGTGCGACCGTCTTTTCCATTGTCGTGCCGCTTACCGGGATGAATCCCAGAAGGGCGAGCAGGGTCAGCCAATAGAACGATCCGATCTTTTTTCTCGCGCTCTGGCTTGCGGGGTTGGAATGCATCTTCTTTCTCCTAAATCTTAACTATTGATTGAACCCAATTTGCTCTTGACGCTGCGTGGTTCAAGGAGAAGTGCTTGTGCGTCGCATTCATTTGCCGCGATTCTGCGCCGGTGTCGGTGCGCGGCAAGTATTTTATGGCTTTTTGGCTGGGCGGGCGAGGGCTGCCCAGCACATCGCCGACCGGAAAGAATGGCTGAGTCGGAATTAGGCCGGTCAGCCAGGGGCGCACAGGGCAATTATTTGGCGCGGATGTGGTATCGTTCTCCGTTGACGAGCCGGGTGATCTACCCGACTCTTTTCCCGCCGTAGTTTGCGGTTCGGCCCGTAAGCGGAAAAATGACTCTGAATGCCATGAAAAGACTCCTGCCACAGTTCTTGTGCGTTGCCTGTATCGCCGCCTGCCTCGCCGCACCGGACACATTCGCCAAGGACAGGTCGAAATCTTCCTCATCAAGACACCACAAGTTCACGCACGCACATGGAGGCAAGCGGCACGCCAAAGTCCACATTGGGAAAAGCGCCAAAGCGAAATACGGCGTTAGAAAAGCCACGGGCTATCGGCACGCTCGTCCGGCCTAGATGGTCGGTCACATCATCCCGCTGAAACGGGCGGGTTTGACACGCCGAGTAACATGCAGTGGCAGACCAAGACTGCGGCCAAAGACAAGACGGAGTAAGCGACTCATACTTACGAGATCAGTTTGACCAGCGGTTAAGTGCCGGGCTTGTCCAGTTCCTGCGCCCCGGTCGTCACTTGAATATCTCGGCGAAAAACTGTTTCATCGCCTCCCATGAACGTCGGTCGGCCCGCTCGTTGTAAGCCGCGCCTTTCGTGTTGTCACTGCCCGCGTCCCAGTCCGTAAAGGCATGAACCGCCCCGCCGTAGGCGACCAGTTGCCAGTCCACGCCGCCTTGGCGCATCTCGTTCTCGAAGGCGGCAACCTCTGCGGCGGGCACAAACGGGTCGTCGGCTCCATGCAGCGCCAGCACCTTGGCTTTAATGTGCTTGGCATCGCCCGGCGTCGGGCTGCTCAAGCCGCCGTGGAAACTGACCACTCCGGCGAGGTCGGCCCCGCTGCGGGCCAGTTCCAGTACCGTGGTGCCGCCAAAGCAATAGCCGATGGCGGCCACGCGCTTGGGATCGGTGAGTTCCTGCCGAGCCAGCACTTCCAGCCCGGCCCGGACTCGCGCCCGCAACAAGGCGCGGTCATTCTTGTACTTGCCCGCCTCGACCCCGGCCTCCTTGGGATTGCGGGGCCGGATGCCTTTGCCGTAGATGTCCACCGCGAAGACATTGTAGCCGAGCCGGGCGAGCAGTGCGGCCCGCTTCCTCTCGTAGTCACCGAGTCCCATCCACTGGTGGACGACCAGCACGCCGGGGCGCTTTCCTTGAACCGCGGCGTCGTAGATTGAGAATCCTTCGAGCACCGTTTCGCCCTGCTTATACTCGACGGATTTGGAGACAAGCTCGGCTCTGGCACTCAGCGCGGCCATGATGGCGATGAGTAAGAATCCATTTCGCATAGAGAGCCTATAGCCCAAGGCGGAAGAAACGCAAGTGGGTCTCCCCCAGACTGACTATGTTCTGGCAACGATGACAGTCCAGTACAAAGGGTCGTGTGCTTCGTCAGCGCGACAGCTTTCCAGCCGCCACCTGATGCCGACTGACCTTCAGCACCTCAGCGCAACACTTTCACTTTCAAATTACGGAACTCAATGCGGTAACCTTCTCCTTCCAAGCCGACGTAACCTTTCTCCCGGCCACAATCCTCAAACTGACAGGTGACCGCGCCGTTGATCCAGAGCGTCAAAACCTTGCCCATGGCGGTCACTTCCAGCGTGTTCCATTCGCCAGCCGGTTTCACCCGCGAGTCGGCAACCTGCTTGCTCAAATTGAACCATTTCTTTTTATCGTTCGCTCCCAACGTCTCGCCAAACAGGTAGCCACCATTAGCGTCTCCGAATTGAGCCTGATGCCAGATCGCGCCGTCCTTGGAATTGCGGACGTAGGCGCCGCTGTTGTAGCCCGCCTTGCCCTCAATTTTCGTGTAGCGGAACTCGAAGTGGAAAATGGCGTCGCCGATTTCCTTGTCGAACAGCAGCATGTCATGCCCGCCGTCTCCGCCGCAGATCAAAACCTTCTTCTCGCCATTCACATGCCACTGTTCGCGGCCCAGTTGACCGGTGGGTGGCACGGGCACGCGATACCAGCCTTTGAGATCGGCCGGCGGAAGAATATCCATCCAACCCTGCGGATCACTTTCCAGCTTGCTCTTGGTTTCCGCCCCTCGGCTCTGAACAACGCAAAGAAGATTTGCGGTCACGACTAAGGTGGCAGCTACGACTGTGAGGGGCTTGCGCAATTTGTTGACCATGGCTGAGGTTAAAAAGACGACTCTCGAAAGGCAAGCCATGCAGCCCGCCCCAAACCAATACGGTCGGGGATCAGCATGATCCGAAGGGCAGCGACGGCAAAACGGTTTCGGCATCCGCCTGCTGCCGGAACTCTACGAGCACTTGAACCCGATGCCGTACGAAGCGGCGGCCAAGATGAAAGTGGATTTGTCGGGAGGATTTGCGCCGGGCCGGGTACACTGTCACGGACGGGCGTTAGAAATGTCTCGGATACGGTGTTCAGCTAACCGCTAATAGTCGTGCCAACAGACCAGGAAATCCACTCTCAGTCTTGTTGTTCCGGACGGCTGACAAAGGTGACCGGATGTGCTGTCACGAGGGAGACTTCCTTATTCAGCGTCTCAATGCGAGGCCACGCGCCGCGCAGCCCGCTGCTGGTTCAATAGTTTCGCCAAATATAAAACGATCACGATGTTGAAGAAGATCACGCCCGCGTTGAGAAGCGTTGCGTGGTGGCCGAAGTGCTGAAATTCCAAGGGCAGGTAGATTCCCGCCGAAATCACGGCAAACCATTCGGCCCAATGCTTGCCTCGCCATAACCCATAACCTTCCGCCAAGCGAATCAGCGCGTAGGCAAATCCCAGCGCGGCCATTTCGCCCACGTGGTGATTCGTGGCCTTGGCCACCGATTCAATAAACAGCCGCGTGTAATGCCGCTCCGGGTTAATCCCGTGGCGGAGCAGGAAAGCATCCGTCGCCGCATGTAGGTCGGTATGTCGCAAAGAAATGATACCGCAGGCGGCGGCGAGCGCGAGCAGTCCCTTGGCAGCCTCAAACAGCGCGATGCCGCGCAAAATCAGCGGCGGTCGTTGCGACGGAGCTTGCATGGGTTCGGATGTTGCCGACGTTCCTTGGTCTAAGCCAGCTTCAAGCACGCGGTGCAACCGGGGCTGGAGGATTGCGCCGCACCGCCCACCACGTCACCAGACCGGCACCGGCGCAAACCAATGCCCCCGCCGCGATGGTCCACGGCACACCCACTGCGTGCGATAGCAAGCCTGATTCGATGCCGCCCACGGGCATCATGCCACCGAACACCAGCGCCCAGATACCCATCACCCGACCGCGCATCGCATCCGACACGCTGGTCTGGATGAGCGTGTTCGTCGTCGCGAAATAGAGCAGCATCCCCCAGCCGCCCACCACCATGCAGGCCAGCACGAGCGGATACCAGCGCACGACGGCCAGCAGCACCAGCATGGCCGAGAACAACCACAGCCCGCCGAGGATCATGAGCCGTGGCCGCACCCGGGTCCCGTAAGTTGCCACCGTCAGCGCACCCAAGAGCGCACCGAAGCCGTTGGCGCTGAGCAGTGCGCCATAACCACCTTCACCCACATGCAGAATGTCCGTCGCGTACGCGGGCAATAGCACCGAGTATGACCAGCCAAAAATGCCTACCACGCCAAAGAGCAGGAGCAGGATGCGCAGACGCCGATGCCCCGCCACATAGGCGAAGCCTTCCAGCACATGTCGCCCGGTCGAGGCTGGTTCTGCCGGGGGAACAAACTTGGGCAGGCGCATCATCAG
>Ga0315268_10008587_pt1 | contig 10650 bp, 8 predicted proteins | sample C1_top_MG_FD_204535 | JGI IMG/M metagenome (GOLD analysis project Ga0315268, IMG submission 204535) | Sediment microbial communities from Yellowstone Lake, YNP, Wyoming, USA - C1_top | ecosystem: Environmental > Aquatic > Freshwater > Lake > Sediment | place: USA: Wyoming | collected 2017-08-01 | reverse complement strand
GCGAAGAGACCGCCGCAACAGTTGACATCATTGACGGGCTCCCCCGCAGGCGCGCGAGGGGGCGGGTGGATTACGTCCTGCGCGTCAAAGTGAACCCCGAGACACAGCCTGTCGCCGTTGCCCTGATCGAGGCCAAGGCTGAACACCTCCCCCCTGCCCACGGGTTGGAGCAGGCCAAGCTCTACGCCACCTGCAAGCGGCTCAACGTACCCTTCGTCTTTTCCAGCAACGGCCATCTCTTCGTCGAGTACGACCGCTTCACCGGCATGACCAGCGCTCCCCGCCCGCTGGCCGAAATGCCGACGCCCGCCGAGTTGCGTTCCCGGTACGAGCAGCGCATGGGCTTCACCCTGGACGCGCCTCTGGCCAATGGACGTAATTGGGGACGTACCAGTCTTTGTCGCCTTGTGCCAGCCTCGCGCAGTAGGTGTTCCTCCTTCGTGCCTCTCCAAGGGTACCGCCCCTCCCGGCAGGCTCTGCTTTTTCAGGGGCGGGCGGGCTGATCACAGACGTAATTGGGGACGTTCCAGTCTTTGTCGCCTTGTATTCTGTCCAATTGGGGACGCAGCAGTCTTTGTCGCCTTCTCCACGCGAGAGCATCAGAGAATCGGGGAAACGGAGAGGACGCGGAGTCGAAAGCCCTGGTTGGGCACGGGCGTGGGAAAAGGGACATCGGTGCTCAGATGACCCCGAGGAACTGCGCGACGGCGGCCTCGGAGCGCCCCAGGTGCCCACTGCGCGCTGGCAGATCGAGCGACGCCCGCCGCCCACAATCCTGCCTGGACCTTCATTCTCCCCCTGTCAGACGGGACGTCGCGAAAAAGGTTGGAAAAGTGGAGTAGCGCCACCCCCCGACGGGGCCGCCTACCGAGCTGTAAGGTGAGAAGGCCAGGGGGCAGAGCCGAGTGCCGAGCGCCAGAGCCGCCTCATCCCGGCGGTGGCCCTTCCTTGCGAGTTGTGCTAAATTGACGATTGATAAAGAGTCGAATTCGGCACAGGAGACGCTTGAGAACAGGTAGCCCGGATGAAACTTCCGCATGCGGATCGCGCCGAGGTTGATCCCGGGAAGCTGGGAAGGTATCTTCTCTCGGAAACCCACCCGGTTGGTAAAGCACAGGCACGCTTTTTCCGGGAGGCTGGCTTTGATGAATCCTCGGTCGAGTTCCTCGTCCAGGGACTGCTCCAGATCGCAAGGACACAGGAGGTCGTAGGGACCTTCGCGACGGTGCAGGGCAGAGGTTTGTCCTCGAGGGCGAGTTGGAGGCCCCGTCGGGCAAACGCCTCAGGGTCCGGACGATCTGGATTATTGATCGGGGGCGGGAACGGCCGCGCCTTGCGACGGCCTATCCGGGCTAAGAGGAGGCAAGCGCATGATTGGGGAACTGGAAACTGTGGTGTTGACGCACGATATTCCCGAGCACGGCCTCAAGAGGGGGGACGTCGGCGCCGTGGTCCACTGCTATGCCGACGGCGCTGCCTGGGAGGTGGAGTTCGTGGCCGCGGAGGGAACAACCCTGGCGGTGCTGACGCTCAGCGCCACCGATATTCGACCGATGGGGAGCCGAGAAATCCTCCACGTACGGGAGCTTGCTTCCGCATAATCCCGCCTGCGCTGGGAGACCGGTACCGCACACCCCAATAACGTAATGGGGGTCCAGCAGTCTTTGTCGCCTTGTGCCAGCCCCGCGCAGTAGGCGTTCCTTCTTCATGCTTCCCCAAGCATACTACCCGCTCCCGGCAGGTTCGGCTTTTTTCAGGGGCGGGCGGCCTGATCACAGACGTTGAGATGCATGCGCCATCTTGCGAGGTCCGTCGCGGGCGGGGGAGCGCGGAGAGGTGTGAGCGGAAGGGGAGCCGGACTCGAAGGGAGGCGCGGTGCAAAGACCGAAGCGCGAAACGGAGGCCCCGGGAGGAGAAAACGTCTTCGGGGCCTCCGTTCCGATGAGGCAGGGGTCTCAGTGTTTGGGCAGGCTCAGCCCCGCGCCGAACCCGGTGGTGCCAGCCATGCTGAGGGAGTAGGCGCTCTCGTCGTGCTGGCTGAGGTCGAGGCCCATGATCTCTTGTTCCTCCCCCACGCGAAGGCCGATCACCACATCCACGAGCTTGAGGAGGATCAGGGCGCCGATGAAGGCGAAGATCCAGGTGGCCAGGACGGCGACGATCTGCACTCCCAAGAGGCCGGGGTTGCCGAAGAACAACCCGTTGTTCCCTGCCTCGTTCACCACCTTGCTGGCGAAGAGGCCGGTGGCGATGGCCCCCCACGTCCCCCCGACGCCGTGGACGCCCACGACATCTAGAGAGTCGTCGTAGCCCATCCTGGTCTTCACGTTACAGGCGTTGTAGCACAGGAAGCCCGCCACCGCGCCGATGACGATCGAGGAGAGGGGTCCCACGAATCCGGAGGCGGGCGTGACGGCCACGAGGCCCGCCACGGCGCCTGACGCGGCCCCGAGCACCGTGGGCTTGCCCCGACCCAGCCACTCGGTGAGCATCCAGGACAGGGTGGCCGCCGCCGTCGCGATGTGGGTGGTCACGAAGGCGCTGGTGGCCAGGGCGCCGGAGCTCAGCGCGCTTCCTGCGTTGAAGCCGAACCAGCCCACCCATAGCATAGCCGCGCCGGTGATGGTGAGGGGCAGGTTGTGCGGGGGCATGGGCTCGCTGCCGAACCCCCGCCGCTTCCCCACCAGGAGGGCGGCGGCCAGCGCCGAGACGCCGGAGCTGATGTGCACCACAGTGCCGCCGGCGAAATCCAGGGCGCCCAGGTTCCGGAGCCACCCACCCGTCCCCCAGACCCAGTGGGCCAACGGATCGTAGATGAAGGTCGCCCAGAGCAGTGTGAACGCCAGGAAGGCCGAGAACTTCATCCGCTCGGCGAAGGCGCCCGTGATGAGGGCCGGCGTGATGATCGCGAACATGAGCTGGTAGATCATGAAAGCTTGGTGGGGGATGGTGGCGGCATAGTCCGGGTTGGGGACGAGCCCCACCCCTTTCAGGCCCACCCAAGAGAGGTTGCCGAAAAGCCCCCCCACGTCCGGGCCGAAGGCAACACTGTAGCCCCAGAGCACCCACTGGATGCTGATCACCGCCATGAGGATGAAGCTGTGCATGATGGTCCCCAGGACGTTGTGGCGCCGGACCATCCCCCCGTAAAACAGGGCGAGCCCCGGGGCCGTCATCATGAGGACCAGCGCCGCCGAGGTCAGCATCCACGCGGTGTCGCCGCTGTCAATCTTCGCCTGCGGCGCTGCAGGGGCGGGCGCCTGGGCCGGTGCCGCGGCCGCCGGCGCCGCCGGGCTCGGCGCGGCCTGCTGGGCCGCCGAGGGTGAGGCCAGGAGCCAGAGGGCCACCAGCACCACGAGCGCTGCAAAAAGCCAGGGTCTGCACTGCCATCGCATGACTGTTCCCTCCCTGATCATTCGAGAGCCCGGCGAAGGGGGCACGAAGATGTACCAATCCGGCCGGGTCGAGACGCCGAGGCGGGTCGAACCAGGGGCTGGAAGGCGGTAGGTTGGTCGAGAGGTGAGCCCCACTCACGTAGACGGGCCGCGCACCCTTGCGCGCTCCGCGACCTGCATGAGGACCGCATACGATGCCCCGGAGATTCGAGCCACGTCGCCCATGGCTGCGCCCCATTGCGCATGTGTTCCCCGTGCTGGATGAGCATGTGGCGTGCCTGCCCCATAGGAAATGGTTCCTTTTGTCGGTGCCTGATCGGAAGGATCGGATTTTGTTGAGGAAGGGGGTACGGTGGGGTGCAGGCGCCTCCGGCAAGAGGAAGTTGCCATGCCTCCGCACTGGGCAACTCTCCTGGGTGGTGCCTATCCTTTGAGCGAGGGCCCCTTGGGGGGTCTGTGTCCAAGCGGCTTCACGCATGGTGATCGGCATGCGACCATGTCACCAAGCCTCCAGGGCTTGTCCGGACGTGAGAGTTGCCGGCAATCCATGGGGCGGCCGCCTGCGTGCCCGGGGAAAAGCAGATGGGGGGCGCAAGCCATTCAGGAGATACGGCACCGCCGGTCAGGTAGGAAGCTGGGTGGGCGAAGGATCGGCATGGGAAAACAGCGGCACCTCTTCGGTTGGGGACTCATCTCCCGAAGAGGTGCCGCACGAAGCCGCCGGACCGCCAAGGTCAGGCGTTGAAGCGCTAGGCCTTGCTCTCGGCGTATGCCACGGCGGGGGCGTTGAAGCTCTGGGGCGAGAACTCGCCCTCAGAGTATGCCACCGCGGTGGTGCAGACCACGTCGCCCGTCACGTTTAGACAGGTCCGCCCCATGTCCAGGATAACGTCGATCCCCGCAATGAGCCCGAGACCCTCGAGGGGCAGGCCGACACCCTGGAGCACCATGGCCAGCATGATCAGCCCGGCGCCCGGTACGCCCGCGGTCCCGATCGAGCCCAACGTGGCCAGCAGGATGATCATGAGGTACTGCCCGAACCCGAGCGGGACGTTATAGATCCCGGCGATGAACAGAGCCGCGATGCCCTGGTAGATGGCCGTCCCGTCCATGTTCACGGTGGCCCCCAGGGGCAGCGTGAAGCTGATGAGGCTGCGGGGCAGACGAACGTTCTGCTCCGCCACCCGCATGGTGACGGGCAATGTGGCGTTGCTGCTCCGGGTCACGAAGGCCGTGACCATGGCCTCGGAGATGGCCTTGAAGAACCGGAGGACCTTGGCCTGCGCTACGAATTTGACGATGGAGGAGTATACGATCACCACGTGGGCAAGGTAGGCCACGTAGCAGGTGATGATCAGGGCGAGGAAGGGCAGCAGGACCTGGGGTCCCTGCTTCGCGACCGTGGCTGCGATCAGCGAGAAGACGCCGAGCGGCGCGTACCACATGACAATGGAGGTGAGCTTGTACATGGCCTCGGCCATGCTGTCCGCCACGCCGATCAGCGCCCGGCCCTTCTCCCCGGCGAAAACGGCGGCGAGACCCAGGAAGAGAGCAAAGACAATCACGGGGAGGATGTCCCCCTTCATCAGAGACTCAAACGGGTTGGTAGGGACGAGGTTGAGGAGCACGTCCTTGATGGAAGGAATCACGGGGGCCTTGAATCCCGCGACAGGCGGCAGCTTCATCCCGCCCGAGGGGTTGAAAATCCCGGCCAAGATCAGGCCGATGATCACCGCGACGGCCGTGGTGGCGAGGTAGAGCGCTATGATCTTCACGCCCACCCGCCCCAGCTTCAGGGGGTCGCTGATGGAGGCCGTTCCGGTCAGGAGCGAGAAGAAGACCAGGGGAACGATCAGCATCTTCAACAGGCGAAGGAAGAGATCGCCTATCCAGCTGAGGCTGATGCTGGCGTTCTTGAAGACCATGCCGAACAGAACACCCACCACGAACCCGATGAGGATCCAGCCTAAGAGCCCGATCCGTTTTGTCTGTGCCTGTTTCATGACGTGCCCTCCCCGAGCGTTCTGCTCGTGTTCGGACATTTTGAAACTTGCGCCAACCTCCCTCGGAATGCGTACGGTCCCGCGCTCAGCGCCTTCCCGTCACCTCCTTTAGCGTCCCGCCGCGAGAAAAAAATAGCCTAGAGGATGATCTTCCCCTGGGCCGTGACTGGAACGGATTCACCATGGCGCTCTAACCCCCCTCTGCGTTTGATGCATTGCTCGACAAAGGGAGAGGTTGATGACGGGCGAAGCCTATCCCGAGTCCCGATCGATTGTCAAGGAGGGGTATCGCGCCATTTGAAATGGTACCCTCCCGGCCACCTCCAAACATGAGTAACATTCTTGCTTAGACGGCTTGACAGGCTGGATGCCGAGTGCAGGCCTCCGGCAGGGCAGGGGAGTCATGGGATCGCCGTCTCATCCCCGGTCTTTGTAGCAGAGCTGGCTGGCGGCGGGCGATCGATCCGGGTCCGGAGCGCGGCGGACGGCCGCCCGGGGCAGGATCCGGGTGGGATCAATGACGGGTACGGCGATGTCGCCGTCTTGAAGGATCGGAGGGACCTCGGTGCAGCCAGCGACGACGGCCTGGTCAGGCCGCGTGAGCAGCCTGGTTCAACACCCCGCGCCTGGTCGGTGCCCGCTCCGGGGACATCTTGATCTCTAACCACTGGCTGAAGCGGGACATGCTATAGGTGAAGATCCAATAGACCACGGCGATAAAGAGGTACATCTCGAAGGGGCGGATCTCTCGCTGGCTCACCGTCTGGGCCGCTTTGGTCAGATCCATCATTCCGATGATCGAGGCGAGGGAGGTATCCTTGAACAGGACGATGAACTGCGTGACCAGCGACGGGATCATGTTCCGGATGGCCTGGGGGAGGACGACGTGGAGCATCGTGTGGCCGTAGGACAGGCCACCCGCTGTGGCCGCCTCGATCTGCCCGCGAGGGACCGACTGAATCCCGGCGCGCACGATCTCCCCGAGGTAGGCCGCCTCGAAGACAACGAAGGCGGTCAATGCCACGGTGTATTCCGGCAGTCGCTGGCCGGTGATCTGTGGGATGAGGAACCAGAACCAGAAGATCACCATGACCAGGGGAACGCCTCGGAAGAACTCCACGTAGACCACCGCCGGGTAATGGATCCAGGGGCGGTGGGCCAGGCGGCAGAGACCGATGATGACCCCCAGGATGAACCCCAGGACGATGGCCGGAATCGCCAGGCGGAGCGTCCCTCCGCCGAAGGTCCCGAACCCCAGCAGGCCCTGGACGATCAGGAACTTCCAGTTATTGGCGATCGTCCCCCAATCGAAGCTCAATGCTCGGCCCTCCCGACGCGGACGATCAGTCCCGGTATGCGGAAGTGACGCTCCACCTGCCCCATGATGAAGGCGATGCTCAGGCACAGCGCCAGGTAGATGAGCGTCCCGGCCGTCAGGGCCTCGAAAGCCTTGGCGGTGTAGGTCTCAACCTGCCGAGTCATGAAGGTGAGTTCGGCCACGCCGATCGTGAGCGCCAGCGAGGAGTTCTTGAGGAGGTTGAGCGACTCGTTGGTCGCGGGCGGGATGATCAGGCGCAGCGCGACGGGGATGATGATGAGGCGGTATGCCTGCCCCACAGAGAGGCCGGTGGCGACGCAGGCTTCCAGCAGCGTCCTGGGGATGGACTGGATTCCGGCCCGGATCACCTCGGACATCCGGGCCCCGTGATAGACGCTGAGACCAACCACGGCCGACCAGAACTCCGGGCCGTGGACGTTCAGCCAGTCCTGGGCCACACGGGGCAGCATCTGCGGGGCGCCGAAGTACCAGAAGAAGAGCCAGACCAGGAGGGGGACATTCCGGAAGAACTCCACGTAGAACGTGGCCACGGCTCGCAGGGGACGGAACGGGACGGTCCGGAGCGCCCCCGCCAGGATCCCCAGGAAGCTGGCGAAGAGCCAGCCCAGGGCGGAGAGGCGGAGCGTTGTCAGGATCCCCTGGATGAGCCACTCCCCGTGGCCTCCCGTCCAGAGGACACTCCACTGGAAGTCGTACTGGATGCCGAGGAATGCGGTTAGGGGCATTGTCGAAAACCACGACGCCCCCGGGAGGGGGACCCTGACCCTCCCGGGGGCCGCGTCGTAGGGTGCGAGTTACTTGGGGACCACCTGGTACATCATGAAGCTCTTGACGTCGTCGGTCATGGGGTAGGGCAGCTCACCCTTGGGACCGAACCACTTGTCGTAGAGCTTGAAATACTCGCCGTCCTCGATGGCCTCCATCAGGGCGTTGTTCACCACCGCCCGGAAGTCCGAATCGTTCTTCCGCATGGCCATGCCGTAGGGCTCGTAGCTGTAGAAGTTGCCCACGATCTTCCACTCGGCCGGGTTGGGCGCCTTGGCCTTCAAGCCGGCAAGCTGGATGCCGTCATTGGTATAGGTGTCAACGCGGCCTTGGACCAGAGCCGTGAAACCCGCCGCCTGGTCCGGGAAGACCACGAGCTGGGCCTGGGGGACCCGTTCGCGGATTATCCGCTCGTTGGTCGAACCCTGCTGAGAGCCCACGCGTTTGCCGGCCAGATCCTGGATGCCGCGAATGGGACTCCCCTCCTTCACCAGGAACTGGGCGCCGGTGACGAAGAAGGTCAGGCTGAAATCCACGCTGTCCCGCCGCGGACGCGTGTCGGTCATGGTGCCGGAGATCAGGTCCACGGCCACGCTGGAGAGCAGGGGAATCCGGGTGGCCGGCGTGCTCTCCTTCAGCTCGAACTTGATGGACTTGCCCAGCTTCTTCTCGATGTTCTTGTGGACTAGTTTGGCCAAGTCAATGGAGAAACCGACCCACTCGTTCTGCTTGTTGATATACCCGAAGGGGGGCGAGGCTGTCCGGGTCCCCACGGTGAAGACCCCGGTCCGGTTGATCTTCTCCAGTGTGCTCTCGGCCGCCCAGCCCGTCACCGCCAGACCGAGGACGATCGCGGCCACCGCCACCACACTCAGTACTCGTCGCATCTGCCTCCTCCTTTCACATTTTTGATTGGTGATTGCCGATTGACGATTTGAACGGCCCATTCCGGACAATCCGCAATCACAAATCGAAAATCGGCAATGGGTTCAGTGGACCAGGATCTTGCTCAGGAAAGTTCGCGTCCGCTCTTCCTTGGGGTTGGCAAAGAACTCCCGTGGATCGCCCTCCTCGACGATCCGGCCCTCATCCATGAAGATGATCCGGTGGGATACCTTTTTGGCGAAGCCCATCTCGTGGGTCACCACGATCATGGTCATTCCCTCCCTGGCCAGGTTGACCATGACATCCAACACCTCGTTGATCATTTCCGGATCCAGGGCCGAGGTCGGCTCGTCAAAGAGCATGATCTTGGGCTGCATGGCCAGGGCCCGGGCGATGGCCACCCGCTGCTGCTGGCCGCCGGAGAGCTGGGCCGGATAGTTGTCCGCCTTCTCGGGGATGCCCACCTTGGCCAGGAGGCCCCGGGCGATCCGTTCCGCCTCCCCTCGGGATTGCTTTCGGACCTTGAGGGGAGCCAGGCTGATGTTCTGGAGGGCGGACATGTGCGGATAAAGGTTGAATTGCTGGAAGACCATGCCGACCTCGGCCCGCAGCTTGGTGATGTCGGTGGCGGCGTCGCTGAGCGACATGCCGTCCACCACGATCTCCCCCTTCTGGATCGGCTCCAGCTTGTTGATGCAGCGGATCAGGGTGCTCTTGCCGGAACCGCTGGGGCCGCAGACCACCACCACCTCTCCGGCCTTCACGGACAGATCAATGTCGTTGAGGACGTGGAGGGGGCCGAACCATTTGTTGACGCCGCGAAACTGGATCACGAGAGGGGACCTCCATCAGAGAAGGGCGTAAGGGATCGTCGTCTCATCCCCGATCTTTGTAGCAGCGCTGGCTGGCGGCGGCGAGTGGCCGATCTTGGTCCAGGGCGCGGCGGACTGCCGCCTGGGCCAGAATCCACGTGGGATCAATGACAGGCACGGGCAGGTCGCCGTCCCGGAGGACCAGGGGGACCTCGGTGCAACCGGTGATGATGGCCTGCGCCCCGCGCGCCTGCAGGTGCTCCGCTGCCTCCCGGATCAGGCGGCGCGGTCGCTCCAAAGGTTCCCCCTGCTTGACAGCGTAGATGGCTTCCATGACGCCGGACGTTTGGACCCCGGGGTCGGGCGTCAGAATCGAAAAGCCCCGCGGCTCGAAGAAGGCCTCGAACAAGCGGCACTGCAGTGTGCCGGAGGTGGCCAGCAGGCCCAGGCGGCGAATTCCGGAGTCCTCGTTCGCCACGGCGGTCACCGTTTCGCCGATCAGGTGCAGGATGGGAATGCTCACTGCCCGCTGCAGGGCGTCATAGTAATAATGAGCGGTGACACACGGGATGGTGATGAAGTCGGCCCCCCCCTGGACCAGGACCTCGGCGCCGGCGACCAGGACCGGCAGGGGGTCCGGTCCCTCCCCCCGGATGGCCGCCGTCCGGTCCGGCACCTGAGGATTGCTGAAGATGAGGACTTTGAGATGTTCCTGGTCGGTCTTGGCCGCGGTGGCCTGGATGATCTTCTGGTAGAAGTCGGCCGTGGCCGCGGGACCCATTCCTCCAAGGATACCGATCATTCTGGGCATTGCGGGCTCTCGAGGATTTTGAGAATCGTTCCCTTGTATCATTGTGCCCTCTCCGTGTCAAGGTGGAGCAGACGCCGCGAGACGGCGGCCAACAGCCTCTTCTTGACCCAATCCCCAGTCCGCGATATGAATGCCGCAATTCGCGATCCACCCTGGGGTCCGGATGGCTTCGGGATTCCAGGTGGCGCCTTCCCGCAGATCCCGGGATGGGGGCGCAGCAGGACTATTTCCCGGCGGCGCGCGGATCGCCGGGGATCGCCGGCCGAGCCCGCTGCGAGTTGGGGTTGGCCCAAGAAACGACTGGGAGACGCCGGATGCTGACGGCGGCATTCCTCTTCGCCTCGGGTGTGGGCATCGGGGTTCTGGGCACCCTCATCGGCGCGGGTGGGGGGTGGATGATCGTTCCGCTCCTCCTGCTGGGGTTCCACTTCACCCCGCAGCAGGCCGTTGGCACTTCGCTTGCCGTCGTCTTTCTGAACGCGCTCTCGGGCAGCATCGCCTACATGGCGCAGGGCCGCGTGCTGTACAGGATGGGGGTGGCCTTCGCATCCGCCACGATTCCGGGAGCGTTGCTCGGCGCCTGGCTGGTGCAGTATCTCGACCCCCGGTGGTTCAGCGTCCTGTTCGGCGGGTTCCTGCT
>Ga0315268_10008586_pt1 | contig 10652 bp, 7 predicted proteins | sample C1_top_MG_FD_204535 | JGI IMG/M metagenome (GOLD analysis project Ga0315268, IMG submission 204535) | Sediment microbial communities from Yellowstone Lake, YNP, Wyoming, USA - C1_top | ecosystem: Environmental > Aquatic > Freshwater > Lake > Sediment | place: USA: Wyoming | collected 2017-08-01 | reverse complement strand
TGCGCGCCTGGCTCGAGGAGAAGCCGGCGCACGCCGAGGGCGACGTCGGTTTCTTCATCCGGTTTGCCGACGCGGTCGGATTACAGCGCATCGGCATCGGCCACCGCAATTTCATCAGCTTCGGCGCGCTACCGCTGCCCGCCGGCACCAAGGTGCGCGGCCGGGGCTCGCGGACTCACCTGTTCGGCGCCGGGTTTGCACGCGGTCTGGATCTCGAGGTCTTTGACCAGTCTCTGATCCGCGAGCACCTGCAGCACTCGTGGTTTACCAGCGAGGGCGGCCCGCGGCACCCGAGCGAGGGCGTCACCGAGCCCTACGCCACCGGCGGCGAGAACCAGCGCTACTCGTGGGCCAAGGCGCCCCGCTACCGGGATCTGCCGGCCGAGACCGGCCCGCTGGCCGAGCTGGTGGTCGCGGGTCACCCGCTGTTTGTCGATCTGCTCGAGCGCGAGGGACCGTCGGCCCGGTTGCGCCAGCTGGCGCGTCTGGTCCGCGCGGCCGAGCTGATCCCGGCGATGGAGAGCTGGATCGACGAGATCGATCCGCGGGCGCCCTACTACAGTGCGGTCGGCGTCATCGAACAGGGCAGCGGCTGTGGCCTGACCCATGCGGCCCGCGGGGCGCTCGGGCACTGGGTGACCATCGAGGACGGCACCATCAGCCGTTACCAGATCATCACGCCCACGGGCTGGAATGCATCGCCGCGCTGCGACGCCCATCTGCGTGGACCGATGGAGCAGGCCCTGATCGGGACGCCGGTCGCCGACGCCGACAATCCGGTGGCGATCGGTCACGTCGTGCGCTCGTTCGACCCCTGCCTGGTCTGCACGGTCCATGCGCTGCGCGGTGCCGCCGACGGTGCGCGCTCGCCGCTCGGGGTCTTTTGATGCGGCGTATCGTCTGCATCGGCAACTGCCTGCTGGCGCAGGACGCGGCCGGCTCGCTGGTCTACCAGGCGCTGCGCGCACGCGAGTTGCCGGCCGGGGTGGAGCTGGTCGACGGCGGGCTCGCCGGTCTCGATCTGCTGCGGCTGGTCGACGGCGTCGAGCAGGTGGTCTTTGTCGACGCGGTCGAGGGCCAGGGCCGACCGGGGCAGGTCATGGTGCTCGGGCCAGACGACCTCCAGGGCGCCGTGGGATACGGGCACGGTGCGGGCCTGTCAGCACTGCTCGCGGTACTGCCGCGGGTATGCCAGGGACCGCTGCCACAGGTCACGCTGGTCGGCATCGAGGCCCCGTTCGATGCGAGCGCCGTGGCCGAGGCAGCGACCCTGAGCCTCGCTCAAGTCGGCAGCGCGCCAACCCGGCTGGCGAGCGAGGAGACGCCTGCATGAACCGGTTGCGGCCATCCGGCAACGGCAACGACGCGCTCGAGAATTCGATGCTCCGCAGCGAGATCCAGGTGGCGCGCAATGCCGCAGCCATCACCGCGGAACTGGTGGTGGCGCAATTCGTCAAGAACCAGCGGATCCTCGAACGGCTGCACGATTTGCTCGGCAGCGAGCAGCGACTGCGCCACGACCTGGCGATCAAGCTCGACGAGGTGCGGGCGCGCGAGGCCGAGCTGGCAGTCGCGCGCGAGGAGGCACTGGCGGCGACGCGGGCCAAGAGCGAGTTCCTGGCCAACATGAGCCACGAGATTCGCACACCCATGAACGCGGTCATCGGCATGACCGACCTGGCCCTCGACACCGAGCTGACGCAGGAGCAGCGCGAGCTGCTCGAGACCGTGCGCACCTCGGCCGAGGCGCTGCTGACGCTGCTCAACGACATCCTCGACTTCTCGCGCATCGAGGCTGGCAAGTTGACGCTCGACATCTGCTCGTTCTTCTTGCGCGATCTCGTGGCCGACACGCTCAAGCCAATGGCCGAGCGCGCACATCGAAAGCACGTCGAGCTGGTGTGCGACGTGGCGAACGACGTGCCAGACGCGCTGCAGGGCGACCCCTATCGTTTGCGCCAGGTGCTGACCAACCTCATCGGCAACGCACTCAAGTTCACCGAGCGCGGCGAGGTGGTGGTGCGGGTGCAGCTCGAGCAGCAGGCGGACCAGCGCGTCGTGCTGGTCTTCTCGGTCAAGGACTCGGGCATCGGCATCCCGCAGGACAAGCAGCAAAAGATCTTCGATGCCTTCACCCAGGCGGATGGCTCGACGACCCGTGCCTATGGCGGCACTGGCCTGGGGCTCGCCATCTGTACGCAGCTCGTCCGCATGATGGGCGGCGCGATCGGGGTCCAGAGCCAGCCGGGGCAGGGCAGCGTGTTTTCCTTCACGGCGGCCTTCGAGCTGGCGCAGGAGATTTCCCCGCTGCACCGCGCGGACCGGTCCGACCTGGCCAGCCTCGAAGTGCTGGTGGTCGACGACAACCGGACCAACCTGCGAATCCTGTCGGAGATGTTCGCCAACTGGGGGATGCGCCCGACCGCGGTCGAAAGCGCGGCCGAAGCGCTTCGCGTGTGCCGGCGCGCGGTGGTCGCCGGTCAGCCGTTTCGGATCGCGGTACTCGACGCCCAGATGCCCGAGATGGACGGCTTTGGTCTGGGGGCGGAGATGCGCCGCCGCAAAGAGCTGAACGATTGCGTCCTGATCATGCTCTCGTCGATCGGGGTCGCCGGCGCTGCCAGCCGCTGTCGGGAGCTGGGCTTTCAAGGTTATCTCTCCAAGCCCGTCAAGCAGTCCGAACTGCTCGACCTGGTGCTCTCGCTGCTCGGATCTTCCCGCACACCGGTGCCCGCGCCGGCTGCGGCGCCAGCGCCGTCTACCACCGCAGCGCGATCGCTGCGCGTGCTGGTCGCCGAGGACAACGCGGTCAACCAGCTGCTGGTGCTGCGCATCCTCGAGAAGCGCGGCCACCAGGCGCTGCTGGCCGGCAACGGCGTCGCGGCGCTCGAGATTCTCGATCGCGAGCACTGCGACGTGGTGCTGATGGACGTGCAGATGCCCGAGCTGGGTGGCCTCGAGGCAGCGCGCGTGGTCCGCGAGCGCGAGCTCAAGACCGGCAAGCGGGTGCCGATCATCGCGCTCACCGCGCACGCGATGAAGGGCGACCGCGAGCGCTGTCTCGCCGCGGGTATGGACGGTTACCTGTCCAAACCGATCCAGCGGTCCGAGCTGATCGAGATGGTGGAGTGTTTTGGCGCAGCGTCCGCCAGCAGCCAGGTGCCTGCCGACGGGGCTGTGCTCGCCCCCGAGATCGACGGGGATGCGGCCCTGGCCAGCGAACTCGGTCAGATCTTCCTCGGAGTGGCGAGCACGCTGCTGGCCGAGATCCGGAGTGCGATCGAGCAGCGCGACGTCGATCGGCTGGTGCAGGCAGTGGAGAAGCTCGGCCGAGCCGCCGCGGGTATCGAGGCGCGCGCAACGGTCGAGGCCGCGGACCGGCTCGCGCGAATCGGGCGCAGCGGTGAGTTCGATCCGATCGCCGAAGCCCAGGCCGCGCTCGAGGCGCAGGTGGCCAAGGTGCGCCAGGCAGTGACTGCTGCTACAGCGCGTGCTTCTGCTGCAACGCCCTGAGCACCTTGTCCGGCGTGATCGGCAGATCGAAGATGCGCACGCCAATGGCGTCGTAGATCGCGTTGGCGATGGCCGGCGCGGTCGGCACCAGCCCGGGCTCGCCCACACCCTTGGCGCCAAACGGGCCGGCCGGGTCGTCGGTCTCGATGAACTCGAGGTCGATCGGAAAATCCATCTCGCCGATGGTCGGGATCTTGTAGTCGCGAAAACCCGGGTTCTCGATGTGACCGCGCTCGCTGATCACCTGCTCGGTCAGCGCGTAGCCGATACCCTGCGCCAGCGCGCCGTAGGTCTGGCCCTTGAGCGTCTGCGGATTGAGCACCTTGCCGACGTCGTGCGCGGCCACCAGGCGCAGGATCTTGACCTCGCCAGTCTCGGTGTCGACCTCGACCTCGGCGCCCTGGGTGCCAAAGGCATAGGTCGCCGACATGTTGCCCATACCCTTGTCCCAGTTCGGCAGTTCGTTGGGCGGGTCGTAAAAGACCTCGGCGACCAGCATTGTGCCCTGCGACCGGAAATGGATGGCGCGCAGAATTCGCGCCAGCTCGACCCCCGCCCACGGCTCGGTCGGTCCATCCTTGACGACCAGCATGCCGTCGCGCAGGTCAAAGCGGTCGCGTCTGACCGCGCTACGAAAATCGAACGACGGCGGCTGGTAGCCGGGGTGCTGCTTGCGGTACTTGGAAAGATTCTTCTCGACCTCGTCGACGAACAGCTCCTCGGACAGCGCGAACAACTTTTCGCGGATCTGCTGGGCGGCGCGCGTCGCCGCGTTGAGCGCCATGAAGGCGCCGCGGCTGGCGTGGGTGCCGACGTCCCATGGACAGGTGCCAGTGTCGGTCTGGTTGATGACGACCTGCGCCGGTCGCACGCCGAGTGCCTCGGCCACACCCAGGCTGAGCACCGAGTGCAGACCTTGCCCCATCTCGACGCCGCCGTAGTAGACGTTGACGTTGCCAAAGTCATCGAGCTTGAGCATCAGACCGCTGCCGTCCGAGCGGTAGATGCGACCCGAACCGCCGACGTGCAGCAGCGAGGCCAGCCCGACCCCGCGGCGCCTGGGCCCGGCCGCTGGTTCGCGCTGCGCCTGCCCGCGCTTGTGCTGCCAGTCCAGGTGGCGGGCCGCCGCGTCGAGGCACTGGCTCAGCCCGCAGGTGGTGATCTGCAACCCCATGGGCGTGGTTTCACCCGGCTCGTTGCAGTTGATGCGGCGCAGTTGCAGCGGGTCGATGCCGGCCGCGACCGCCAGGTCGTCGAGGTTGCTCTCGATGGCCCAGGTCACCTCGGGATTGCCGTAGCCGCGCATGGCCTGGCAGTAGGTGTTGTTGGTGTAGGCCAGCACCGCGTCGAAGGAGACGTTGGGCACGCGGTAGAGCGAGGTGGCGGGCAGCAGCATCACGGTCGGGTAGGTGGCGCCCCAGGAGGCGTAAGCACCGTTGTCGAGCAGCACATCGATCTGGCGAAAGGTCAGGCGGCCGTCCTCGTCGCAACCCTGGGCGATCGTCACTTGCGACGACTGGCGCGGCGACAGGCAGGCAAACTCCTCCTCTCGCGTGTAGAGCATCTTCACCGGCCGGCCGACGACGTGCGCCAGCAGGATCGCGATGTATTCGTAGGCGTGGGTGTCGAGACCCGTGCCAAAGCCGCCGCCCAGCGCTGGCACGATGACGCGCGCGTTGCTGTCGGGCAGCCCCATCGCGGCCAGCGCGCGGTTGAAGTCGCGCTGCGCCAGGAACGGGATCTGGGTCTTGGCCCAGATGGTCAGATTGTCGTTGGCGTCGAACTCGGCGATACAGCCCGCCGTGCCCATGCAGCTCTGCTGGATCAGCTGCGTCGAGTAGCTGCCCGTGGCGATGAACCGCGAGGCGCGCTTGCCGGCGGCCAGATCGCCCGACAGGTGGTGATAGCGCAGCGGCAGCTGGTTGCTGGTCAGCGGCTTGCCCTTGGCGTCGCGCTCGTGCACCAGAGGCGCCCCGTCGCGCAGCGCCTCGACCGGGTCGAAGACCGCGGGCAGCGGCTCGTACTCGACGTCGATCAGCTCGATTGCGGCGGCGGCCGTCTCCACGTCGATCGCCGCCACTGCCGCCACCTCGTCGCGAAACTGCCGGACCAGGTCGCGCTTGAGTGCAAAATTGTCACCCAAAAAGCCGATCCGGATCTCGGGCGTGTTGTAGCCCGTGATCACGGCCTTGACGCCGGGCAGCCGCTCGGCCCGACTGGTGTCGATGCGCTTGATGCGGGCGTGGGCATGGGCGCTGAACTTGACCTTGCCAAACAGCATGCCCGGTCGCTCCAGGTCGTGAATGTAGGCGGTGCGGCCGGCAGCCTTGTCGCCGGCATCGGGCCGCGCGGCCGCGTGCCCCACATAGCGAAGCTCAGCCATGGTCGGGACCTCCGGTTGCGGCGTCGGCGTTGGGTGCAGTCGCGGCATCGGCGCGCAACCGGTCGGCTGCGGCGTGCACCGCCTCGACGATCTGAACGTAACCGGTGCAGCGGCACAGGTTGCCGACCAGCGCCGTGCGGATCTCGGCGTCGCTCGGGTCTGGCCGCTGCGTCAACAGCGCGTGCGTCGCCAGCACCATGCCGGGCGTGCAAAACCCGCACTGGATGGCGCCATGCTCGACGAACTGCTGCTGGATCGTCGACAACCGATTGCGCGCTCCGAGCAGCCCCTCGACGGTCGTGACCTGACGGCCAGCAGCCTCGAGCACCGGATACAGGCACGAGTTGATGGCGCGGCCATCGACCAGCACCGTGCAGGCGCCACACTCGCCCTCGCCGCAGCCCTCCTTGGTGCCAGGTAGTCGCAGCGGCCCGCGCAGCAGATCGATCAACCGCCAGTGGGGTTCGACCCGGACCTCGACCGGCGTGCCGTTGACGGTGAGCGAGATCTGGACGCTCATGGCTGGCTCCATCCGAGCAGCTGTTCGATGGCGCGGCGCACGAACACGCCGGCGATCTCGCGGCGAAACGCGGCGCTGGCGCGCACGTCGTCGATCGGCGCCACGCTGGCCGAGGTCAGCGCCTGCGCGCGCTGCAGCAGGTCGCGATCGACGGCCGCACCCTCGAGCAATTGCTCGACCGGTCGCAGTCGCAGCGGCGTGGGCGCCACCGAGCCAAGCGCGATGCGCGCGCGGCCGCAGCGGTTGCCGTCCAGCTCGAGCAGCACGGCCGCGCTGACCAGCGCCAGATCCATGCAGACGCGCGTCTTCTTCATGAAGACGGCGCGCGCTGTGGGCCGCGGCGCAGCGAGCACCACGGCGGTCATGACCTCGTCGGGCGCACGGCAGGTGGCGCCCGGTCCCGTGAAAAACTGGTCGATCGGCACCTCGCGCGTGCCGCGCGGCCCGGCCAGTCGCAACCTGGCGTCGAGCACCAGCAGCGGCGGCGCAGTGTCAGCGCAGGGTGAGCCGTTGCACAGGTTGCCGCCGATGGTGGCGACGTTGCGCACCTGCGGGCTGCCCAGGGTGCGGCAGGCGGCGACCAGCACCGGGTAGCGCACCGCGATCTCGGAGCTGGCGACGATGTCGGCGATCGGCGTCAGCGCACCGATCGTCGTCTCGTTGCTGTACGAGATCCCGCACAGTTCGGGGATGGCGCGCAGCGAGACCAACGTGGGCGGTCGCTCCGCGCGCTGGTGCAGACGCACCATCAGGTCGGTGCCGCCCGCAATCAGGCGTGCAGCGGGCTGTTTGACGACGAGTTCGATCGCCTCGTCGACCGAACGCGGTCTCAGATACTGGTAGCCGACCATGCGGGCCCCTCCCGGTCGCGGATGGCAGTGCATTAGCGCGAGTGACGACCGCCGGCAACCCGTGTTGACTCGGTCGGCGCCGATTTCTACCATGCGGCCTCAAACCCGTCGCGGAGGACGCGCCATGAGTCTGCAAAAGGTATTCATCCCGTACGGCGCCTACTGGTCGTCTCCGTTCTGCCGCTGGCAGGGCAGCCTGGCGCCGTTCAACTCGATCGAGCTGGCGGCGCAGGTGGCGCGGCGGGCGCTCACCGAACGGAAGATCGCGCCGGAGCGGTTCGACGCCATCGTGCTCGGCTTCACCGTGATGCAGCGCCACTGTTTCTACGGCGCACCTTGGTTGAGCGCATTGCTGGGAGCACCCGGCATCAGCGGCCCCATGGTGTCCCAGGCCTGCGCCACCTCGGCGCGGGTGGTGGCGACCGCTGCGCTCGACGTCGAGGCAGGTCTGCACAGCTGCCTGCTCGGTGTGGCGTGCGACCGCACCAGCAACGGGCCGCACGTCTACTATCCCAACCCCGGCGGCGCCGGCGGCATGGGTGACTCGGAGAATCCGGTCTGGGACAATTTCAACCTCGACCCCTGGGCCAAGAACGCCATGATCCAGACTGCGGAGAATGTGGCCAAGGAAGCGGGCGTCACGCGCGAGGAGCAGGACGCGGTCACGCTGCGGCGCTTTGGCCAGTACCAGACGGCGCTGGCCGACGACCGCGCATTTCAAAAACGCTACATGGTTGGTGTCGAGATCCCCAAGGGCAAGAACAAGAGTGTCAATGTCGACGCCGACGAGGGGGTTTTTGGCACCACCGCCGAGGGGTTGGCCAAGCTGCGGCCGGTGGTCGACGGCGGCAGCATCACTTTTGGCAGCCAGACCTTCCCGGCCGACGGCAATGCCGGGATCGTGATCTGCGGCCGTGAGCAGGCGCAGCAGCTCAGCCGCGACAGCAAGGTCTCGATCCGGGTGCTCGGCTTTGGCGATGCGCGCGTGAAGAAGGGTTTCATGCCCATGGCGACGGTGCCGGCCGCGCGCCAGGCGTTGGAGCGCGCTGGCATCGAGTTCAAGGATCTCAAGCTGGTCAAGACCCACAACCCGTTTGCAGTCAACGACATCTACTTTTGCCGCGAGACCGGTGTCGACGACGAGCGGCTCAACAAGTTCGGGTCGCCGCTCATCTACGGCCATCCGCAGGCGCCGACCGGCCTGCGCTGCCTGATCGAGCTGATCGAGGCGCTGGTGATCGAAGGCGGCGGCTACGGGTTGTTCACCGGCTGCGCTGCGGGCGATACCGCCATGGCGGTGGCGATCAAGGTGGAGTGACACAACAACACCGCATGGCCGCCAGCGGGCGGCAGCGGTCACGGGAGGGAGCATGAAGCGGTTTTCGATAGCAGTCGTTACGCTGGCCGCAGCTGGGGCGCTGCTGGTCGTAGCCTGCGGCGGTCGGTCAGCCAAGCGTGCGGGACTGCCGCCCGAGGACTCGCTCTACCTGCCGCTGCCCGAGGACACCGTCAACAAGGGCACGCTCAGCCAGAGCTTGTGCGTGTCGGGCACCACAGCGCACCAGGCCATCGAAACCTGGGTCAACGAGCACAACGACGCCATCCAGTCGCAGATCGCGCTCATCAAGTTGATGATGAAGGTGAGCGCACGCCAGCTGCAAAAGGAGGGCGAGTTCGAGTACACGGTCGAAAACGGCGGCCGCACGTTGACACTGCACGCGCTGGTGCAGGCGGATGACTCGATCGCCTACGACGCGACCTTCAACGGCCCTAACATCACCGACTACAAGTTTCTCGACGGCACCACGGCTGCGGACAAGAATTCGGGCGCGTGGACGTTTCACAAGCAGGACGGCAGCGATGTGGTCCATGTGACCTGGATGCGCGACGGCGACGATCTGACGGTCGAGCGCGATCGGCTCGACCTGGGACGACATGTCAGCTACACGCGGGTCGCAACTGCGGTGACGGTCGTCTTCACAGGTCCCAACCACAACGCGACCGCGCACTGGGACACCGAGACGCGCGACGGCGACATCCAGATCGAGAGCGCCATCGAGATCTGCTGGGAGTACGACGGCACTCAGTACTGCGATGTCGCCTGCCCGTAGCGGCGGCTGATCAATCCGTTGGCCCGGCCACGACGCCGCGCCTGCGCAGGTCAGCGATCTCGTCGGCGGCGACGCCCACCTCGGCCAGCAGCGCATCGGTCTGCTCGCCATAACGCGGCGCAAAGCGTAGCTGACGCTGGCTCCGGTCGAGGAATTCCGTCGTCACCGCCGGCGGCGGCAGCCGCACCACCCGGCCGTCGGGCGCCGTGGTCCGCAGCAGCGTCGATGCCACGAACGGCAACTCGGGCACCTGTTCGATGGCCGAGATCGGCGCGTGAGGCACGCCGCAGGCCTTGAGCGCCTGTGCCACTTGCGCGCTTGGCTGCCGGACCGTGATTGCCTCGATCGCCCGGTGCAGCTCGACCTTGCTGGCGCGGCGCCCTTCGTTGCTGGCAAAGCACGGTTGCGCCAGCGCCGCAAACAGCGGCTGCTCGACAAAGCGTCGCCACTGCGCATCGCTGCCGATGGCCAGATAGATGAAGCCGTCGCTGGTGCGGTAGGCGTTGACCGGTATGAACTGCCGGTGCTCGTTGCCCGAGCGCCGCAGCTCGCTCGGGGCGCTGCCCATGTCGAGCATGGGCAGAAAGGTGTGCAGCCAGGAGACCGCGACCTGGGCCATGGACACGTCGATGCGCTTGCCGGTCCCGCGCTCGGCACGCTCCATCAGAGCCAGCACCACCTGCGTGAAGGCCTCGTCGCCGGCCTTGAGGTCCGAGATGGGCAGCCCGCACTGCAGCGGTGGCCCGTCCGGCAGACCGGTCAGGTCCATGTAACCGCACAGCGCCTGCATCACCGGGTCGTAGCCGGGCACGTCGGGGTAGGACAGTCCCATGGCCGAGATGCAGCACCAGATGAGATCCGCGCGCTCGGTGCGCAGGGTCGCGTCGTCGATACCGAGCGACGCGTGGCGGGCGGGCAGGGTGTTGGTGCAAAAGACGTCGACCGGCAGCTCGCGGATCAACCGGCGCAGCAGTTGCTGACCAGCGGGCTGCTTGAGGTCGATGGCGATCGCCTCCTTGCCTGCGTTGGGCGCCACGTAGTAGCTGTGCCGGTCCTGGCCTGCGATCGGTCGGCCGATGTAGCGATTGGGGTCGCCCGCGGACTTCTGTCCGGGCTGTGGTGTGGCCTCGACCCGGATGACGCGCCAGCCCAGGTGCACCATGCGCAGCGTCGCATACGACATGCTGAGCGCCTGCTCGACCGACAGCACGATACGGCGTTTGCTCGACGTCACGGCGGACTCCTCTGCCAGGAACCTACAGCCAGCGGCCGCC
>Ga0315268_10008585_pt1 | contig 10653 bp, 8 predicted proteins | sample C1_top_MG_FD_204535 | JGI IMG/M metagenome (GOLD analysis project Ga0315268, IMG submission 204535) | Sediment microbial communities from Yellowstone Lake, YNP, Wyoming, USA - C1_top | ecosystem: Environmental > Aquatic > Freshwater > Lake > Sediment | place: USA: Wyoming | collected 2017-08-01 | reverse complement strand
CTCATCTGCCTTGCCTATCAGGCTTCACCGAAGAAACCTATCCCGATCATCACCAGCAAGGCCAACCCAAAGGCGATCAATGTCAGGCCGAGTATCTTCGAGCCGAGCGTGAAGGGGGCTGACGGCGCATCCACCAGATACTTTTCCAGTTCCCCCGATTCAAGCAGGCGGCTGTATTCATCCCAGTGCTCGTGCTTGAACTCTTCCAGCGATACCGTACCGGTGAACATCACGATATCCGGTGGCGGGTACTTCACCGGCCGCAGGTGATTGTTGAAGAAGTGCACCGTGAAGAGGAAGACCGCCGCAAGGAATGCCTCCTCGCCGTGCACCACCATCGCCACGTTGAACACCCAACCCGGCAGTATGGAGGCTACGACATGCGGGAAGGCGAGCATCATGCCGCTGCCGCCGATGATGGCCATGCCCCAGAACACCGCCCAGTAGTCGAACTTTTCCCAATAAGTCCAGCGGTCGAAAGACGGTCGCGGTCCCAGACCCAGCCCCCACTTGAACATCCCGATCATGTCCCACATATCCTTCCAGCGCGGCACCAGCGAGGTCGGCCCGAACCACTTGAAGGTTTTGCGGTTGCTGATCAGGGAGATCGTTACATACACCAGATGCAGGAAGAATATTCCCAGCATGGTAAACGCGGCGATGCGATGGATGAGCCCCGACATCCTGAATCCGCCGAGCGCAGTCACGACCGCCTTCGCCCAAGCCGTCTCGGCGTAGAACACCGTCATGCCAGTAAGCACCAGCGTCATTACGCTCAGGGCGAAGATCAGGTGGGCTAGTCGCCACGGCCAGGCGAAGCGGCGGAAGTGCTTGCCCTTCTCCAAATGCAGCTCAGACGCGCGCACGGCTTTGCGGTGTTCCTTGTGCTCATGCCGTTCCTTGTATTCGCGATAGAACCACAGCCCGGAATGCAGCCAAAAGAAGGTGAAAACGCCGATCAGCAAGGCGATCATGAACTTCGAGGTGATCCACATCTGCGGATACTTCTCGAAGTCGTGACTATTGGCGTGCGGTGCGAAAGAGACGAACCCCGCAGTGGCATCGTGCATGCCAGGCTGCTTGTCGCTGTGGCACTGCCTGCAGGTCTTCAGCAGGTTTTTGGGATTGATCTTGGACTTTGGATTGTCGGCCTTGAGGATGCCATGGCTGCCGTGACAGTCAAAACATTTGGCCGTAGTGGCATAGCCGAGGGTATTGACCTGGCCGTGGTAGCTACTCAGGTAAGTCTTCCTGCTCTCTTCATGACAACTGCCGCACTTCGATGTAAGGATAATCCGTGTCGGATCGTCGGTGGTGTCTCCGATGGCGTGGGAACTGTGGCAATCTGTGCATACGGCCGAGTTAAGGTTGTGATCCTTGATGATCGCCTGGCCGTGAACCGAGCCCTTGTACTGTTTCAATTCGTCGCTATGGCATTTGTCACCGCAAACGTTCGGTACGGTCTGATGCCACTCGGCACGTCGGGTTGTCCCGCGCGGCGGGACGGCGAAGCTGTGCGTATCGTGACAATCCTCGCAGGTGGCATTAACGTGCGACTTGTCCTCCTTGTTCGGCTTGGCATGGTGGGATTGCTGGTAGGCCTCGATGTTCTGAACCACCACGCCCAGACGTTCTTTCAGCCGGGTCACGTTTTCCTTCTTGGCAGTTTCCCAAAGAGCAGTGTGGCACTGAACGCAATCTGGTTTCTGCGCGGTGCCTTTCTTATGCGGGGTTGCTACGTCAGTGATGTCCAGGTGACAAGCGACGCATTGCATCGTTGAGTGCACACTCTTTCCGTATCTGTCGGGGCTGACCGGATGCAGCGGCCGCGTCTCTCCGCCAGTACTTGGTACCTCCGGTTGAGTCTTCTTACCATCGTGGCAGCTTAGGCACGTACCATTGTCCAGAACGACTGCCGCGGGTGCGCTTGTCTGACCAGGTGCAGCCATGGCTGCCGTGGGCACCACGGACAAGACACCCAACAGACAGGCGGTTAACGCAAGTAACCGAGCACGAATTGATCGTGAAAGGCGCATTCTATTGATTCCCATTTGAGTGTGGTTCTTACTTCAAAGTATCCGGTTCAGAATTCCATAATGGCTGCATCGATAAACAGCGGGGGCTCGGGATCAGAAGCTAACCCCTGCGCCTCCGCTGGTTTTGGTTCTAATCGTTGTCTAACGGTTACAGTCTAGACATTGATGAATTAGTGAAACGATCCGCTCAATGCGACAAAATCCATTGGGCAACGTTCTTGAGTACTGCGGGGTCCTTGGTGTCAATGATTCTGTGATCCACTTCCTTGCCGTCATCCTGCTTGACCTTCTGCACCTTGCCCATATGAGCGATTATCTTTTGCTCGGCATCCGCCTTTCCCTTGTATTTCGCGGCAGTCTTCTTGAGGGATGGACCTTTCTTTGGCTTGTCGGGACTATGACATTTGGTGCACTCGTTGTCCTCGAATACCGCCTCAGCCGCCTTGGCATCGAATGCTAGGGCGGGGATGGAGAAGGAAACAGCGGCAACGGCTGCAACAGCAATAAACAGGGAACGGCTATTTGATGAATGGGTCATGCTTGCTCTCCAATTTGACAACTGATTGTTAAATGAACGTTGGTCAAGTGTTTCGTCTGCGGGTTGCTTGAGTGAATACTGCGGCTCCTTCAAACACCCCAGAACGAGTGCGGACCATCCGGCACATAGCCCGGGACATGACAAGTCAGACAGCCCTTGCGATCGGACTGACCCACTTCATCCATCTTGGGCGGCATGCGGTCGTCCTTGCGCAAGTAAAGAATGTCCTTCTGCACTTTCTTGTGGCAGTCTTTGCAGTCAAGCTGTTCCTGCAACTTGTGCAGCTTGTGGAAGCGACCCTCGACGGCCATTGATGGTTTGCCGGTGATCTTCATTTTTGGCTTGGCCGCCGCATCTGCACCATAAGCCGGGGTCATGGCTATCGCCAAGCCAAGCGCCAAGGATGTAATCAGTGCTTTCATGACTGAGCTCCTTTGTCCAGTGTATAAAAGACCTGTGGGGAGTTGCCGAACTGCGTCTTCAATTGCACTGCATTGGTCGCCTTGATGCGCATTGCGATTTCGGACTTTGGATCATCGAGATCACCAAACCAGCGCGCCTGCGTTGGACAGACCAGATCGCAGGCCGGCGTGTAGTCCTGATCCTTGCCGATGCGGTCGGTCTTGCCGTCCTTGATGGCCTTTTCCAGCTTGTGCCAGCAGAAGGTGCATTTCTCGGCGGTCTTGGCTTTCTTCTGGTGCGTCGGATGCCGGTCGGCATAGGCGATGGTCTCCATGCCTTGCGCTCCCTTGCCCGGATACAGCGGCTTCACTTCCGTGTTCATCTGCGGCACGCCATACGGGCAGACGGCTGCGCAGTAACCGCAGCCGATGCACTTCTTGTAGTCGATCAGCACCACGCCGTATTCGTTCTTGCTGATCGCCTTGACGCCGATCTTGTCGCAAACTGCTTTGCACGACGGCTTCTCGCAGTGCATACAGTTCATGGTGTTGTATATCTTGTGTACTTCGGGATAGGTGCCCACTTCGTACTCGATCATCGCGTTCCACTGCGCATCGGGAGTAAAGTGATTTTCCACCGCGCACGCGGCCACGCAGGAGCGGCAGCCCATGCAGCGCTTGGTGTCTATGAGTCGTCCAAATTTTGCCATGATGATTTACTCCCTTATACCTTGGTCAGCTTGCACTTGGTGTCGTTGAAGGAGTTCATGCCCGACGGAATGTCGGGGTGCAACTCCAGCACCTGGTTGATCCACGTTCCCTTTTCAGCACCGGGGGCATAGCCCTTGCTCCATTGCCCGTAGTGATAGGACACCGCCAGCGTGTCGGGGCGCACGCCCTGGACCACACTGGCCGTGCCCTTCACCTTGCCAACGCGGGTTTCAATCTGCACCGTGTCGCCGCTGTTGATGCCCATCTGCTTGGCCGTCTGCGCGTTGATGGCGACGTAGTTGGTCTCAAGGTCGGTTCCCAGCGCCTGGTTGGTGATCGCGTTGTTGATGGTGTTGCCGGTCTGGTAGCGATGCATCAGCTTGTGCGTGACGAGGTAGAAGGGGAAGTCCTTGGCTTCGCGATGCGGCGTCGGGAAGGCGTGATCCTTGCCCGGTAGCGGCGCGTAGGCGATCTTGTACTTCGCCAGGTCGATCCGCGTGATGTTGTTGGCCTTGGTCACCTGCTCGACCTTTTCATAGGTGCCGACGAAGTGATCCGCATACAGCTTCATCTTCGGCTTGCCGGCGCCCTTGAATACCGGGTCGATGCCATGCAGATATTTGCCTTTGGTGTCCTTCTTCTTGGACACGAAGGCATGTTCCTTGGCGTAGGAGAAGTCCTTCTTGGTCTTGTCGGTCCAGATCGTCGCTACCTGCTCTTCGACCGTGTAGTCGCGGCCCGGCTTGAACTTGACCTCCTTCAGGCCCCACGACTTGTTGAGCGCCTCAAGGTACTTGTCGCGCATGTCGAGACGCTTGGCCAGCTCGAAGAGGATCGAGGTGGCGTTGTGCTCGAGGTTGAAGGGGTTGGTCATCGGCTGGCGGATGGCGACGATCCCCGTATTGTCCGGATTGGTCTTGGCCGGCGAGTTGTGCCACGATTCGAGATAGGTCTTGTCGGGCAGCACGACGTCGCCGTACCACGCGGTTTCGGTCATGTTGATGTCGATCACCACCGTGAACAACTTGCTCATGCCCTCGAACTGCTGCCAGGCATTCGAGGTCGAGACGGCGCGGTTGGTGCCGTAGAAAATCTGCATTTCCGGCACGTAAGGCAGGCCCCAGGACTTCGGGTCGAGCAGCGTGATGTTGGTCTGTTGCCCGATGTTGTGGTGGGAATTCGGATGGAATACCGTCTGCTGCATGTCCGTGCGCTTCGGCGGATAGTCGCACTTGGCGGGTTCCAGATATTCCGGATGATTGTTCGGATGGCTGAGCAGCAAGCCGCCGACCGAGTCGAGGGCGCCGACCAGCATGTTGAGGATCAGCTTGGCGCGGTTGTTCTGCACGCCGAACTCCTTGGCCGACAGGCCGCGGAAGGTGTAGGCGGCCACCGGCCGGTAGCGCAGCTTGACGCCGTCGATTTCCTTGAACTCGCCGATATGCGCCTCCTTGGCAAATGTCGCCGCGAGACGGGTGATGGTCGCGGCGGGTACGCCGGAGACTTCCTCGGCATATTGCGGCGTGATCTCCTTGAGGCTGTCGATGAATACCGTGAAAGCGGTGCGCACCGGCTTGCCGTCGACCGTGTAACTGCCCTTCAGCGTCGGTTTGACGTTGGCGGTATAGGGCGAGGCGGCATTGGTGACGCTATCCCAGACCAACTGGGTCTTGCCATCCTTGTCCAGCAGCACCTTGCCGTCGGCGCCCACCAGTTGCGGCGAATTGGTATAGGTGGTGAGGTATTCCTCGTCGATGGTGCCGGCATCGATCAGCAGCTTGCACATGGCCAGGATCATGACCACGTCCTTGCCCGGGCGCACCGGCACCCATTCGTCGGCCTTGGCGGCACAACCGGAAAGGCGCGGCTCGATGACCACGGCTTTCATGCCGCGTTCGCGCGCTTGCGCCGTCGCCCAGTCGAGCCAGCGCGAATCCTGTTCGCCTTCATGGTAGTTGGCGCCGAAGTTGAGCAGGAGATTGGTGTGCGCGAGATCGGGCAGATGACCGTGGTAGCCCCAGGTCAGTTCATCGGCCACGTGGCGCGCCGCCTCGCACAGCGTGGTGCGGTGGATGCCGTTCGGCGTGCCGAAGGCCGCGCACCAGGCTTTCATGTTGTTGTCGCCGATCAGGTACTTGCCCTGACCCCACTGGAACACCAGTTTCGACGGATTGTCGGCCTTGATTTTCTTCAGCCGCTCGCCGATCAGCGAAAACGCCTCGTCCCAACTGATCTCGACGAAGCCGGGGTTTTCGTTCGGCCCCTTCTTCGGGTTGGTGCGCTTCAGCGGCTTCTTCAGCCGATAGGGATCGTAGGTGTTGTACATGCCCGCCGCGCCCTTGGGGCAGATGCCGTGGTTGAAGACATCGGCACTCGCCGCATCCGGGTAGATCGTCTTGACGATGCCGTTCACCACGTTGCCCTGGATGCCGCAGAAGTTCGGGCAGATCGAGCAGTGGGATTTGAAGGTCTTGACCTCCATCGATTTGGCTGTAGCAGCGGGCTTGGCCTTCGCCGCTGCCGCCAAAGCGTCGAAACCGACACCTGAGGCCGCCGCACCGCCCAAGGCGCCCATGCCCTTGATAAAACTTCTTCTTCCGAGTTCCATATCATTGCCCCCTAGATTTTGTTGCGATTACTGCGGTTGGACGTCGCACCTTAAAGCCCTCCTGAAATTCAGTTTTGATCTGCATCAATGCCGGGTCTTACGTCTTTAATCCTGTGATAGCGGTCGGATCCTGAATGCCATCTTCGTTGTCGTGACGAAGTTACCTGAAGTTACGTTTCGGTAACTTGTAATCGTAGTCGTGAAGACTTCCTCGACCCATAGCACGATCACCGAACACGCGCCGACACCGGTCGCCGCAGCCGGTGAAAATCGTCCCGACGCTGCATGCAACAAGCCCATCAACGCGTTTGAAGCGCAAGCGGCGTTCAATGGCGAGGATGGATGGAGCATTCACGACAAGGGCCTGAGTAGCATGCTTGCCTGTCACCTCGCGAGAACCATGCCATAGCAGGAAAACAACGTGATTACAGGCTATTGAGATTAGGCGCAAAAATATCAGGAGGTCAAAAAGCATAAAACCGGTTAAGATGGTTACCACACCGTAACCAACGGAGGCTCCATGACTCCGAGCATTCCAAACTCGTTACCGAACCGTAACCGCCGCAAGTGGTTAATCAACAGCGCCTGTCTCGCCACCACTGGCCTGATCGGGCTGACGCGCAAAGCCAGCGCGACGGGCGGCAAGTTGCGCGTCGGCATGACGCCGGCTTTTCTGCATGACCAGCACCGGCTGCTCGACGAGTGGCGCGAGTTCATGGCCGCTTCCCTACAGCGCCCCATCGAGTTCGTGTTTCGAGACAGCTACCGCGAAACCATGGATCTGCTGCGGCTGGAAAAGCTCGACTTCGCCTGGATCTGCGACTATCCCTATCTGCACCTCAAGCAGGAGGTGCGTCTGCTCGCCGTGCCGCTGTACCAGGAGCGACCGTATTACCGTTCCTATCTGATCGTGCGCAAGGACAACACCCAGTTCAAGTCGATGGCCGATCTCTCGGGCAGTGTGTTTGCCTACGCCGACCCGTATTCGAACACCGGCTACCTGGCGCCGCGTTACCACATCCGCAATCTGGGGCATGACCCGGCGAGCTTCTTTCGCAAGACGTTTTTCACCTGGTCGCACCGCAAGGTGGTCGAGGCTGTGGCCAGCGGATTGGCACAGGGCGGCGCCGTGGATAGTTATATCCGCGACACCCTGGTGCATGTCGAGCCTGAGTTGGCTCTGCGCACCCGGGTGATCTGGCGCTCGCCGGAGTATGGCTTTCCGCCTTTTGTCAGCCATCGTTCCGTTGCCGCATCCGATTTCCAACTGATGCAAAAGCATCTGCTGGAAATGTCGGCGACCGAAAAGGGCCGAAGCCTGCTCACCCGCCTGAATCTGGATGGATTCACCATCGGCAACCAATCGCTCTACGAAGGCGTCGCGAGGATGATGCGAGCCTTTGGCGAAGCGTAAGAACTCCGATGCGCTGGCTGTTCAACCTGTCCTTCCGCCGCAAGATCCCACTGTGGACGTCGTTTCTGATCAGCCTGTCGATCTTCGTCGTCGGCGCCGCGCTGATGACGCGCGCCTACGAGGACATGAAGCGCGCCGTGGTGATCAGCGCCAGCAATCTCGGGCATACCCTCGCCAACACGGTGGCACCGGCGCTGTTGCACGACGATGTGTGGCGGGCGTTCGAGATCGTGCGCTCGCCGATTGGCGGAGAGCCGGCGCAAACACCCGTTCAGGTCGATGCCGTGGTGGTTCTGGCACGGGACCACACGGTTTTCGTGTCGAGTGATCCCGATACGCTGCCGACCCTGGCCGAACCGCCGGCTCTGGGCGTTGACTGGGTACGGTTGAGCACCCGGCTTGGCGCCGAAAGCAACTGGCCGCTGGTGCTGGAGCCGGACGACTCCGACTATCTCTACCTTGCCCTGCCCATCATCGACCGGGATGCGCAGTTGGGACACCTGGTCCTGCGCTACTCGAAGTCGGTGTTTCACCCGTGGTTCATCGACTCCCTTTGGCATGGCGTCGAAATCGGTCTGCTGGTGCTGGCGGTGCTGATTCCCATCAACTGGTATTGGGGCCGCCGCATGGCGACGCCCCTGGTCGATCTGGCGCAGCGCATGGGCACAATCCTCGAAACCGTGCCGGCGCCGCTGCCGCCCGATCTGTATCCCTATGAAGATGAGCTCGGGCAGTTGTTTCAGGCCTACGATCGCATGGCGCTGGCCCTGCGCGACAAGGCCGCGCTGGAAAACGAAATGGTCAAGTCGGAACGGCTGGCCGCGATCGGCCAACTCACCGCAGGCATCGCTCACGAAATCAATAACCCGCTGGCCGGGCTGATCACGGTCGTCGACACGCTCAAACTGCAGCGCGACCTAGATCCGCGCACGCTGCGCCAACTGGAATTGATCGATCGCGGCCTGATGCAGATTCGCGATACGGTCGCCGCGTTGCTGGTGCAAACCCGGGTGCAGGCGCGGCCCCTGAACCAGCACGATCTGGAAGATGTTCACACCCTGATCCAGACGCAGGTCAGCAAACGCCGCGTCCGCCTCGAGTGGTCGGCGGCGATGCCAGCGGAGCTGCCGGCGCCGGCCAGTCTGGTGCGCCAGATACTCATCAACCTGTTGCTCAACGCCGTGCAGGCGGCGGCCGAAGGCGGCCGGGTGAGCTTGTGGCTGGGCAGGAAAGACGGAGCGGAGTCCTCCCTGTCGATGGTGGTCCGCAATGACGGAACCCTTCTCGGCGACGAACAGCTGGCCCATCTGTTCGAGCCTTTCGCGTCGACCCGTGCCGGCGGGCACGGCCTCGGCCTGTGGGTGACTTACCAGATCGTGACCCAGCTTGAAGGCCGCATTTCCGCCAGGAATATCGACGGCCAGGTCGAGTTTCTGGTTAACCTTCCTCTTGGAGAAATGCCATGCAGCACCGCATCGGCCTGATCGAGGACGACCCGATCATAGGCGAGGCGCTTTCCGAGCGACTCGACTTCGAGGGTTTCGCCTGCGACTGGTATCGCGACGGCAAGTCCGCGCGTCGCGGCCTCGGCCAACGCCGCTACAGCGTGGTGGTGAGCGACATCAACCTGCCGGACACCAGCGGCGAAGAGTTGTTTCGTGACCTGCTTGAGAGCGGCCAGAGACTCGCCCCGTTCATCTTCATTACCGGCTATGGCGCCATCGATCAGGCCGTGCGCCTGCTCAAGCTGGGGGCCCACGACTACGTCACCAAACCATTCAATGTTGGCGAACTGATCGGCAAGATCCGCGGTTTGTGCGAGCACCAGCAACCGGCGGCCAATGCCGCCGGCCGGCTGGGCATTTCCACCAGCATGCGGCAGATCGAGGGACTGCTGCCGCGTCTGGCGGCCAGCCGCAGCGCGGTGCTGATCTCCGGCGAATCCGGCGTCGGCAAGGAAGAGGTGGCTCGTGCGCTGCATCGCGCGGGTGACGCGGAGAACAAGACCCCTTTCGTTGCGGTGAATTGTGGAGCCATTCCCGAGAACCTGATCGAGTCGGAATTGTTCGGACACGACAAGGGCGCGTTCACCGGCGCCGACCGCGAACGCCGCGGGGTTTTCGAGCAGGCTGACGGCGGTTCCCTGTTCCTGGACGAGATCGGCGAAATGCCGCCCTCCATGCAGGTCAAGCTGCTGCGTGCAATTCAGGATCGGGTGGTGGTTCGCGTCGGCGGCGCCACCCCTCGCAAGGTGGATATCCAGCTGATCTGCGCCACACACCATGACCTCAAGGCCATGGTGGAGGAAGGCAGTTTTCGCGAAGATCTGTATTACCGCATCCACGTCATCCACTTGCATGTGCCTCCCCTGCGCGAGAGGCAGGAAGACATACTCTGGCTGGCGGCCCATTTTCTCGACGAACGAGCGAACCGGGGCGAAGCCCGTCGCGCGCTGGCCGCCGAGGCCGAACGCGCCTTGACCCGCTATCCTTGGCCGGGCAACGTGCGGGAGCTGCAGCACTGCCTGGAGCGCGCCAGCGTTCTTTCTCCGAATTCCTTGCTGAATGCCGAAAACCTGTTCGGCGATCGTGGCTCGCCGCCGGCAGACGAGGATACCCTGAGGCAACCGCTCAGCGACCACCTGCAGGAATGCGAACGCGCCTACATCCGCCGCGCCTTGTCAGAGTGCGGCGGACGCATTGCCGATACCGCGGCACTGCTCGGCATCAGCCGCAAGAACCTGTGGGAAAAAATGCGCAAGCTGGGGATGGCTGAGGGCTGAAAGCCTCTCAGAGTTTGCAGCCTGTCGAGCTTTACCCGAGGGCGTGGATCGTCCGGCGGGTTGCGGACGAGTTGGCGCCGCTTTCACACGTTTGTGTAGGCGGTATGGCCGGTAAGATGCAAGACGAACTTCAAAAAGCCACCCCAGGGTGGCTTTTTGACTT
>Ga0315268_10008584_pt1 | contig 10654 bp, 9 predicted proteins | sample C1_top_MG_FD_204535 | JGI IMG/M metagenome (GOLD analysis project Ga0315268, IMG submission 204535) | Sediment microbial communities from Yellowstone Lake, YNP, Wyoming, USA - C1_top | ecosystem: Environmental > Aquatic > Freshwater > Lake > Sediment | place: USA: Wyoming | collected 2017-08-01 | reverse complement strand
CGAGAACAGGTGCCACCCGCCATAGACGTCCAGCTGAAAGATAGGGAGAGCCAGGTCATTACTGGCTACTATGTCCAGTGACCTAACCAGTGATTTAAGGCAACTAGAAAGGAGGCCAAACAATAGCGAAATTTTTTCAGAGCCCGACTTCGTTCCGTCATGGAATGGGGAAGGGCTCTTCAATATGGACAACGTTCCAGCTGGGGAACTTATGGGGTTCTAATTGTTGGTTTCAAACTAAATATCAAACCATCGGTTCCCCAATTAGTTCACCTATTAGTTCTCCAATTAGTTCTCCAATTAGTGCTTAGGCGGCACTCAGTAGTTGCAGTTGGTTGGGTAGCAGATTCATAAAAAGCTCATCGGATGATTGCGTGGTGGCGAGTACTTTTCCACCCTTGGCATTGGGCTCGCGCAAAGTGTATAGATTCCGATCTTCGTTGTAGGTGAGCGCAGCGACATCGCCCTTGTGCCCCGTAAAACGATAAGTAAGCGTTTTTTCTGTTTTTCCATTGGGAGCCCTTTCGTTTCCTTGCTCCGTCTGGACATTCAAATCAAATTCACTGGCAAACTCCTTTAGCATTTTTTCCACCGACATTTCCGCAGTGTCGACACGGGCCGAACAGGCTTCCGCGGTGCACATGCCCGTCTCCTGGGAAGTCTCAAAATTTTGGGGCTGGGGCGTTTCTCCTCCCATATAAATTTGGGTTATAGATTTTTGAGTAGATCCTCGAGATTTTGTTGTTCATCTTCCTTTTGCCGCTTTTCCTCCTCATGGCTTTTGGCGACACGGCGATGAGACATGAAGCGTTTGGCGGCCTTGGCCTGCCCCTCAACATTTTTCATGCGATTTAGATCCTCTGGTGAGGCGTTTTTGGCTGGAACCATAAAAATCAATTAGGTTGGATAACCGGCACAGCCTGGGTTTGGATAGGCGCAGAAGATTCAAAGGGGCTGCTATTGAGATTTTCTAAGGTGGCGCCATAGGCCAATGCGGCGATCACCATGCTGATTGTGACGAGCAGCAAGACATAAATAAGGTCTACAAAAAACTGCACCAAATAGTGGTGATGCTCTAGAAAATTGCCATGGAAATGATGCGCGTGGTGCGGTTGGAGATTCCTTGGGTGCAAGAGGGGTTTGGATTAAATCTAAATATTATAACATAATTTAATATTTTTTACAACATTGAAGGGGTTTCCACGACTTGCACCTCCCTGCTTATAACCCTCTCCCTAAAGAGCTAAAATTAGGCCGATCTTAATAAGCGAACGAAAAAATCAATGCCCAAATGAAGATTCACCCCAATCCGAACCTCCAGTCGCCTTCGCAAGAAGGATTTTCGGATTGAATTGGAATCCCATATGGATCGGGAAGTCTGAGCTGTCATTTACATAAGCTTGGCCACCATCTTTTATCTGATCATTTCGGAAAAGCGTTGGGGGTTTTTGGAATTTCCTCAATCAACATCCCCGTTCTCGGCTTGGGCCAGTCTGGCGCCTGATAGGGATTGGAGCTTTTCCATACCCTCGGCAACAAGGCTTTGGAGGGATTGGCGTTTTTGGTCCGAGAGGCTTGCCAGACTCGACTCCTCGTCTAACCTCGCCTGTGCCAGCATGATCAGACTTCCCCACCCTTCCTGCAGGCTGTTGGCGTTGATAGAGTTCCCGTTGCCATCCGATTCGGCCCGGCAAAGCTTTTCAAGTTGAGCCAAGGTTTGATCTCGGTAGGCTGCCAGCATGACCCGATAAAGCTCGGGCATGGCCTGCGGGATTTTGTTGGCATAAAAGCTTTCCACAGCGATCCCTGCAATCTTGGCAAGGGCGGCGCTGGATTCCCAGTTGTTTTTGTCATTTTTGGACCCCTCCAGCAGTCGCGCGATAATTTCGACACGACGCCCCAGGAGGCGTTCGACGAGGGTTTGGCGAGCGCTGATCAAATTGACGGAATTAGATTCGGGATCGTTCAATAGCAGGACCAGCAGGCTATCGGCCTGTACCAACGCATTGAGCATGCTGGCCTCCACCCTACGCCTCATTTCTTTCAGGTTGGCCAGTCTGGCTTCCGATATCTCTTTCAGTCTGGCCGATCGGGTTTCTGATTTGGGTTCTTCATGGAAATCCAGCAGGTTGAGCGCAAGGCCGTTTGAGAGGGCAACCTCTTGGAGATTCTCGGCGAGGCTGGCCTGCCCAACAAATATGCTCTGACGAATTTCAGCGTAGCCCTCTTTTTCGTCCTGGCTGCTCAGGATGGGTGGCGGACTGGCCAAGGCGGCCTGGTAAAGTTGAACGGCCTCCGCTGTCAGTTGGCTATGCAGACTGGAGGCTTCTTGGGCTACTGTCAGGGCGGCATAGCCCTGTTGGTTTCCCTTCGATACTTCTTCGGTGCGATTGATCATATTTTTTTCGACGGCGTCTGCCATACGTACGAATTTGGCTGGTAAGAGTTGGCGATGGCCTGGGATGAATAGGCCTATAGGGTCCTTCAGAACGGCTAACGCCTGATCTGCGGCCGCCCCATACATGGCCGCCGACCCCTGGCGGGCAATGGTGGCCAGCGTGCTCACAGAGGGGATGTCATCATAAAGCTTTGAGGCCTCTGCATATTTGCCACCTCTGGCAGCTTCATTCGCCCGGGAAAGGCTTATCTGACCGTAAGTGGCGCCACCCTCAATCATTTCTCTTTCATTCTTTTCAAAAATCTTGCTGCCCCTCGGTTCAAAGAGCCTGTTGTAAAGATTTTTCCACGCCGAAGGATCATCCCAGTTTATCGCGAAAAATATTCCAAAGTTTTCTGCGTCGCCACTTATCCCAACTCGAAATTTTTCAGATTCTTGGACTGCTCGATCTAGGCCGACAAGCAGTTCGACACTCGACTTTGAGGGTTCGAGTTCGGGGGTGTCAGCGGCAGTGGCGGCAGTAGAGGCGCCTGCCACCACCAAGAAGGCTAAGGGTCTTGTGGCTTTGGCCAGACGGGCAAAAAAATGGCTTGCGGGTCGCAATGCCTTGTCCATCTCGGGGATGACGTTTTCGGTAACACTCATGGGCGAGGAGATTAAGTAATATATTATAACATAATTTATTTATAATGTAAATGCATTGTTTTTAGAGTGCAAAAGGCATAAACTTATTCTGTTAAAATCCAAATCAATGCCCAAACGAAGACTCACCCCAATCCGAACCTCCAGCCGCCTTCGCAAGAAGGATTTTCGGATTGAATTGGAATCCCATGTGGCTCGGGAAGTCGGGGCTGTCATTTATATAGGTTTGGCCGTTATCTTTTATCTGATTATCGCGAGCAAGGCCGGAATGCTGGGCGGTTTTCTGAACCAGTATCTTCGTCTGATCTTCGGCATCGGCATTTATGCCTTGCCCGTCCTATTTTCGGCGTTGGGTCTCACTTTGTTCCTCTCAAAAAGGATCAAATTCGATGCCGCACGCTACCTCGGGATTTTTTTGTTTGTATTCTCGGGCCTGGGCCTTGTGCACATGGGCACCCCCATGGAAACCATGCTCGATAATGTCGAAAGGCACGGAGGTTATGTGGGTTTCGCCGCATCGGTTTTGCTCCGCATCTTCATTTCTGACACGGGTGCCAAGGCCGTGCTCATCATTTTATTCGTCATTGGCATTCTTATCACGTTTGAGCTTTCGCTCCGCAAGATCATCGGGTTCTTTATGCCAAGCCGGCCACTGTCCATGGGCATTCGAGCTCCTCACAAAGATCTGAGCACCGAGCTGAACATCGTTAAGCCGAATTTGCCTTTGGAAAAGAAGGATATTCCTGGAATGAAAAAAGAAGGGGCGACCCCTCCAATCGCCGAAAAATCGATCCCGAAAAAGGAGCCCATCAAATTGGCGATCCAGCGACCGAGCGAAATCAAAAGGACCCCCGAAATGAAACCGGTCGCAAAAGAGGCGGATTACAGCCAGTGGCAATTGCCCTCGCTCGACCTGTTGAGCAATCAGACCTCGCAGGTGTATGCCAGCGACAAAACCCTCAAGGAAAAAGCGGAGCGCATCCAAAACAAGTTGGCACAATTCGGCATCGATGTGACTATGAAGGATGTGAACATCGGCCCTTCGGTCATGCAATACACGCTCCAGCCGCATGAGGGGGTGAAACTGACCAAGATCACCACGCTCAAGGATGATTTGGCGCTGGCCTTGGCTGCCAAGTCCATCCGCATCGAAGCGCCTATTCCGGGCAAGGCGTTGGTGGGCATCGAGGTGCCGAACGAGAAGCGCATGGTGGTCCATTTGCGAGAGATGCTGGAAAGCGAGGAATTCAAAAGCGTCAAGTCCAGGCTTTCGGTGGCGGTCGGGCGCGATGTGAGCGGAATGCCCGTGATCGACGACCTCGCCTCCATGCCCCACATCCTGATCGCGGGGGCCACGGGATCAGGGAAATCGGTGGGTATCAACGCCTTCATCCTGTCGCTTCTGTATCAAAATTCACCCGAGGATCTGAAGTTCATCATGGTGGACCCCAAGCGTGTGGAGCTCACGCCCTACAACGGCATCCCTCACTTGCTGACGCCTGTGATCACCCAGGTGGACAAGGCGCACACGGCGCTCAAGTGGGCCGTGGCCGAAATGAACCACCGCTACCAGATCTTTGCCGAAAAGGGCCACCGCAACATCGAGGAATACAACACCTCGGAGTCCAAGCGGATGTTCAAGATCGTGATTATCATCGACGAGTTGGCCGACCTGATGATGCAGGCAAATCGGAAAGAGACCGAGTCCGTGATCTGCCGCATCGCCCAGATGGCCCGCGCGGTGGGCATCCACCTCATCGTGGCCACCCAGCGCCCCAGCGTGAATGTGATCACCGGCGTTATCAAGGCCAACATTCCGGCCCGCATCGCCTTTACCGTTGGCGCTGGCGTGGATTCCCGGACGATCATCGATTCCATCGGCGCCGAGGATCTGCTCGGGATGGGAGACATGCTTTATATGCCAGGCAACATCGGCCGCGCAATTCGCGTGCAGGGCGTGTTTGTGGACAAAAAGGAGGTCGAGCGCGTGACGAACAGGATCAAGCTGACGGCTGAGCCCGATTACGACGACACAATCACCGCCCCTGTTCAATCCACAGTCGGAGGCGTTGATACGGGAATGGTGGGCACCAGCAACGAGGGCATGGGGCAAGACAATATGTACAACGAGGCCAAAGCCATCGTCACCGAGACGGGCAAGGCCTCCGCTTCTCTGCTCCAGCGCCGTCTTTCCGTCGGCTACGCCCGCGCCGCCCGTTTGCTCGACATCCTCGAGGAAAACGGCGTGATCGGACCCTCCAATGGCGCCAAGCCGAGAGAAATCTTTGAAGGGAAGAGTGAGGAGGGGGGAGCTGAATAAACCCTTTGCGATATTTCGCATTTCTGATTTCAGATTTCGCATTTGCGGAGTACCGCCTATTGATATTTCACTTTTTGTATTTCAAAATTGGCTTTCCAATGAATGCGAAATCAGAAATGCGAAATGCTAAATGAAATTATGCATAGATTTTATCTGCCCACCATCAGGCTTGAGGGCAATCGGCTCCATATCACCGATCCTCGGATCGTATTTCAAGCCTCCCGTGTGCTTCGTATGAAACCAGGGAACCAATTTTCCGTCTTTGACGACGCTGGAAGGGAATTTGAAGTAACCGTCCAAAGCCTGAGTCCGAAAGCCATCGTGGTCGAAAAAGGGGCTGAGATTCATCGGAAAACAGAGCCAAAATTAAAAGTGATTCTTTACCAGGCTGTTCCCAAAAAGCAGGATCTTTTTGAGCTGGTGCTCCAAAAGGCCACCGAACTCGGGGTATCCGAAATCGTGCCCCTGATCACGAAGCGAACCGAGCGCCAGCACCTTGGCAAATGGGATCGGATGAGGGCAATCATGGTCGAGGCCACGGAGCAAAGCAGCCGAACCCATGTTCCAGAACTCCAACAGCCGATCGAGTTCGAAAAGGCCATCGGACAATTGAATTGTTACATCGCCTACGAGTCTGGAAAAGAACTTCCATTGTCCAAAATGTTACAGGAAGTCCGCTCAGCCGATACCGTCCGACTGTTTATCGGCCCCGAGGGAGGATTTGCCCCCGAGGAGGTCGAAATGGCCCTTAAAAAAGGCGCCAAGGCCTTCGGGCTTGGCCAAACCATCCTCCGCACCGAGACCGCGGCCATCGCGGCGGTGAGCCTGATGTTGCTATAGTTTCTTCGAAGTATCTTTCTAAGGCGAAAAAGGTTGGAGGTTCTTTGGGGTGTCAGAATTTCGCAAATTCTTATTTTTCAAGAAGCTCGAAAACAAAAGGGGTGGCGGAACCTGAAATGGGGTCATTTTCATCGCCCACGGATATCCTGCAGTCGATGCTTATATCAAGCACTGTGGAGGGCACCCCAGTCTTGCTAACCTTTGAGCCAATTTTGATTCCCTTTTTTTCAATCTGCTCAAAACAATCGTGTACGCTATGCTCAGAGCCTGCTCTTAAATTTTTGTAAAAAAATCTTTTTTTTGAAACAGGCTTTTTCCCCAATTTCTCCATCAATATTTTATAATTGAAATAGCTGATGGCGTTCAGCCTTTCTTTTGCCCAGTCCTCTAGGGTTATTTTAACTTCCTTTTTCAAATCAGGTTCGTAGCTTGGATCCACCCCCCTTTTTGATTCTATTTGTTTCCTTGTGGCTGATGCCAAATCGCTAAGGTCATGCTCAAAAGAAGCCTTGAGTTCAATCGGCACAATTTCACAAGCCTGTTCAATGAGATAATTTTCTAATTGGGCAATGGAATCTTTCATGGGGGAGAAGATTATGATAAGGATCTATTTTGATATTTATTTTTTATTTTGTCAATGAAATAGAAAAAAGGCGCCAAAACGTTTGGCCTTGGCTCCACAATCCTCCGAACCGAGACCGCCGCGATCGCGGCGGTAAGTTTGGTTCTGTTGGGCTAATCTATTTTGTCGTGGATACAGGCGGTGTGGCCGGTGGCGTTGCAGGGGCTGGCACTTTGGGGTCTTGAAGGTTCTCAGTCGTCTTTTCTCCCTCTCCATTGATGGCATTCTTGATATCCGCGGCCGCCTTGTCTACCGATACAAAGGCGCCTTTCACGTTATTAACAGTGTCAGAGACTTGGTTGGTCACTGCATTGACCTTCGCTTTGGTGTCATCGATCACTTTTTCCGCCCCCTCAATTTTTCCTTGGATTCGATCGACTTCGGCCGACAAATTGTTCAACTTTACTCCGATCTCAGCCTTGATTTGATCTCTGAATTTGGCGAAAAACGGCACCTGCATAAGGAGGAATATGCCGACCGCCAACAATACCAGTTTGAAAAGAAGTTTGGACATAAATATTCAATTAACTAGTTTCATTAAACCACATTGTCTCTGAAATGCAAACCACCAAAAGAAATTTTTAATTCTTAATTTCCAATTTCCAAATAATTCCGAAATTCGAATGTTGAATGTCGAAGATAATCTTGGATATTTCTTGTTTCGAAATTAGTATTTCAAAATTCGACTTTATTTGGAAATTGGTCATTGGTCATTGGAAATTAAGTAGGCCCCGCTTGTCTTTTACCTCTCTCTCCATTAGATTATCGGCAGATTAACAAACATTATGGACCAAGCCTTCACAAACGAAATCATTCCTCCTCTGATATTTTTCGTTCTGTTTTCAGTGGCCTTCTCGTTTTTGGAGTTGTTGCTGATTTTCATTCTGAATGGGCTTGGACGAAAATATTGGGAATTCGTAATCGACGTGGTGATCCGTTCCCGCGTCCATCACGGCAAAATGATCCGTGCGACACTCATTTTCTTGGTGGCCGCCGCCGTGGCCGCCGCGGTGCTTTTCACTCCGCTGGTCGATGTTTTGGTCCGCGGAAGCAATGAGATGAGACTTTTCGCCTTGGTCTTGGCCTTGGTGATGGCCTTGTTTTATTCCATCACGATCCGCAAGACCTCTCGCATGGAAATTGAGCGGAACATTTACCGCATGGTGTTTTTTTTGGTCTCTATCACGCTTTATATCGTTATCTTGTGTGTGGCGGAAAGGAGCTATGGGGATTATGTGCGCTATGTGAACGCCAACTTTATCAATCCCACGGCTCAGGCCGTTAGCAACACTCTAGAGAGTCGAGAAAAGGATCGTCTGCTGAATCAATTTAGGGAAATGAATGCCAAGGGGCTTTGTGTTTCGGCCGACTACAGCGAATCGAAGGTGGCGCTCACCAATTTTGTGCTGGTGGACACGGATTTCGGATTGGCCTTTGGGGAGGGAAAACCTGACCCAAACAACCCGAAAAGCTATCTTAAGGGCAAAGCCTGCTCGAATGGCAAAGAAACCTTTTTGCTCACCGAATGGGGAAGCTGGTATTGGGTGATCCAATGATTATTTTTTCCGTAGGGACGCAAAATTTTGCGTCCCTACGGAAATCCATTTTCAGAATTTGAATTCAATCTTCTCCTCCTTGATCAGCCCCTGGGGTCCGCTGGCGCGGACGGTGAGGGTCATGGTTTTTCCTTTGCGATCCGCGCTTTTCCGGATCTGCAGGATTTTGGTGGTGGCACTGGTGTTGGAGAGCGCTCGTTTTCCATCCACTTCAAAATAATAGGAGATCCGAGAGGCATAGGAAATTCGGTCCCAACGCAGAAAAAAGGATTGGGGGGTTTCTCGTTCAATCCTGAGGTTCAGCATGGGGGAGGTGTAGTCACCGGTCACGATGTCCGAAGGGGTTCCCACGGCCGAAGCCCAGTCGGAGCTCCGATTCCCGCCGGTGTCCACGGCTGCGACATAGAAATAATAAGGCTGTCCGTTTTCCAGGCCTGTCACGGTGAAGCGAAGGGATTTGGTCTGGGTCAGGTTTGGCATGTCTTGAGTCGCAATTTCTTTGGGCTTGATCGGGTTCAGATTGTAACTGACCAAATAATGCGAAATCCCATGGTCGTCTTCGGCTGGTTTCCAGGCGAGATAGATTTGCTTATTGCCCACAATGGCCTTGAGGCGGGTCACCTGGCTCGGAAGTTGGCGATCCGTGGTATCAGGGGTGTTTTTAGGCCTCGTGGTAGGGGGTTGCTCCAATCGGTCGATGGAACATTCGCCAGCCCGATCTGGCAGAAAAAGCCTGTCATTTTTGGTCAAGGCCTGGTCGCTTTGGAGAACGAAGATCCACCCCTCGCGAGACTGAGGCATGGCCTGGCACAGCTCCCCGTATCCGATCAAATAATCTTGGCCGGATTCGTCAGTCGCAAGAATCTCCGAATTTCCGTTGGTGAATTGGCGGACATACAGTTTTTGCGTGAACGGTTCGGCTTGGTCGATGGCGCATTGATGGAGACTATCGATTTTCAGCACATCTGAATTGCCGTTCAAAGTTCCCTTGATGACCACATGCACGGATTGCCCCTTGGTCAGCTCTCCGCACCCAGGTTTTACATGCATGAAAATCTTTTCGCCCGTCAGGGGATGGGTGATCACTACATCCCGTCGGCCAACGACATCCTCGAGGATCACGCTTTCGGAACTATCCGCTTTCGCGGTACCGATGAGCATGAGGGCCAAGACGATTCCAAAGATAAATTTTTTCATTGAGTTAAATTTGATTAAAAAATTTAAATTTCCAATGTCCAATGACCAATTTCCAAATAATGTTTAATGTAGAATTTTTAATGTCGAATGAGGGGGGCGGTTGTTAGTTTCAAAATTCGAATTTAGGAATTCTGAATTCTTTCCATTCTCCGTAGAAAACTTCGAAGGATGAATGGAAATTGGAAATTGGTCATTGGACATTGCGATTTTTTCGGATCAGCAAAAATCGCTTAAGATATCCTGCATTCCGTGCCACCCTCAAATTTCCAACGGCCAAAATCCGTTTTTCCCGATCCGTGATGATGGGGGTTCGGTGGCGTTCGGATTTTGGGATTTTGAGATCCACAAACAAGTCTTGGAGTTTTTTGCTCCCCTGCATTCCCGCAGGGTTAAGCCGATCACCTGGTTTCCACGAGCGGACATACAGGCCTTTGGCTCCACGGTTGGTCAGCGTCCATCCGCCCCATTGGGTTTTCCCAAGGATGGGCTGGGGTTTGTCTGGCAGGATTTCTGGCGGTTTTTTGGGGTGGAGCTGGACCTCATCGTATTCGATTCGGAAAATCCAGGAGCCAAGCTTTTTCTGTTTCCCGGTGATCCCTTTATGGATCAGGGATTTCAGCTCTTCCACAGGCTTGCGGTACAAATCCTCTCGGCCAGCGACCTCAAAAAGCACCTCAGATTGGGTTTCATCACTAAGTTTCAAAAAAACTTTTCGTGAAAAGGAGCGATCAGTCAAATGTTTCTTGATCCACTCTTTGGCCTTTTCCTCCATTTTTAAAGTCTCGTTTCGTGCGAAATCCGCCAGCGCCAAAAGATCGGTCTCCAACGTCGGCCATTCCGTTTTGAGTTCAGGAATAAGAATGTGTCGGAAGTGGTTCCGTCGAAGATTCAGGTCAAAATTGCTTTGGTCCGTCCGAAAGGGGATTTGTTCCCTCTGGAGCAAGGCGACTAGGTCTTGTTTCGGAATGTTCAGCAGCGGTCGAATGACATGGTTCTGAATAAGTCCCATTCCACGAATACCTCGAAGCCCCGCGCCTCGGGCCATGTGCATCAAAATCGTCTCGATCTGGTCGTCCCGA
>Ga0315268_10008583_pt1 | contig 10655 bp, 10 predicted proteins | sample C1_top_MG_FD_204535 | JGI IMG/M metagenome (GOLD analysis project Ga0315268, IMG submission 204535) | Sediment microbial communities from Yellowstone Lake, YNP, Wyoming, USA - C1_top | ecosystem: Environmental > Aquatic > Freshwater > Lake > Sediment | place: USA: Wyoming | collected 2017-08-01 | reverse complement strand
GTTGCGTATCGGATCACTTCTTCCTTGATTTTTGAATCTTAAATATTCATCCAACCCATTTTTTCATTTGCTTCCACCTTGTTACTCGTATCTCTCTTCATTACAGGACTTGTTGCTAAATCCCCTGGCAAACTCCTCTTGACAAATGCTCTGAAGCAGGATTATAGTAGCAACGCAAATTGAAACCTCGTTAGGCCAGGCGGCTGCAAGGTACACAGGCCATTGTTCTGAAACGTCGAAAGACGCCAAAGGGTAGACCAGGTGAAGTCGGATTAAGGCTTCATTCAAAGTGGCTGGGATGTAATGTTACTCCCCTACGACGCGCAGTGCCAAAGCTAAACCAGGAGGTGATTGTGAGTGTATTTTATATACATTTAACTGGCCTCCTGTTAATTAACGGGAGGCTTTCTTTTTGACACTGCACCTGGCACGGCCAAATTCAACGTGCAGTTGGGAAGGAGTTTGCGCATGGACTCGGATAGTTCAAGTCATCTAATGTTGCATGGGCGAAATATCCGGTCGCTTCTTTTGACATACATCGATCCTTTCCCTGATTTGATGATGGTATAGCCTTTCGGGTTCATCCATCAAGTGGAGGAAGAAACGATGCCTGTTTCTGAAACGCCGCCTTTTCGCTGCAAGCGAAGGCGGTTTTTCTTTTGCCTTCGCGATCCAAAGTTTTGGCGGAGGTTCACATGAAATTTTTTATCAAAACAGGCATCTGCCTGTTGCCTCACATTCAAGAAGCGAATTTTCATGGCAGCGATGTTTGGATGATCTCCAGCCTCACTGTTTGCGAATATCTTGAAAAGGAAATATCCCATACTGCGCGGGATCATGTCCCGTTATGCAGCCGCCTTCAGATTCTTTAATCGTAGAAGCCTGCTATTGCTGGTCGGCCATCTGAAATATTTACATTCTGGAGGTACAAATGGGATTCTTTTCAACGATAATGACTACTCCCCAGCGCTGGGCAAATACCACAAAGGGGAACGTCATCCAAATCTCAAAGGCATTAGTGGATAGCGCCCGGTTAGATGCTGCCGCTGTGCTCGAAAAACTAAGCACGTCTCAGAACGGACTCACCATTCTTGATGTTGAAGCCCGCTTTGAACAGTATGGGCCCAACGAGGTTGCCAAGGAAAAACACCAGACCTGGCTGATGCGCCTGGTTGAAAACATCAAAAACCCGCTGGTTATTCTTTTGTCAGTGCTCGGCCTGGTCTCCTACCTGACCGGGGATATCCCCGGAACAATCGTGATCTTCATCATGGTTTTGCTGGGCATCGTGTTGCGCTACATACAGGAAAGCCGGGCTGACTCTGCTGCAGCGAGGCTCAAGGCGATGGTAAGCACAACTGCTACGGTGGTGCGCGCTGGAAAACGTACCGAAATTCCATTGAAGGAGTTGGTTCCCGGGGATATCGTCCATCTTTCAGCGGGCGATATGGTTCCCGGTGATGTACGGTTACTCTCAGCGAAGGATCTCTTCTTAAACCAGGCCGCACTGACCGGGGAGTCCATGCCAGTGGAGAAGTTGCCTGCTGTTGTTACAGACGAGACACTAAATCCGCTCGAGATGCCAAACATCTGCTTCCTTGGATCAAACGTTGAAAGCGGCACCGGTCTGGCAGTTGTCATCCAAACGGGCAGCCAGACCTATTTTGGGTCACTCGCAGGAAGCATTGTAGGTCAGCGACAGTTGACCAGTTTTGATAAAGGTGTAAATGGTTTTACCTGGTTAATGATTGGTTTTATGGCCATTATGGTCCCATTGGTATTTCTGTTCAACGGCTTGAGCAAGCATAACTGGGTAGAAGCTTTCCTATTTGCGCTGGCAGTCGCAGTTGGACTGACGCCTGAGATGCTGCCAATGATCGTCACTGTCAATCTGTCCAAGGGCGCGCTTTCCATGTCAAAGAAAAAGGTGATCGTTAAGCGATTGAACGCCATTCAGAATTTCGGTGCCATGGATGTTCTTTGCACGGACAAGACTGGCACAATCACGGAAGGCAAGATTGTACTGGAGAAGTACATGGACGTGAAAGGCAACACCAGCGAACAGGTACTTCATTACGGATATATGAACAGCTACTACCAGACAGGTTTGAAGAACCTGATGGATGAATCCATTCTCAATCATGTCAATCTCAACGACGATTTACAAGTGGATGAGCTCTACCGGAAGATCGACGAACTACCCTTTGACTTCCAGCGCAAACGCATGTCGGTAATCGTAGAGAACAACCAAAACCAGCACATCTTAATCTGCAAGGGCGCAGTCGAGGAAATCATGCACCTTTCCACACACGTGGAGGTTGGCGGTGAGGTTCTGGAGGTCCTGCCGGAACATGACGAACACCGCAAGGAGCGTGTGAAGCAGTTGAATTCCGAGGGCTTCCGTGTCATCGCTGTCGCTTATCGTATCTTCCCCGGTGACAACGATGAACCGCACTACAAGGTAGCCGATGAGTCAAACCTAACCCTGCTTGGATACATGGCCTTCCTGGACCCACCGAAAGCGACCGCATCCGCCGCGCTGGACAAACTCCATTATCACAATGTGGTCGTCAAGATCCTGACCGGCGATAACGACATCGTCACGGCCAACATTTGCAAGCAGGTTGGTTTGTCCGTCAATCGGATACTGCTCGGTCCGGAAATCGAGCAAATGGACGATGTGCATCTGGCGGAAGCTGCCGAGGCAATCACCGTTTTTGCCAAGCTCTCCCCAACCCACAAAGAACGCATCATTCGCGCTTTGCAAGGGAAAGGTCACGTCGTCGGGTTCATGGGCGACGGGATCAACGATGCGCCAGCACTCAAAACTGCCGATGTTGGTATTTCTGTGAACAGCGCGGTCGACATTGCCAAGGAGTCGTCCGATATTATCCTGCTCGAAAACAGCCTTCTGGTACTGGAAGAAGGCGTTATCGAAGGCCGCAAGGTCTTTGGAAACATCATCAAATACATCAAGATGGCAGCCTCCTCCAACTTCGGAAACATGTTCAGCGTGCTGGGCGCCAGCCTTTTCTTACCGTTTCTGCCGATGCTGCCAATTCAGGTTTTGACCAACAACCTGTTGTATGACTTCTCGCAGACCGCCATCCCGACGGATGAAGTCGATCAAGAGTGGCTGACCAGACCGCGCAAATGGGAAATTAGTTCGCTGCGCCGATTCATCATTTACATTGGTCCGATCAGTTCGATCTTCGATTACATGACGTACTTCATTATGTTGTATGTCTTCAATTGCTGGAACAACCCGACGCTTTTCCAGACGGGTTGGTTCGTAGAGTCTTTGTTCACGCAGACGTTGATCATTCACGTTATCCGCACGAACAAGATCCCTTTCATTCAAAGCCGGGCAAGCAAATCGTTGATCTTTACTTCGCTCATTATTGTCGCAGTTGGCGCCTGGCTGACTGTTTCTCCACTGGCGTCCACATTGGGATTTGTGAACTTGCCGCCTCTATATTGGCCATTGCTGGCTGGCATGTTGATTACCTATATCATCCTTACACAGGTTATGAAAGTCTGGTTTATTCGGCGATTTGCGGAGTAGAAAATCGTTTTTTGGGGGTGGTTGGTTCTGCCAGAGGCGCTATCAACCACCCCCACCACAATGCATATTATTGATAAGAAAGCCCTCCCATCTTTATATCAGAGAGTCATGGAGGCGAAAAATGTTTTCCAAAAGAGCGCTTCTGAAAATCCAGATCAAAAGAGCTTTTGTAGGTGTTCTTCGAAGAGCATATCAGCACGAAAGGATCGCAACACTATCCTACCGTGTATTGGCCAATCAACAGTTGGATTGTGATCAACGGAGTTTGATTTTACAATCGGCTAGAATTTCCAGTCGGAAGGCCCATCATTACGCCGTGCGTCTCGGTTTATTGCGAACACCAATAACACATAGGAACTTGGCTTTATGCGACAGGCTATTGTATTGGTATTTGATACATTGCAATGTAAGCCAAGCAACTATGTGGATCGAGCAGATAGAAAACCGGGATAATGATGAACTCGACTCTCTGTTCTCTGTCAAAGAATTTTGGCATTAAAGCCCGACTTAAACCTTAGATATCCCAAAACCATTATTCTGTGTAGACATCTTGAACATAAGTTGTTGGTGCAAAGTATTTTGGTTTCCGACTCAGGCTTACGTAGCAAACGCCCCTCGCCCGACAAAAGACCACCACCGCGCAACTGATGTCTCACGAAGTTATGAGTGGATTTCCAAACACATCCCTGACAGAAGCCGCGCACACCATACCTTCGCAGATAAGTAAATTGATGGTAGTTGTGGATGAAAACGTAAGACAATTGACTCGCAGATCGCTAGATCTTACCCAAAGCGCTTTCAAGCCGATAATCCAATCATACAGTCTTTGATATACCGTGGCTTGAAGGCATCGATAATAGATGACTGATTTCATTCAAAAGGGTCAGCGTGAATTTATTGTCTTCCGTTTCGAATGCATTAATCGCACAGGTATCCTGACGAATCTTCCAAAAGCTGCGGGAATCCATTCCAAGCACCGAGAGCAGGATCAGGCGATTAAGTGCAGTATGACTAACCAGAACAATCGTTTGGTCTGGATAACGGGCAATCAAGCCATCCACACATTTCATGGCTCTCAAGCGCGCCATCTCCAACGCTTCACCGCCCGGAAAACGGAAGTCGCCTGGCGCATGAAGATAGGCCTGGAACTCGGCTGGCCAGTGCTGACTCGCTTCATCAGGAGTCAGACCCTGCCATTGACCGCAATCCACATCAATCAAGCTGGGTTCAACCCGGACCATCAAATTGAATAAGTGTGCAGTGGATTCGGCGGTTTGGATGGTGCGCGAGAGCGGTCCCGCGTAGATAGCTTCGGGTTGCCACTGCGATGCAATTCGTACGCCAGTTGCCTTTGCTTGAGCAAAGCCGGTTTCATCAAGCGGTATGTCTGCGTGCCCACGGAAGCGCTCCTCGCGATTCCAAGCAGTTTGGCCGTGTCTTACCAGGATAATCTTTGTCATTATTCAAATCCTTTATTTACACTAGTCTCGAACGAACCAATCACGAATTCGAAGATCGTTTGAAAATGGAACATTTGTTATCTTTTCTTGATAATATTTTCATCGTAATAGGCAAGCATATCTTCCGGGTTGCCGTGATTAATGATGTTTCCCTGATCCATCACAACAACACGATTGCATAGATTTTTGATTTGTTCAGGATTGTGCGAAACAATGATGACAATTTCCGACTCTTCAACCAGTTGGTGGATACGCTGAGAACTCTTCTGCACAAAGTATGCATCACCGGTCGCAAAGACTTCATCAATCAGCAGGATTTCCGGCTCTATCATGATGGCAATTGAGAAGGACAGCCGCCCGAACATGCCTGTCGAATAGTATTTTACAGGCATGTCAAGAAACTCCTCCAATTCCGAAAATTCGGCTATGGCTTTTTCTTTTATCTTCATTTGAGCCGGAGAGTATCCCAACAAGGCACCATACAAATAGATATTTTCCCGCCCCGTTTGTTCAGGGTCAAATCCTGCACCGAGTTCCATCAAGGGGGTGATGTGCCCGGCAACCACGACTCGTCCGTATTGGGGGGCATAAATTCCAGCGATGGTTTTAAGTAATGTTGATTTCCCCGACCCATTTAAACCAATAACACCCAAACGATCTCCTGGATATACTGAAAGAGAGATGTTATTAAGTGCACGGAATTCTGTAAAACCGTCCCGGCTGTTCCTTCCCGTGAACCAGTTGATCAGCGCTTCTTTGAGTGATGGTATGGGATTATGGTAGATTCGAAACTTGACAGAGACATCCTGCATCTGAATGGATATTTTCATAATTTGTGGAAGTCTGCCCAGTACAGCAAAAGCGTCCATAGATAATCATATAAGCCTTAGACTGGCATTGACGGGGTCCAGTTCCGGCAAAGGCTGGAAAGCCTCTTGAAATTGCTGAGGCAGGTCCGCAAGGCTTTGCACTTGGTAAGGAAACTGATTTTTTCTTGTGACCATTAGAACCATGTTCTTCGGTGATTAGAAGCCGCTCCCACTATTGACCAAATAGTGGGAGCAACCCGATCAAAAAATACTTATAACGTTAACGCACAAACGCCTTTCGCCCGGCATACATGGCGGCTTTGCCCAGTTCTTCCTCAATTCGCATCAACTGGTTGTACTTCTCTACGCGCTCGCCTCGGGCAGGCGCGCCAGTCTTCAAATGACCGGTGGACATGGCAACGGTGAAATCAGCAATGAAACTGTCCACGGTCTCACCGGAGCGATGGGAAACCATCGAACCCCAGCCGGCCTTGCGCGCCATTTCAATTGCGGCAATGGTTTCGGTTAGTGAACCGATTTGGTTGAGTTTGATTAATACGGCATTGGCGACATTCTCTTTAATACCGCGCGCGATGCGTTCGACGTTGGTCACAAACAGATCATCGCCTACAAGTTCAATCTTCCCACCCAATTCCTTGTTAAGCAATTTCCAACCATCCCAATCATCCTCGGCAAGTCCATCTTCAAGCACGACGATGGGATACTTGCTGACCCATTCTGCATACAACGCGACCATCTCGGAAGAAGTCACTTTGCGTTTTTCAGTACGCAGGTTATATTTGCCATCTTCATAAAAACCGCTGGAGGCCGGGTCGAGCGCAATGGCGATCTGTTCACCGGGTTTGTAGCCGGCTTTCTCAATGGCTTTCAAAATCAAATCAACCGCGTCAGAATTTTTCTTGAGCGCCGGAGCAAAGCCACCTTCATCTCCCACGCCAACTGAATATCCATCTGATTTCAAAACGCTCTTCAATGATTGATAAACTTCACTGCCCCAACGCAGTGCCTCGTGGAAATTGGGCGCGCCAACCGGGGCGATCATAAATTCCTGAAAGTCAGTGCCCTGCCAGTTGGCGTGTACGCCGCCATTGAGAATGTTGAACATCGGCACGGGCAATGTCCGAGCTGCACCCCCACCGAGATAACGGTAGAGCGGCTTATGCTCTGAATTGGCTGCGGCGCGCGCCACAGCCAAGCTGACTCCCAGGATGGCATTCGCGCCGAACTTGGATTTGTTCGGCGTCCCATCCAAATCCAGCATGATTTGATCGATTGCGGATTGATCCCCCGCCTCTTTCCCGGACAGGGAACTGGCAATCGGTCCATTGACATTTTCGACCGCTTTGAGTGTGCCTTTGCCCCCGAAACGCTTTTTATCTTCATCGCGCAATTCCAGCGCTTCGTGAACTCCGGTGGATGCGCCCGAAGGAACGGCGGCTCTGCCTTGTGAGCCGTCCTCCAGAACGATATCAACTTCCACGGTGGGGTTGCCGCGCGAATCAAGGATCTCGCGGGCATGTACAGAATTGATTTTGGACATTATGGTTTCTCCTGTTGAGATTCACCGAAGATCGCAGACAAATTTCTGGCGGTCTCGGCTAACTTTTCAATTTGAGGATCCAATTCATCGGATAGTTCCGGGTGAACCTTTCCATATCTTCCCAGCTTACGCGCGCGGCTGTCCATCAGGTCCGCCCAACTGACGGTCATTTCTCCACGCACAAGAGAAGCAGGGTTTTCAGTTTCCTTTGGCATATCCAATAGGCGGCTTATCTTGGCGATTTTATCCAACGCATATCTGATTTCCTGTTGAGCCTGTTTTCGATTCTTTTCTGAAAGGATTAATTTACGACTATATAATACACCGTCTTCCTCGTAGCCATCCAACCATTCAAGTGCGTGGCGCAGGCCCTCTTCAAAAGAGCGTAGTCTGATCCGAAGCGAATTCCACTGATATTGATTGAGTAAGTCTTTCATGTGATTCTCTTTATTTGTAATGAGCTAGGCGCGTTTGACGGGCGACCATGAAGAACAATGGCACAGCGGCCAGTTGCGCAACGACCGAGAAGACGATCAATGCCGGCAGCGAAACGCCATAAAGATAACCGATTACCGCGCTACCCAGAAACCAGAAGATACCATAGCCTGCTGTGAACAATCCGTATGCGGAAGCGCGGCGCTCCGGTGCAACCATCGGCGCTACTGCCGCGGGAATGATGGATTCATGCACGCCCATGCCCAGACCCCAGATCGCCATGCCAATCAATGCAGCCCAAAAACCACCGAGAAATACTAATGGCGCAAAGAATGCGGCGATGATTGTCAAAACAATCAGGATGGAAAAACCAAAACGGTCATAGAGCCGCCCGAACACCAGCGAACCGGCCCCGCTCACGCCCATCGCCACAGCGTAAAATACTGGAATAACATCTGGTGCAACAATGGAGGCTTGTGCGAAATGGTAGGCAATCAGCGGAAAATCCGCGAAGCCAGCCGCGACCAGCGCCGCGCCTGCCAGATACAACCAAAAGACACGCGGCAGTCCACGTGGTTGAATATTCGGGACGTTTGTTTCCATTTTCTCAGGATGTGGATAAGTTCGGTAGGCTAACAAAAGCAAGCTAAAGTTGATGACTGCGGGCACAGCCAGCGCCGCAAAGGCAAGGTGGTAGTCTCCACGTAGGGCTAATATCCACGCGACCGCCAAGGGTCCGAACAGCGCGCCGAACTGATCCAGCGCTTCATGTACGCCAAATACCCATCCATAACCAAGCTGTTTGCCGGCGTGAGATAGCATCACATCGCGTGGCGGATTGCGGGTGGCTTTGCCCATGCGTTCGAGAATGATTAGCGCCGCCGCCATAGGCCAGTTCCCCGCCAAGGCGAGCAACGGTACGGAGGCCATCTGGACGGCATAGCCAATAATCGTAATGGGCCAGAATTTCTGAGTGCGATCGGCGAGTCGCCCGGAGACGAGCCGCAGACCGTAGCCAAGTAGTTCACCGAAGCCTGTGACCATACCCACCGTGAAGGCGCTTGCTTGCAAATGGGCCAGATAAGGACCGAGGATACTTCGCGAGCCTTCGTATGTAAAATCGGCAAAGAAACTGAGGATACCAATCAGAAGTACGAACTTGAGCGCAGTCTCTCGGATGGCCGGTTGTGGGCTTGGTGTAGAAATATTGTTCATGAATTCTCCTTTGTTTGGACATTTACAACAAAATAGCTTCTACCATCATTATGTGGTAGAAGCTATCAGTCGAAGATTCGACAAAGGCATTTTAATTAGCGCTGACGAGCCTCATCATGAGCGCGCCTGTGAATATTGGATTGGACGACAAATATTATACCAGCCTCGATTTCAGAAATCCCATCTGTTTGCCACAGTTTGTCTAGCCTTCCAGTCATTGATTAGCAACGATTTTCTTCGTACTCGCACTGGTGGCGCCTCGAGTGATAACGACAGGATCACGGAGGCTGGCACATGAAACGCACAGTAAGGGTGACCCAGGTTTCGTCTCTTTGTGGCTATGCTTGGCGCAAACTCCAATCCCGCAATGCTGACAAATGCCAATTGCTACCTCCACCGCATAGCGCAGGGTTCCGGTCACAGGGGCTTGATCGCAGATATAACAATTCATTTGACACTCCTTTGGATTTGATTTACTTCTGAAATGATCATATGGAAATCCATATGTATTATCATTTTCTTTCTCAAATAAAAATAGCTTCCACCAACAAGGTTGCTGGTAGAAGCTATTAGTCAGAAAATTGACGAGGTTTTTTTCCTTCACACTGACGAGCCTCATCGTCAATGCACCCGTGAGTATTTGATTACGAAAAAATTATACCACCATCGATAAATTTTTATACTAATCCGGCGCGTTCGCTCCTGGCAAAATAAAGCAATACTGTGAGAAAATTTTATGTAAACATCATTTTTAAGCCGGCAATAATCAAAACAATGGCCAGCAATCTTTTCAATGCTAAACTGCCAAGCTGTTTACTGCCGTATTCAGCACCGATAAAGCCGCCAATGACCGCTGCTGGCGCCCAACAGATAATCACGTTGGGAAGTTGCGAAACACTCGCGAGATTCCCCAATAATCCGGCAATGGAGTTCATAAGAATAAAAGCTGCGGAAATGCCCGCGGTTTCCCGCGTATGTGCCCAATCCATAAATAAAAGCAGGGGGCTGATAAAAATTCCGCCGCCCACGCCCGTCAGTCCCGAGAGAAACCCGATTGCGACCCCAGAGACAACCCCTGTCCAAAATGGAAGAGGCTTAATTGTGGATGTGTCGTTCAAATGGTTGGCGAGTAATAACCGATAAGCGGAATAAATCAGGATAATACCCACCACAGGTTTATAAAGATGACCCGGCAAAGCGAGACTACCGCCAATAAAGGCAAATGGAATAGAGCCCAACACAAAGGGCAGAAGTATTTTCCATGAAAAAGATCCGGCGCGATTGAATTTGATGGTTGTAATGGTTGCAACGAGAATGTTGAGGGCTAGTGCGGTTGGTTTCATTACTTCAGGTGCGACGCCAAAGATGGCCATGACAGCCAGGTAGCCTGACGCGCCTGCTTGACCGACAGAGGAATACAATAAAGCTGCGGCAAAAATTAAAATGGTGATGCTGATGATGGAAAATGATTCCAATTGATTTCTTTTGTTACATACTTTCCACAAGAGTTCCTATCATTACAGCGCAAGGTTAGGGGCAAGAGTAGCCAATTGAGCGAGTTTTGTCTTGCGATGGGATTGATAAGCAACAAAGTTTCGTTTTTGATAATA
>Ga0315268_10008582_pt1 | contig 10656 bp, 10 predicted proteins | sample C1_top_MG_FD_204535 | JGI IMG/M metagenome (GOLD analysis project Ga0315268, IMG submission 204535) | Sediment microbial communities from Yellowstone Lake, YNP, Wyoming, USA - C1_top | ecosystem: Environmental > Aquatic > Freshwater > Lake > Sediment | place: USA: Wyoming | collected 2017-08-01 | reverse complement strand
GCCCACCCATTGCAGAGCGGCGTTGTCGGCGTAGCCTTGCATGATCTGCTCCACATTGCCGGCGGCAATCGCCTTGAAGTGGGTGTTGGCATCGTCGGCGGGGCCGGCGAAAGCGGCGGCGGAAAGGGAAAACAGAACCGCAGCGGCGGCGAGGGTGCGAGTCGGACTAATCATGGTCTTGCTCCTGTCGGTTGAAAAAATGGGGACTACACCCACGTAAACAGTCTCGGCCAGCAATTTATTCCCGCATCACGAAAATATTATTTTCAGGTGAGCAACACCGCGACGATGCCGCTCAAAAAAATACCGTCGAAAGTACCCGCTCCGCCTATCGAGGCAAACGGCGCACCCATCTTGCGGATGTCGCCCAAGCGCGAGATATCGGCCCCGATCAGCACCCCCAGCGTGCCGCTGATGTAGGCGAGCGGTGCGCTCTGTTGCGGATCGATGACCAGCGCGGTAACTGCCGCCATGACGGGCGCGACGAACATGGGAATGCCTATCCCCACACCCGGCATCGGTCGGCTCGCCAGGCGACAGACCAATGCCACTATTCCCACCGCGCCCGTCACCGTAAGCAGGTTGAGGGGATGATGCTGCAGCAGGTAAACCGAAAAGGCCAGCGGTACCAGGCAACCCCCGACGTTGACCGCAACCACGGTCTTGCCGGTAAATTCCATCCGCGGCAGGCGCAGCAGGCTGCGAAACGGTGCCGGTAGCGGGGGCGGCGGCCCTTCAGACTTGACGGTGAACAATGGCAGGTTGATCAGGCTGCCGATCAGTGAGGATGACAGCAGGAGTACGGCGGAATCGGGCGACAGGCCGAGTTTTTCAAACGCCAGGGTCAGGGCGCCGATCTGGATGAAGGCCACCAGCAGGCCCAGTGCGGCCAGCAGTAGCGCCAAATAAAGCGGCGAGAACGGCATGACGCCTCCGCGTCTAGAGTAAGAAAAGGGTAGCCATGCCCAGGAAGATGAAGAACCCGCCGCTATCGGTCACGGCGGTGATCAGCACGCTGGAGCCCACCGCCGGATCGCGCCCGAGCTTGTGCATGAGCATCGGAATCAACACGCCCATCAGCGCCGCCAGCAGAAGGTTAAGTATCATCGCGCCGGTCATCACCACCCCCAGCGCGGCGTTATGGTAGAGGAAATAGGCAATCAGGCCGATGATGCTGCCCCAGATCAAGCCGTTAACCAAGCTGACTTTTGCTTCCTTGAGAAACAGCTTGCGCAAGCCGCTGCCATGAATTTGCCCCAGCGCCAGGGCGCGCACGATCATGGTGGTGGTCTGGTTGCCCGAGTTGCCGCCGATACCGGCAACGATGGGCATCAGCGCCGCCAGGGCGACAATCTTCTCGATCGAGCCTTCGAACACGCCGATCACGCGCGAGGCGATGAATGCCGTCACCAGATTGACGGCCAGCCAGGTCCACCGGTTCTGGATACTTTTCCACACCGTGGCGAACAGGTCTTCTTCCTCACGCAAGCCCGCCAAGGACAGCATTTCGCTGTCCGACTCCTCGCGAATGAAGTCCATCACCTCGTCCACCGTCAAGCGGCCCACCAGTTTGTTGTTGGCGGTCACAACCGGGGCGGTGACAAGGTCGTAGCGCTCGAATGCCGACGCCGCTTCGCCGGCATCGTCCTCGGGCCGGAAGGTCACCGCTTCCTCAGCCATCACCGCCGCCACGCTCGCCTCCGGATCGTGCACCAGCAAACGCTTGAGGGGTAAGACTCCGCGGAATTTGTCGTCGCGGTCGACCACGAACAGTTTGTCGGTATGGCCCGGCAACTCGCCCAGGCGCCGCAGATAGCGCAGCACGACTTCCAGGCTGATGTCGTCGCGGATGGTGACGATATCAAAATCCATCAGCGCGCCGACCGTGTCATCCTCGTAGGACATGGCCGATTGCAGCCGGCTGCGGTTCTGCGCATCCATCGCCACCATCAGTTCATGCAGCACGTCCTGCGGCAGGTCGGGCGCGAGATCGGCGATCTCGTCCGTATCCAGATTTTCTGTGGCAGCGATGAGCTCTTCGCTGTCCATCGTGGCAATCAGCGATTCGCGTACTGCGTCGGACACTTCCAGCAGGATGTCGCCGTCGCGCTCGGCCTTGACCAGGTTCCAGACCAGCAGGCGCTGCTGCAATGGCAAGGCTTCGAGAATGTAGGCGACGTCGGCGGGATGCAGATCATCCAGTTTCTTTCCCAGCTCGACCAGATTCTGCTTGTGCACCAGGGTTTCCACCAGCTCGTGGCGCGGCATCTCCTGTTTGTGGACGAGGCCTTCCACCAGCTGATGCTTGCGCAACAACTCGATCACCTGCTGCAAGACCTCTTGCAGGCTTTCCTGAATCTTGCTTGGTTCAATTCCCGTCATGCCGTTATCCTTTTGTTGCATACGATCTTTCACGGGCTTTGCCCGTAGAAAGTCGGAGTCCCTTTATTGGGGCATACGATCTTTCACGGGCTTTGCCCGTAGAAAGTCGGAGTCCCTTTATTGGGGCATACGATCTTTCACGGGCTTTGCCCGTAGAAAGTCGGAGTCCCTGTATGGGACATACGACACCTCAGGTGCGTTCCCTGCACGCCCCTGAGAGGCGCATAGAACAAGCGCCCGTAGAAAGCCGGAACCTCCTTGTCTTGCCGTGGCCGCTGCAAAGCAGCGGAAATCCGGCGGTGACGGGGGTATATGCCTCCGTAATACACCGGCGCAGTGGGGCCATGCGTATCACAGGAAAAAGGGAAAGTCGAAAGATGCCGGCCAGTGCCGGCGAGGTCGCGCTTGTGCCCGTTTTTCCGCTGTTTTCCAGCGGAAAAACCGTCAAGGCCTAAGAAGCGCTGAGGGGATAACCGCTAGAATAAAAAATGTGGAGCAAAACCCTTACAACTATAACTGTCCAAGGTGATGACCCTTGATGATGAAAACATGTGGATTTTAATCGCCGCGGGGAAGTGCTGTCAATTTTGGCACATTACGATTGTGTATGGATCGGGGCTCATGGGGGGGTGTTACGGCGCCTGAACCTGATTCATGCGCGCCAGGATGACGGCAGTCTGCCTCTCCAACCCGCGTGAATTGCGGTGAGTGTCGTAATAGCGCGGCTTGGGCACCATGGAAGCCAGCCTCGCGGCCTGTTCGGCGCTCAAATTCGCCGCGCTGGTTTTGTAATAGTAACGCGCGGCCGCTTCGGCGCCGAACACGCCGTTACCCCATTCAATGACATTGAGGTAGATCTCCAGGATGCGGCGCTTGCTCATCATCTGTTCCAGCATCAGGGTAACAGCCGCTTCCTCGGCCTTGCGCCAGGGCGTGCGGCTGCCAGACAGGAACAGGTTCTTGGCCAGCTGCTGGCTGATGGTGGAACCGCCGGCGACAATCTTGCCCTTTTTCAGGTTCTTCTCGTAGGCTTTCTGTATGCCTTCCCAGTCGAAACCCTCATGGTCGAGGAACTTCGAATCTTCCGCCGCGATCAGCGCACGCTTGAGGTTGATGGAAATCCGGTTGTAAGGCACCCACTGGTGGCGCAGCCCCGCCTCGGGATTCTTTCCCTGCAGGATTTCCAGCCTCTGTTCCATGAAAGCGCTGGTTGACGGGTTATGATCCACCCACCACCAGATGTGCGCGAAAATCCACAACTGGTAGAGCAACACCACTGCGACAAACAGGGCCATGCCACGCCATAGCCAGCGCCACATGGTTTTCAGCATGGCCTCAGTAGCGCCATGACCGGCTGCGTTTGCGGCCGCACGCCGCGCCACAGGAAAAACGACTCCGCCGCCTGTTCGACCAGCATGCCGAGTCCATCAGCCAGGTGCGCCGCGCCATTCTGCCGCGCAAATTGCAGAAAGGGCGTCAGCCCCTTGCCGTACATCATGTCGTAGGCCAGTGCCCCCGCTGCAAACACTCCTTCCGGCAGGGGGGGGAGCTGATCGCTCAGGCTGCTGGAAGTGGCGTTGATCACGATATCGAATTGACGCTTTGCCAGCCGTGCATAATCGCCCCCTTCGACCGGGCCGTAGACCGCGAAACGCCGCTCCAGATCGAGCGCCTTTTCCGGGGTGCGGTTGGCGATGGCCAGTTCCCCCGGTTTCTGCAACAACAGGGGAAGCAGCACACCGCGGGCCGCACCGCCCGCGCCCATCAGTAGTATGCGCTTGCCCTCGACGGAAATTCCCCTATTTTCGGCTATATCCCGCATCAGTCCGGCACCGTCGGTGTTGTCGCCCAGGATAGTCCCGTCCTCCTCGAATTTCAGGGTATTCGCAGCCTCCGCCAGGCGCGCACGCTCGGTCAGTCGGGACGCCAGTTCCCATGCCTCCTGCTTGAATGGCACAGTCACATTCAGCCCCTTGCCACCCTCTGCCTGAAATTTTCTCACCGCCGCGACAAACCCATCCAGCGGCGCCAATATTGCAGTATATTCCATGTCCTGCAGGGTCTGGCGGGCAAACTCGGCGTGAATCAGCGGGGACTTGCTGTGGGCGATGGGGTTGCCGATAACGGCGTAATGATCGGTCATAAGAATTTCACACTAAATGGCATAGAATTATAAGGCAAAACCTCGCTGATTTGCGTATCATGTGTTCCCGAACTTGTTGCTTCTTAATCTGAAATTCGCGCAATGGCCCACCATCACTCCCATACCAAACCACACGGAGGAATCCATCCTGACCGGCTTGACCGCTTTCAGGCCGCGCAAAAGGTCACCTGGATCAGCGTCGCTGTAAACGTATTACTGACCATCCTGCAAATCGTGGTCGGCCTGTTCGGCAAATCCCAGGCGCTGGTCGCCGACGGCCTGCATTCCCTGTCCGACCTGCTGTGCGATTTCCTGGTGCTGTTCGCCAACCGCCACGGCGCGCGCGACGCGGACGAAGAACACCCCTATGGCCACGCTCGCATCGAAACCGCCACCACCCTGGCCCTAGGCCTGATTCTGCTGGGTGTCGGCGGGGCGCTGTTCTGGGGTGCGGTGGTGCGCCTGCAAGACCCCGCCGCGCTGCAAAAAGTTCACGTCGCCACGCTGTGGATCGCCGTCCTGACCCTGATCGGCAAGGAGACGCTGTTCCGCTACATGCTGCACGTGGCGCGCAAGCTGCGCTCCCAGATGCTGGAAGCCAACGCCTGGCACGCCCGTTCGGATGCCGCCTCGTCGCTGGTAGTGGTGGCCGGCATCAGCGGCAACCTGCTCGGCTTCACCTCGCTCGATATCCTGGCCGCGCTTCTGGTTGCGGTGATGATCATGCGCATGGGCTGGAAGCAAGGCTACCAGGCCATTTCCGAATTGATCGACACCAGCCTGGACAAAGACGAGGTGGATGCAATTCGCGCCACCCTGGTCGCAACGCCCGGCGTGCGCGGAGTGCACGAACTGCGCACCCGCCGCATGGGCGACCGCGCGCTGGTGGATGCGCATGTACTGGTCAACCCGCGCATCAGCGTCTCGGAGGGGCATTACATTGCCGAAAGCGCCCGCGCACTGGTACTCAAGCAGCATCATGCGCTTGATGTCATGGTACACATCGATCCGGAAGACGATTCTTCCGCCAAACCCAACCAGCATCTGCCCAATCGCGAAACATTGATAGCTCATCTGGAGCAGCAACTCGGACAGGACTTGCCCAAACCGGAAAAGGTAGTGCTGCACTACCTGGACGGGAAAGCGGAAGCGGAAATCTTCCTTGCTGGCGACGTCAGCCAGGAGCAGATTAAAATCCTTAAAAACGCTATTAACCACATGTTGCGCGAAGATCCGTTTTTTGTTGCCATTCACTTGCACCAGCAGCACGCACCATAATGGTGCACAAATGCTATTTATGCACAAAATCGGTGCACTAAATAAAGGGTGCCGATTTCTAACCAGTTATGGCAAAATGGTTTTTTTACGCTTTTTCTTGGCATGCTTCATGCTAGATTGCCCCCAGCGTCAAAATACAGAACTCGCAGTAAATTTTTGTAAACTTAGATAGTTAGGAGATAAAACATGGCGGTCGCCGACGTTTTGAAAATGATCAAGGACAACGAAGTCAAGTTCGTTGACCTGCGCTTTACCGATACCCGTGGCAAAGAGCAGCACGTTTCCATCCCCGCCCACGTGGTGGATGAAGACTGGTTCGAGACCGGCCACGCTTTCGACGGTTCATCCATCGCCGGCTGGAAGGGCATTCAGGCATCAGACATGCTGCTGATGGCCGACCCCGAAACCGCCAACCTCGACCCGTTCTTCGACGAGTCCACCCTGATTATGTCCTGCGACGTGGTGGAACCTTCCGACGGCAAGGGCTATGACCGCTGCCCCCGCTCCATCGCCAAGCGCGCCGAAGCCTACCTGAAATCCACCGGCATCGGCGACACCGCCTATTTCGGCCCGGAACCCGAATTCTTCGTTTTCGATTCCGTCACCTGGCACGCCGACATGTCCGGCGCCTCGGTCAAGATCGAATCCGAAGAAGCAGCCTGGTCCTCCAGCGAGAAATTCGAGGGCGGCAACATCGGCCACCGTCCCGGCATCAAGGGCGGTTACTTCCCCGTTCCTCCGGTCGATTCCCTCCAGGACATCCGTTCCGCCATGTGCCTGGCGCTGGAGGAAATGGGCGTGCCGGTCGAAGTGCACCACCACGAAGTGGCAACCGCCGGCCAGTGCGAAATCGGCACCCGATTCAGCACCCTGGTGAAGCGCGCCGACTGGACCCAGATCCTGAAATACGTGGTGCAGAATGTCGCCCACGCCTATGGCAAGACGGCCACCTTCATGCCCAAGCCGATCGTCGGCGACAATGGCTCCGGCATGCACGTCCACCAGTCGATCTGGAAAGACGGCCAGAACCTGTTCGCCGGCAACGGCTACGGCGGCCTGTCCGAAACGGCTCTGTTCTACATCGGCGGCATCATCAAGCATGCCCGCGCCCTGAATGCGATTACCAACCCCGGCACCAACTCCTACAAGCGTCTGGTGCCAGGCTTCGAAGCCCCGGTAATGCTGGCCTACTCCGCCAAGAACCGCTCCGCTTCGATCCGCATCCCGCACGTGGCCAATCCGAAGGGGCGCCGCATCGAAACCCGCTTCCCGGATCCCTCGGCCAACCCGTACCTGTGCTTCTCCGCTCTGATGATGGCCGGCCTCGACGGCATCCAGAACAAGATCCACCCGGGCGACGCGATGGACAAGAACCTGTACGATCTGCCGCCGGAAGAAGAGAAGCTGATTCCGACCGTTTGTTCTTCCCTTGAGCAGGCGCTGGAATATCTGGACAAGGATCGCGAGTTCCTGACCCGTGGCGGCGTGTTCTCCAACGACTGGATCGATGCCTTCATCGAACTGAAGATGGAAGAAGTCACCCGCTTCCGCATGACCACTCATCCGGTCGAGTTCGCCATGTATTACAGCCTGTAATACTCAAGGCTGGCGGTTCGAAGAAGGGCGGGGTAACCCGCCCTTTTTTTCGTGTCAGCAAAATGTTCCTGGAACATTGATAAAAATGAATATATCCCTTAAGCTGAACGTCATATGAGAAACAAGCTACTGATTCTTTCCTGCCTGATCTTGAGCCAGGCCGCCTACGCCGACATTTACAAGCTGGTGGATGAGAATGGCCGCGTGACCTATTCCAATGTCCCGATCAAAGGCGCCAAGAAGCTCAATCTTGAGCCCATTTCCACGATCGCGCAGCCGAAACCGAAGCCCGTTGCCACACCGCAAAATTTTCCCCGCGTGGATAACGAAACCCAGAAAAAACGGGATGCATCGCGTCGCGGCATTCTGGAACAAGAGCTGGCTAGCGAGCAAAAGCTGCTGGAAGAAGCCAAAAAATCACTGGCCGAAGGCGAAGCCACGCGCCTGGGCGGTGAACGCAACTACCAGAAATACCTGGATCGGGTGCAAGGATTGAAGGACGGCGTCAGCTTGCACGAAAAGAACATCGAAGCCCTGAACAAGGAAATCGCGGGCATACGGTAAGCCTCCATCCCTGGCGCGAGTCTTGCTAGACTGTAATAATGAAGACATTGCCCAGGAATACTATTTCGTGACACCCAACACCTTCACCGGATTGGAACATCTGGCCACCGCCGTGCTCCTGCTCAACCAGGACTTGCGCATCGCCTGGCTCAATCCGTCCGCGGAAAACCTGTTCAAAGTGAGCAGCAAGCACGTCGCCGACATGCCGCTGAAACAGGTTTTCGGTGAAGCCGAAACGCTTCCCAAAGCCGTCGAGTCGGCGCTACTCACCAACGCCAGCTTCACCGAGCATGAAATCATGCTATCCACGCCCGGCAACCACACCCTGTCCGTCAGCTGCACAGTAACCCCGGTTGAAATCGGTGCGATCAGGCTGATACTCGAATTTCACCAAATCGACAAACAGCTTAAAATCGCCCGGGAAGAACGCATGCTGGTGCAACAGCAGGCCAATCGCGAATTGCTGCGCAACCTTGCGCATGAAATCAAGAACCCCTTGGGCGGCTTGCGCGGTGCAGCGCAGCTGCTGGAGCATGAGCTGCCCCGCACCGGCCTGCGCGAATACACCCAGGTGATCATCCAGGAAGCCGACCGGCTACAGAAGCTGATGGACCGGCTACTCACCCCCAGCCACCTGCCGCACCTGCGTGCCACCAACATCCACGAAGTGCTGGAGCGGGTGCGCAGCCTCACCCTGGCGGAAACGCCACGAGGTATCAGGATACGGCGCGATTACGACACCAGCCTGCCGGAACTCATCGCGGACCCGGAGCAGCTGATCCAGGCGGTGCTCAACATCGTTCGCAATGCAGTGCAATCCATGCAGGGCAAGGGAGAAATCATTTTGCGCACCCGTATAGCTCGCCAAGTGACACTGGCAAAAAAACGTTATCGCAAGGCCATTCAGCTGCAGATCATCGACAACGGACCCGGCATTCCCGATGAGATCCGCGAGAAAATTTTTTATCCCCTGGTATCAGGGCGCGAAGGCGGTAGCGGCATGGGGCTGACCCTGGCGCAGGCCCTGATCAACCAGCACCAGGGAACGATAGAATGCGACAGCCGGCCGGGTCATACCTGCTTTACGCTGCTACTGCCGCTGCCAAATATTGAAGGGGCTCACAAATGAAAGCCGTCTGGATCATCGACGACGACCACTCCATCCGCTGGGTGTTCGAAAAGGCGCTGACGCGGGAACAAATCGAATTCAGATCGTTCTCCAGCGCCCAGGAAGCGCTTAACGCACTGGAAACCGATACCCCGCAAGTAGTGGTCAGCGATATCCGCATGCCGGGAAAATCCGGCCTGGAGCTGCTGCAACAGCTGAAAGAGCGGCTGCCCGACTTGCCGGTGATCATCATGACCGCCTATTCAGACCTGGACAGCGCGGTTTCCGCCTTTCAGGGCGGCGCGTTCGAATACCTGCCCAAACCCTTCGACGTGGACCATGCCGTCACACTGATCCAGCGCGCACTGGAAGAAAGCATGCGGCAGGCAGGCAAATCGGAGAGCGCCGAAGCGCCCCCCGAAATTCTCGGCCAGGCGCCGGCCATGCAGGAAATTTTCCGTGCCATCGGCAGGCTTTCCCAGTCCCACGTCACCGTCCTCATCAATGGCGAGTCGGGCACCGGCAAGGAACTGGTGGCACTCGCCCTGCATCGCCACAGTCCGCGTGCGGACAAGCCGTTCATTGCCCTCAACACGGCGGCCATTCCCAAAGATCTGCTGGAATCGGAACTGTTCGGCCACGAACGGGGGGCTTTCACCGGGGCGCAAGCCCTGCGCCGTGGACGCTTCGAGCAGGCCGACGGCGGCACTTTGTTCCTGGACGAAATCGGCGACATGCCGCCCGAGCTGCAAACCCGTTTGTTGCGCGTATTGTCCGATGGCCAGTTTTACCGTGTCGGCGGCCACCAGCCGATCAAGGTCAACGTGCGCGTCATCGCCGCCACCCACCAGAATCTGGAACAGCGCGTCAAGGCCGGACTGTTCCGCGAGGATCTGTTCCATCGCCTCAACGTCATCCGCCTGCGCCTGCCCCCATTGCGCGAACGCGGCGAAGACATCCCGTTGCTGGCCAAGCATTTTCTGCAAAAAAGTGCGCTGGAACTGGGTGTGGAGCCGAAGAAACTGTCGCCGTCAGCCTTGCGCTACCTCACCGCATTCAGCTGGAGCGGCAACGTGCGCCAACTGGAGAATGTCTGTCACTGGCTGACGGTAATGGCACCGGGGCAGAACATCGAAATCACCGACCTCCCCCCGGACTTGCGCGAAGACCAGGTCACACCCACCGAAAAAAGCTGGCGGGAAGCGCTGGGTCGCGAAGCGGAGACTGCATTCAATCGTGGCGAACAGGGTGTCATGGAGGGGTTCTCGCACGACTTCGAGAAAGAACTGATCACCCGCGCCCTGAAGCACACCGGCGGAAAGCGCATCGAGGCTGCCCATCTGCTGGGCTTGGGGCGCAACACCCTGACGCGTAAAATTCAGGAACTCGGTCTGGAGCCGGGGGAAGCGCCGGAATAATGGATGCTAGCAGCGGCGTTCCGCTTGGCCGGTGTTATAGCCGGCAGGAAACGGCTACACCTCGACGATCACCGGTGCATGATCGGAAGGCCGCTCCAGCTTGCGCGCCTCCTTGTCGATACCGCAGGACTTGCAGGTCTTGGCCAGCGCGGCGCTAAGCAGAATGT
>Ga0315268_10008581_pt1 | contig 10659 bp, 11 predicted proteins | sample C1_top_MG_FD_204535 | JGI IMG/M metagenome (GOLD analysis project Ga0315268, IMG submission 204535) | Sediment microbial communities from Yellowstone Lake, YNP, Wyoming, USA - C1_top | ecosystem: Environmental > Aquatic > Freshwater > Lake > Sediment | place: USA: Wyoming | collected 2017-08-01 | reverse complement strand
GCCGAGGAGAAGGTTCAAGCCCACAAAAGCCCAGGTGCTCGCGCCTTCAATGAGCCAGACAGTATAGGCAAAGCAGAATACGGAGGCCACGCCCAGTGATACCAGAAAAGTGAGGCTGGTGGCAGTCAGCTTGGCGCCGACAAAGGCAGCGCGGCTCACCGGCTTGCTCAGCGTCATTGCAGCCGTGCCCTGCCGGAGCTCATTGGCAATGCTGCCCATGGCCATCAGGACTGCAAGCAGCAGGCCCACCTGGCCGATGGTGCTGGCATATTCCCCCAGCGATTGGACTGCCGTAGGCGGTGGAACGTCTATGAGAATGTCCTCCCCGGCAAGACGCAGTATCTCGGGAAGGTACCTGAGCGTGAGCGGCGTGGTGATACCGAAGAGCAGGAAGATCCCGCCGACGATGAGGAACCTGTAGTTCCTCACCTGTTCCCGGAGCTCCTTCTTGAGCAGCGGGGCCAGGCCCTTCACCGGACGTCCCCGCCGCCAATAATCTCCATGAAGATGTCTTCAATGCTGGGCAGGCCAAGCTCATAATGGGTCAGCGTGAGACCGCTTTCGCTGATGAGGCGAGGGAGTTCCTTCCGGGCACGGTCCACATCCACGGCTCGCACCCGCACCATTGGTGTGCCGCTCTCAAGGACAAGCTCCGGCTCAGCCAGCCAGGGGACTCGCTTCAGGGACTCCACAAAGAGCCTGGCATCCTCCATGAACTCCATCTTGAAAATGGAGTGGGCATACTTCTTCCGGAGAGCTTCCACCGAGGAGACGGTGACCAGTCTGCCTTTGTCCACGATGCCGACCATGTTGCACACCCGCTCCACATCGGAGAGTATGTGGGTAGACATGAAGATGGTGGTGGTCTCCCTCAGGCGCAGGATGAGTTCCAGTACCTCTCGTCGGCCGATGGGGTCAAGGGCAGAGGTCGGCTCATCCATGAAGAGTACCCTGGGACGGTTGATGAGGGCCTGAGCAATGCCAAGGCGCTGGCGCATACCGCGTGAATAGCCGCCGATGCGCCGGTTAGCTGTTTCCCTCAATTCTACCAGCTCCAGCAGTTCCTCGGCCCGTCGTCCAATTTCACTTCTGGGCAGGTGATGCAACTCACCGACAAAATGCAGGAACTCACGGCCGCTCATCCAATCATAGAAGGCTGGCACATCTGGCAACAGCCCTATCTTGGACTGGAGCGCAAGGTTGCCAGCAGCGACCTTTTCCCCGGCCACCCACGCTTTGCCGGAAGAGGGACGGGCGAAGCCGGTAAGCAGCTTGACCGTAGTCGTCTTGCCGGCACCATTAGGGCCTAGAAAGCCAAAGACAATGTTCTCCGGTACTTCAAGATTCAGATTGTCCAGGGCTTTGACTGTGCCGTAGTATTTGGATAGTCCTTCGGCGCTAATCGCCGCCAACAGCGCGCTCCTCCCGGCCTGCAAGGAGGTAGGCAACGGGGCCGATGATGTTGACAAAGATGATGACCAGCGCCCAGAGCAGCTTGTTGCCACCCCGCACGCGCTCCCGCTTGAACAGGTCAACAAGGGCGACTACCATAAGTGCAATCTGGATGAGGAAGAGCGGAATCAGGAATGGCAGAATCTTCAGTACCAGGTCAAGGTCCTCTCGCACAGCCTATTCCTTCTTGCCGTGACTCTCGTTTTCAGTCATGACCCCTATCCGGCTTCTGCCCGATTGTATGTCCGTGGCGAAGGGAGTGTCAAACCCGGTCAGTCAGGCCGAGACAAAATGCCCCCACAGAAGCGCAATGGCTCGATTTCTGCTTTGCCACTGAAGGAATACCGATGATTGGACCCTGGTCTTCAACCGGGTGCGGCTGGCCGGTGGGTCAGGCTCCTCTCAACTTCGAGTTGGCCCTACTTCCATGGGGAGGGGGGGCCACGCTTGCTCTCCCACCAGACCCGCGCAAACCCCGCTACCAGACACGTTCCCAGAAGCGCGGCACCAAGGAAGAGAAAATCGGTCCAAACCATCTACAACATGACTCCTGGCGAGGCTGTGCGCGGTGTCATTGCAGCCCACAGGCACTCCGTGCAAGCTGGCAGCATGCTTGCCCACCATGCCATCTTGAGCCGAGGACTACCGTTTCTCAACTCTTCTTGACCCAACAATAACCTTTCTTGACCGTATCTTGACCAATTGCAGTATAAGTGGACAAGGCAGAAGGCTCAATAGCCACTTAGTCATGGGACCACGGGTGCCCTTTGACACAGTGCCGGACCAGCGGCGAAGTGGAACCGAATTCGCGGGAATCCGGCTCAGGGGCAAAATCGGCAGGCAAAAATAGAGGAGCGCGCCCTCGCGGTCGCCCTCCTCTCGTATTTGTTTCCTTCTTGGACCCGGCTCACTCTCGCTGTTATCACCGAATGAGCCTCTCTTGTCTCTAGACCGGCTCCCCCTGTGGCAATCTCGAGCCCGGTCCAAGTCTCACAAGCCCTACCTCATGGCAGGGCCTCAACTGTCAACCTGCCATACCCCCAGCATCGCCTGAACCCTCATAGCGCACCTCCTCTCATCGACTTGGTGGACGCTCAGGTCCTGTAAACAACATACCATGGCCGTGCCAGCATGTCAATATTCTGACTGCAGGACGTTCTGCACCACCTGCGCAGGACGCCAGTTCCGGTAGGCGCCCGGGGGGAAAGCTGATTGTCTGAGAGGCAATTCTGTGATACGCTTGTGCCGTCCAGTTGAACCTAGACAGAGCCAGATGGGAACTATGAGGCTTCTCCCGGTACTCCTGCTGTGTTGGCTAGTCGCTACTGCTGCCTGCAGTTCGCGGGCGCAATCGCCTGCAGGCGCAGGCACTAGTCCGAGCAAGCTGGGCACTGTTGAGCGCAATGTCACCTACGGAAGCGCCAGCGGCGTCAGTCTCAAGATGGACATCTACTATCCGAGGAAGGCCAGCGGCCTATTCCCGGTAGTAGTCTATGTGCATGGAGGGGCCTGGGCCTCAGGAGACAGGACTTGGGTCACGGCGCTCCTGGATATCGGCGTGCTGCTTGACCGCGGCTACATGATATGCGCAATCGACTACCGCCTGGCGCCAAGGTACAAGTTCCCTGCCCAGATTGAAGATGCAAAGTGCGCCCTTCGTTTCCTCCGCGCTAACGCCTCCAATTACGGCATCGACCCGGCACGAATCGGTGCCTGGGGCGAAAGCGCAGGGGGGCATCTCTCGGCCCTTCTTGGAGTGACTGACAGCAGCGCCGGACTTGAGGGCTCGGGCGGATGGGCTGACCAGTCAAGTCGTGTCCAGGCGGTCGTGGATATGTTCGGGCCAAGTGACCTGACGGACCTCCCTGCTGAGCTATCACAGATACTCGAGGACGTCTTTGGCACATCAGACCCGGAATCTGACGCCCTCAAACGGGCAAGCCCTTTGACCTACATTTCTGGCGATGACCCGCCCTTCCTGTTACTGCATGGCGACAGCGACTACACTGTCCCGCTGAGCCAGTCGCAGACTCTCCTCGACAGGCTGGTCTCCGCGGGGGTGCCGGCCACCCTGGTAGTAGTCAAGAATAGCGGCCATGACTTCATGTCAGCGGATGGCCCGATCTCACCGACCCGCGCCCAGCTCACCGTGATGGTAGCAGATTTCTTCGACAAGTACCTGAGATAGCCCGGGGCAGCAAGCGAGGGCCGGACCTTCTTGTAGCCCTTGCACATGTCGCCGGGGCGGGGCTCTAGAGCCCGTTCCTGGCCTTGATTATCTTGAGGAGGGGGGAGATGTCGGGGGGGGTGTAGCTGGGAGGTGGGCCCAGGGGGTCGGGGGGGGCCTCTTCCCCCAGGAGCACCCGCAGGGTGGCGCCCACAGAATGGGCCAGGGCGTCCAGGTCATAGCCCCCTTCCAGGGCGAAGAGGAGCTTCCCCTGGCATAGCTCCTGGGCCATCTCTTTGATGACCCCGGCGATGCGGGCGTAGCCTGTCACAGAGAGCTCTATATTCGCGATGCTGTCGCGCCAGTGTCCGTCGTAGCCGGCGGAGACTAGGATGACCTCGGGCCCGAAGCGCCGGGCGGCGGGAACCAGCACCTCATTGAAGGCCCTGAGGTATTCCTCATCCCCGCAGCCCGCGGGAAGGGGGACATTGATGTTAATCCCCTCCCCCTCCCGGGCACCCCTTTCCTCGAGGGAGCCGGTCCCGGGATAGAGGGGCACCTGGTGGGTGGAAAGATAGAGGACGTTGGGGTCGGCATAGAAGAGGTCCTGGGTGCCGTTGCCGTGGTGGACATCAAAGTCCACGATGAGCAGCCTCTGGACCCAGTGGCTGAGGGCATATTTGGCAGCGATGGCCACGTTGTTGAAGAGGCAGAAGCCGGCCCCGTGCCAGAATGAGGCGTGGTGGCCGGGGGGCCTTACCAGGCAGAAGGCCGATTCCACCTCTTTGGTCATCACGGCCTCGAGCCCCCGAAGTGTCCCTCCTGCGGCATAGAGGGCCACCTCGTACGAGCGGGGGGAAACAACGGTATCGGCATCCAGCGGGCCTCCCCCTGCCCTGGCCATAGCCTCCACCCGACGTATGTGCTCCCTGGAGTGGGCCAGCGCCACTTCCTCCACAGTGGCCTTCCGCGGGGCCAGCAGGCTGAGGCGGGGGAGGAGCCCCTCCTCTTCCAGGAGTCCCATAACGGCTTTCAGGCGGCTGGAGTTCTCCGGGTGCGTCCCGGTATCATGCTCCAGGTAGATGGGGTCATAGACCAGCCCGACACTCATCGGGGGATAATATACCATAACCCGCTGGCAGTTTCGTTATAGCGGTGCCCTTCCCCGCTGGAAACAGCCTTGTTGACAGGGAGTGGCCCTGAGCCTAGGATATGCCAAGCTATGGCAGGCTTCTGGGATTCCCTTGTCCTGAGCTTTGTCCCTCTCTTTGTGGCGATTGATGCTGTCGGCACCTTGCCGGCGGTCATCAGGGTATCCGAGGGTATGGGGCGGGGCGGACGCCGCCGCATGGTAAACATAGCCATCTTCACCGCCACCGCCCTGGGGCTTGTCTTCCTCTTCCTGGGCCGCGCCATCCTCAGGCTCCTGGCCATCTCGGTGGGCGATTTCGCCGTGGCCGGGGGGCTGCTGCTCCTTGCCTTCTCCATCCGCGACCTGGTGATGGGGAAGATGGTGGATGAGCCCTCTAAGGAGGAGATGGTGGCGGTGGTGCCCATTGGCACTCCGCTTACGGTGGGACCCGCTACGCTCACCACCCTTTTCCTCTTGAGCGACCAGTATTCCTTGCCCCTGGTGCTCTTGGCCTTCGTGCTGAACATGGCGGCGGCCTGGCTCATCTTCCTCCAGGCCAGCGTGATTTCTGGCTTCCTGGGCCGTGGGGGGTTGAGGGCGGTATCCAAGGTGGCCAGCCTCCTTCTGGCGGCCATCGGGGTGCGGATGATATTCCGGGGGATTGAGCTGGTCCTGGGCCCAAGCTAGGAGCGGGGGGCGGCCCCGGAGTCCGACAGCGAGAAGTTCACAACGTGGTCCTCCAGTTCCTCAGGGGACAGGTGTGCGTTTTTTTACTCAGCGGAGGTAGTACTAAAGAGTCATTGAATCTGGCCCAGGAACGCAGTAAATTCGTGGCAGAAGTGGAAGCCTTTGAAAAGAGGGGCTGGAAATGAAAAGATTCAGCATGAATAAGGGCTTCACCCTCATCGAGCTTCTGGTAGTCGTGGGGATTATGGCGGCCCTTGCCGCCATAATCGTGCCCAATGTGGCCAGGTTTGTAGGTACGGGAAAAGATGAGGGAGCCGAATGGGAGCTGGGTACGCTCCAGACCGCCATGGACACGGCCATGACCGATTTCGGCTTCAAGACTGTGGAGCCTTCCCCGCCGGGCGGGGTAACTGATTTCTCCCTGGCCGATATTGACCCTTCGGCGAACGTCGTCCACCTCTACGGGGACGTGCCGGGCGCCTACTTGAGGACACGGTTCGCTGAAAAATATGGCCCATATCAGTGGGGCACCGACGGGCGCATCTTCAGATAAATGGCAGGACACGGGCGCATCTCAGAGTCCCATGGTACTCCTGCAGGCCCACCGTTTCGGCTTGGTTTCCTGCTGCTGAACCTGAACTGGGCCGCCGGGCTGGCGTTGGTGCCCCGTCTTCGGGGAGTCCCCTGGCTGCACCTGGGGCTTTCCTGCCAGGAGCTGCCGGGGGTTAGAGCGGCACCTGTATGTCTATTTGAGTCCCCTTGCCTGGCTCTGATTTCAGACTGAATTCGCCCCCCAGCAGGCGGACCCTTTCTTCTATTCCAGCGAGACCTAGCTTGCCAGCGTGAGTCAGGTCGCCCACCTGCTCCGGAACTGCGAAACCTTTGCCATCGTCAACAACCGAGACCCATGTCCTACCTTCGCCGAATTCGGCAATCAGCCGCACCTTTGAGGGCTGGGCATGCCGCCCCGCGTTTCTCAGCGCCTCCTGGACGATGCGGAAGATAAGCAGTTCCGCATCCCCCGTTAGACGCCGTTCCTTACCCAGGACCCCCATCTCCACCTTGACCTTGTACTGTTTCTCCGTCTCGCCGGCCAGCCAGCGTAGGGCTGGAATCATTCCCAGTTCGTCAATCATAGGGGGCCGGAGGTCTTGACTGAAGCGGCGTATCCCCTCCACGCCTCGATTGACTTGCAGTTGCAGCTGCAGCAAGAAGTTGGCAAAGTTGTTCGGCAGGCTCCCATTCTCGCGCAAGAAGTTGTCCAACTGTCGCATAACCCCGTAAAGGACTTGAGCCGTATCGTCGTGGAGCTCCCGAGCGATGCGCTTCCGCTCGTCCTCCTGAGCCTTGACAATCTGTCCTAGGTAGAAACGCAGGTTGTCCTGCATCCTGCGTTCCGCGGTCACATCCCTGGCGATATGCTGGAACCCTTTGGGCTTCCCGTCTTCCATGACCAGGCTGGTTGTCAACTGCAGGATTGCCTCTGTCCCATCCCTTCTAGTCAGGCGCTGTTCGTAGGGCTGTTCCACGGCTTCGCCTTCGAACAGCTTGCGCCTTATGAGGCCGGCCAGGTCGAGGCTTTCCTTTGACAGGAAAGTCCTCACATTCATTCCTAGCAGTTCTTCAGCGCCATATCCCGTGAGTTTCGTCATTGCTCTATTGGTTGCTGTGATGTCGCCCCGGAGGTCGTGAATCCAGATGGCATCGTGGGCGTTCTCAAATATCTCTCGATGCCGCCTCTCCGAGGCCAGGGCCCGCTGCGTGGCCAAACGCTCTCGTTCGTACAGCCGGGCGTTTTCAATGGCGATGCCCATTTGGCCGCCAATCGCGCTGAGCAGGTCCACCTCCAGTTCTCCAAAGACCCGAGGCCGGCGGTTGCCCGCACAGAGGACACCCACGACGCGCTCACCCACGGTCAGGGGCACGATTAGCTGGGCCTGGATCTTCATCTGCTTCATTGCAGGGCCGGCAGCTTTGGAATCGTACGCCTCTTCCTCCACCGCGATTGGTTCACCCGTCGAAGCTACCCTCCCGTAGAAGCCCTCGCCAACCTTCCCCCTGCCTATTTCTGCGGCGAACTCCTCCGAAACGCCCTCGTATGCCAGGAGCACCAACTCGTGAGCCTCATCTTCCAGGGAGAATATCAACGTCACTTCCAGTTCCAGCATGTCCATCACCAGCTCTATGGCCCTCTTGAGGGTTTCCTTCAGGTTGAAGCTCCGTGTGAGCACGGCGGAGAGGGCATTGAGGCTGGCAAGCCTCTTCTGGTCGCTCCTTGCGATTCTGACATAGCGCTGAAGCTGCTCGTGAGTATTCTGAAGCTGGTCCAGGGCGTGCTGGTACTTGTCCCGTTCTCTTTCCCTCACCCTGAGCCATTGGCAGGCGAGGACGCCAACAAGCGTAGTCCCCATGGTTTCCAGCAGAGCGTCATAAGGGTCAGGGGACAGGAAGAGAGCCCGGGGCAGCATGATAATGAGGCTGACGAAGACAGTAGCAATACCGGCAGCAAACCCAAAGATGTAGCAGGTATAGATGATGGGCACAAGAAACAGGATACGGTCCACGGAATGGCGGGCAAGTCCGAAATGAGAACTGGGCGCCGTTACCCCATCAAGACCTATTTGTTCGACATAGTGAAGCAGGGCCAGGAACACCAGAATCGCCAGGTTCACCCAGAAATGCGGGCTACGTGCCATCTGTTTCAGGCGGGCCCAGGCCTTCACGGCAACTCTTCCGGTCTCAGCCAACCCTTCTTCAGGCAGTAGACTACTGCCTCAGTGCGGGACCCTACCCCCAGCTTGTTGAAGATATTGCTCAGATGGGCTTGAACAGTGCGCACGCTCATGGTGAGCTCCCTGGCGATGTCCTTGTTGGCCCGGCCCCGGGCTGCTACGCGGAGCACCTCCATCTCCCGCTGGGTGAGACTCTCGGCGGGGTGCTCCTCGCCGCCGGTCGCCTTGGACTTGGAGTAGGCGAGCATCTTGCGGAGCACGGCGGGGTGCAGCACCGACTCCCCGCTGTGGAGGCCGCGGATAGCCTGGACAAGTTCATCCCCGCTTACGCTCTTGAGCAGGTAGCCGCCGGCACCGGCATCCAGCATGGAGAATATGAACTCATCATAGTCATAGGCAGTAAGAATAAGCACGGCTGTCGCCGGCAACGCCGCCTTGATTTCCTTCGTGGCCTCGATGCCGGTGACCTTCGGCATTGAGATATCCATGACGACCACATCGGGCTTCAGCTCCAGGGCCAGCGCGATTGCCTCCGCGCCGTCGCCCGCCTCCCCCACCACCTCCAGGTCATCCTCCCGTTCCAGGAGCCGGCGTGTCCCTTCCCGCACCACCACATGGTCTTCAGCCAGCAGAACCCTGATCTTACCCATGCCCTGCCTTCCAGCACCAGTCTAACCCCTGGCCGCCCCTCCGGTCAACGGATAAGGTGTCCCCGGATGGGGCACCACTACGACATTTGGCGTAGGCATTTGGCGGGGTGTCCGCCGAATGCTTAGGCAACAGCGCTTACGCAGAAACGGCCGCGGCAAATAGGCCCTCCGCACAATGTGGCCGGGAGCATTCTGTGATTTAATTCACTTAGGTCAAGAGGAGCTGAGGAGGCAGGGCGATGGGAGAGATAGCTGAGACACAAAGGGAGCGGATGAACTGGCAGTGGCTCGGCACAGGAGCCTATGTGGGCGCCCTGGGGCTTGCAGCGGGCGTGGTGGGCGTCACCGGGGCCGGGTTCTATCTCGGCGAGAAGGCCCAGGCAGCTGGTGAGGCCCTTGGGGAAGGAGGCAAGGCGGTGAGAGGGTTCTATCAGAAGGTGAGCAGGATGTCCTGGCGCTGGCTGGGCAGAGGCATCTACGTCGGTGCTCTGGCCATCGCCACGGTCATAGTGGGCGTTGCCGCCGCGGTGTCCTTCATCCGCGAAAAGGTGGAGGCAGGCACCGAAGCCTGGCAGGCGAGAGGAGCCGCGAGAAAGCAGCAGGTACCCGGGGTGGTCGGAGCCCCTGCTGGCACAGGGACTGCTGAGGCAGCCGCCGGAGGCAGGAAGGTGACTGCCACCAGGGTCCGGGTCTTCAGCAAGCGGGTCGCCGCCGCCCCCGAGGTGGATGAGGCGGTGAAAGAGGCGGAAGAGACCGCGAGGCAGGGGCGATAGGGACCGGCTGTGGGCGGAGGGACCTAGCTGTGAGGGAAAAGGAACTGCTCTGGGAGATGTACGAGGGCTTCTGGGAGGGCAGGGAACCCTGCTGGAAGATGTGTCATTGTCCCCCTGACATCAAGGAGGAATGCCCGGCCCTGAAATACGCCATCATGCCCTGCTGGGAGATTGAAGGGACCTACTGCAAGCTTCAGACCGGGCCTGAAGCGGTAACTGGCACTGACACCGCAATATGCAGGGTGTGCCGTGTCTATAAGACATATGGCCGGGGCAGGCCCATTGAGATAAAGCTCTTCGGCAGGGGTATCAACAGCTCTTTGGTTTCTCTTGAGAGATTGGCTAGGGGAAAAGCCCTGGCCTCTTCTGCAGAAAGGAGGCAGACAGGTGAAAAAGGTAATTAGAGTGAGGAACATCAGGGCCAGGGTGGAAGTAGTGGAAGACCCCATGGCTGCACTGCGGGAGACAACCGGTGGGGAAGCGGCCCCCAACTTCTGGGAGGCCAGGACCCCCTGCTGGCAGATGAACCACTGCCCGCCACAGATCTACGAGGACTGCCCGGCCTACCGGAACAGGTCGCTCCCCTGCTGGGAGATTGAAGGGACCTACTGCAAGCTGACCATGGAAGGCGGCCACGCCAGCGGGCGCGACACAACCATCTGCCAGGTGTGCCGGGCGTACAAGAAATACGGCGCGGGCAAGCCCATCCAGATCAGGCTCACCGGCGCCGGCATAGACTCTGCCCTCAATGCGGCGCTGGAGAAAGCGGAGTCGCGGGCATAGGGGCACGGATGAGTTATCGGCATAAGGAGCAGAGCTTCTCAAAGGCTCTGCTCCTTATGCCGTGCCCGAATGAATCGTCCACAGGCGTGAACCCCTGATTGTTGACAGGGCTAAAGCCAGAAGATAGACTTAAGGTGGTTGAGATAGTGATGTTTGTAACAATCAACAAGCTAATGTAGGCCTGAGAGTAGGAGGCAAGGAATGGAAGGAACAGTGACGGAGGGGCGGGCAGGGAAGAAGACGGGCGCTGGCTATGCGGGCAGGGTCTTCAGACAGGTCCAGA
>Ga0315268_10008580_pt1 | contig 10661 bp, 8 predicted proteins | sample C1_top_MG_FD_204535 | JGI IMG/M metagenome (GOLD analysis project Ga0315268, IMG submission 204535) | Sediment microbial communities from Yellowstone Lake, YNP, Wyoming, USA - C1_top | ecosystem: Environmental > Aquatic > Freshwater > Lake > Sediment | place: USA: Wyoming | collected 2017-08-01 | reverse complement strand
TGGTGGGAGGGGGTTGGGGGGAGGGGGACAACTTAGCGCAATCCCGGGAGAATCCACTCCCACCCTAACTCTCCCCCATAAAGGGGGAGGGAATAACAAAAGCCTACCAAATCCTGCCGTCAATCCTGGCCTTTCTTCTTCTTAGGTCCCGGGGCAGGACCCTTGGCCTTGATTCCCAGGAGTTTTTCCTGGGCCGGGTGCGGCCCCAGCCACTGGACCTGGCCGGTGTCCACCTCATAGAGGGCGCCCGCCACCTTCATCTTCCCACCCTTGACCCTCCCCTTGATGATGGGGCTTTTCTGGAACAGGTCTTCCACGGCCTGATAGATATTGGCCTGGATGGCGGCCTGAATCAGGGCTTCCCCGGTGACTCCGGGATTGTCAGCCTTGGCCCTGGCCGCCGCGGCGTAGATGGGTTTCAGCAGGGCGGCGACATTGCCAGGCAGCTTGACATTTTGCACCACCACGTCCACCGCCCCGCATTGGCTATGCCCCAGTACCACCAACAGGGGAATCTCCATTTGGTCCACCGCGTATTCCAGGGTGGCTATCTCGTCCACCCCGGCCACGTTCCCCGCCACCCGCGCCACTAAGAGGTCCCCGATACCCCGGTCCAGGATGAGCTCCACGGGTACCCGGGAATCGGCGCAAGAGAGGACCGCGGCAAAGGGATGCTGACCCTGACCCGCGGTCAGGGCCCGGCGCTCCGGGCTCTGATTGGGGTATTTGGGTTTGCCCTCCAGGTAGCGGGCATTCCCCTCCTTCAGCATCTTCAGGGCCTCATCGGCACTTATCCCCGGCGCAGGGCCGGCCCCCCAGGCGGCTGCAACCCCGGCCACCAGGAACGTCAGCATTGCCGCGACCAGCTTCGCCTTCTTCATTTCGGCCTCAGCTTTCTTTTTGCCTCTAAATCCCGCACCCGGACGGCGGGGGCGGCGGCGCAGCTCCGCCTTTCTCTTCCTCCCCCTTCATCAGTTCTCTGGCCAGTTCCATCATGCTGCGCAGCTTCTGGTCCACCTTGTAGTTAATGGTGCCCACTTTCCAGGAGCCGTCCTCCTGGCGCTTACCCGCAGGAACACCGGTGAGCAGTTCCAGGGCCTCATCCACGTGGCCCACGGCCCAAACATGAAATTTGCCCTCCCTGACGGCCTCCACCACTTCCTTTTTCAGCATCAGGTCCTGGACATTGGCCTTGGGGATGATCACGCCTTGAGTTCCATCCAGACCACGCGCCTTACAAACCTTATAAAACCCTTCGATCTTCCAGTTGACTCCGCCGATGGGTTGCGCCTCACCCCGCTGGCTCATGGAACCGGTCATGGCCATGTTCTGGGCCAGGGGCACATCGGCCAGGGCCGAGAGCAGGGCCACCAGTTCCGCGCCGGAGGCGCTGTCCCCGTCCACCATCCCGTAACTCTGCTCAAAGGCCAGGCTGGCCGACAGGGTCAGGGGCTTGTCCTGGGCAAAGCGGCTCTTTAAGTAACCGGCCAGGATCATCACCCCCTTGGTGTGGCTGCTGCCGGAGAGCTGTGCCTCCCGGTCGATGCCCACCACCCCCTCCTTGCCCAGGGCGACGGTGGCCGTGATGCGGCTGGGGCGGCCGAAGGCATGGTCCCCCAGGGCGTAAACGGAAAGCCCGTTCATCTGCCCCACCACCTTCCCGCTAGTCTCGATGAAGAGCATGCCTTCGTCGATGAACTCCTGCATCTTTTCTTCCGGCAGGTCACAGCGGTAGATCTTCTCCTGGATGGCCTTCTCCACATCGGAACCGAAGATCTCCTCGTGGGTGTTGTTTCTGGCCCAGTAATTGGCCTCTTTCAGCACGTCCATGACTTCCTTCAGTTGCAGGGTGAGCTTCTGCTGGTGCCCGGCCAGCTCCCCCGCGTATTCCACCAGCCGGGCCATGCCGGTCTTGTGCACCGGCAGGATTTTCTCCTCCTGGCAGAAAGAGGCCACCAGGGAGCAGAATTTCTGGAGGTGGTCGTCGGTCTTGCGCATCCGCCAGTCAAAGTGGGCCTTGATCTTGAAGAGTTTGGTGAAATCCTCGTCATAGATATACAGGATCTGATAAACGTGGGGGTCGCCGATGAGGATCACCTTGATGTTCAAAGGGATGGGCTGGGGTTGCAGGCTGCGGGTGGTGATGAGACCCAACTGCTCCGCCAGGTCCTCAATCTTGATCTGCCGGTCTTTGAGACAGCGTTTCAGGGACTCATAGGAGAAATACCAGCGCAGCAGGTCCAGAACCTCCAGGATGAGGTAGCCGCCGTTGGCCCGGTGCAGGGCCCCCGCCCGGATCAGGGTGAAGTCGGTGAGCAGCGCGCCGAACTGGGCCCGGCGTTCCACGGCCCCAAAAAGGTTGGGGTAGGTGGGATTGTTTTCCAGGAGCACCGGGGCCCCCTTGGTCTCCGAGTGATCCACGAAGACATTCACCTGGTATTGGATAAAGCTAGGCTCCGGGGCGGAAAAGGGGAAGGGACCGGCCGGGGCGCCGGGCCGGCGCTTCAGGTCATCGATATTCTTCAGAATGTCGTCCTGCACCTCCCGCAGATATTCCGTCACCAGGGGCAGTTCCTTATACTTTTCCAGCAATTCTTCCATGAGGTGTCCCACCACATAGAGGGCCACATCCTGGTCCAGTTTTTTCTCCACGTCCTGGAACTCCTTTTCCATTTTGCGGATCTTGCGGATGGCTTCGTTCATCTCCGTGTGGAGAGCCGTGGACTTCTGGCGCAGGGTTTCCCGTTCCTCGTCGTTTAAGGCCTTGAGCTCCTCCTCGCTCAGGGGTTTCCCGTCTTTGCCGGGAAAGATCATCAGCCCGGTTTGGGAAATATTGAGGATGAAGCCCTCCTGGCCGGCCTTGGCGTCCAATCCCTGGAGGGTGGTGTTGCGCTCCTGGGTGAAGCGGTGCACCAGCGCCTCCCGCCTGCTGGAGTAGTCTTCGCTTTCGAACACCTCCGGGATCTGGACCCGCAAGGCAGAGATGAGCTCCTCCATGTCGGCCTTGAGGGTCCGGCCCTGGCCGGTGGGGAGGCTCAAGGCCTGAGCCCGCTCCGGATCTTTGAAATTATGGACGTAGATATAATCCGGAGGAGTGGGCTCCGCGGCCGCCAGCTCCGCCACATAGGCCTTGATCATTTCCGTCTTTCCGGCCCGGGGGGGCCCGGCCACAAAGATGTTATATTCCGGGTCCTTAACTGCCAGGCCGAACTCCAGCGCATGTTGGGCGCGCTCCTGGCCCACCACCTTTTCTTTGAGAGGAGTCAGATCCAGGGTGGTTTCGAATCCCAATTGATCCGGGTCGCAAACGGCTCGCAGGCTCTCCGGCTTCAGTTCCCATCTGCTTTGAGACATGGGGCCTCCTAAGGTTTAAGTCTAAACACTTGTTATGATGCGCCCCGGCGGTATCAGCGGCCGGGGCGGCCGGTTTCTCCCTCTACGCGGTTTAAGGGACAGCTCCGGGGATTATGAAAACCCGGGCCCTCCGTCTGAATCGTGGCATGCTCCAGGCCGAAGCGGTGGAGCAGCAGCTCTTCCAACTCCCAGGTGAGGCAGTCTCGGTCGTTGTGGTCCTCCACCACCACATGCACGCTGATGGCGTGGAGGCCCGTGGAAATGGTCCAGATGTGCAGGTCGTGGACCTGTTTCACCCCGGGGTATTCTTCCAGGGCGGCCTGCACCTGATCCAATTTTATATGCTTAGGGGTGGCCTCCAACAGGATGTTGGCGGCCTCCCAAACCAATTGCCAGCTTCCTAGAATGATCATCACGCCGATTATGGCGCCGGCCAGGGGGTCGAACCAGTACCAGCCCTGCCAGAGGATGGCCACCCCCGCGGCAATGGCGGCCACGGAGCCCAGGGAGTCGGCCAGCAGGTGCAGAAAGGCGGAACGCAGATTGATGCTGTGCTCCCGGGAGGGATAGAGGATGTAAAGCCCCAGGAGATTCACCAGCAACCCCAAAGAGGCGATAATGAGCAGAGGCAGGCTGCTGATCTGGGGGGGCTGAAAAAACCGGCGGTAGGCTTCAAAGAAGATGTAACCGGCCATGGCCCATAGCACCAGGCCATTGATCAGGGCCACCAGGATTTCCAGGCGGTGGTAGCCGTAAGTCTTTTGGGGCGTGGGAGGTTTGGCCGCCCAGAAAAGAGCCAGGAGGCTCAACCCCAAAGCCCCCACATCCGTCAACATGTGGCCCGCGTCCGCCAGGAGGGCCAGGCTGTTGGTAAGGATGCCCCCCACCAATTCCACGAGGAAAAAAGCGAGCTGGGTCCAGAAGGCCAGGACCAGCCGCCGGCGGCTGCTCTGGAAGCGCTGCGGGTGCGGGTGGTGGCCAGGGGAGATGCTCATACCTCTTCCATCTGAATTTCCATGATCTGGTAAGATCGGGGGCCGGCAGGGGTCTGGAGCTGGACCCGGTCCCCGGGGAGCCGGCCCAACAGGGCCCGCCCCAGGGGCGACGAGATGGACAGATGCCCCCGAGCCGCGTCGGCCTCCACTCCCCCCACTATTTTGAACTGCTGCTCCTGGCCGGTGTTCAGGTTGATGACCCGCACCCGGGAATTGAACCGCACCTTATTGGGCGGCAGGTTGCTCCCCACCAGCACCTCGGCGTTGGCCAGGATCTGCTGCAACTGTCTGATGCGCCTCTCTATCCGCTGCCTCTGGGACAGGGCGTGCTGGAAATCAGGATTCCGCTCCACCCTTCCTTCCTGGGCGGCCTCATGAAGGTCCCGGACGATCTGGGGGCGTTCCACTTTGCTCAGAAGCTCCAACTCTCTCACCAGCTTCTCATAACCGGCCCGGGTCAAGAGAATCTTTTCCATAAAAGCAACCGGACATTCCTGGTCCTTCGGGTAAGTCTCGAAATGACCGGGAGATTTTTTCTCCCTGGCTCTATTCTTATCCAAAAAGGCTTATGGGGTCAATATTGACAATGCCGGGCAGACAAATTTTCCCCCAGGACTCCGCCTTGACAAAAGGTGGCAGAGCGTGGCAGGGTGGGGCAGATGGCGATAGGGGGAGGCCGGGGGCCCACGACCGCTGCCCACCTCCCTCCGCCGGCCTTACCCTAATTGCCAGGGTTCCCCGGGATGCTTTACCGATTGACGCCCAGTCTGGTGCTGCGTTCCCCTTGGAGGCCTTACCCGGCCCGGCCGGGGGAGCAGGTCCTGACTCTCCGGGGTTCCGGCGTCTTTCCTCCAGGTCACCCCACCACCCGCCTGTGCCTGGACCTTCTTCAGGAGGCCATGGCCGCGGCGCCGGGGGAGCGGCTCCTGGACCTGGGCTGCGGTTCCGGGGTGCTGGCCCTGGCCGGGGCTGCCCTGGGGGCCACCCTCTGCGTGGGGGTGGACCTCTCCCGGCAGTCGGCCCTGATCTCCCGGGACAATGCCCGGAAAAACGGCCTGGGGACGGCGGTGCTGGTGGTGCAGGGCTCCACTGAGTGCCTCCGGGGCCCCTTTGGATTGATCCTGGCCAACCTCCCCTATGAGGGGCAATTGGAGAAGGTGGCAGAACTCTCCCGGCTGGCGCCCCCTCCCGGGTTGCTGATCCTCTCCGGCTTCCGGGACACCCAGGAGGAGGAGTTGTGGCGGCTTTATCAGGCGGAGGGCTGGCGCCGGAGCCGCCGCCTTTACCGGTATGAATGGCCCCTGGAACTCCCCCCGGAGAAAAGCTTCACCTGGGCGGCCTGGCTGCTTAAACGCCCGTGAGGTTTTGGGGGGGGGAGGAGGATTAGGGTAGGGGTGAGAAAAAACTGGTGGCCGATAACCAAAAGCACTTTGGGGCCTTACGGTATTATATTCCTGCCGCCAACGCTCAATGCGAACCTGCGCCTCTTTGAGAGTAAAAAAAATCTCTCCTTTAGCAATTCATCACGTAATTTACCGTTCAAGTGATCAGGCCGATGTCTTTATACACCACCATAAAGCGGTTCGGCTGGGAGGTGGGAATTGCCAAAGGCAGGTTAATAGGTAGGGATGGTCTTTGGGTGTGAGATTTAAGGAAAAGCAGGCTGGGGGACTTCCAGCCCACGCCCTCGGGCGGCAGGATGATCCTGCCGCCCGGGCAGGGCCTCAGCGGAGGCTGTAGTAGGGGGTCCTGTCCTTAAAGATGCGGGAGAGCAAGCCTTCGTCGGCCATGTCTTTAAGGCAATTCAAGGCTCGCTGCTTTTCCACACCCAAGGCCTTGGTGATATCGTCAAGTTGCAAGAACCCTTCGTGGTAATGCAGTAGGTTGGTGATCCGGGTTCGCACAAACTCTTCGAAGAGCACGTCCGTTAAAGTTTCATCATAAGCCAGGGCATCGCGCTGATCCGCGGGGTAGGTCATCTCCCAGGGTCGGCGCAGGCTGACACCCAGCACCCAGCGCACCCGAGGATTAAGCACGGTGTCGTAAAGGGCCCTGAGCTTTCCCTGGCTCTGGGCGTCCCTCACAATGGGGCCCAGACGGTCCATGGTGGTCAGAAAGCTCCCCACGGTTCGAACATATTGTTCAGGTTTGTTTAAATCACAGTGGGACAGGGCTATGCGGTCCCGTTCTAGACCGCACAGGGATAAGAGTTTTTTAATCAGCAGGATCCGGTTCCAGGTATGGTCCAGACCGTAGCTGTGGTGGCATTCTTCGGGGTTGCAGCCGATGAGCAAAAGACCGTTGGCCCCTTCCAGGAAGGCCCGGGCCATCACGCTGGGGTCAAGCTGGCCGATGCAGCGAATGGGGAGGAGGTGGAAACGTCGGCTGTAGGTCAGGCCTCGGAGACCGGCATGGTCCGCAGCCGCGGTGCCGCTCCAAAAACAACCGAAGCCCGGAACCTCATCTTCAGCCAGACGTTGGGCCAGTGCCGCCACCCTGGCCTCATGCTGGGCGGTGGTGTTGTTTTGCAAGGTCAGGGCCAGGTGTGGGCAGGACGCGGCACAGGTACCGTCGCCGGTGCAGACCATGGGATCCACGGACCGGGGGATATTGCCGCCCACGCCTTCCACCGGCTGGATGCCGCCGCAGCCGCAGACTTCCTTACAAAGCCCGCAACCGGTGCAGCGGCTTTGGTCCACGGTACAGACATTGCGCGGGGCAAAGAGCTGGCCGGCCTTGGCCTTCTGAACCAAATCGGCGATTTTGCCGGCGGCATGGCGTCCCTCCCGCAGGGACTCCCGCAAATCGCAGGGCTTGCGGGCCGAACCCGCTATCAGCACCCGCTCGTCCAGGCCCACCTGGTCCGGCCGGACCATCTGGGGGTACAATTCCAAAAACTCCCCTTCCACCACTTCCTCGCCCAGGATTTTGGCAATTTTGGTGGCATGCAAGCCCACACTGCGTTTGGGTGAAAGCACCAGCTGATCCCAAGGCAGTTCATATTCAATGTGGTCATCAAGCCGGCTGTAAGTGATGTAGCCGGCCTGGACGGTGGGCCGGATGCTCCCATCGTAAGGAATCCAGGGGATCCCTAAGGTCCTGGCCTTGACCCTCTCGGAGGTACTGAGGGGTAGCGGCATCTTATTGTTGTAGAGGATGGACACCTGGGACTGCACCGATTTCTCCCGGATGTCGCAGGCCATGTTCCAGGCGGTCTTGGTGGAGAGCTGGGCGTAAGGCTGATTGGCTTCATAGTCGTTGATCCAGAAGACCACGTGGTGCGCGGGTGGACCGTGGGTGGTAATGGCCTCTTCCATCTCCGTTTGACAGAGAACTCGAACCCCGTCATGGCCAAAATCCGACCCGTGATGCAGCATCTCCCCATCCAGGGCGGCGATGACGGCCCCCACTTGGTAAACCTGGGGAAGTTGCTTGTTACCGTTAGAAAAGGTGACCGTGTAATCGCCCAAGTGGCCCATAACCTTTTCCAGCTCGACCCCGCTAATCATCTGGACCAAAGGACTTTCTTGGACCTCGCCTATGATCCGCCGCAGGCGGTCATGGTAATGGTGTTCGCCTGGATACCGCTCGGGGAGCGTGCTGATTTCCTCTTCCACGTCAGTGGTGGGGACGACAATGATGGTCTCGATCTGCTGCCGCAGGAGCTCCAGCGCGGCTCCATAGGTGGCCAGGCCCCCGCCCAGGACCATGACCGGTCCCTTGAACTCCACCTTGACCTTGGGTGAGGGCTCCAGGGCCAAGAGCCCCGCCAGGGAGGCCTTGATCAGCTTGGCCCCCTTAACGGCCAGTTCGGCTGGCTTCCCCACATGGGCCTGAACCACGTGGTCCCGGAGGTTGACCATGTCGATCTGTCCTTCCTCCAGGCCCAACGCTTCCAGCTCACGCTCGAATTTTTTCAGCATGATCCGCGGCTCGCAGCCGGCAATAACCAGACGATTGAGCCCTTTCTGGCTGACGGCCTCCTTAACTTTCTCCAGGCCCGGACTGAGACAGGGAAAAGGCAGGATCTCCAGGTGACTGGCCGGGGCGGGATTTTGCAGCAGCTTCACCAGGGCCGGGAGGTCCACCCCGGGCGCGATCTTGGGCCGGCACTCACAGAGGATGACCCCGCATCTGGCCACATTAGCTGTTTCTTGGGTGATTTTCAGGTTGTTCATAATTACACCTCCCTTAGTGGGCATAGCCGTGGCCAGTGCGCCGGGAAATGTCCCCCCGAACTTGGTCAAGCCTTGTACCCATAGCTCCGGTGGGGCAGACCGTGACACAGGACCCACAGCCCACGCAAGCATTGTTAGGCACCATGTAGGGAGTGGCGATATGCTTGCTCACCCCCCGCGAGGCAAAGGAAAGGGCCTTGACCCCCACCACCTCTTCACACACCTGGACGCACAGGCCGCAGCGCAGGCATTCCTCCTCGGGATTCTCTACGGTGAAGCGGGTTGTGGTCACTCCATACTCCCGGGCCAGCTCCTGGATCTCCTTGGAGGCCGGGCAATCAGCCAGCAGCATCTCCAGAACCCAGCGCCGCACGTTCTTAACCCGCTCCGAGTCGGTGAGGATCTCCACCCCTTCCCAAACCGGGTAGAGGCAAGAAACCACCACTCTGGACCATGCTCCTTGTCGGGCTTCCACCACGCACAAACGGCAGCCGCCGCTGGCTTGCAACGCCCCGTGGAAGCACAGGGTGGGGATGTGGATGCCGTATTGCCGCGCAGTCTCCAGGACGGTCCAGCCTTCCCTGGCCAGGACCGGCTGGCCGTTGATGGTGAAGTTGATGAAACCTTCTCTTGACTCCGGTTCTTTGGCTTTCTTTGCCTGCTTCGGCTTCTTTTCTTTCTTCTCTCTAGCGCTCATGAGTTCACCTCCTACTCCACAATTACCGCGCCCTCCACCGGGCACACGTCCATGCAGACGCCGCAGCGGATGCAGGCGGCGCTATCGATGGTATGGAGCTTCTTTTTCTCCCCGGTGATGCAATTCTGGGGACAGGTGCGGGCACAAAGCCGGCAGCCGTTACAGAGCTCGGGATCGATGCGGTAGGTGATCAGGTCTCTGCACACCCCCGCGGGGCACTTGTGGTTGATGATATGATCCACATATTCATCCCGGAAATGTTTAATGGTGGTCAGGACCGGATTGGGGGCGCTGCCGCCCAAGGCGCACAGAGAGCCGTCCATGACCGCCTGGGCCAGGCTTTGCAACTCATCGATATCTTCCAGGGAGCCGTGTCCCTGAGAAAACTTGTTCAGGAACTCCAACATCCCCTTCAGACCCAGCCGACAGGGCAGGCACTTGCCGCAGGACTCGTCCTCCAGGAAGTGGAGGAAATAGCGGGCCACATCCACCACGCAGTCCCGTTTATCCATAACAATCATGCCGCCGGAGCCCATCATGGAGCCGGCCTTGGTCAGGGTGTCAAAGTCCACCGAGAGGTCTTTGAGAGTATAGGGGATCACACCTCCGGACGGGCCGCCGGTCTGAACCGCCTTGAAGTGCTCCTGGCCTGGCACCCCGCCCCCGATGTTCTCGACAATATGGGCCAGGGAAACCCCCATGGGGACCTCCACCAGCCCCACGTTGTTCACCTTGCCCACCAGGGAGAAGACCTTGGTGCCCGTGCTTTGGGGTGACCCGATGCCGGCGTACCACTCGCCCCCCTGGGCAATAATCATGGGCACGTTGGCCCAGGTCTCCACATTGTTGAGCACCGTGGGTCTGTTCCACAGGCCCCGCTCCACCGAGTGGATATACTTGGGCCGCGGCTCGCCGGCCTTCCCCTCAATGGAGGTGAACAGGGCGGTGGACTCACCGCAGACGAAGGCCCCGGCACCCCGATTGATCTAGATGTCGAAATCAAAGCCGGTGCCCAGGAGGTTCTGGCCCAGCAGCCCCAGGGCCCGGGCCTGCTCTATGGCCTTGGACAGATGCCGCACGGCGATGGGGTATTCGGTGCGCACATAGAGATAACCCTGATGGGAGCCCACGGCGTATGCGCCGATGATCATCCCTTCCAGGATGGCGTGGGGGTCCCCCTCCATGATGGCCCGGTCCATGAAGGCTCCGGGGTCCCCTTCGTCCCCGTTGCAGATGACGTAAATGGGACCGGGGGTCTTCTGGACGGCCTTTAAGGCTGAGCGCCATTTGCGGCCGGCGGGAAAGCCGCCCCCGCCCCGACCCCTCAGGCCAGAAACCTCGATGGTCTTAATGACCTCGTCCGGGGACATCTGGGTCAGGGCCTTGGCCGCAGCCTGATAAGTCCCGGCCATCAGGGCATCCTCTAGGCTCGTGGGG
>Ga0315268_10008579_pt1 | contig 10661 bp, 17 predicted proteins | sample C1_top_MG_FD_204535 | JGI IMG/M metagenome (GOLD analysis project Ga0315268, IMG submission 204535) | Sediment microbial communities from Yellowstone Lake, YNP, Wyoming, USA - C1_top | ecosystem: Environmental > Aquatic > Freshwater > Lake > Sediment | place: USA: Wyoming | collected 2017-08-01 | reverse complement strand
GTTGACTGTGCGTTTTCCGAGAATGACTCTGCCGACGAAACTGCCGTGTGTGTGGCAGGTATCTCAACGAGGGACCCTACCAAAGTCTACATCAAAGAGATTGTTAAAGGGAGGTGGGGTTTCCCCGACCTTATTGCCACCATTAAACAACTGAACTCCTTCTACCGCCCCAAGGTTCTATGTATTGAAAAAGCTGCATCAGGGCACTCCCTGATACAAGTACTCAAGCGAGAGACCAAGATTCCGGTCGAAGGGATGAGACCCTTGAGGTCTAAGACGGTTAGGCTTGAGGCTGTTTGCCCATTGTTAGAAAACAATCGTGTGGTATTAGTTGAGGGCTTATGGATGGATTCATTCGTCAAAGAACTCACGGCTTTCCCGTTCGTTAAACACGATGATGCTGTAGACTCATTTACCTGGGCCTTAACCTACTACAACATGAAGTTAGACACTGTGGACAGGGGTATCCAAGAGTCCATTATCCAGAACCGTAAATGGGGAGGTAGCTTACGGAGACCTTACCTTGACGACTCAAGTACAACCAGTGGCAGAGTAAGCAGGAACTTGCCCTCTCCAGGTCGCTACAATGATTTGGACCATGGCTCCAACATGTACGGTCCCGACTCCTTTGCTAATAATAGGCCAAGGAGACAGGGAGGGGGATATAGCCTGGACCTTTAACCTGCAGGGGAATAGAGATGGAACCTCTCTAAAAGTTTCGATCTTCAACATCGAATACTATGGCTATCAATCCTACAGATTACGACCCCGACTATATGCGGGGACAGTTTGGCACCCGGTGCCTAATCACTAGCACTTCCGCAGACAAATACCTTGACCAAGCTAAAAAGAGACCAACGGTCCCAGAAGATTCCTACTCCCGATGGTGTGGCGGAAAAAACGGATTTGATCTTTACGTCGAGAGAATTCACGAGTGATTACATTCAAAAGTTGCTAGAGTGTGATAAATGGTGGACGATGTAATCGTCATAGGTGGCGACTTACTATAAATATACTGCCATAAGTCGCCCAATGTGGCGACTTTTTTTATGGGTAAAACTTGTTATAGATATTGAAAGAAAATGCTCTCTAAATCTCCCAAAGGCAGCGGTAAGAAAAGATGTTCTATAGGAAAAAGTTGCGGAGCAACCTGCATCAATAGGACAAAGCTTTGCCTAATGGAACTGGGCCCAGAAGTTGTCAAAGCCTTGAAGTATGTTAGGTCCTTAGTTCAGAAACGGTATGGCAAAAGGGAAAACCCCAGAGATAGGGGGGTTAGTGTTGCAATAGACAACAAAAAAATTACCCAGTTATCTAAAAAGCTAGATTCATTACCTGAGGGTAGCCCCCGCAGAAAGGAAATCATCGAAGAAATCAAACAGATCGAAAAAAGGAACGCTTCGGGAAGGGGTTATTCTGACAGGCAAAGAGCATTCAGGTCTGAGGAGGGTGCTAAGGCTTACATGAAGAATTTATCCGACTGATAGCTGGCACAGTGCCACAAGACAGAGGCGCATAGGGTAAAAGTCAGTTGTCGGGTTACCCCCATAAAAATGGCTCGTCAACTAAATATTTCGGGGGATGGAGGGCATTATGATGTGACTCTGATTAGCAACGAAGAATACATGTTATCCACTGTTGTCATTAACCCCTTCATCCAAATGTTAAAGAGTAAAGAAAAGCGTCGTACTCGTCGCGTGGAATCTGCCGACATGCTTGAGAGAGCTTACAGTAAAGGAATGGACATTATGCCGCCCAAGTTTCTAACTTGGAGGCAAGAAGAGTTTTGGAACACTCTCAATAAAAATACGGTTACACTAGCTGCAGGGTCAGCCGGAACAGGCAAGACCTTGATTGCATTGCATTATGGCCTTTTTGGTGTTTCCGAAGGCCAGTTCGATAGAGTGTATTACGTCCGAAGCGATGTCGGTGTTGAGTACCAAAGAGGGAGAGGTGCCCTACCTGGGGAAATGTCAGATAAAATTGCCCCCCTGGTTGCACCGGTCTTTGATAACTTGCCCTGTATAATGAGGTCCCAAGGCGCTGCTGAGTACTTGATTAACAAGAAAATCATAGAGCCTATCCTACTTGAGGATATCAGGGGTAGATCGCTAAATGAGTCGTTCATCATCGTAGACGAGGCTCAGAACTTCTTACCGTCACATTGCAAAACGGTTCTCAGTAGAGTCGGCAAAGACTCTAAAATTTGCCTTATTGGGGACACTAAGCAAACTGACTTGGAAGTTTTTCGTCGGGAGAATGGCTTGCTTGACGCCATGAACAGACTCAAGAACCTGCCTGAAGTTGGCACGGTTACTTTTGGTAGAGAGGACGTTGTCAGGAACTCAGTTATCTCTCACATTTTAGATAGATACGAGGACTGATGGGCAATAAAGATTTTCCCTTGGTAGATGAATACGACTTTGCCATTCGTGGCACAGTAAATAGTGTCAAAGCCCCCCAGCGATGGGGTAAAGGACGTAGGAGGTGCTCCAAGGGGAAGTCTTGCTCAGCTACTTGCATTGCAAGGTACAAGGTGTGTATAATAGAGCTTGGTACCAGACTGTCTGCCGACTTGACAAACTCCCGGAACTTGCTAAAGGTACCTAAGAAGGGGGCCATACAGAGTATCTCGGCTCACCCCACTTTGGCTAAGGACTATTCAAATGCTGCCATTTCTGCCGCATTGTCTAAAATGGAGAAACTGGACCCGGATGCTGCCAGAAGGGTAGGTATCTTGAGGGAACTACTCTCCCCCGGAAGAAAGACTCAAGTGATGTTCATTGATTGGAAGGATAACGAGGGAAACAAGAAACTGTTTATGAGTAAAGTTCGTAACTTCTTTGAAAACGCTGAAGTCACATTCAATGAAAAAATAGCTAAGAAGACTTGGGGAGGTGTGGCATGGGGGAACGGAACAGTAATGGTTCGTACTTCACCCGGTTTTAATCCTAAAGTAGAGGCCATAAGAAATATAATACGGGTTGAGCTTAACAAACCCAAGACAGGTGAGAACCGCCCGTATGCAATAGGCTCAGGGTCTACTGGTGAGGGGAATAACTCTTTGAGGACCTTGGTGCATGAGTTGGGGCACATTGCCCACTTTACCACTAAATCTATGCCGTTTTCTAAAAAGTTCTCTAAGTACGCTGATACCAACCATGAAGAGGCGTTTGCTGAGGCTTTCGTAGTCTACATGTTCAATGGTCCACAGTTTAAGTCAAAGCTACCCACCGTATACAACGGAGTGGAAACAATCTTGAAGAAGGGGGGTTTTATTTAATGGATAGCGTAAAGTTGGCCCAAGCTATAGTAAGGAAGGCTAAGAGTGATAAGAGCAACGTGGAAAGATACGACAAAGCTATGACTGCTTTGGCTGAGCGGGAAAGAGGGATGGGTAATACAGAAGAAGCCGACTTCATATCTCAACAAATGATGGAAGCCCTGTACGTTGCAATTGGTTAAGCCATGAGAAGAGACACTAGATTCAAGAGACCTGCCAGGGAAGACCTTGAGGCTAACTTGCCGTCAAATACACTGTCCGATAACCAAACTATCGGCATTTGGAACATGATGCTGCAGTCTGATGATCCTTCCGAAGTATCACGGTGGTATCGCTCCTATAGAGATAGTCCCCATTGCTCAGTCCCACGGGAAAAGCTAAGAGCTATGCGAGACATTATGATTCTCGGTATGAGGGAAGAAAATAGGAGGGATCCCGCAAAGAGAGTTGAGAGAAAGAAAGGCACTCACTATTCAGATTATGAGAATGAAAGGGCCCTTAAGCCTAGGGAAGGGGCTTAGTTGTAAGGGAGGGGTAAAACTACTATTATTAAGGAGTTCTTGAATGAACGGTTCATTTAGTGCTAGCCATGTTAATAAAGTATCAGAAATGCTATCTGGTAACTTTGGTAAGGTTCTCTCTGAGACCTATGATTTTGTAAGATGTCAGAAGGCAGACGGTTCCTATTACGGGACGGATACCCAATGCCTCAGTGGTATTAAAACTGATCGGGACTCCACCCAGGAGAAAAGAGTAAGTGAAAAAATGAGTATAGAAAAAGTCGCTGAAAAAATCAGAAAGGGCGCCAAAAAGCGCAATGGCAGAGAGCTAACTCCACAACAAATAGCCGCCATTCTGGCCAAAGATAATACACCCGTTCAACAACGATGAATAAAACGAAAGCTAGAATGGAAGATTTGCATCAGATTCCCTGCGGAGTGATGGGTATTTCGGCTGACTCCGTGTGCAGGAGAAGTCTGAGGGAATCTATGGATAAACTGCTGGATAGACTCACTCTGGAGCTTCACCCGTCAATCGAACCAGATAAGCTCCCCAAGAACTTTGAGGCTGACGAAGATGGGAACTTAGTGGAGATGGTCAAGGTTGACGGTAAGGAGACCTCTGAAGAAAGGAAGAAAAGACTTATAGATGAGGGCAGGATGAAAGCTGAGGTGAAAATGGCCATCAAGAGTTATGAGGAAGAACTCCAAGGTAACAGCAAGATGCTTCAAGATGTGACTGGCAAGATTAAAGAGTGGTAGAAAAAGCTAGGGTAAAATCTCTGTGTCAAATCCACACAAACAATGACAAACAGAATCAGCGGCGACTTTGGTTCAGATGCAATGGAAGCCTTCAGGGCCGCCTACGCAGCTCAACTGGCTAACCCAGAAGAGCACGAGATTGACCCAGTTAACGGGTTGCCAACCGATGTAATTTCCAATACTTCACCCTGGCTGGAACACACTGGCCTATGGACAGCCAATAACGGTATGTCCAGAGATTTCAAACCTAATCAACCTTTCAACCCTAAAGATTACCTTCCGGAGAACTACATGCCCGTAAGTGAAGAAAGTGACGAAGAAGATTTTGCTCCAGAAGTAATCTATGACGACGAGGATGAAGTCGAAGGGACTGAAGATCCTATGTCAGATGAAGAGTATGACGCTCTGGCTGAAAGGGTTTGGGCTACCTCTGACGACGAAGATGAAGAAGTAGTTGATTACGAGGGTGATGAACCTTCCGAAGAGTTTAGCGACGAAGGTGAAGATGATGAAGAAGACGACCTCAACGATGCTGAAATCGAAGCCCTCATTGACGAGATCTTAAATGATGATAGCGAAGATGACTCTGAAGAAGGGTCCAATGACTATGAAACCGAAGATGATTACGAGGAAGAGTGATTTTTGACTTTAAGGGCAATGAATCAGGTTCTTTCCCAAGAACTAGCTCCCAGATTAACAAAGCTAAGAAGGAGCAAGCCAGAAGATTAGGTCAATCTGGTGCCAGTGGGAAAAGAAAACGCTGCCGCAAGGGTAAATCTTGTGGCGCATCTTGCATTGCCTCAGTCAAACTTTGCTTAGTAGACTTGCCCTGGGTAGCACAGTCATCTATGGGCAAGGTCCGTAAGATTATACAAGCAATTACCCCTAAACCCGTAATGCCACAACCACAACCGGCACCTAAGCCCAAGGGTCCACCCCCAGTAATGCCTATTTTTGACGTTAACGCTAAGGCTCCTGCTAAACCTGCGAAGTTTAAGTTTAAAGAGGGTAAAGTTAGCTAAATGCTATTATCGGGGCTCTCATGAGAGGCAGTGATTTGTTTTGGGAATATGCAGGGGTAGGGGCTTTCCCTCGCACTGATACCCAAATTGGGAAAGCTAAAAAGGCTCAGTCTGAGCGACTTGGTCAGTCGGGTGCCGAAGGTAAACGCAAGCGCTGCCGTAGAGGTAAGTCCTGTGGCGCATCTTGCATTGCCGGGTACAAAGTGTGCATGGTTGACTTGCCTTGGGTAGGTCAAACTGCTATGCCCAAAATTGTGAAAGCGATTCAAAAGGCAAACCCTGAGGGTCAGACCCTGGCGATTCAAAAACAGCTCTCCCTGGGTCTACCTGGCAATAAGCAGCTCTCTTTGGACATGAACCCCAAGAAGCCTCTAAACCTTAAGAAGAAAGAGGCTGTCCAACCGGTCAAAAAAGCCAAACCCTCTGAGCCTCCCAAACCTGCCGCTAAAACAGCATTGGGCAAATCTGGCTCATACAGCAGCCAAACAGCTAGGGAAGGTGCTCTAGACATTTACAAAGCCTTGCAGCTATACACCAACAAAGATATCATAAAAGTTGACGGCGCTAAGGTAGCAGACAAAGTAAACTGGAAAGCTGCGTTTGAACCGGGTGCCAAGAAGATTGGTAACGGTTCCTTTGGCACTTTCGTAAAAGTTCCCCCCAAGAATCTGGCGCCCGAGCTTAGTAAGTTCACTGACGGGGTAGGTATTAAGTCAGGTCAAATTGGTCCCCAGGAAGTAAAAGTTTTGCTCAAACTCGGCAAAGCTGACATGGGCCCCAACCTAATTGCTGCCCGTGTGGCAAATGACTTTCAAAAGGATGCTTACGGCTTTAGTACCGCAAAAGGAATGATTGCCATGAGTATGGTTCCTGGCACACCTATAAAAGACTTGGCAAAGAGTGAAAAAAACTATAATTCCTATTGGAAAGCCCGAGCTGAACTTCACCGATTAGGCGTTGCTCACAATGACGCTCACGGAGGTAACGTGCTGATTGATAGCAAGGGGAAAGGGCGTTTTGTCGATATGGGCTTAGCCCAAGACCTTAGAAAAGCTGCGCTGGCCGAGGCTATCGGAGGAGTTCAAGGGTCAGACTACCAACGCCTTTGGGGGGCTGATAAGACACCGGTTTTTTCAAAGCTGTCAGATAATTGGATCAAGGTCCGAAAACAAATGGTTAACGACGGGTTCTCAAGCAGCGATGTAAGCCACTTCAAGGATACCGGTGTTCGTAAGGATGACGGGTATTACCAAAGGGGGCCATGGAAAGATATGGGCGTTAACCAAGCCAAGAAATACATTGACATGCTGTATGAGGGTATCTGACCGGACCCCTTGACATAGACTGAAAAACAGGGTATAATACCTTAAGCAAACGATTCACCCCCCCCCACCATGAAAGACGACGTAAAGTACCAACGGCTAATGAGTGCCTATAAAGTTGCTCGCCGCAATCCTAACAAAATCAAAGAAGCCTCGAAGCTTTTGAATGAAGCCTGGCGCCTTGAGAAAGAAGGTGAGGTTTCTAAGGATATTATAGAAGGTATGCGTTACGTTTGAACTCCCTTACCATTGAAAAGCCAAGTTGTTTGTTCTTTTGAACTTAAGCAGCTTGGCTTTTTTATTGTGCCCCTCGGGTAAAACTCTTAGAGGAGGTATAAATCATGTCACAATTTAACGAAAGAGCTTTCTTGATAAGGGCGCTTGTAACCGTATTTGCTATTCAACTCACGATAGCAGGCTACCAAATTATTTCCTGCAGGGGCGCCTTATCGTCAAAAAACGCTGAGCCAAACTTTGTGGCATTTTGCTCTAAAAGTAACGACAACTTCTCAGAGATGAGTAAGTCTGCGGCAAATGTTTTCCTGGCCTTATTAGTTCCTGCTGCTGCTATGGGAGTGGTTGCTTCCCGAAGTAAAGCAAAGACAACTAACAAGGACTCTTCACCCCCTGAGAATACTGAAGGGTAAAACTATAGCAAGTTGACACCAGTATTATGCCATACGGCGAATCTCTGGATTTCTCTTCCGTCACCCTTCCTGGGGTAGGCGGACAGATAAATGCCAGCAATGCCATTTCTACCGACCAATTAGCGAAGCAGAATAAGACTGGTCGCAAATGGTCCCCCACCCCCGATGGTGGAATGTCTATGCATAATGAAGCCCTCTTAGATAGAAACAAAGAAGCAAGGGCACGTAAAGAGAACCTAATTAACAGGGATTATGGCAATCAAGCCAGTGGCTCAGATGCTATGAAAGAAATTATGGGTCGTAGGAAGGCCCGTATGGTGGCTTTCCAGGAGATTAAGAAGAAAGAATATAACTTTGCGGACGACACTGAGCTAATGTCTATGCCCCAACCTTTTGCTTCGGCCGAATGCCAATCTTGCAAGACGGGTAAATGTGGCTGCTCATCTTGTAGTGCCAAGTCAAAGTTGAAAGCTGATGCGGAGTTCCGTGAATGGAGCATTCAGGGCAGGCAGCAGTTGAAAAAGGGGGAGATTAAGGGTGAGTTCGCAGGCCCAGAAATGTCGTTCCCGATTGCAAGCCCCGGTGATGTATCTTCGGCGTGGTCTTCTGTAGGAAGGGCCGCCAATCCTCGCCAAGTTATGGCTAACATTATCAAGATTGCTAAAAAATTTGGATGGGAGTCTGGTCTTCCCAAGTCCGTTAAGGACAGAATGAGCAAAGGTGAATCAGGATTGCCAAGCTAACCATGGGACTTGTAGAACTTCCACTGATAATCGCCGGTTGGCTCTTATCTGCTGCAATTGCAGGAGTAGGGGGCGCTTTCGCCCTGCAAGGAAGAAACAACAAGAGGATAGAAACCATTCGGGATACGTCCGACAAAAAGATTGAAAAACTCATAGAAACCAACGACCACAAGATTGAAGTTCTGATAGCCGCAAACAGTGTCCAGAACGAAAACGTTTTGGCCCACATACAGAATGTAGAAAAGTCTCTCAATGACATGAGGGCCGAACTACCCGAGAAATACACACTTAAATCCGACCACTTGCGCCTAGTAGATAAGGTCGAAGATTTGGCAATTCAGTTTTACCGCCACAGAGAACTTGAAACGGACCCCAGCAGGAACTAAACCATGATTGATTACGATTGGCAAAGATTGCAAGGTTTGGGTTTTGACCTTGAGTTTGTGGAAGGTACTACCAACTGCATGAAAAAGAAGGCTCCCAACTTCAAAGAAAATCCGATGGATGAGATGGTTGTTGGCCCTGCTCTGGAAAAGGAGCCCGGAAAGAATAAAGATACTTTCTATCTTTCTGAGTCCGGCGACGATGCTTTCCAGTCTACTCAGCCTAACGGTGGCATGGTAACCACTCAGTTGAAGATTGCCCTGGAGAAAACCCGAATCCTCCTCTCTATGGTGGAGCCTGAGGATAACTTTGAACCGTGGGTAGCAACTAAAATCAATAATGCTGCTGTGAACCTGGCAAGCGTTGCCGACTATTTAAGGTTTGGTGGGGAAACGTGATTGATATTCCTAATTATGATTGGTCTAGGCTAACTGGGTTAGGGTTTGACCTTGACTTTGTAGAGAGAGCTTTGTCCAAAAACTACAAGAAGGGGTTGACAAAGGGTGAACAAGATGTAGCAAAGCGGGAAGTTAAAGAAACGATGGCTAAGGCCGAGAAACCCGGAACTTCCTCAAAGGAGTTATACAAAGATTGGGATTCTGATAAGAGTTATCGCAGTCGTAACCCCGAGATACCGAAGTCAAAAGCAACTGAGGCATTTGAGGCCAACTTCGATGGGGCAGAATCCGGAGTTGATTCTGCGCTAAAGAGTAAGTCGGAAAAGTCCGGTATCCCGCTAGGGATTCTTAAATCTGTGTATAGTAGAGGGATGGCAGCTTGGCGGTCTGGACATAGGCCAGGAGTAGCGCCTCAGCAATGGGCTTTAGCCAGGGTAAATTCATTCATCACAGGTTCAGGCAAAGCCCGACAAGCAGATAGCGACCTGTGGAAAAAGTATAAAGGAGGGAAGTAAATGTTTGGCGGTTTTTCTGAGGAACTCCTCAATGAGTTCAAAGCGGCTTATGCAGAAAGGTACGACAAGGATAAAATGCCTTGTAATAAACCTCGTGCCACTAAGCCAGGTGACAAAAAGAGTCACGTGGTAAAATGGTGCCACGATGGCAAAGAAGAAATCAAGAAGTTTGGCCAAAAGGGTGCTGAGACCGCAGGTAAACCCAAAGAGGGCGAATCGAAGCGAATGAAGATGAAGCGGAAAAAGTTCAAATCCAGACACTCAAAGAACATTGCTAAAGGTCCTTCCTCAAGTGCCTGGTGGGCGGATAAATATAAATGGAATGAGGCTATGGAAATAGTTTCGGGGAAGAATGTTGACTTCAGGTAATGGGTAAAACTCCTATTATTAACTCCCCTAATCATGCAAGGAAGTTTCTCCGAAGACTACTTAAAGAATTTCCAAGACTTGGTGCAATTCTCAGAAGGTATGCCCGAAGCATACGACTTTACAAGGTGTGTGCGCCCTAACGGTACCTATTACGGCAGCCGTGGCTTGTGTGTTTCGCCCAACAAACCGGCCCAACCCGCCGCACCCAAGCCTGTAAGCAAGGGTTTGACCCAGGCTGAACGCTCTGCGTTTATAGCCGGAGGCGGCAATGCTGCGGGCATGAAGGGGAAAAGCATTGATGAAACGATTGCCCAAGGTAAGAAAAATCTTGGCGGAGCGAATCAAGGTTCCGGTAGAACTGCGTACCAGGCCGGGGGCGGTAATGCTGCCGGTATGAGAGGTAAAAGCATCAGTGAGACGGTTGCCCAAGGTAGGAAAAATCTGGCCCGCATGGACCAAGGCGCAGGAAGAACTGCAAGCTCACTGACTCAGCCTGCTCCACAAAGGGCCCCACAAGCTGCGGCTAAGCCTGCCGCTAAGGCCGTTCCGCAAAAGCCGAAAGCCGAGGCAAATAGTGCCGGTAAACCCTTATCAGCGGCAGAACGAGCTGCATTTAAGGCCGGTGGCGGTAATGCTGCTGGGATGAAGGGCAAGAGCATTGATGAGACTGTTGCCCAAGGCAGAAAGAACCTGAAGAGAATGACTTAAGGGTGATT
>Ga0315268_10008578_pt1 | contig 10661 bp, 12 predicted proteins | sample C1_top_MG_FD_204535 | JGI IMG/M metagenome (GOLD analysis project Ga0315268, IMG submission 204535) | Sediment microbial communities from Yellowstone Lake, YNP, Wyoming, USA - C1_top | ecosystem: Environmental > Aquatic > Freshwater > Lake > Sediment | place: USA: Wyoming | collected 2017-08-01 | reverse complement strand
GGCATGGTGGGGGTCGGGCGTCTGAGGTTGATTTTCTGTTCAGTTTCTGCGGTTTTCTTAGACTGAAAACAGTTTTCTTAGTTTCTAAGACTGTTGTTAGGATTCTGGGGTTCATTGTACTTCTGTGTCTCCAGTCATTTCCAAGTATTTTCCAGCAGCTCGAATCACTCTCGACATCGTCTCCCTTAGAGGCTCATTGCCTTTCCTGAACTTGAGAACAATCAGAAAATCCGGGTTTCGAATATGAACCGGGTTTCTTTTTTTCTTTGGGCAGTGTTTGGAGTTGTCTAGTGGAGTCTGGACTAGGATTCCGGCTACTGCCTTTTGAACCTCCTGCCTTACTAGGGATACAATTTCTTGCGGCATGGGCGCAGAGGGTAGGGTTGTTCCAATGTCGGGTCTAACCTCGCCCGGATTGTCATCTGTCGCAGCTTTCGTTTGATCATGTTCTTCTTCTTTTGCCTTTGCGAAGTCTTCAAGCGTCTTATGCCGTTTCTTTCTTTTGTTCTCTTTCATCTCATTGGTTCTCCGATCCAGCGATTGATCAAGAATCAGCAGGTTAGAAGGGGGTATCTTGGGTAGTTCACAGGGGAATCGGGTGTGCCCAGTTTCGCTTCTATGTGGTCAAAGACAACGTCATCTTCAGCGCCCCATTCGCGGATCACTTTTTCAACGAGTTGTTGCACACCCAGCTTCTTGCCTTTTTGAATCATGCACGCCCAGACTTCTGAGGGGATCTTGTGAGCCCATGCAATCTCTGGCCACCAAATCGCCGCCTCGTCCTCGTTCAATGGGCACTCGCGCCATTCTTCCTTGATCGTTTCTTCGCCGTATAAGTTGACTTTTTGCTCATGCAGCGTTCTTTCGAGATCATTGTAGAATACTATAAAATCGCTGATTCCAGTCCAGTCGCAGAATTTTCCGCTTCCATCTCCGTATTTGGTTTTCAGAAGTTCGCCAATGTCCTTGCATATGTCACCCAGCTTGATGATGTCAGATTCTTTGCCAAAAAGCCAGTTGTCACAGGTTCCCAAACGTTGTCACCTCCTTCACTATTCCCCCTTTGGCCTACTGCCGGCTGAAGGAGCACGTAAATGACCCAACTTTGATAATCTGAGCCAAACGTCAATCTTAACGAGGAATTCGGCAGGGTCTAAAAGATCCGATTCACCTAGTACAATCTCCCGCAACGGGTTGTCCCTTGCAAGTTCGTTCAGTACGAATTCTTTCAATCTACGGATGCTTACTTTGCATGCTACTTGGCGATGATACTGCGGATTCGATACGATATCCTTGACGGGAAACTCTCTAGAATCTGTCACAACTTTCCTAGGCTTTTCACCGCAACAACCCCGCGGTCCTTACAATCCTCAAATTCCACTATGACAACGTATCCATTGATCTCTGGATTATAGGGACTTATGTCTATAACTTCAACATTTCCATGAATTGCGAACATCCTTTTTGCCTGCGCCGCCGCCATCTTTATCAGTTGCAGCTTGTCTCGCACAGGCCCCCCGAGTATCAGACTCTTCTGGACTTTTCGCGTTGCAGTATCTCCTACTCTTGTTTCTTGAAACAAGAACAACGTCTTCCTGCCTGACTAGATATTATGGGCGGCCTCATTTTATAAGTATTTTTGTGCGTTGACTACACATAAGTGGCGTTTCTCTATTTGTTGCCAGAATATGCAGTTTTTAGACAAAACAGTCAGGATTTCAGGACATTTTTCTCTACTGTCTAGACAAAACTTCAATATCCAGCGCGTTCAAAGTCTGAAGGGTGCCCCTAGCCTCGCGAATCCTTAACTGAAACGTGGCAGTCTAGAAAATCTGTGACTCATTCGTAGGTTGAATGATGAAGTCTTATGAACGTTGGCTCTTTTTGTCGATGGACGTGTTCAATTACCAATCAACGCTACATTCATTTTAATGACAACTTGCATTACTATGGGCATGATCACGAATCTCAGAGTCTTTCTATTTCCTGCAGATGACGCATCAGTTTCAGACCTTTGTCGGTGGGTTGATAAACAGTTCTTATCGGTCTAGAGTCCACAATCGAGCGCTTGACAAGGCTCATCTTTGACAAGCTTCGAACGATCAAAGTAACAGTTGCACGGCTCTGAACAATATCGTTGTCAAGGTCGTATTTTAGAATTTCAGCATAGTGGATGGATCCTCTCTCACATATAAGTTTCAATGTTTCATAGAAACCTTTCTTCGACATTTTCCTCAACATAACTGGAAAATCGTTATGCTTGTCTTTTTTCATCTATCCTGCCCATGACTGGGTATCGGAGCAGTCATCATAAGTTGTAGGCATTCATTCAAGAGTCTTAGGCTTTAATGTGAAATCTATACTTTCATTTCATAACCCTTAACCATCCAACGGGCATACAGAGTACGCAATGATGCCAAACTAGATGAAGGTGACAGCCGATTTGAGAGATTTAGTCTCTTCTTCGCCGATCAGTTGTCAATACAAGAGGATCCTATGGTTTTCTGTTCTGAGCATGTTACTCTTTGCATCACTGCCCGCTTACTGCTATGCTGGCACGCAGAGATTCACTTGTGATTTTTACGTCAATAACGGGTCTATATGGAACCCCTGGGAAAGACACACACTTTGTGTTTCTGTCACTCAATCACTGTATGAATATTATCAAGGCAATGACCATGGCTGTTATCCTATTGTCAGTGGTTATCCGAAATTCGTGACTCCAGACTTAATGACACCGATCGCTGAAAGAGTTTGGAGCGTTTGCCAATATGAAACTCACAGTGAAGAACAATTTGTCAACGCTGTTCTAATGTTTAGTCACCAGATTCCATACGTTGCAGGCAGCGATGTGAAATATCCTGTGGAAACTATCGCAGACCAATCCGGAGACTGTGATCTATTCTCCTTGCTCACTGCCTCCGTGTTGAAAGCAAAGAATCTTGATGTTATACTACTATACTGGGAAGGAAACCCGCCACACATGAATCTGGGAGTTTGTCTTCCAAACCCTCCTGTTTATTGCAGCCAACCTTCTTGGTATCTTCAGTATAACAACAAGACGTATTACATTGCAGAATGCACCTGGAACAATCTCTATGGTCAGCCTCTTTATGAAGGCTGGAAAGTTGGTGAATGCCCAGACGATTACAAGAACGTGGCACCTAAATGCGTAATCACTTTGCAGAATTGTGAAGTGAGTTCACCAAATCAGATTTCCGCAAGCGTTGACAGCGATTTGTTACCATCAAGTCTTGCTTCTAGCTGTTCATATCAGTCACCATTGCATATTGGTGAGCAAGTGCAGATTCAGGGCACAATTACTCCGAATCATTCCGGAAAAAGTGTGGTCTTGTATTGCAGAAAAGGAACAGCTTCCTGGAGTAAAATGCAGACGACTACGACAGATTACTCAAGCGCTTTTTCTTTCACGATAAGTTTTGACTCTGTAGGAATGTATTATTTGCGGGCAAGTTGGAGCGGAGACGCTGACCACGAAGGGGCTGACAGCACTACCTTCACTTTGAATGTGTCTCTTGCTGTCTCCTACACGTTCTTGGCCTTGTCCTCTTCAACAGTCTGTCTGGGAGATGCTGTCACTATTACCGGATACCTTTTGCCAGCCCATTCATGCCGGAGCGTAACCCTGTATTACCGCCAAGAAGGATACGAGTGGAATCCTTTAGTCACCGTTACTGCAGATCCTGTGGGCAATTTTTCATATCAATGGATCCCTAGCGCCGTTGGAACGTTTTATCTGAGAGCAGAATGGGTCGGAGATTCAGACCATCAAGGTTCTGTCAGCGACATCAACATGATCACCGTGTCAAAAGCCTTCTCATCCATAGCCTTGGCCACGTCTTCTTCGTCGAGCATAACTATGGGGGAAACCGTCACATTGTCGGGAGCTATCTTTCCTGCACACGGCAACGTAGACTTGGAGATATATTCCAGTTCAGATAATTATCACTGGAGTCTTCTTACAAGCGTGAGTACTGACATGCAAGGACAATACGTCTATTATTGGAGCCCATTATCGTCTGGAACGTATTATTTGAAAGCCAGCTGGTCCGGCGATGCAGATCATTTGGGTGCTGATAGCAGCATTTTCGAACTGACAGTGACTTATTCTCCTCCAACAAACCCAGATGACCACGGAACCCCCGATAATCAGAACCCAGGAATTAGCGTCCCAAACTACCTTCTAGTAGCTCTGGCTATCGTAGGAATAAGCATAGTGGCGACTGGAATTTGCCTACTGATAATAGTCCGGCGAAGACATACACAAACTAGGTTTTTGCCTTAGGCTTGTTTTATGGCTCTGCAGGATCGCAGTTATGATACATGCAGCGCACCTTGTGCCATGACTCATGGAACTACATCATCGACCGAATTAGGTTGTTGAGCTTTGGTTCATTTTGATGACGACTTTGTTGTTCGAGAGTTTGGCAACGTATTCCCAGCCTTTTGCCAAATAATCATTGGCTTCTCCAACACTTACCACCTTCTGGAAAGCCCCATTTGCCACTTGTCCACCTAGGAGCCTCTTCTTGACTATATTCTGCAGTTCCTCGTCACTCATGGAGGGCACGTCCATCTTGTCCAGTTCTTCTTGACTGAAACCAGCCACCAACAAAAGCTGCTTCCTAAAACTACCCCTAAGCCTCTCCTCACTAGTTTCTTCCTTCACCTTAGTCTGCAAAAACTCCTCGCTCCTCGCGTAAGCCGCCCGCATATCCTCCACAACAGATTCAGGCAACCTCTGTTTGTTAGTCGTATACCGGTTTTCAATGTCGCCTTTGTGACCCATCCAGAACTGGCGATAGTCCCTGAGTACCAAACCCTTCGACTCAGCAAGCATCAACTGCGTATCAAAATAACATCTTAAGACGTACGGTCGCCAAGGAAGCCCAGCGCCTCTAATTGCTACCCTCATCATGTCTCCAATGTTTACGGTGCGTATGAAGGGTTTCTGAGCAACCTTCGGCTTAACAACGGCTGAGTCAGCTATCAACTGTTCGCCGTCTCTCAATCGTTCTTCCAAGTAGTCTTTGAAGTAGCTGCAGGCTTCTTCTGTCAGGAAAGTGAAGTATTGATGGCGTGTCTTGCTTAGGGTTGAGCGAACAACAACTATCGTTGGTATTTTCTCAAAGCTTACCTCGGATCCTTTGATCTTGAGTTCGGGTAAGTCGCGCATTCTTAGACCATCGTAACCGGTGTAGTTGCCTAGGCTCTCAAGTCTTAGGCCTGCATGGGCAACAATGGCGCAGGCCGTTCGGGCTTGTTTGCTTCCTGACAAGAAAATGCGTTTCAATTCTTCTTTCGTGGGGACGCGCTCGTCCTTAAGAGTTGGCGTCTCGTGGGCGCCAGTGATCCTTATTTTGCGTTTGAGCTGGATTCCGTTGTGGGAAAGCCAGGACTTGACGACCTTGGTCGTGTTGTGGATGTAGCTACCTGCATGTTTCTCCTGCGCATCAGTGACGTAGTCCATAAGGAGGTCTTCTATCTCCGTGACCGGCTTTTGCGCGAGTTGCCCTGGTGTTATGCCCATGAGCCCGGAGAAGTTTCCCAAGTTGCGTAGGTAAATCTCGGCGCAGGCAGGTGAACCGCGGACGAGATTTTCGTACCAGCGCCTCACATCCTTATCCTCAAGCAAATGACGGTACTTAGAGCGGGGATGAGCAGAATCAGACAAGTTCGCTCGCCACAAGTAAAGTAACATGCCTGCGCCATAAAAGATTTGTGGTTTTGAACCCTAAAATTGGTGCGGTCGCCGGGATTTGAACCCGGGATCGCAAGCTTGGAAGGCTTGTGTCCTAAACCAGCTAGACGACGACCGCACAACGTTCCCGAACACTCCACTATTCCGGGCTAGCTAGATAAAACCTCTATTTCATAAAACTATTGCGGCTTCTTATCAGACTTGAACAAACTCTTCTCATGCTTCGGCTTAGGCTTAAAACTCCCCCGAAACGTGGGCATAGCCGTTCTCTGCCTCTCCAAATTCTTGATCCGAGCATAAAGCTTCGAAACCTTTGTCTTTGAAGGCTCCTTCCGCCTAATAGGTTTGACATGCACAGGCGTGAAAGGCTTCTTAATCTCACTCGTCGACTTCCTCAGCGGAACATTTCTCACCTTTCTAAAAGCAACATATTTTTCTTTTAGATTGACCTCCTGAACCTCCCAGCCAGCCTCCAACCAAGACCTAGCATGCACATTGCTCGGCGAATTGCTCCACCACGATTCCTCACGATAAGCGCCCATCGGCAAATTGTCACCAATGATCCCATCCATCTTTGCGAAAGGAAGCTTCACAAGACTGGTAAAACCTCCCCTAAACTTCAGATAACCCTTAAGCCCATCATACTTCGAAACAGACCTCGGCGCAACCGTCCTCCGAGCGCAATTCAAACATACAGGTTTCATCGGATCGCCAGTTGAAACATCAGAAACCATACAATCCCTGCAATACAGTTTCCCGCAACGCTGACATTTCCTAAGAAAACCATACGGAAGAACACGTTTGCACAGGTTACATTCATCTTTCAAGAACGCTTCAGCCCATTACACTCATCAATGATTGTCGAAGCTTTCGATATAAACTTCACTTACACATTCCAAACTTATTCGGATTCTGCAATAAGACTTATACAAACCCATGTCATGCAAAAACCGTGGACTAGATGCTTTTTAGCGAGTACCTTCACGAAAAAGCAGAAGAATCCAGACACAACGAAATCATCGGCTACTTCATCACCGTCATAGGCTCAATATTCTTCGTAGGAGGACTTCTCGAAACAGCCACAACAGTGCAAAATCCCCAATGGTTCCTAATATTCCCGTACAATTTCGCATCAAATCCCTATATATACTTGGGTTATACGCTCACAGGCACCGGCATAATCCTGTTCTGCGTAGGCTTGAGCTTAAGCTTCCACTATGCAAGAGAAAGATCATGGTACATGGAAGAACTCCACAAATCACATTCACTAGAGCAGCAAAGGTTCGAAAGCGAAAGAAAAACAAGGCATTCCTAAAAGTTACGCAATATCCTTATCCTTTTGCAACAGCTATCGGAACAAACCTCGCAACCTTCGTCGCAATGCCGATCTTGTCACTAACATCAACAACAACATCCACGTTCTTGTAAGCAGGATCAGCCTCCTCAGCCAAAACAACCGCACTTGCCGCACGAACATAAATGCCACGTTGCTCCATAGCCTTCTTGATGTCTCCACCCCAGAAATTCCGCTTCGCCGCAGCCCTGCTCATCATTCGCCCAGCACCATGCGCAGTGGAACCAAAACTCACCTGCATCGCCCTCTCAGTGCCAACCAAAAGCCACGAACTTGTCCCCATACTACCAGGAATAAGCACAGGCTGACCTACAGAACGATAATCTGCAGGTATCTCCTCATGATTAGGCGGAAACGCCCTTGTTGCGCCTTTTCTGTGAACCCAAACTTTCTTCTGACCACTATCTACTTGGTGATTCTCGATTTTCGCGATGTTGTGAGCCACATCATAAACAAGTTTCAACCCGAATTTTTCAGGATTCTGCTTGAAAACTTGCTGAAAACTCTGTCTGACCCAATGCATTATTGCCTGCCGATTCGAAAAAGCATAGTTGACTGCGCAAGCCATGGCTTGATAGTAGTCCTGCGCCTCCTGACTCTTTCCAGGCGCGCATGCTAACTCTCGATCTGGCAACGCGATTTTGTATTTGCCAACTGCTCTTTCCATAACCCGCAGGTAATCTGAGCACACTTGATGACCGAAACCTCGAGAGCCGCAATGAATCATTATAGTCACTTGTCCCTCGGTCTCGATGCCAAAAGTCTTAGCAACGCTGGAATCGTAGATCTTGTCAACTTTTTGAATTTCCAAGAAATGGTTTCCAGAACCTAATGTGCCAATCTGAGTCAATCCTCTGTTCTTGGCATCCGTGGAAACTTTATCAGGATTGGCATTCTTCATGCAGCCGTTTTCCTCACAGTGCTCAGTGTCTTCGGTCCAGCCTAATCCCTGATCGATAATCCATTGGACGCCCTCAATTACCAGTTTTTCCAAATCATGTTGAGTGACTTTGAAATCTTTCCTCCGGCTTCCAAGCCCGCACGGAACATTTTCAAAAATCGTATTAGTCAATTCAGCAAGCTTTGGACGAATTTCCTTCTCCGAAAGATTCGTCGTTAAAAGTCTCACTCCGCAATTTATGTCATAGCCCACGCCGCCTGGACTAATCACGCCTTCATCATAATCTGTTGCAGCTACACCACCTATCGGAAAGCCATAACCTTCATGCCCATCTGGCAAAGTTATCGCGTACTTGTAGATGCCTGGCAGATGCGCGACATTTACACATTGCTCAAGAGTCCTGTCTGTCTGCATTTTCTCCAATAGATTCTTGTTTGCAAAAACAATGCCAGGAACGCGCATGCCCCGCCTATATTGAGGGATGCGCCAGTTGTAATCATCTATCTTCTCTAACGGAACTTTTTCAGAAGGAGAACGACTTTCGCCTTCGCCCATAATGATCTCTCGCTAACGGAAAATGTCACGTGGGAAAATATAAATGATTTTGGTCTCAGCACCAAAACGCTGCTACTCGGGCACAACCCCATATTTCTGCACGAAATCCACAACTCCCAGAACACTCTGCGCAAGCACCGTTTCACCTAGAACTGGATGGATTTTCACGTAGTCCAACGCCTTTCGAACAGCAGCATCACTCTCCACTATTCGTTTGCGAATCGTCTCTAAATCCTCCCCAGTGTCTATTCCTTGCTTAGCAATTCCCGCCCACAACCTCAACTGCTGAGCGTAGCCCTGCAACTTCTCGATCGCGTTCGAGGATCTGCCGAAGTGGCTGTAAAACAAGCTTTTGGGCTTTAAGTCCATAAGTCTATTCAGAGAAGCGAGGGCAACATCCAAGCGCAGTGGCGGAGGTGTCGTCGGAACTACAACATCAATTCTGTTTAGGTAGATACCTGCAGCATCGCCTGGGAAAACACTTTGGCTAAGCGATTCATAATAGCTTTGATGATGGGAAGCGTGTCCAAGGGTCTCTATCACTCTTAGCATAATGCCTTCACCTATGTCAAAAGTCATGCCATCGGTTGCCGCTATGATCCTGTCTTCAGGAACAGGTTCAGGCTCGCCGTACAGTTTTGTTATGCTTGTTCCGAGAACAAGTTTCGATTGTTCCCAAAGCTTTTCAGGATGAGCCAAGTGAGGTGCTCCACGCTGATGAACGATGACCTTTGCGTTAGGCAAATGCTTCAGAAGTGTGCCTACGCCCCCTCCATGATCAAGATGAATGTGCGAAATGGCAACATAGGCTACGTCTTCTGGCTTAAGGCCTAATTGCCTCAAGCCCAAGAGCAGGTTTGGTACGGAAGAGGTTGGACCTGTCTCAACCATCGCCACCCGTTTTCCCTTCAGCACGTAGCTGGCGATAAAGTCCCTCATTCCAGCCGTTTCGGCATCAATCAGGTAAATGTGATCTTCGAGTTTTGTAACCTTCATTTTCACACCAATGCCTGACCTTTGATCAGCAAGCTAAATTCCATCCAACCGCTTTAAGCATTTTTGTCGAGAACATTTTAAGCAAATAGCCACATAATTTCGATCGTGAGCTCTATGCTTCTTCGAATCATTCGAGATCTAACGTCTGAAGAAATAGAAGACAAAATCCACAAGCTCGAAAGAGAGTTCGGCATGAGTTTTGACAAATTCGAAGGACTATTCCTTAAACAGCAACTGGATGCAAAGTATACGAGAACGTATTTTGAATGGGCAGAGCTTGTCGACAGTTACAAGGGCTACATTGAAGACGGAGAACTCGACTACACCTCAGAAGAAGTCAAAGAATACAAATCACAGCAAGTAGCTTTGCTGACTCCGAAAAGAATCGAATTGCTTTGTCAACTCGCCTTCTTGCGAGTGGAGTCAATAAACGACCTAGCCCAAAAAGTCAAACGCAACGTAAAAAACGTGTACAACGACTTAAAGGTACTCAGCCAATTCGGCTTCGTCAGGTTGAGCAAGCGTAAAGGAAGAGCATTGATTCCTGAGACCTTGGTTAAGGAGATAGCATTTCTAATACGCTAAACGAGAAAAAGGAAATGTTCCTTATATGTCGAGGATAAATCTGACCGTGACCTTACTTGGTTCTTTGATTATTTCCATGCGATGATAGGTAACTGCTTTTACCCCAACCTTCTGCAGATGCCTGTTGGGATCAAACTTCTCCCCCCAGATTTTAGCTGTGAGTCTCAAGTCGTTCCGAGTCTTCTCTAAGCTTAATATTTTAAATGCAGAGCAAAGCAGTGCTTCAGTATCGAATTTTACAAGCAGAGCCTCAAGCCAATTGTAAAGAAGCGCGTACTCATCTCCAGCTTCAACCTCGATGTGACCCTCGATGGCAGGCTTCACGTTCTTCACGTCAGTCATAACTTCGAACATTGCTGAAGCTGCATTTTCGAAGGCTTCTGCCAAGTTCTTGCCATAAGCTGCAATGTAAGCGTCAGCTGTGTGCTCTAGAAATTCGAAACGCTTGACATTGTTCATTGCCTTCTCACCATCCTTAGTAGAAAGGGCTTTGTTTCCTAACCATTCGATTTCCTACATAAAAGATTTAATCTTGTCATCGTTGAACG
>Ga0315268_10008576_pt1 | contig 10663 bp, 10 predicted proteins | sample C1_top_MG_FD_204535 | JGI IMG/M metagenome (GOLD analysis project Ga0315268, IMG submission 204535) | Sediment microbial communities from Yellowstone Lake, YNP, Wyoming, USA - C1_top | ecosystem: Environmental > Aquatic > Freshwater > Lake > Sediment | place: USA: Wyoming | collected 2017-08-01 | reverse complement strand
CTTCCATCCTTGTTGATGCATATGGCGCGGAGGGCGCAACCGTGTCTGGTGTCGAGGTGCCAGGCAAGGGTGGCCGGATTCAAACGACCGTCACCGTCGTCCCCGGTGAGACACTGACGATTCGGGTTGGGGGCCAGGGCTCGGCGAGCCTCGGGGGATACGGCGGCGCTGGCAACAGTTTCGGTGCAGGCGGCGGCGGCGGTGGCGCCTCCGCGGTCCTTCGCAATAGCAGCGGCGCAACCCTGGTGATGGCCGGCGGTGGTGGTGGCGGCGGTACAGGTACAGGTGGCGTCGGTGGCGGGGGAGGCGGCGCCACGGGCGGCGCAGGCGGAACGACTATCACATGCGGCGGCGGTGGGGGCGGCACTCAGTCGGCTGGCGGAGCTGGCGGAGTCAGCTCATCCGGTAGTTCCGGAAGTGCGGGAGCGTTGGCGACAGGTGGGCAGGGTGGCAGCGGAATCAATGCGAGCGGCGGGGGCGGCGGCGGCGGCTATTACGGCGGCGGCGGCGGGTCAGCCTCCGACACCAGTAGCCCAGGCGGCGGCGGTGGGGGCGGAGGTTCGTCTTACTCGTCCGGAACCTCCACGACCCACACGCAGGGCGCTCGACCGGGGAACGGACAGATCACGGTCACCGGGTAGATGGAGCCGTGCCGGACGATGGCCGGCTGGCGCTGTCGCTCGCGCGGATAGGTGATCGGCCGAAGGCCGATGCTAAAATGGCGGCCTCGGTGCGCTCCGCTCACGCCACGCTGTTTCGATTCCTGCTGACACTGGGACTTTGGACGCTCGCCGGCGAGGCGCTCTTGGCCAACGCGCACGTGGGTGCCGCCGTCGTGGTGCCGTTTTCGCGCTGGCAGGGACAACTTGCCGAACGCTACCTGCTCGGAGCACCGCTCACCGTCAGTGTCGATCCCAGTTGCAGCGGACTTGACGTCATGGCCCTTTGCCTTGCCGCGACCCTGTCGTACCAGGTCGCATGGCGCCGCCGCCTAAGCGGCGCCGCGATCGGCGTCGCGCTGCTCCTGATGCTCAACGTGCTGCGCATTGCGGTTCTCGGTGGTGCGTCGCAGACGATGTGGTTCCAAACACTGCACGTGAACGTCTGGCCGACGCTGCTCGTCGCGGCCACCGCTGGATGGGTCGTGCTGTGGATCAGGATGGCCGAACGTAGAGACGGTGTGCTGTCCCCCGCCGCGCGTCGCTTCGCGCTCTGGTCCGTATTGATGCTCGCCGCCTACGTCGTTGTCGTACCCGTGCTGACCGAGATGCGCGTGCTCGACCACGCCGCCCGCGGCGCCGCGAGCGCGGCCGCGCACGTGCTCTCCGCGTTCGGCGCCGACGCGTCCGTGACCGAACGTGTCCTGCGCGCGCGAGGAACGGAATATCTGATCACGCCGGAGTGCGTTACCACACCGCTCATCGCGTTCTACCTGGCCGCGCTGTTCGCATCCTCGATCGGCACGCGCACGCGCCTGCTGGGCGTCGTCGCGTGCGTCCCCCTGTTCGCGGCGCTGGCCGTGCTCCGCCTGATCACCGTGGCGTTCCCGGCCGTGGTGCTTGGCACCACGCTGATCCTGACGCACGCCTTCAATCAGATCCTTACGGGCGTCGTCGCGCTCGTGGCGGCCTCGCTGTGGTGGCGAGGCGAGCGATCGCGCACGCGTGCCGTCGCGCTGGCTCTCGTCGCGGCGGCGATTGCGGCCGTCGGTTCTGCTGCGCTCGGACTGGGCTACGCGCAGGGATGGTCCAACCTGCTGCACGTATTACACCTGCCGGTGCCGCCAGGGTTGACGCCCGTCGCCGGCGACGGAGATGTGCAGGGCGCCATGGTGGTATTGCCAATCTACCAACTCGCACTCTTCGCCGCGGCATGGGCGATTCAGCGGCCCCGCGCGATTCGGACGCGATGGGCCATCGCGGCCGCCGTGCTCCTTGCCTCACAGTTTTCTTTTCTCGTGATGCAGGGCTGGATGCACGCCGCGGGCATGCGCCCCTTCTCCGCCCTGCTGATTCGCGGCTGGGCAGTGGCCATTCCTCTCCTGTTGATTCTCGCCGCAGGCCGAGCGACCGAATCCGGGGCATCGGCGACCCTGGAAGGAGTACCGGCATGAACGGAATCACAGTTCACCAGTTGGCCGAGCGTCTCGGCGGCGAGGCCGAACACCACTTAGATCGCCTGATCACCGGCGTCAGTACGCCACGCGACGCGGGTCCCGCCGATCTGATCTTCATTGCCTCGGCGCGTCACGGCCACGCACTGCTCGGGTCGTCGGCTGGCGCCGCGCTACTCTCAGCCGACCTCGACGCGCCCGCCGGCATGGCGGTGATCCGCGTCCTGGATCCGATGCTCGCGATGACCCGCGCCATCGATCTGCTCGTGCCGATCCGGCGCGCCGCGTCGGGCATTTCGGACCGCGCGGTTGTTGGAGCCGGCACAGAGATCCATCCTGACGTGAGCATCGGGCCTGGCTGCTCAATCGGCGAGCGCACCCGCATCGGCGCCCGGACGGAAGTACGCGCCGGCGCAACCATCGGCGACGACGTGGTCATTGGCGATGATTGCCTCATCTACTCAGGCGCGCACATCTATGACGGTGTTCGCATCGGGAACCGCGTCACCGTGCACGCGGGCGCCGTGATCGGCGCCGACGGATTTGGATTCGTGCGAGAGCCTCTTCCGCCCGGTGGTCCGGACGACGAGCCGTTCCGGCATCGCAAGGTGCGGCAGGTCGGCACCGTGGTCATCGAGGACGACGTCGAAGTCGGCGCGAACACCACCATCGATCGGGCGATGCTCAGCGAGACGCGCGTGGGTCGCGGAACGAAGATCGACAACCTCGTCATGGTGGGCCACAACTGCCGGATCGGCCGGCACTGCATGATCGTGAGTCAGGTGGGCCTCTCGGGATCCGTGGAGCTGGGCGACTACGTCACGATCGCCGGGCAAGCCGGCATCGTCGATCACGTCAAACTCGACGACCATGCGGTGATCGGGTCGCAGGCCGGCGTCACGCGCGACGTCGCCGCCGGCACGGCGGTGCTCGGCTCGCCGGCGGTTGACATCAAGATCGCGTACAAGGCGCTGCCGATCATCGCGCATCTGCCCGAGCTTCGCCGTCTGGTGCGCGCCCTGGAGCAACGGGTCGCCGCACTCGAAGGCGACGACACCGCCGCCACCGAGTAGCCGGCCGTGCGCTTCGTCCTTCTTCAGGAGTTGATCCAGATCGAACGCGGCCGGCGGGCAGAAGGGCGGGCCGTGTTTCCGTCCGACCTCGAGTTGTTCGCGGATCATTTTCCCGGCCAGCCGATCGTCCCTGGTGTCCTCCTGACGGAGACGATGTGCCAGACGGCGGGTTGGCTGATCGCCGCAACGTGTAATTTCTCGGGCTGGCCGTTGATCGCCCGCATCGACCGCGCGAACTTTCGCCGTCTCGTCAACGCGGATGAAGCGCTCGTGATCGCTGCCACGTTGACCGCATCGCGCGATGACACATACGAAGTGATGGCGACCGTGCACGCGTCCGGTGAGCCGGCCGCGGATGCGCGCCTGCTGTTCAAGTTGTTCCGCTTCGATCTGACCACCGAGCGTTCCGCGTCGCTCGACGCCTGGGGTCGCGCCACGTTCGAAGCGTTGAACGGCCCGGCGGCAATTCTGGCCGCGGACCGCTGACGATGTCCCGGCTCCGTTCGCCTGCCCTCACGCTGCTGCTGACCTATTGCTTCGGCGTGCTCGCCTGCCGCTGGCTGGTCCTCCATGCCTTCGCGCTCGACGGCCCCACCGCAACCGCAATGGTCGCGGTGCCGGTTGTGCAGGCGGCCGCTCTGGCGGGATGGCGACGACTATTCAACGGGCGATCGCCACGATGACGACCGGGCCTCTCGCGCCCCGAATCTTCATCAGCGCCGGAGAAGTTTCGGGGGACATCGTCGCGGCCAAATTGATCGACGAGTTACGCGCGGCCGACCCGTCAACGATTGTCGATGGCGTCGGCGGCGCGCGGATGGCGCGGGCCGGAGCGACCCTGATCGCGTCGGCGAACCATATAGGGGCCATCGGTGTCAGCGAGGGTTTGGCTGCCGCACCGTCGGCGTTCGGCGTGTTTCGATCCGTAAAGCGGCACGTCCGGGCACATCGCCCCCACGTGGCCGTACTGATCGCCAACGATGTGTTCAATGTCGTGCTCGGCCGCTCACTCCGCGCGAGGGGCATCACGACAATCGCATTGTTTCCGCCTCAAACATGGATCTGGCAATCGCTGGCGCGTGTCATCGCGCCGTCCCTCGATCTGGTGCTGGCTTCGTTTCCCGATGAGGAGCGGTGTTACCGTCAGGCAGGCGTCGCCACCGAGTTTGTGGGCCACTACCTCGCTGACGTGCTGAGTCCGGCCACGCCGGACGACAGCGCGGCGGCACGGCGCGCGCTGGGACTTTCGTCGTCGGAGCCCGTGGTGGCTATTCTGCCCGGCAGCCGCCCGCGAGAGATCGAACGGCTCATGCCGGTTCTGCTCGCCACCGCCGACCTCATTCGCGCCAGCGTCCCGGCCGTGCAATTGGTGGCGGCGCTCACGACGGCTGGTGCCGCGGGCGCGGACCCGGTGCTGCACACGCCAAACGGCCATCGCGTTCGCATCTCTGGCGACAGTCACACAACGATGCGTGCCGCCGACGTGGTGGTGTGTTGCTCAGGAACGGCAACGCTCGAAGCGGCGTTGATCGGCGTACCCATGGTGGTCGCGTATACGGTGTCGCGTACCACGTACCAGATCGTTCGCGCCTGTATTCGCACGGGCCTGATGGCGGGCGAGACGATCGCCCTGCCTAACCTCGTGCTGAGCCGCCCCGTGGTTCCGGAGTTCAGTCAACGCCGCGTGACGGCACCGGCCATCGCCGAGGCCGTGGTGGCGTTGATCCCGGATGACGTCCCACAGCGTGAGATGCGTCTGGCGCTCAGAGAGGTGCGTGCCCACGTCGAACGCGCAGGCACACTCGCCCGGGTTGCGCGGATTGTGCTCGAACGAGCGAGCACCTGATGGGCCGCGTCTTCAAATACTGGCTCGCCTTTGCCCCGTTGGCCGTGGTCACATCGTACGCTGTGGAGTTCCTGATATTTCGGCAGGTCGACCTGACGTTCGCGCAGTTCGCCACACTGCTCTGCGTACCGCTCATCCAAGCCGCCGTACTCGCATGGCGGGCCGCACCGCCGGCTAATGCGGCGGCCGCGCTCGCATGGTCCGTGGCTCGACATCCCCTCGCCCAGCCGGTGCTCTTACTGGATGGGCTCGTGCTCGGTGCGGGTGTGGTCGGCTGGGACTGGCGTGTCATCGGTTTCGGCGCGTCCATGAACATTCACACCACGTGGACCCTGGTGAAGGCCGCCGCCGCGGTGGCATTCTGCGCCGGCGCGGTGCTGCGGTCGAGCGGCCGGGATCGAGTCACGATCGCGCTGCGAGTCGCCGCGCCTCTGCTGTTGATGTTCGCACTCGAGCCGTCAACATCATGGTTGGCCGCCAGCTTCGCGCATGTGCACGCGATGCTGGGTCCGCGAGCCGAGGTCGTGCAGCGTCTCGCCTTCTACGGTCCGGTGTTTTCGATCCTGATTGGACTCACGCTGCGCTCGGCTCGAGGCGTCGAGCGGCAATCACGCGAAGCGGGACAGCTGCTGCAGTTCGCCGTGGCCCTGTCGGTCGCGCTCGCCGTCACGGTTGTGCTGGCCTGTTTCAATCTCCCGATCGTCACCCAGCCGTGGCTGGGTTTCGCGACACTGTCGGCGTCATGTGCGGCAACGAGTGTGCTGCTGGCGGCAATCTTCCTGGCCACGGCCGGACCGTCCCGGCCGGAGGGATCTTAACGTTGGCGCAGTGGGTCAAGCTCGCCGGCCACGCCGTCGTCGCGGTTGTGGTGATCGTGTTGGCAGCGCCGCTCAGGTGGTTACCGTGGCGGGCCGCCCTGACGCTTGGCCGCTGGTATGGCTATGCGGGGTTCCTCGTGTATCCGGTGGGCCGGCGGGCGAGCCAAATCAATTTGCGCAACATCTACGGCCCGGCGATGTCTCGCGCCGAGGCGCGCCAACAGACGATGCGGGTCTTTGGCAGTCTGGGACAGGCCCTCGCGGAGGGCCTGCAGTTCTCTCGGCGGTTTGCCAACGGAGCTCCGGGCTGGGACCGTCTCTTCGACATCGAGGACCCGGAGTTGCATCAGCAGGTCATCAATGACCCGCGTCCGAAAGTATTTGTTACCGCGCACCTCGGCTCGTGGGAAATGACGTTGGTCGCGGCGGGACTGCGAATGGGCGACGGAGCCGCGTTGATGCGCCGGATCGACAACCCGCTGGTTGAATACCTCCAGCGCTGCGCGCGACCATCGCGAGCCCCGCTCATCGACAAGCACGGCGGTGCCGCCGCCGCCGGGGCACAGCTCGAACGGGGGGGCAACGTCGCGTTGTTGCTCGACGAGAACGCAGGCTACAAGGGTGTCTGGGTCGATTTCCTTGGCCGTCCGGCATCGACGCACCGGACCGCGGCCCTGCTCAGTGCGCGGACCGGGAGCCCGATTGTGGTGGGCGCCGCTGTCAGACGTCCGGGTGGACGATACCTCTACCGCCTCGCACGAATTGAACCAGTGTCACAACCAGACTTGATTGGCGCGGCAACTCAGCAGATCACGTCGGTACTGGAGCGCTGGATTCGCGAAGATCCGCTGCAGTGGCGGTGGATTCACTGGCGATGGAAGACCCGGCCGGATGGCACTGAAGAGGCCTACGAAGGCAAAGACCTGCGCGCGTGCTTCGAGCCGACGCCGGCGGCGGGCCTCAGTCGCCAGGGAGACACTCACTCATGAGATACGACTCGTTTCCTGATCTCACTGACCGCCGCGCGCTCGTCACGGGCGGGTCGCGGGGGCTGGGCGCTGTCCTGGCGCAAACGCTCGCCGCTCACGGCGCTCATGTCTTCATCAACTACGTGAGGCACGAGGCTGAGGCCGTTGCGACGCAGCAGGCCATTCGCGACGCGGGCGGCTCGGCGGATCTGGCCCACGCCAACCTGACGAACCCCGAGGATATTCGCGCGATGTTTGCCGGACCACTGCGCGACGGCATCGACATCCTGATTCACAATGCGGCGATCGGGTCGTTCAAGCCTGCGCATGAGGTCCGTGCCAACCAGTGGGACCTGACGATGAACGTCAACGCGCGGGCGTTGCTGCTCTGCGTACAGGAAGCGTTGCCCTCACTCACCGAACGTCGCGGCCGCGTCGTGGCGGTCTCGAGCCTGGGCGGCACACGCGTGATCCCGGAATACGGCGCCGTCGGCGTGTCGAAGGCCGCGCTCGAAGCGCTGACGCGTTATCTCGGCGTCGAACTCGCGGGGCGCGGCATTCATGTCAACGCCGTGGCCGGTGGTCTGCTGGATTTGCCGTCGGTCCGTCAGCACCCTGGATTCGAGCAACTGGCCGCCGACACCATTCGTCGGACGCCGTCGCGGCGGCTCGGCACCGCCGAAGACATCGCCCGCATCGGGCTGTTCCTGTGCTCTCCGCTGTCAGAGTGGATGGTCGGACAGACTCTCGTCGCCGATGGCGGCATGAGTCTCACGGTCTAGGCTATTCTGCTCGTCATGACCGCCGGAGACATGCCGCATCGCGTCGTCACGATCGTCGCCGAAGCCCTGAACGTACCGGTTGAGCGGGTGACGCCGTCGGCCTCGCTCATCGACGATCTCGGCGCCGAATCCATCGACTTTCTCGACATCCTCTTTCGAATCGAAACGGCCTTCAACATTAAGGTCCGCGAAAGCGAACTGTGGGGCGGCACCATCGATCGCACCAACCAGCAGACGATCGACGCCTCGATCGAGCGGCTGAAGGTGCGGCAACCTGACTACCCCTGGGATCGATTGCCGGCACGACCGGCGCCATCCGATCTGGCCCGGCTCATCACAGTGCAAACGATCATTCATCACCTGCAGGACCGCGGCGTCGAGTAGGGTCGACGCGTCAGCCTGCTGACGCCGCCAGCTGTTCAACAATCACGCGGACATGACGTGCCGCACTGCCCGCTCCTTGACGACAGATATCCCGGGCCGCCGCTCCCATCACCCGCGCACGTTCCGGATCGTCGAAGAGCGTTCGGCAGGCGTCGGCAAGCGAACCGGCGGGGTCCGCGCTCGACAGTCGCATGAGGGCACCGGCGGCTTCGAACGGCTCAACAAGCGCTGAGATCTCATCCACATACGGCCCTACAAGAATTGGCCGCGCCGCCGCGGCGGCCTCGAGAATGTTGTGCCCGCCGACTCGCACGAACGTACCGCCAATCACGACAACGTCAGCCCCCGTGTAGCAGGAGGCAAGCGTTCCGTAGTTGTCTAGGACGAGCACGTCCCATGGCGCCGCGGTATTCGTCGACCACTCGGACCACGCGAGCGGCCGAAGGCCGCGCGCGCGTGCGAGGCGCGATACCGTGCCGGCACGGGCAACGTCGCGGGGTGCGACGACCAGGCGGATCCGTCGGCCGTGATCCGAGAGCGTGCGCGCGCACTCGAGCAGCCAGCGCTCTTCAGGATCATGGGTGCTGCCGGCCACCACGAGCGGTCGTCCATCCGCATCGTCCGTGAGCAGAGCTGACTCGGACCTCGCGCCCAGTGCCGCATCGAACTTCAGGTTGCCGGCCACCTCGACGCGCGCCGCCGGTGCGCCGATCGCCACGAACGCGTCGCGTTCGCGTGCCGATTGCACCCCAATCCAGACTGCGCTATCGAGCACCCCGCGAAAGAACATACGGGCGAGCCGGTACGTCCACACGTCGCGAGGTCGGATTCGACCGTTTGCGATGAACAGCGGAATCTGCAGTCTCTTGCAGGTGGTGAAAAGGTTCGGCCAGATCTCCGTCTCCACGACAATGACCGCCGACGGCGCCATGACGCCGAGCCAACGGCGAACGGCGCGCCGGTCCCACGGCAGGTAGACGCAGCCATCAATGTTCGATTGCTCGCGCGCGAGTCGTTCGGCAGTTTGCAGGCCGGCGGCTGTGCCCGTCGTCAACAGCACGCGGCGCTTGTCGGCGCCGAGCGCCGCCACCAGAGGCGCCGCGGCGTTCATCTCGCCAGCGGAGACGGCGTGGACCATCACGGGGCGCGCCGCGGGTGCTCTTCGTGATTCTGCTCGCGGCTCCACCCATCCCAGGCGCTGCCACAACTCGGTACGTCCCGCGCGAGTGACGAGCGATCGCACCCACAGCGCAGGCGCGAGCGCGAACCATACGACCGCGTCGACAGCGAGTGAGTAGACAACCAACAGAACGCGCAGGCCCGGTGGCAACGCAGTGATTGTAGGACGCGCGACGAGTGCCACACCGTCAACGGGCAAAGGCGGACGTCTCGAACAGGGGGCCACGTGAATCGACCAGAGTCAGGTCTGGGCAACGGCACACGGTGCGCCACAGGTCCGGACTGCCGCCGACAAATAGCGCCGGACGGCCGGCAATGCTGGCGTTGGACAGATCCGTCTGCGCGAAAAAGTCGTAGGCCGACCGGCGCTCGCCCAGAAGGGCCCCTGCGCTCGCCACCATGGGCTGCCCCGGCAGATAGTAGGCCAGCAGGCCGGCCTCGCGGTGGTTGAGCGCGATGACGATTCCGCGATCCGCGCTGCGGTCGAGGAACGATCGCACGCCGTCGCCGAGCGACCTGATGCGCGCGCGCGAGCCGTGAAACCGATGCACCGGTATCCATCGGCCCACCACCGGCAATTGGGCGGTCACCAGCGGCGCATGAATCACGATCAAGGACAGGACGCCGTATACCACCGTGGCCCGCCACCATCGCGAAGACACTCCGCGCGCCACCGCGATGGCCGCCATGGGCACCGCCGACAGGAACGCGGCCATCGGCCAGTTGCCTTCAATGCGGGTTCTCGCCGACGCCAGCAGGAACAACGCCAACATCGGCGCAGCCGCACACCAGAGGAAACGCACCAGGTTGGCCTCGACACCATCAGCCCTTCTTTCGCGCCCGACTTGACGCGCGCCGGCGATCGCGAGCAGAAGCATGGGGCCGATGACAACGGCCTGCACCAAAGGGTACTCGGCAATCGTTCGCCAAGACCACGCGCTGCCGCCCTGTTCGGGCTGGTCTCCACCGGGGGCGTCAACATACGCCAGCACGTGCGCTGCCCCAGCGGCACCATGGCGCGCGTTCCACAGAATCACCGGCATCGCCAACACGATGGCGACAACGCCAGCCGAGAGCGCGCGCCTCGAGGAGCGCCGCCACCGTACGCTCGCCCGCGTCATCCAGACGAACAACAGCAGGCCAGGCAACAGAAGCACATCGGTGTACTTGAAGAGGAACCCGATGCCAAGCGCCGTGCCGAGGCCAAGCCACGGCGCGTATCGTGGCCGCGCCGCTGCCGCTTCCTGCCGATAGGCGCGCCAGGCCGCCACGAGTGCGAGCGCCCAACAGGCGAGCGCTGGCGGGTCGATGGTCATCAGCAGGCCACTCAGCTGATATGCGGGAACCAACGACAGGATGAGAGGAACGAGCACAGCCGCGCGTCCCGCAATCCGGGCATCGGCGAGCGCATCGGCGGTCAGCCACGCCAGCGCCAGCATCACGACCGCAAAGGACAGCGCGGCCGGCAGACGAACCGCCCATTCGGCGTTTCCCAGCAAG
>Ga0315268_10008575_pt1 | contig 10663 bp, 8 predicted proteins | sample C1_top_MG_FD_204535 | JGI IMG/M metagenome (GOLD analysis project Ga0315268, IMG submission 204535) | Sediment microbial communities from Yellowstone Lake, YNP, Wyoming, USA - C1_top | ecosystem: Environmental > Aquatic > Freshwater > Lake > Sediment | place: USA: Wyoming | collected 2017-08-01 | reverse complement strand
AGAGGGAGATTACTCACCTGCTCAGCAACGACCTTGTCAACAACAAAATATTACTGGGCTTTTCTCTTAACCGCCGTACGCTGTAGGGCAACCAGTTTTCACCATAAGGAATGTACTCCGTAACCCTGAACCCACGCGCCACAAGCTCCTGCATCAGCTTGTTCCTAACGCCTTTCAACATGCCAAACTCAAAATTACGCTTAAAACGCCCACTCAACTCAATGGCTTTGTTAACAAGCGCCTCATCATGCGTAGAAACCGAAAACAGATTAACACTGTTCACAAAAAGATACCGCATAAGCCTCAAAAAACTCGCATCAACCTCCGCCTTGGATTTGAACGCGACAGAAGCAGGCTCATTATAAGCACCCTTAACAAGCCTAACCTTACCGCCCAACGCAACCAAACGCTTCAAATCACCCTCACTTCGACGCAGATAAGACTGAACGCACACGCCAATGTCCTCGTTCTTCTTCAGCACAGAACCATAAACGTCAAGCGTGTCATCAGTGAACATTGAACTCTCCATGTCAACCCAAACAAATCGCTTAAGCCTCGCAGCATGCCCAACAATCTCCTCCAAACTCCGCCTAAACAATTCTCCACCAATTCGAAGCCCAAGCTGCGTAGGCTTTACAGAAACGCCTCCATTGACTCTTTCACCGTGCACCGCATCCAAAAGACGCTTATACTCTGCAACTGATCTCCGAACTTCACTCACATCTTCGATTTCTTCGCCCAAATAATTCACAATAACCTCAAAACCCTTCGAATTCGCCTGCTTAGAGGCATAAAGCGCATCCGCAAGGCTCTTGCCAGCCACCCAATTCTTAGCTATGCCATACGCAAAGAAGGAAACAACAGGCACACTCGACACGCGCAACAACCCACATCACACGATACTCCAAAAAAGCACCACAACTTAAAACACTTCCCAAAACCCAAGCTTAAAATACCCGCAAAAAACAGTTTCATAATCCCCAAAGCAGGGCTGCAACTTTGGCAAAACCAGTAAAAATAACAGACACAACCTTCCGCGACGCACACCAATCACTCATGGCAACCCGCATGCGCACAGAAACCATGCTAGGCATAGCAGAAAAAATCGACAACGTCGGATTTTGGTCACTAGAAACATGGGGAGGAGCAACATTCGATGTCTGCATACGCTTCTTAGCAGAAGACCCATGGGAACGCCTAAAAGCCCTAAGAAAAACCATCAAAAAAACACGCTTGCAAATGCTTCTACGCGGACAAAACATCGTGGGCTACCGCAACTACGCCGACGATGTTGTCATAAAATTTGTTGAGAAAGCCACACAAAACGGTATCGATGTATTCAGAGTTTTCGACGCTGTCAACGACATACGCAACGTAGAAACAGCCATCAAAGCCGTCAAAAAAGCAGGCGCCCACGCGCAGGGCACCATCTGCTACACAATAAGCCCCGTACACACAACTGAACACTATCTGAAAGTGGCAAACCAACTCGCAGAACTCGAATGCGATTCCATCTGCATAAAAGACATGGCAGGCATGCTCGCACCACAAGCCGCCTACGAGCTTATTTCCACCCTGAAAAAGAAAATCGGCTTGCCCATTCACTTGCATTGTCACTCCACAAGCGGCATGGCGCTCATGACGTACCAAAAAGCCTGCGAAGCCGACGTCGATATTCTGGACACATCCTTCTCGCCTTTCGCGTGGGGCACAAGCCAGCCACCAGTAGAAACACTTGTCGCGGCTTTACAGAACACTCCACGGGACCCGCACTTCGACATGACACTACTCGTAGAAATCACAGAATACTTCAGAAACCTACGCGAAAAATACTACGACCCAATGCGCTTAATTGACCCAATGGCAGAACGCGTCGACACCTCAATTCTTGTACACCAAATACCAGGCGGCATGTTCTCTAATCTAATCTCACAATTGAAGGAACAAAATGCGCTTGATAGGCTTAAGGAAGTTTTAGCAGAAGTGCCAAAGGTAAGAAAGGATTTGGGCTATCCACCATTAGTGACGCCAACCAGCCAAATCGTGGGCACACAAGCCGTTCTAAACGTCATCTCGGGCGAACGCTACAAAATAGTACCCAAAGAAGTCAAAGATTACGTCAAAGGTTTATACGGAAAACCACCAGCGCCCATCTCGGGAAAGATACGGATGAAGATAATCGGAACCGAAAAACTAATCACAGAACGACCAGCAGATTTACTAAAGCCAGAACTCGGAAACATTCCAGAAGAAGCAAAACCCTACATAAAAAGCGAAGAAGACCAACTCACATACATTCTATTCCCGAAAGCAGCAATGGAGTTTTTCAAAAAAAGAGAGACCAAACAAGAAGATAAACTAAGCCAACTCACATCTGAAGAGAAAGAAGAACTGGAAAGAATCGCAGCAGTGTCAACAGCTATAGCCATGTTCATAAGCAGCACAAAAGAAGTCAAGGCTGTAATTCCAACGAGAAAGGCAGAAAATGTTTCACTATGGACTTTAACATCAAGGCAAACACTGCTAAAGCAAGGTGGATACATTGACTAAATACACAATCGCAGTCGAAGAGAAACAATACAAAATAGACGTAACAAAGACCGAAAACCAAGAGCACTTCACGGTTAAAATAGACGACGAACCATACAAGCTAGAACTAACAGGCAAGTTCGAATATGACACGCCCGTGCAGATCAAATTGGGCGAAAAAACTTTCACCATCCAAATCGCAAAAAAAGAAAAACAGGCATCTTTCGAAGTTAAAATCAAAGATATTCCTGTCCAAACAGAAGTGAAAACACAACAAATTAACTCCCTCTCACAACCCACAACAGCACGCGCTCCAACGCTCATAGCAGTTAAAACTCCTTCAGACAAGATTGCACCCCAAGGCGCAATAAGAGCACCCATGGCTGGAAAAATAGTCTCGGTAAAAGTGAAAAAAGAAGATGCTGTGAAAGCCGGCGAAGTGGTCTGCATCTTAGAGGCTATGAAGATGGAAAACGAGATAGTGGCCCAGAAAGATGGTTTTGTGAAGGAAATTTTCGTATCCACTGGCTCTGTAGTGGATAAAGGTGATCCTCTGTTTGTAATTGAACCTTCAGAAGATTGACGGAGCTTTGTATTCGCCGTAAACGTCTCGCAAGGTGTCACAGATTTCTCCTAACGTGGCGTAGGCTTTTACTGCCTTGAGAACAGACGGCATTAAGTTTTCCTCGTTTTCAGCTGCGTTTCGCAGTTCTTCAATAACCATCTTTACTTTCTGTTCATCTCTGGTGCGCTTCAAGGCATTTAACCTTTCAATCTGCTTCTTTTCCACCATCGGGTTGACGCGTAGTGTTTTGATGGGCGCTTCTTCGTCTACGATAAATTCGTTGACGCCAACGATGATTCTCTTTCTTGTTTCCACCTCACGCTGATGCCTGTAGGCGCTTTCCACTATCTCTCTTTGCATGTAGCCCTTCTCTGTTGCAATGACAGCGCCTCCGATGTCGTCAATTTTCTCGATATAATCCGTTGCCTGCTGCTCAATCTCGTTCGTCAAAGTTTCGACATAATAAGAGCCAGCTATGGGGTCAACGGTGTCAGTCGCATCACTTTCGTGTGCTATTATTTGTTGAGTGCGCAAAGCGATGCGAACAGCTTCCGCGCTAGGTAACGCATAAGCCTCGTCGAAACTGTTTGTGTGCAACGATTGCGTGCCGCCGAGCGCTGCTGCCAGCACTTGCATCGTTACACGTATGATATTGTTGTGCGGCTGCTGCGCCGTCAACGCGACTCCGCTGGTTTGAGTGTGAAATCGCAGCATCCAAGCGTTTGGGTCTTTGGCTTTGAATCTGTCGCGCATTATTTTTGCCCACAGCCTGCGTGCGGCGCGGAATTTTGCGATTTCTTCGAATAGGTTATTTGTGGCGTCGAAGAAGAACGACAGTCGACTTGCGAATTGGTCTATGTTGAGGCCTCGGCTGAGTGCAGCATCAATGTATGCGATGCCGTCTGCGAGCGTGAAGGCGACTTCTTGTGCCGCTGTGGCGCCTGCTTCGCGGATGTGGTAGCCGCTTATGCTTATGGTGTTCCATCTGGGCATGTTTTTGGCGCAGTATTCAAAAATGTCCGTGACCAGCCTCATTGAAGGCTTAGGCGGGTAAATGTACATTCCTCGGGCGATATATTCTTTCAGAATGTCGTTTTGAACCGTGCCGCCCAGTTGAGCCTGCGGTACGCCCTGCTTCTCGGCCACGGCAACGTACATTGCTAATAGCGCGATAGCGGGTGCGTTAATTGTCATGCTCGTAGTGACCTTGCCGAGTGGAATGCCGTTAAAAAGGGTCTCCATGTCTTGCAAACTGCAGATGCTAACGCCTACTTTTCCTACTTCACCTGCGGATAATTTGTGGTCGCAGTCGTAGCCAATCTGCGTCGGAAAATCAAAAGCAACGCTCAAGCCGGTTTGTCCGGCTTGAAGAAGATATTTGAAGCGCTGATTTGTCTGTTCAGCCGTGCCGAAGCCTGCGTACTGCCGCATCGTCCACAAACGAGCGCGGTACATGGTTGGATAGACCCCCCTCGTGTAGGGATATTCTCCTGGAAAGCCTAAATCGCGTAGGTAATCAGAATCTTGAACGTCTAGAGGTGTGTAAATGCGATTGATAGAAGTGTTCGATGATGTTAAGAATTCTTTTTTGCGTTCAGGTAAACTGACAAGGCTTTTGGCTAGGGTTTCTTTTTCCCATTTTTCCTTTCTCGTTCTGATTCTGTAGAGTTTCTCATTTGACATCGAAGCTCACCGTGATTAGTATACGGTATTTCAAAAGAGCCTAAAAAGAATTAAGGCTGAAACAGTAAACCATAAGAACATGCCCCAAATCGCTTCAGCAAAAGATTCCGCAGCTAATCTTTTGAAATGGTTGGAAAAACACAAAAAGAGGGAATTTCGCGTAGTGGTCATGCCTGACTTCTTCTTCGACCGCTTTGTCCAGTATCCAGATGATTTTGACAGTTTTTCGAAACATGCTCTAGAGGTTGTACGTCGCAAAGGCGGAAGCATGGACAATGTAAGGCAGGTGAACTTTAGAGGAGGCAACGCAGCGAACACGGCTGCCGCTCTTGCCACTTTAGGCGCCACCGTTTTCCCTATTATCGAAACAGACAGGTTAGGGTTAACGTTATTGAACTATTTTCTTGCACCATTAAGTGTCAACCTTGATTATCTGAAGACCAGAGGCAAAGCTTCAGTAACGACTGCACTGGAATTCCAGCAAGACGAAAACAAAGTAAATCTCATGCTGCGCGACATGGGTTCACTCGTGAACTTTGGGCCTAAAAGCCTCACATCGACTGATTATAAACTTTTGGCGACCGCTGATGTGGTGTGCGTGTTTAACTGGGCGGGCACGCGAAAGCATGGCACCGAGTTAGCAGAAACGGTTTTCCGTTACGTGAAAATGAAAGGAAAAGGCATAACCTACTACGACACAGCAGACCCCACGCCCAACAAAGAAGAAATTCCAGCTTTAATTGAGCGCGTGCTCTCAAAAGATTTTGTTGACATTCTAAGCGTAAATGAGAATGAAGCAGTCCAATATGCGATGTGCGTAAGCCCAAAACGGGTGACAACGTTACAAAAGAAGCACAAGAAACTAGAAAAACTCGCCTTAGAATGTGCAACCCTACTCGCAGAACATTTATGCTCACGTATAGACTTGCACACAACCGCTTATTCAGCAACTTTCTGCAAAAACAAAAAACCCCAAATAGCTTCCTCTTTCAAAGTTGAAATTCTGCGTGCGACGGGTGCTGGAGACTCTTGGAATGCAGGTAACATATTTGCTGACCAACAAAGCTTACCAGACAAGGCACGCCTGACGTTTGCTAACGCAGCCGCCGCGTATTATGTGTCAAATCCAGACGCGGCACATCCAACAACGAACCAGTTGAAAAGCTTCCTGAAAAAGCAATTATAAAACTATAGCCACAAAAACACCTAATAACCCAAGAATAATAGAAAACGGCAGACCAGGAAACATGCCTTTTTTCTCCAACATTTTAAAGGACAAGAAAGATCCAATTAAAACTCCTATAATTCCACCTACACTTGCCCAAGGTCCGAAGAAAATGAGCGCATGAGCGGCTAGCATAGAGTAGAAGGTCAAATCACCCAGGCCCATTTGAATATCCCTGAAGGAAAAGCTCAGTCCACGCAGATATTCCAAGCCTTCGGACGCTATCTTGCCTACTGGTCCGCGAAAAACGGCAACAATATCATACGCCGCCAGAAACAGGAGAATTAGCATGGCACTTATTGTGGGAATAGACGCACCCAGAAAAGTGCCGAGAGCGCCGCCGAGGGTGAGAATGACCAGTTCGCTGCCGATGTTCTGAAGTGCAAAGAGTTCAACATCGACAATGGCAGTTATTAGAATGGCATCTACAAAGGCAAGCAACTCTACGTCAGCCACGCTCGTCACAGAGAACAGCATCCATAAGTAGATGTTAGAAAGGAAAAACGTAACCACCGTAATGGCGAAGCCGACGAGGAAACGAATCAGGTTTTTCATCTTACGCTTCAAAAACAAGTAAATCATAGAAGCCCCAAACGCCGTCAACACCACGAAGATTAAAGCGTTAACAACAGGTCCAAACCCAATTTCAGGAAGCGGAGTGACGCTTGGAAAAATAGCCTGCGATACCAAAATCAAATAAGCAAAAAGAACACCTATAACCAAACTTACCGCAACTGGAGCAAGAAGAACAGGACTTGCATGAAAAGGCTTCTCTTGTTGCTTTTGGTCAGCCATGCTTTTTTAATAACTCCACGATGTCTGGAAAATCTATGCCCAACTCTTTAACCTTCTCCAAAGTAGGCACACCGTTTGCGTTCCATCCGCGTCTCTTATAAACGGCGTCTTTGAGTTTCTCATACTCCATTTCGCGGTGATTTCTCAAAGCCAACACTTTCTCCTCAGTGGATTTACCCGTCAAATCGTAACCAAACTTCTCCTTTAATTGCGTATCATAGCGTTCCGCGCGGCTTTCATACTCTTCCTTAGTCACGGGTCCAACCGCACGGTACGGAATCGCATCATTTTCGCGCGTGCCAAAGCCCGTTCTCAAGTTGAAAATGCGCTGGAAATTGTAGACCCTTTCGCTCATGAAGATGATGTCATCGACGGTTACTCTCTTGCCCGTCACAGCGTAGAAGTATTTGGCGTATCTTTCAACGTGTGCGATAACTTTTGCGGGTTCCTTCGTCTGCTTATTATCCTCGGGAACAACGTCATTCCATGGAAGTTTGCACAAGCCGTTCAAACTAAACCACGTGCGGAACATGGGAAACCAGTGCAGGTTCTCTGCCTTCTGTTCGAACGTGGGCATTAAGTTGTGCACCATGTCGAGGAAAATCAGCCAAGCCTCGTCATGCTGCGGGCCCTTCAAGGCAAGTCCATATCCGCCTTGCTGTGCCAACGATTCCTTAGTAACATACTCCGAAAACTCCAAGCCTTTGGCTTCCATACCAATATCCTGCATGATTCTAGGGTCTGCACCGTGTTTTTCTGCGAAGATTTTCTTCATCATGTGTATGCCTTGTCCCACAATTGCGCCGAAGCCTTCACCCTTCGCCATCTGGTGAACAATTTCAAATGCGGCTTCTTTGTTGCCGAATCTCAGGTCTAGTCCGCCCGTGGCTTTTTTGTCTATCAAGCCCATCTCGTAACATTCCATGGCAAAGGCGGTTGCAGTGCCGACTGAAATCGTGTCCAAGCCGTAAGTGTCGCAGTAATAGTTCATCTCAATAACATAATCCGCGTCGAAAACGCCGCAGTTGCTGCCAACTCCTGCGATGGTTTCGTATTCTGGGCCATTCACGAAAACCTTCTGTCCCCTGTACGGGCCTGTTTTGAGTTCAAAATCCTTGACGCCATGAGCACACGCCAAGGAGCAGCCAACCCAGCAACCGTCAAAGCCTTTATGGAATTTTTTCCTGTAAACCTCTCTGCCCAAACTCTGGGCTTCTTGGTGACTGCCGAACCTAAAGTTATCCACTGGAAGCAGGTCAAACTCGTTCATGATTGACACGAGATGTGTAGTGCCCACAACTGCCATTTCATTCTGCTTGGGGTCAAGCGTTCTTATCTCCAAATTGTAAGTGGACCCTACTTGTTTGAGCATTTCTGCGTCTGCTGGTCCGTTGGTTTCTATGGTTATTCTTCCTGAATACTTGACGACTATGGCTTTGACTTTCTTGTCTCTGAGCACAGTGCCTATACCGCCTCTTCCTGCCTGCTTATACCTATGTATCTTCCTTGCAACATCATACCATGAAAAGTTAAGACAACCAAGAAGCGTCTGCTCAGCGCCTGGACCTGAGGAAACTACTGAAGTGCTTTGCGGGTTGTCGCCTCCATACTTTTTGGCCAGAATATCCACAATCAAGTGAGTTTCAGAGGGAAGTTGCGACGCGTCGTCAATTTGCACTTTGCCTTGATCGCCGTCTATAAAAATGGTAACTTCTGATTTTGCCTTGCCCTGAACCTCGAGTGCGTCCCATCCGGCAAACTTTAGATACGCGCCGAAGTATCCGCCCACATTGGAGTCGACCACCATGCTCGTGAGCGGAGAAATCGAAACGGCGATGCTTTTGCCGCTTCCTGGATAAACTGGTGTGCCTCCTAATGGTCCACAGGCGATGCAGACCTCGTTTTCTGGGTCGTCCCATTTGATGATGCGGTCTTTTGGTAGGGCGTTCCAGAGTAGCCACAAATCGAAACCGCGACCGCCTACGAACTTGTCTTTCATTATCTTCGTGACAGGCTTGCTAGTTATTTTCATGTTTGAAAGGTCTATGTGCAAAGTTCGATTGTTGTAGCCTCTTTCAACCTTGGCTAAATTATATTTAAACTCGGCATTCACCAATTGTAGCACGCTCATGCACGCTGGGAGCAAAAACTACGCCAAGCGTATAGATAGGCTTTTTGGTAAACATCACTGAATAGCTTTAAAGAGGCGAGTTGAGCATTTCGAGCAGAATTCCAGTTTTTTCCTGTCTACCGCATGGATTGTGTTGGAGAAGGCGATTTTCATTTTTTAATCCTTAAACCTTGTGGACATCGCCTGAGTTAGGTGCGACGGCGTTTAGTCCTGTTTCTTTTTGAACCCATTTGGCGAATCTTTCACAGTTGCCCTCTGCGCCGTGAACAATGTAGACAGTTGGGTTTCCCTTCAGGTTTTTCACAAGCGACTGCAACTGACTTGCGCCACAGTGCGAAGAAAAATCAAAATGCTTCACTTTAGATTTAACTCTACGCATTTTTCCATCGATAACGCATCTTCCCTTCTCCAACAACTCTTTTCCAGGAGTTCCTGGAATCTGGAAGCTAACGAGAAACACCGCGTTGTTGGCTCTTTTTCCGATTTTTGAGACGTAAAACATTGCGGGTCCGCCTTTAAGCATGCCTGCTGGCGTGATTATTACGCCTGGTTTTTTGGCGGCCAGTCTTCGGTCGCGCCATCCGTCTGCCCAAGTGCTTGAGTTTACGGCGTCTTGGAACAGTCGTTTGTCACGCACATAATTAGGATAGTTAAGTATCACTCTGTTAACTTCTCGTGCCATGCCATCAATCGTAACTGGAAATTCGAAATGATGAGCTGCTAGGATGCACGCAATCTCTTGTGAACGTCCAACGCTGAAGGCGGGCACAAGCACGGTTCCGCCATTTTCCACTACATCTATAACATCGTTCACAAACTCGTTTTCCAAAGTCTTTCTATCTGGGTGGTCAGCGTCTGCGTATGTGCTTTCCACAATTAATGCGTCGAGCTCTCCGTAATCCATGTCTGCAGCTGGGAGAAGTTGCGTTTCGAGGGTGTTTAGGTCGCCTGTGAAGAGCGCTCGTTTTCCCTGAGTGTCCATAAGCACTTGGGCGCTTCCTGGTATGTGTCCAGCGTCTAGTAATTGTAGGTTTATGTCGCCGATGGTTTTCGGGTCTCTATAGTCAAGGCTAACGCTGTTGCGCATCATACTCCGAAGCTCCAGAAACTCGAACGGCAGATAATACGCAGACAAGTGGATGAAATCTGAAATTAGAATCTGAGCCAAGTCAAAAGTCAGGCGAGTTCCATAAACGGGTTTTCGTTCCCGGATATGGAATACGGGCACAGCCCCAGAATGATCAAGGTGACTATGCGTCAAAACTATCGCGTCTACTTCTTTCGGCGGCACATGCATGGGGAAACCCGGTTCATGGTCCATCATGACTCCATAGTCGAGCAGAATCTGGGTTTTCTCGGTTTTCATGGCTATGCTTATTCTGCCAATTTCTCTTGTGCCGCCGAGAAATCTGATTTCTAACGGAAATTTATTCACCTTCTGTAAACCTGATAAGTCATAAATATGTAGGCTTAAACCTTCATAAAACATTCACTATTGCTTAAAAACCTTCTCTATCTGTTCAAGCTCCTCTTCCGTGGGCATAAAGGGATAATTGTATAGCGGGCCTCCGGGTTTCTCGTTGTAGTATGGTCGATTGCAGTCGGGACAACCCGAAGTAATGAAAGGAACACCGCTTCGAATCACACGATGAAGCGCCTCTACAGGCATTCCGAAATCAGTAATTCTGCCTTCACTGTCAAAGCGCATGTTGTCATAATTTGTTTTTCCTTGGAC
>Ga0315268_10008574_pt1 | contig 10667 bp, 11 predicted proteins | sample C1_top_MG_FD_204535 | JGI IMG/M metagenome (GOLD analysis project Ga0315268, IMG submission 204535) | Sediment microbial communities from Yellowstone Lake, YNP, Wyoming, USA - C1_top | ecosystem: Environmental > Aquatic > Freshwater > Lake > Sediment | place: USA: Wyoming | collected 2017-08-01 | reverse complement strand
CAGGAGCCTTTGGTGCCGCAGCTTGTACATGAGGCACCCAAATCAAATCCGGATGTAATCTTAAAACCGACTTCGAGAAAATCTACCTTGACGGGCTTTGCCTTTTCCATGAATTCTTTATTTACCAGGTACTTGAATCCATCAATATCATAAACATTATCAGATTCGTTCGGCTCATCCAGAGCCAGTGCCAGAGAAGGCCCGCCTCATCCGCCTTCGTTTAAAAAAATCCTGATCGGTGTAACTGTTTTTCCTTTAAAATATTCGGCTATCTGTTGGGTAGCCGAGTGTGTTATCTCAACCATTATATTCCTCCTTGATATATAAAAAATATATAAAATCCTTTATGTTCCTCCTCAAACAAAACAGAAGCTTTTTCCGGTTGCCTGAATTGGGCGTAACTTAATTACAGTAATGCGATTTGTCAATCAATATTAACACCATATTAACGCATCAAAACTGCCGTGGCAGCCCGGCAGGAATAATTATTTAATTTTATTGCCTTTTTAGGCTCCTTATATCTCTTCAAGGTATTTTTCATATATATCATAATCTTTTGAGGAAAAAAGGATGAAAATCACCTTTGTTACAGAACCTTTTTTCTCCTTTAAAAACCTGCGCACGGTATCTATCGCTATCCTGCAGGCATCATCAACAGGATAGCCATATACTCCGCAACTGATTGCAGGAAAAGCTATTGAATACAAATTGTTCTGCAAAGCAAGCTGCAGGCTGTTAAAATAACATTGTGACAAAAGCCTGCTGTCTTCAGGTTTTCCGCTGTAAACAGGCCCTACCGTGTGAATTACATGGCGTGCTTTAAGGTTGTAACCATTTGTTATCTTTGCTTCTCCGGTATTGCATCCTCCAAGTTTCCTGCATTCCTCCAGAAGTTTCGGCCCTGCTGCCCGGTGTATGGCGCCATCAACACCGCCGCCACCTAAAAGCGAACGATTTGCGGCGTTAACAATCGCATCAACATCGAGTTTTGTAATATCCCCCTGCATGATTTCCATCATGTCGGATATTTCTTTTTCCATATAGTACCTTCAAGTCTTTACTCAAAAAATAATCATGGAAATTGAAGATGTTGGTTTGAAAAAATGTATATTGTGCTGCACCTCAGCTCACCAAGCGTACAAACATCTCTACGCCGGGGACATCTGCCCGGCAGGCTCACTTCACAAGCAGAGCATTCAGCGCATCCCAGTTCACTGACCTGAGATAAGCTTTAGCCCGTTGCTCGCTGGCCCGGATCTCGATGATCATGTTTTTGGCTGACGGATGCGGGATTCCTTCACGCCAGTTGGAGCGGAAATAGGTGTATTCGCCACCGGCCCGGCCGTTGTCCCAGGCGCCAAGAAGTACGACCGCTTTTCCGTAAGGGCAATCCTGCATACCGGGGTTCCCGTCATCGATCATGAAAGCCCTGGGGACAGAGGGAAGACTCAGAGGCAGGGCCTTCTTGAGGCCGACCGAGGTGTGGTTGACCGTGACTTCGACCTGAAGGCAGGCGTCGCTGATGGGGAAGTCCTTCAGCACCTGTTCATGCTGGGCGAATATCATACTCGATGCTTGCTGGCTTTTTTTCTGGAGGGCCTGGAGTTTCTCCTGGGCACTCTGAAGAGCCGCTTTATCGTTCTTCTGGGACGCTCTGACCAGTTCGTCCATCACTTTCTGCTGTTCCTCCCGGAGCGCATCCATATTCTTTTGCATGGCCTCGATATCGCGCTCCTTCGGAGGGGATTTCATGGAATATTCCTGGAGCTTCTGTGTCTGACGTTGTTTCTGGGATTGGTCAAACCACTGACCCTTATAATGTGCTTTAAAGGGGCCTTTCTCGGATTTTTCGGGGACAACATTCGGAGGACTCGTCGAGGGCTTTTCAGTTGTAACCCAGTTTGCCGGCGGTCGAGGGAGCGCCAGATCGATCGTACTGAGAATTTTGCTGAAATATGCCCTTTCGACAGGAGTCAGGGGCCGGTCAGGGCCATCGCCGTCGGCAAGAACCTGATGTGTTCCGAACACCACCGAAAGGACCAGAGAGCAAAACACCAGTTGGATCGCAGATTTCATGAATCAACTCCTTTATTCTTCGAGTTACAGATCGTACAGGGTTTCATCCCGCATGGGCGCGGATCTTTTTGATCTGCCGGCGCCTTTTTTGCCTGACAAGGAAAAAGGGTCTTCCTGTTCAAGAATATCGCCCATCTCGGACTCTATGCTGTCCGGATCATCGCCTCGCTCAAGCCGCCTTATCGCCTCATCCATTCCGGAACCGAGCTTCAAACCAGCAACATCCGAAAGCCTTCTCATCAGGGCTGCAGCCTGTTTGGGATCTTCTTCATTTATATTTCCGGCATCCCTCTCAAGCATTTGCATCGCCTTTTCCATTTTACTTTCGTCAAAGGGCATATCATCGGCATCGCCACCTTCCTTTGCTCTTCCTGTAACCGCAAAAACAGATACCTGTCTTGACAGTTTGCAGGTTTTGCACCCCGGACACATCGGAATCTTTGTTGTATTAACGGATTTTGAAAAGAAACTATAAATAGTATTACAATTCCCACAATAAAATTCATATATTGGCATGAAGGTATCCTCCGGGCAAGCTTCGACTGCTTATTCGGTAAATTTAATAAAATGCGCTTAACTATTTGTCAACCCTATTCATTTCTTCATGTATTTGCGTTAAAATGATAAAATGATGTTATAGTAAATGTCATAAATATGTTCCGTTTGGGTATGGGGAAAAATGACTTCACGCAAAAAACTTAATTTAAAACTCTTTGGAATTATAGCAGATTTGTCTGCAGGAACCGGGATTGGGCTATCAGGGATCTGGAAACATGCAAGGTTGATCACTGAAAAGACGAAAGTCTCCGGCAGTAGTCTTCAGGAAGAAGGCGGTACGTATCAACCGGATGAACCTTATTTGTTGCATCTCAAGCGTTCGGCGCAATTTTCAGAATTATTTTGTCATCCGCATGGAATAAACTTGACGATCCTCAATCGTATTTTATCACTTTTTTCGCGTTATTCTCCTTGTTATCAATATAGTTATACTTGTGGCGGTATCCCTCGGTCAGTTCTGGGTTCGCTTTGCGCGTTGGTGCCTGCATGTCGAACGGATATCCATCCAGTTTGGGTTCGATCCTTGACAGATCCAGACCGAACTTCTTCAGAATGGTCGGGGCGATATCTTCGCGGGTTCCCTCGCCCCTGATTACCGTTGGGTCGTTGGTGCCGGCGAAGACGAACGGAGCGTAAAGGTGGCTTTTTTTATCTTTGTCAAAGCCGTGATCGGCGATGACATAGACAAGGGTCTTCTCATAGAGCCCCAGCTCCTTTAGTTTGTTGATGACCCAGCCTGAATATTTATCGTCCAATCGAATGCCGTCGGTATATTCCTGCGAGTTCTCGCCGAACTTGTGTCCATAGTGATCGGGTTGGGCAAAGTGGATGAAAAAGAAGAAGCGGTGATCCTTGCGCTTTTCCATTTCTGCGATGGTCCGCTCAGCTACTTTTTCATTCTCTTCCAGGCCATTGACCCACAGGTCGAGATGCTTGCTGGCGTGATACCAGGGCTTGCCGGGGATCTCAACGATCCGCCGGCCATCTTTTTCGACAAGCCGGCCGCCTTCCCGGTAGACCGCCAGTTCATGCGCGATATCGGCAGCTGGGTTCTTATACCTGTCTTTCCCCAACCGTGCCGAAACGAGCTTCGTCCACTCCTCGAAAGTCCCGCTATACGGGGCGTCGTTGTCAACGTTGGTCCTCTTGCTGATGATTGCCACCGTGTCGATGCTATCCGTGCCAAAGAACTTCTCCAGCCGCTCGAACACCGTATATCCTTCCGGGATCGGCTCGTAACGGCCATTATTGAAGACTCCGGTTTTTTCCGGCACATAGCCGGTCAGCAGTTGCGTCCAGCCAGCCTTGGTGTCGGTGGCACCGGAGACGACGTCAATATCCAGCAGCTTGCCTTCCCTGATCAGGGCTGCCAGGTTAGGTAGTTCCCCTTTTTCAAGAAGTTCCCTGGTACGGCTGCGCTCGGCACCGTCCCAGCCGATCACAACGATATTCTTTATTTCTTTCCCCACTGACTCTGCCTGGGCGGAAAGAATCAGCAGCAGTGTTAGCAAACCCAAAAGCGTTGACTTAACGACATTCTTGCTCAATGAAGGAGCTCCTTATGTAAAGGTCTTTCTTGCACTATGGGCTGCTTTCCCCATTAAAGATTTATAAGTCAGATAGGATCAGACCTCTTCCAGCGGTATGGAAGCTCCTGAATGGTGCCAGGCACGTCCATTGTCTTGAGGGCGGCAAGGGCGTCCAGAACGATCCGGCGCTGCCGCTGGTTGTTGCCCGGCTCGCCCATCATGCTCCCCCGGGGGAATTTTACCAGGAGCGCCCGGGGAGGTTTGATGTGGCCCATCCGGTCGATCATGTTTCCCATGGAGATCGTGGGGATGCCCGCTTCTTCGGCCGCTCTCTGTATCAGACCCACGGTCTGATGGCATTTGGGTCAGACCGGTACCAGGAACAGTACATCCACCTTTTTGGCCTTGAGGTGGCTAAGCAACTCCGGGACGCTTTTCGTCAACAGAGGAACGATGTTGTTGATGTAGCTAAAACTGTAGTTGGTGTCCACCACATTGCCCAGAATTCCCTCCCGCTCCAGTTCTCTGAACCGGTTGATCGGAAAGATCGTGTTGAAGTCCTCTTCTGCCAGGCTGTGGTCGTAGTGGGCATGGGCGATACCCAGGTCTTGTTGTCGGACTTGCTTGGGGATCTCGCGGAAGGAGGGGTCGCCGTGAATCGACTCGGTGTCGAAGGGTGGCTGGCTCTCCTTGAGGTAGAGGCCGCCCGTGGTGATCACGGCAAAGGTCTGTGCCGCTGGGTCTCCTGTATAGGGCGTCCAGGGAACGTCTTCGGAGATCACGAAGGGATACTTCAGGACGATCTCCTGCATCTTGCCGGCCCGATAATCGGGCAAGCTCTCTTCCACCCATTGCTCGTAACGATCCTTGAAACCGGCCAGATTCAACTGCATATCAGCTCCTTCTCTGTTATTGTCATCGGGGAGCCATCAAAGACTGAATAAAGTCCGATGTCATACTGATTAAATTGATAAAAACTTGTTTTGTTGGTTTAGTGTATGGAAAGCGATTTTGTATGTCAAGGCGATTTTATAACAAACCTGTTGTGTCGGGGCAGGATTTGATCCTGGACTCCCAGATGCTGCTTGCCATGTGAAATCTTCAAGTTCAAAGGTGCTCATCAAACCAACACTTGACATCGCTCTCAAATTTTTAAATTGATCTGTATTTCTGGATGCCGGAGGCATTATTTTCTTTGGTTACAAGCTGCTTTTCCTCAAGAAATCTCAAATGTGAAATGGTCTCTCCTGTCGCAAACCATTTTTGCGCAACCGGAAAATCATTCCAGGAATCGAATTTGATGTCCCATGTCATACCGGATGCAACCTCAAAGGCGCTTCCTGATCCCTTTTTTAAAATAACAAGTATCTCTCCGGCCCTTTTTTCATGATGCCGTTTTAATTCATCTATTCTCGCCCTGTGGTCCTTAAAAAGCCTCCTGTGGCCCGGAAGCACGAGACCGACATCAAGTTTACGTACCTTGTCGAGACTTGCAAGATACTTTTCAAGCGGATTCTCCTTATCGGACCAGCACTGAATATTCGGAGTTATATCAGATAAGATATGATCTCCGGCTATCAGAATTTTTTTGCCGGACTCATAAAGGCATATATGCCCCAGTGTATGCCCCGGAGTTTCAACACATTCAAAACAGTAATTTCCATATGTAATTGTTTCCCCGTCTTCCAGAACGCTCATATCCGGCGTCCAGTCCGAACCATATTTATAGCCGGGGTGCTGATGAAGGGCGTTTCTTAATTCGTTTTCCGGAAAACCGTTTTTCCCGGCATATTCAATCATCGGCTCGAACCCTTCCCAGGATTCTATGATCTCCTTATCCGGCCTGCTGAAGTATATCGTGCTTGATTCAGTAACAAGCTTGGAAATAAGCCCGAAATGGTCTGCATGCAGATGTGTTATGAAAAAATCGCAATCCGCAAGGTCCACATTTATTTCCCTCAGGCCGTTATTCATCGCGTCCAGACACTCTTTACGGTTAAAACCAGTGTCTATGATGAGGTTCCTGTCATCTGATTTTATAACATAAGCATTAAGGTATTTTAAAGGGCTCTCAGGAAGGGGAATCTTTATCCTGTACAGGTTGGGTAAAATTTCTTCAGTCATTTATTTTTTTGCATCCTTTATTGTTATGCCTGCCGAATCAAAGACCTCTTCATTGCCGGGCCATCTCTCTTTTTCCACCCATTTGCCGGCGGATGCTGAAAAAAAGGATGCGAACAGAGCCTCTTTTGCAGGCAACGTTCCGCCGGCTAATATGACCTTATCATCACGGCATACGGAAAACGGGTCAACAATTATCATCCCTATATCATCATAACTTAACAATTTCTTCGTTTTGAATATGCGGCGGAATTTGCCGGCGGCACCGCACACTGAGCCCGTAAAAAGCCATTCGGGTAATTTGCCGTGTTTCGGTTCAATTTGGTTTAAAACCTCTGCAAAACCATCTGTCCCAACGATAACTCTCAATTTTCTGTCTTTCAGGGTTAAAGTTGAAATACCGGGTACATTTTTACTCCTTCCCGCAAAGTTCATGTCCGGAATAGTTTTAAATATTATTGAACCGTCCGAAGAATCCGCAACTATAACCATGCTGTCGCCGCCGCTTGAAATGGAGGCAGTGACTTCTTTTTTGTTTTTATAAAAAGCGACGAAACTGAAAGTGCATTTATGCGTATACTTCTGCCCGCCATATATAGCTTCAACACTTTTTTTTAAAACGGAAATATCCGGCGATATATCCTGTTCAGAAAGAACCCCTGCAAACCGTTCAAGCAGAATCCTCGAAGCCTGGGGATAGCGCTCACTTCCATCAGAGATGGCAAAAATCAGGCGGGAAAAATCAAGGAGAAGGCAATCCCCGTTTCCAAATCCGCTCTCCACCTTGTCGCTTCCGGTGACAACAAGGGCGCTTAAAGATCCTTTCTGTTTCACCATCCGCTTTGCAGGATTGATCAGAACCGGTTTTGCCACTGTTCACCATTCACTATTCACTGTTCACTATCGACTATTCACTATCTATCACCTTAAAGCAGAGAATATCTTTCACATTTCCCTTTCTTTCTTCGGAAAAGACCGGCTCAACCCTTGCACCTATCTTTATTTTCGATTCATCTTCAATGCTGATATAGTGCTGAAAAAGAGTGTCCGCGCCATCAAAGCGTATAAATCCGTAGCCGTAGGGCACAGGTTTCTGCTCTCCTGTTTCAGGGTCAATAAACGCATAACGCAGAATTGTAAATGTCCCGATTATTCCTTTCGGCCCGACTTCAACAAATTCCGTCATTTCGACAAAGCATTCCCCGCAAACACGCCGCGGAGGAACATATACTTTGCCGCATTTCGGGCATTTTATTCCAAGAAGTTTTCTGTTCTCACGGAGTTCTTTAAAAAACTTGCTCCCGTGCATTCCAACCGCGTAATTAAACGGCTGGCCTGATCCTTTTGATTCTATAACAAGATTTTCTTTTGCTGCCATGACTTCTCCTAAAAATCGGGTTTTCTTTTTCCGTGCAAAAGCATATCCGACCACATGCAACCGCCAAAACCGGTGCTTATAGCGAAATTAACATCAGGAACCTGCCTTGCTTCGGCCTTTCCCATGACCTGGAGTGCGGCCTCGGCGCATCTGATAAGACCGGTAGCTCCGATGGGATTGCACGCAATAACGCCTCCCGAAGGGTTTATGGGAAGTTCACCTCCCATGTCCGTTGCACCGCTCCATATATATTCCGCCCCTTTACCCCTTCCCACGATTCCGAGGTCTTCTATCCAGATTATGCCCGCAAAGGAATAGGGCTGATAAAGTTCTATAACATCTATTTCCTTTTTCGGCTCCCGTATTCCGGCCTTTGCATATATCTCCCTTGATGCCTCTGCTATACTGTCAAGCGCGCCCCAGTTAACATCTCCCAGATAGGTATACTTATGCCTGTTGGCTGTGGCCCATATCCAGTCCGGAGTTGCGGATATCTTTTCGGCGCAATCTTCGCTTGCCATTATTACTGCGCAGGCTCCGTCCGTTCTCGGGCAAACATCCAGAAGATGTATGGGATCGGCAAGCATTGGAGAAGCAAGAACATCCTCTATGGTAATCTCTCTCCGGAGCTGGGCGTGGGGATTATTGCATGCATGTTTTCTGTCCCTCACAGAGACCCTTGCGGCATCCCTCTCTGTTGAATTGTATTTTGCCATATAAGCCTGGGCTTCCGCAGCAAGGCCGGATATTGCCCCTGCAAAAACAAGCCTGTCCCATACGGGATCAAACGCTGTTGTTATGGCGCCGGTTGTGTCCGATTCGGAATTCTTTTCCCAGCCGATAATCAGCACCCTTTCAAAAAAGCCTGATGCAACAAGGTGATAACCCCCGATTGCGAGGGTACTTCCGGTTGTACCTCCTGTTGTCAGCTTTATTACAGGCTTCATGGTCCCGCCGGAACCGTCCACGCTCCAGCAGTCGACATAGTTTATCCCTTCGAAATGGTCCATATTGCCTATCACAACGGCATCTATATCCTCTATAGCCAGATCCGCATCCTTTAATGCCCTCTGTACCGCTTCGTTTATAAGCTCCTGCCCGTTTACGTCAGGACGGTGGCTCTTATGGTATGTCTGGCCAGTTCCGACTATTGCAACCCGTTTTTTAGGCATATGTCTTTCTCCTACTATTTAGTTTCCATCCGAAAATGGTCCTTTTTTGTACTTTATTTCCGAAGGAACACTATTTACCTATAATTTCATAAACAGTAAAAATCGAGCGGCAAAGTAAAAAGCTCATTATGCAAGGCGTCGCGAGTCTTGAGGAATGAAGCGTACATGTTAGTACGCTGCAATGACGAAAGATGAGCGCAACACAGCAGAATGATTTTTTACGAAGCAGCCAGTACCCAAACGCAGTGTGACTGCCCGCACAGCCCGTTTACGCCTTGAGCTAACCCCGTTTTTGCTCCTGCGACCTGGTATCCGCCGGCCTCACCTCTCAACTGCTTCACAATTTCAGCTATGCGGATAAGACCTCCGGCTATCACGGGGTGGCCGCTCAGCAAACCGCCCGAAGGATTAACCGGAAGCCTTCCCTTTATCCCGTAATACCCCTTTTCAAGATTTATTCCGGCTTTCCCGTCTTCGCAAAGCCCCATAGATTCGAGCCACATGAGCTCCTGATATGTGAAGGCATCATAAACCTCAGCCACATCTATCTCCGACAAAGGATCGGAAATCTGTGCCATTGAAAAAGCTTTTCCGGCAGCCTGTGTAAGCGATACGGCCTTTGAAAGCTCGCGGTCACCTAAAAAATATGAATCCGCACAGAAAGCAACACCCTTGATCCATACCGGAACTCCGCCGTATTTCAATGCCCTTTTTTCATTTGCAATTATTACGGCACAGCAACCATCCGAAACAGGAGAGCAATCAAGTTTGTGGAGAGGGTCCGATATCATTTCCGATTCAAGAACATCTTCAACCGTAATATCCATCGGAAGATGAGAAAGAGGATTGAGCATGGCATTACCGTGATTTTTAACCGATACCATTGCAAGCTGTTCCGGACTTGTGCCTGTGCGGTGCATGTATGCCCTTGCCTGCATGGCACAGGCTGATATCATGTCCATACCGAGAGCTCTGTCATAAATCGGGTCAAATGCCGCATTCGTGATGAGGCTTGAAACACTTTCAGAACCCTTGCTGTGTGCTGTTACAAGGGTGGTTCCATATGATCCGGAAAGCACCCTTGCAAGCCCATAAAATGCACCGAATGTCCCATCTCCCTCTACGCATGAAACATTTTTGTGTCTTGCCCCGCTTGCATCTCCAACCGCCATGCAGGATATTGTCCGGCCGTCCCAGAAGTCGTTTGATGTTGTTATTACATTATCAACATCATCTATGGTCATCTTCGCATCTTCTAAAGCCTTGTTGACAGCTTCCCAGACCATGTCGGCAAATGTTTCTTTAACCTTATTTGCCTCGATCTTTGTAATTCCAACACCGATAACAGCCGCTTTGTCCATATCTTATCCCCTTACCTTACCGGCCTGAAACAAGCGATGTCCAGTATGCTTCCGCTTCTTTCATCATTAAATTCTGCTGTAACGCGAATGCCTATTTTTATATCCTTATAACCTGCATCTTCAATATAATGAAGAATCGAAGTGTCTGCTCCGTCCAGCCTGATCAATCCAAAAACAACCGGCGCTTTGCGGGGGAGTGACGCAAGCTGTCTTTTAACGATCGTAAAAGACTCCAGAACACCCTCTGAAGATACTTCAACCCATGCCATATTGTCCTGAAAGCAAAGGGGGCATACTTTTCTTGGAGGAACAAAGACTTTTTCGCATATTGAGCAACTCGTACCCGTTATTTTTTTGTCGTCCCTCAGCGCCAGAAAAAATCTTTCCGCTGTTTCTCCGGCCCACCAGGAATACGGAACATTAATTCTGCTCTTAAACACCATCGGTTCAACATCTGAGAAAATATCAGTCA
>Ga0315268_10008573_pt1 | contig 10669 bp, 8 predicted proteins | sample C1_top_MG_FD_204535 | JGI IMG/M metagenome (GOLD analysis project Ga0315268, IMG submission 204535) | Sediment microbial communities from Yellowstone Lake, YNP, Wyoming, USA - C1_top | ecosystem: Environmental > Aquatic > Freshwater > Lake > Sediment | place: USA: Wyoming | collected 2017-08-01 | reverse complement strand
TCAGGCTCTTCCAAATATAATTTCAGGTATAATACCCCGCTAATTTCATCTTTGTGTTTACTCAAATCAGTTCCCCAAAGTGTAGGATCTTTTTCCCCCTGTCTAGTACGAAGCGTTTGCTGAGACTGTACCAATACCCAGCCCTCAAGGCATCGTTTATACTGTATATCAAAAGCCTTTTTATTTCCGCGTCTTATTGAATTTAATAATGCCCGGGATCTATCAACACGTGGATCTTTACCTTGGCTAAGCTCGCTTTCGTCCTCAGGTTTAAAAATTCTCAATTCTGGTTTGGTCTTCAGCAGGAAAAATTCCTGCACTTGCTCACTGCTGTCCAAGATGGTTCTTTGTTGGGTAAGTATGTAATCCCTAAGAGGCTGTGATTTCTCGGCGGGGGCCAATTTCTTTACTTCATCTTGTACGGCTTCTTTACCTGCTTCGGCTGCTTTCTTCATAATTGGATCCACAGCTTTGTCCGTCACAGTCTTACGGTCAGCTTCCTCCATTTTTTCTCCCAACAATTCATCAGAGATTAATTTTTTTAACGATTCTCCAATATCCACTTTTCCAAAAACAAAGTCAAATACCAGCCCTGTAGCACTTACAATTGCATCCCGTATGAAGTTCGAAGGTTGCTCCAGGTTACTTAAATCCTTTTCCAGACGATCCAAAGCCATAGTATGCTTATGCAGCATTAATTGATATTGTAACCATATAGCATCCATGGTATCTTCTAATTCAGGGTTAATGGTCGACTTTGGAGGTTCTTTATCCTTGGTAGTATCCGGAGGTTCTTTTTCCTGGTCAGTACTCATAAGGGCATCCGAGGTTTCTTGGTCTATAAATTCAATAGGCACTTTATTCAAGCTTAATTGAAATGTCTCCACGGCCTGGTTGGTATTGGGACCCCACATGCCATCAATTTTTAACATGATTTTTAATTTTTCATTTAACCTGTGCTGTAAGAGCTTGACACGCGGTCTTTTATCAAAAGTGCCCCAATTCAAGCCGTCGCCTTTTGTGAGGCCGACCAATGAACTACTTTTACCGTGATCCAGGTCTTCAATCGGTTCCTCAACTTTTTGTAACATAGCGGTCTGGATAGGGACATGGCGGAGCGGTTCGGCCACGGGTTGCCTCCGGGCACCCACGGCCGGTATCCGCTGAACAGCAATATTGCCAAACGCTCCCTGGAGTGCCAGAATATCCGCTGGCTGCAACGCTGTCGGTGGGACAAACAAAGCACGTTTCAGAGCAGACGATGGGCAGACCGGTGCCACAGAGGTGCTCATACCTTGACGCTCGTTCTGAGTACACTGCAGACTTTCTGGCTGGAATAAATCTCGCATTATCCACGGTGGACTAAAATGGCTTGCCAGGAGGGAGGCGCGGCTAGGATACTGCTCATATTGAGCAGGTGCCCTCTGAATGGCAGACGTTCCCGGTTCCGTAGAGGATCGAAACCCTTGCCTTAAATCTTGCTGTGAGAGTATCTTACCTGATAAGCCTTGTTTACTGCCATCTGTAAAGGGTTTATTCTCCCCCAATGTTTTATTGCTCAAAGTTTGAAAGGCTGGATAGTTTATAGCCTGTACGGTAAATCGGTTTCCATGATTCCTCTGCATAAACGAAACAGCACAGGTCTCTTTACCCAGAGCCTTTGCCCGTGATAAGGCTCGTGAAACAATCTCAGATCCCGGGCGAAAGTTTTTCAACATGCCACACACACCGCATGACCCACAGGAGGATGACTCTTTTCTTTGATGCAAACTATTACTTGATGATTGAGTATCATGGTTACGAGTACTTTTCCCCCGATCTAAAGCTTCTTTGTCATTTTCAGACCTTATTAATCTCTTCCTGTTCATAGGCTTAACACTCCTCTATCTTAACTCGACTCCCTATTTCCTAACTTCTCTTTTATTTGCCTTCCTGCTTCATTGGTTACGGCACAGGCTAAACGCTCATGACCAATTTTGAATTTGGCCACCCCCGAAGATGAAAAACCGGCCTTTTTCAGTAAAATCAATCTCTCAAACCATGTTTTCACGGTAACAATGCGCACTTCGGCGCAGGATGGAAAATATTCCATGAAAAATAACGTCTTCAGGAATGACCTGCTATTTCCGGTTAAAAATTTATCGTTGTAATAATCAAACCCCCCCTTCCTGTACCTCTTTTGGCCGTAGTTTCGGATATCTCAACTAATATGGCAGCAATTCAATATCTTACTATGATTCCATTTTTTTTCAAAATTTTACTTTACTATTCATTTTATACCTGTTATAATTATTTTGTCAATACACAATAAATACTAAATTTAAAATTTTTAGTTATTGTATAAAAAAAATTATTTTTAATATAAAGTAAGGGGATGATATAAGAGGGGGTTATCTTGACGGGGCAACTGAAATTGCCTGATCATTGAGCAGAACCTACCTTGCCAATAAGACTTCTTGAGTGATCTCGTTTCCATTTTGATTCATCAGCATGTGTAATCTCTTAAACGATAAACAAGTAATTTCTCTAAAGGTTAAATTAGTTGTTATTATATATAAGATATAAATATTACTTTATGTTGGAAAAAACAATGAATAACCACCATATAAGTAGCCAGAGCACTGCTTACACGAACGGATGGGAACATCTCACGGATGAACTTGAGCGTCTGGACATACTGATCCGTCTGCACGCGTCCAAACAGCAAAACCAGCAGACGGAAAACCCTTTCAATCATCTTAAGGGGTTAGTGCTGTCGGAAGAAGAAATTATAAAGATACTGGCTGACATTGGGACCCCAACACCTGAGGTGCAAGCGGCTGAAATACCAACGCCTGAAGCGCCAGCACCTGTACCACCAACGCCTGAAATGCCAACGCCTGAAATGCCAGCGCCTGAACAGGGCCGTCCGAAGGCCAGTGCTCCAGGCCATCCGAAGGCCAGTGCTCCGGGCAGTCCGAATATCGGCAGCCCGGCTGATCAAGCGCTTATTACAGCTTTGGATAAGCTTGAATCCCGGATCAGGGATCGGCGTGAGGCCAGTCTCAGAGAGGGGATTTACCTCCCTTTGCTGCATCTGGCGCAGCTTTTCCAGCTTACGCCATGCGAAGAGCTGTGCCTGCTCATCTGCCTCGCTCCGGAGCTGGACCGCAGATATGAAAAGCTGTATGCCTACCTGCAAGACGATGTTACCTGCAGAAAACCGGGTGTGGATCTGGTCTTGAACCTGATCTGCCGGACGAAAGAGGAGAAGGTGGCGGCCCGCTCGATCTTTGATCCGCAGGCTCCGCTTCTGAGATATCGGCTGCTGCACCTGACCGATGGCTCATCCGAGGGATCGATTCCCCTGCTTTCACGATCTCTCAAGCTCGATGACCGGATCGTGAACTTTCTCCTGATGTTGAGAGGGCTGGATGCCCGGCTTTTACCTATAGCCCGGATAATCTATCCTCAACTGGGGTGGGAACAGGTGGAGGTGTCTGAAGAGGCCAGGAGCCGGATACAAAGGTTTGTCCGCTTCTATTTTAAAGAGACGAAGGCACAGATGCCAAAGATAGTATTTTACTTCTATGGACCTTACGGAGTGGGGAAGCGGCCTATGGCCGAGGCTGCCTGCCGTGAGATCGGGCTTCCCCTGATTATGGCTGACCTCAGGCAAATGTTTGGCGGCCCCTGCCCCTTCGAGGAGGCCGTGTGGTTATTGGGCAGAGAGGCGGTGCTGCAGCCTGCCGCCCTTTGCCTGGAGAACGTTGACTATCTGTTCTGCGATGCCGATCAGCATCAATCTCAGGCAGCGTCGCTTCTTGAAATGATCAGGACTTTCCCCATGCTCACTTTTTTCCTCGGCAGCCAGGCATGGAACCCGCAGGGGACATGGAACCCGCAGGAGCCGTTGAATGGCCAGATCTTTATTGATCTTGAGTTTCCCATTCCGGACGACAGGGCCAGAGATCAACTCTGGAGGGACCATCTTAAACAGTATAACCAGGGTAACCAAGATACCCAGGCCATCAGCGAGAAGGATTCAGGCATTTTGGCCAGCACATTCCGGTTTACGCCCGGCCAGATCCATGATGCTCTATCCGCAGCGCAGAACCTGGCCTGCTGGCATACACCCGGCAGTGGACAAATCACCATGACCGAAATCTATACTGCCTGCCGTGCCTGGTCAAGCCCAAAGCTCAATACCCTGGCCTGCCGGATCGCCCCCCACTCCACCTGGAGCGATATCGTGCTGCCAGCCGATCAGGTGCGCCAACTCAGGGAAATCTGCGGTCAGGCCAAATATCGCTGTCTGGTGTACGGTGAGTGGGGCTTTGGCCGCAAGCTCTCGCTCGGCAAGGGGCTGAATGCCCTTTTTTCCGGTCCGCCGGGTACGGGAAAAACCATGTCTGCCGAGGTCATTGCCAGCGAATTGGGCCTGGAACTTTACAAGATTGACTTATCCCAGGTGGTCAGCAAGTACATTGGTGAAACTGAGAAAAATCTGCACCAGATTTTTCGTGAGGCACAGGCCGGTTCCGCCATCCTGTTCTTTGACGAGGCTGATGCCCTGTTTGGTAAGCGCTCTGAAGTCAATGATGCCCATGATCGCTATGCCAATATCGAGATCAGTTATCTGTTGCAGAAAATGGAGGAATTTGAAGGGATCAGTATCCTGGCCACCAATCTGCGCAGCAATATGGATGAGGCCCTGGTCAGACGTCTTCAGGTTATTGTCGAGTTCCCTTTTCCGGATGAGCGGCAGAGGGGATTGATATGGAAAGGGATATTTCCCAGGGATGCTCCTCTTGCCCATGATATCGATTATGATTTTCTTACCATGAGGCTGCGGCTTGCAGGCGGGAATATCAAAAACATTGCCCTGCATGCAGCTTTCCTGGCAGCAGGGAAATCCTCGTCCATAGGAATGCGCCAGATCATGCAGGCTGCCAGAAGGGAATACCAAAAAATGGGCAAACCCTTTTTGGAAGTGGATTTTGGACCTTATTATCAGCTTACTGAAGTATCAGCTTACTGAGTACATGGCGCGGTAAGTTCGCGGCCAGTATATCGTACCGTATGCGGGCAAGGGCAGGCACAGGGGCCTGCACCTACGATCTGGTCACGTATTTACCGCGCCGTGTACTCAGTTACCAGCTTACTGAGGAAAAATACATGGGAACCTTTACTGTTTTACGAGATATCGGAGAGACACTGAAGGCAATACTTAAGCAGAATATATCCGAGCTTTCAAACGAGAGTTCAATTATCTTTGAATCTCCCGCAGATATTAAGCCGGCGTCCGAAACCAGGCTCTCCATCTTTTTATATCAGATCGCTGAAAACAGTTCACTGAAGAATATGGAGCCAGAACCCGTCGGCCTTGATCAGATGCAGTGTCCGCCTCTGGTCGTTGATCTCTTTTATCTCTTCACCCCTTATGCACAGATTCGGGAAACTGAATTCATTATTTTAGAAAGAGTTATGCAAATATTTCATGATAATCCTGTGCTGAGGAACCCGATCCTGCAGGGCAACCTGGAAAGGAGTGGAAATAGTGAGATACGGGTTCTCATGAACACCCTTTCATCGACGGAATTGGGCGAGCTGTGGCAGCGGTTCATGAACGCAGCTTTTAAACTTTCGGTTTCATACATGCTGACCCCGGTGAAAATCCCATCTGAAAAGAAGAAGGATATCACCAGGGTTATTGAAAAGGACATAAGCTTTTATCTGATGGAGAAGAGGAAATGATCTTTCTTGAAAAGAGAAGGACTGTACTGAGTGCGGCGATAATGCTCAAAGATAAACTGTCTGCCGACGAGATGGCTAGAGGAGACGTGTTCTTACGGATACCCGGGGGATCAGGGAATACACCCGTGCATAGCACGGGCTATTTTCTTTTGGTTAATCTGCCTGAAGAACCATGCACTGTTACAGCCGGCGGGGCATTCTACCAGGAAAAGAATTATACGGTAGACCCGACTATCCTCGATCCAAAGTGCCCCCTGCTTGACTTATTTCTGGAGCCAAATGCCGACTATCCCTCTCCTTGAGGGAACACTCAGGTTGTTTAGGCTGGAGAAAGTACAGCTTCGGATGATCGCGGTGCTTTTTTCATCCGGTTTAATAGCGTTGATTCGGATAGAAATAGATGCATGACTGTTCAGAAAGAGGGATTCAAGACCGCAAAGGCGAAAATCTTTCTCACGAAAGGCACTGCTCCTGTCTGTCCGGAGATAATGCTGACTCTAAATCAGGAAGGAGATGGTAGGGCTATACTATACAACAGGATGAACCAGAGGTTCATAATCAGGGCAACAGACTGGAAAAGGGCCGGAGGAGAAAAAGAAAGTTAAAAAGCTGACGGTCACCCATAAAAGAAGAAGGCTATATAAGGGTAATCTTTGAAAGGAGGTTTACCAATGCCAGTTTACGAGTCGCCAGGAGTGTATGTTTTAGAAGTATCAAGCGGGGCTAAACCTATCGCAGGAGTTGGAACATCGACGGGTGCCTTTGTAGGAAAAGCCGAGAGGGGAGTTATCGGCAAGGCTGTACTGGTTACCAACTGGACTCAGTTTGTTAAGGGATTCGGAGGCTTTATCTCGGATGGCTACCTCGCTAATGCAGTATACTCCTTTTTTGCTGAAGGGGGTACATCATGTTATGTAGTGAGGGCAGCAGCATCGGGAGCGAAGAGTTCCGAATTAACCCTACAAGATGGAGCTACCACCCCCGCCAATGCGCTTAAGATAACGGCAAGTTCTGAGGGTAGCTGGGGAGATCGAATCACGATCGAGATAGAAGATCCTTCGGACGCTACCCTAAAAGCTGCTCATTTTAAACTGAGTGTTACCTATCGGGAGGCATATGAAAATCAGACTGAAGAGAAAGAACCTGCGGAGGTCTTTGACAATATTGGAATAGGCGATGTTGAAAAAAAGGTAAACGGTATTTCTGCTCTTATTACCGTAAAAAAGATTTCAGAAACGAGGCCTGCTAATACACCTGCACCTACACCAGCCAAGCCAGCCCCTTCCTTAAGCGGTGGTTCAGATGGAGACTCTGGCAAGCAGCCGGATTACATAGGAAACGAGGCCGATAAGAACGGACTCCACGCATTTGACGAGGTTGATGACATCAATATCGTGGCTATTCCTGATGCGGCTGGAAGCAAGGCGGATATCCTGGCAGCACTTACCTATTGCAGGAACAGAACAGACTGCTTCTTCATTGCCGACCCGCCTAAAGGAGAACAGACAACAACTGATCTGTTAACCTTCAGAAAGAACTTTAATTCATCGTATGGAGCATTGTACTACCCCTGGGTTTTTGTCAGCGATCCATTGACCGGTAAAAAGAAGCTTGTGCCTCCATCAGGGGCGGTTGCGGGAACATACGCCTATACTGATTCAACGCGAGGTGTTCATAAGGCACCTGCCGGCACCTCCGAAGGGTATCTTGATTCTGTGATAGGCGTTGAGAGCATTGTAACCAAGGGTGAGCATGACAAGTTAAACCCTGCTGGAATAAATGTAATTCGCAGCCTGCCTGCCGGAATCTGTATCTGGGGAGCAAGAACCCTTTCGAATGACCCTGAATGGCTCTATATTAACATCCGCAGGCTGTTCCTCTATATTGAAGAGTCCATCGATAAGGCAACTCAGTGGGTTGTCTTTGAACCTAATGACCCTGCACTGTGGGGCAGCGTGAAAAGAAATATAACGGCCTTTCTTTTAAGGGTCTGGAGAGATGGCGCTTTATTTGGCAGCGTACCGGAAGAGGCGTTTTTCGTCAAAATTGATGAAGAGAATAATCCGCCAGAGGTAAGGGATGTTGGACAACTCATCATCGACATTGGAGTAGCACCGGTAAAACCGGCTGAGTTTGTAATCATCAGAATCAGCCAGAAGACATTGACCAAATAGATAGTAGATAGAAAGAGGAGGAACCTGATATGCCAGGAAAGAGGATAGACCCCTACAGGAATTTCCGGTTTAGAGTCGAGATTGACGGGATCCAAGTAGCCGGTTTCTCGGAGGCCACAATCCCCGACTCAACCACAGATACTGTCGATTACCGGGAAGGCATTGATCCAACACACCAGAAGAAGCTTTCAGGACTGACCAAATATGGAAACATCACCCTGAAGAAGGGCTTAACCGATTCGATGGATCTTTATAACTGGAAGAAAAGTGTTGAGGATCTCGGAGCACAGGGAGCCAGAAAGAATATTTCCCTGATCTTAATTGATGAGGAAGGAAAGGATAAGTCGCGGTGGAATATTATTGAGGCATGGCCAATAAAGTATGACCCTTCCGACTTTAGCGCCAAAGGGAATGAAGTGGTAATTGAATCTCTTGAGATTGTGCATGAGGGAGTGACCAGAGTCAGTTAAGGATAGAAGTAACTACTCAGGCACAGAGGCACAAAGTTGTTTTTCATTTTCCTTTGTGTCTTTGCTCCCTTGTTGCTTTTGTGCCTTTCTGAGTAGTTAAGGATAGGGAAAATGGCATACTATGTCTGGCTGGATAGCCTCGGTCAAAATGAATGTGTGAACCCCACAACAGACCGGGCTGTCTGGCCAGGCAATATAGCCAATGGAATCGAGGATACAAAACCAAGGAGATGAAATCAAGGAGGGTGTATGGGGGTTTTGCAGACCGAGTTTGAGATTATTTTGCCTATGGGCTATGTGGATGATACGGGCACGCTCCATAAAAAAGGCACGATGAGGCTGGCTACTGCCGCTGACGAGATTTTGCCCATGAAAGACCCGCGTGTTCAACAAAATCCTGCCTACCTGGCAATTATCCTTCTGTCTCGGGTCGTTACCCGTCTGGGCGATTTAAAGGTGATAACCCCTCAGGTCATCGAAGGGTTGTTTGCAGCGGACTTTGTCTATCTTCAGGAAACATATAACCGGATAAATCAGAATGGCTCAAATGCTATCAAGGCAGTATGTCCAAAGTGTGAGCACAGATTCGATGTAGAGGTTCAGTCAGCGGGGGAATAGTCGGCTACCCTCTCGACCGTATCTACGAGGAGGTAGCCTTCCTAGCCTATTACCTGCATTGGGATTATGAAACCATCATGGCTATGGAGCATCGGGAGAGACACCAGTGGTGTGAAGAGGTCAGCAAGGTAAACAAGAAGCTCAATGGAGAAGAGCAGAAAAATTTCTTCGATGTATAAGGAAGGAGGGACAATGGTGGTTGGAACGAGAAAAGACCCCTATGCTGCCTATAACTTCCTGGTGGAAATAGAGGGTATTCTGGCAGGCGGGTTCACGGAAGTATCGGGGCTGAATTTTGAGACTATGGTTGATCGCAAGAGGTTTGGGGGCAGAAATGACATCGAGTATAAGTTTATCACCGGAATAAAATACCCGGACCTGACCTTAAAGCGCGGGCTTGTGGATCTGGACCTCTTGTGGAACTGGTATGATGAGGTAACAAAGGGAAAAATCCAGCGAAAAACTGGAACGATATATCTTCGTGACCACTTAGGACTTCCAGTAATGCGATGGGATTTTATTGATGCCTACCCCATCAAGTGGGATGGCCCAACTTTGAATGCCTCGAACACTACGGTAGCCACGGAGACATTGGTGCTGACGCATGACGGGCTGAGCAGGGCAAAGGTAAGTTAGGTGTTTTTCAATGCTGTCTTTCAGCGGCGTTTTCAATAATTTTTCCAGTAACGAAGAGTTTTAATATCGGGATCTGCAGGTATGTTATGAATTCCTCTATGAATTCCTCAAAAGAGGGGGTATAAAAAATGAGTGAATTTACTCAGCTCTATGCCAGGAAACCAAATAACAGGCAAAAAAATTCAAACTTATGCAGACCAGGGAACAATTCCTTATCATTTTCAAACTCCCTGGCCAATCACCTGCTGCATCTGCAAAGAACTATCGGCAATCAGGCAGTGCAGAGCCTGATCAAGTCAGGGACTTTGCAGACTAAGCTTAAAATCAGCGAACCTGGGGACAAATACGAGCAGGAAGCGGACAGGACAGCGGATGCGGTAATGCAAATGCCTGAGCCGGAAACGATAAACAATGGAGGATATGAACACTCCATCCACCCTGCCTGTCTTGAGTGTGGGAAGCACGAATTACATAGGCAGCCGGCAGAGGAGGAAGAGGAGGAAGTCCGCAAGAAACCGGAAGAGGAAGAAGAACTTCAAGCCAAAAGGCTCCGGTCTACAGGATTTCAGGCCAAAGAACTTCCCGGCCAGAGTTCGGGCATTACTCCGGTGATGGAAACCCGCATTAACGAAATCAGGAACTACGGCCAGCCCCTCGATCAATCTACCCGTGCCTTCTTCGAGCCTCGTTTTGGTTATGACTTTGGCCATGTACAAATTCACCGGGATACCAATGCCTCCGAGATGGCCGAGGCGTTACATGCGAAGGCATTCACCCTGGGTTCAGATATCGTGTTCGGGGCTGATCACTACACACCAAATACAGGGGAAGGAAAAAAGTTACTGGCGCATGAACTGACGCACGTTATACAGCAGGGGAAGTCTTAGAGGCTATCCGAAAAATCCTGGGAAACTGCATAATCAGCGGAATCACTCCCACTTTTCGGATAGAGTGCTCTTATAGCGGTTTCTAGGCGTGTATGCTATAGATTTCCAGAAATTAAGTTGCAGTAAGATATTAAAAGTTTTGGGAAGA
>Ga0315268_10008572_pt1 | contig 10670 bp, 8 predicted proteins | sample C1_top_MG_FD_204535 | JGI IMG/M metagenome (GOLD analysis project Ga0315268, IMG submission 204535) | Sediment microbial communities from Yellowstone Lake, YNP, Wyoming, USA - C1_top | ecosystem: Environmental > Aquatic > Freshwater > Lake > Sediment | place: USA: Wyoming | collected 2017-08-01 | reverse complement strand
TTAGCCTGCTTCAGCCCCATTGCCAAACTCTCCAGAGCGCCTTCTGGCAATTCCTTGGGTTTCCGCATGCCTTCCTCCTTTCAGAGAAAAGCATATCATATGTTGTCATTAGACCGCAACTTAGTATAAATATCCTTCACTTCGTTCAGGATGACAAAAGAGCCGTTTTGAGACGGTTTCCCAGGTATCCACCCTATATTCTGGGCGCACATGCGGGTGCGCCCCAAGGTGAAAACCCTGTAGGGCGCCGGTTTGTCAAGCTGAGTGGAGCGGGAGGATCTGGTGCGGGTTATTCGCGGGAATACTTTAAGAAGTTGGCGCAGACATCCCGGACAAATCCCCGGGTTTCCGGGATGGGGGGAATATCCCGGTGTTTTTCCACCCGCTGCGGCCCGGCGTTGTAAGCGGCCAGGGCCATGGGCAAGCGATTATTAAATTTGTCCAATAGCAATTTCAGATAGCGGGTGCCGGCCCAGACATTTTCCTTGATGTCGTAAGGATTGGAAACCGCCAGGCTATCGGCGGTCTCCGGCATTAACTGCATCAGTCCCTGGGCCCCTTTGGGAGAAGTGGCCCCGGGATAGAAATTCGACTCCACTCGAATGATGGCTTTGACGAGAGATGGGGGCAAATTATAATAGCGGCTGACCTCTTGTACCAGCGGGTCAACCTGGTGCACCGGCAACTTGTAACCCGTCTGGGAGCGAATGATCCGGTTTCGCTGGCCATAAACCGGGGTCGTCTCGGTTTTGCCATTTCCCCGGTCGGAAAAATAATAATAAATCACCCCGTTTTTGCAAACTCTAAGGCAATGTTCCCCCTGAGCGGCCGCAATTTGGCCCAGCAAGAAGAATATTAAGAACAAGCCGGTTTTCCCGACCAAAGCGGATCTGGTTTTATCTGGCAATGGCATCACCGCTGCTGTCCCCGAGGCTTCGGATTCCGGAAGCACCATATCAAATCTAGCCTTCCAGGTCAACTCAATTCGCCGGTGGCATCGGCTCGGGACGGGAGATTCCTGGTAGGGGCGGGCGCGCCCCGCCCCTGCCACAGCCTTCGGAAATGTGAGGGGAATTTTGTCAGATATTTCCGGGAGAAGATTGACAGCCCAGGTCAAAAACCGGGAACTCGCTAACGCCCGCGGCCGAATAGGACAATGCGCACGGTCTTCAAGAGGATGACCACATCCAGCAAGAAGCCCATATTTTTGATGTAGTACAGATCATACATCAACTTCTCCCGGCTTTCTGCCAATGATGAGGCATAGGGGAACATGACCTGGGCCCAGCCGGTGAGCCCCGGTTTCACCAGGAGACGGTAACTGTAAAAGGGGATCTTTTCTTTAAAGACACATTTTTCATTGGCCTCCAAGTTATGGCGGGATTTGACCAGGCGCCATTCAGGGACCGGTTCTGAAAATTCTTTGATAAAGATGGGGCGTTCCGGCCGGGGGCCGATAAAACTCATTTCCCCCTTGAAGACATTTATCAGTTGGGGCAATTCATCGAGGCGCATCTTCCGCAGGAGATTCCCCACCCGGGTAACTCGCGGGTCATTCTCCCGGGACCACTGCTGGCCGCCGATTTCGGCATTCTCCACCATGGTCCTGAATTTAATGATTTCAAAAGGCGCGCCTTCGTGCCCCAGCCGTTCTTGCCGATAGAACACCGCCCCCGGGCTATCCAGTTTAATGGCCAGGGCAATCAATCCGAACAAAGGCAGCGTCGGCATCAAGAGAAAGCCGGACAGAATTAAATCCATGATCCGCTTAAAATATCGATAATATAAAGTGGGTTTGCTTAGGCTGTTCAGGAGAAGCCACGAGTCCGAAATGTGGTCCAGGGGCAATTTATCCTCTAAAGACTCAAAGAGACTGGGCATATCCAAAATCTTACAGCCGCTCCAGTAAACCTGCGTCAGGGCCGTGACCAAGGCATCGCTTTTCTCATGGGTGATGGCCACCGCGAGCAGGGAAATCTGGTAATCGGCGATTAATTGGCGCAGATTTCTGGAGGTGCCCAGCACCGCTGCCCCCTCGATCACCGTTCCCACCTTCTGGGGATCGTCATCCACGAAACCCACCGGCAATATGCCGCCTTGAGGGTTTTGCCGGAGACTCTGCAGCAGGAACTTCCCCGACTTGCCGGCCCCGACGATTAAGGCTTTCTTTTGCAGGCGTTGGGGAAAGGCCACGGCCGAGAAGAAGGGGCGCCAAACCACCAGGGCCCCGGCAAAGACCAGGGACTGGATGATTATTTGGGTGCGGTGGACAAACAGGCGAAAAGGAAAGTAAATTATCAGGACCGCGACAACCGTGCCTATCCAGCAGATAAAGGTCAAGCGGGCTAAATTAAAGGGCTGGTGATAATCCTGATGGAGATCATAAAGGTCCCCGATGAAAAGGATGGAAAAATAAACTACTCCCGTTATGGTGAACATTAAATGATTCTGGGCGAAAAACTCCCAGGGATGTTCGGTGTTGGGATTTAGATATAAGGAGGCGACTACCGACAGACTATAGCAGCCCAGATCACCGCTGAAGAGAAACAGTTTCCAGATGGAAATCTGCAGGTTGAAGATCCTGGGCATCGGCTCCCCAGAGATGCATGGGTGAGATCAAGTTCCCCCTGGCCCGGAGGTTTTACCAGGATTAGGGAAATGCGCGGGAACCGCGCTCCTTTATCAGCGGATCAGTGCTGTTGGCAAGGAACGATTCTGGCGATCCAGTTGTCCAGACTGGCATCTTCGGCTGTCAGGCCCTGAGGTTGGAAATAGGAGTATCGGTTAAAGGCCGTAAAAGACTGAATGCGAAGGCTATCGCCCCTATCCAGCTTATACTTTATTTAAGAGGAGGCTGTAAAGAAAAACTTGTAAAGAAATCCTTACTGACAAATTTCCATGCGCGATTCTCACTCCCCCTGGCGGATGCGGTGGATCAGGCCGGAAACGGACACGGCCTCCCTGACCGGCAGCAGGACCACCTGCCCTCCATAGCCCTGGACCACTTCCCGCCCCTTCACCGCCTCTTCCGGGTAATTGCTCCCCTTGGTGAGGACGTCCGGCTTCAGAGCGGCAAGGATCTCGGTCAACTCGTCGCTGTCAAACAGGGTGACGTAATCCACCCCTTCCAGGGCGGCCAGCATCCGCAGGCGCTGGCCCTCGCTGATGACGGGTCGGCCTTCGCCTTTCACCTGCCGCACCGACGCGTCGGAATCCAGAGCCACCACCAACACGTCTCCGAGGCGCCGGGATGCTTCCAGGAACTCGATGTGTCCTACATGCAAAAGATCGAAACAGCCGTTGGTGAAGACTATCTTTTTCCCCTGGGCCCGGAAGCGGGGCGCCAACAACTGCAGCTCTCCCAGGGTGACGATTTTTTCTTCCAGGTGCACATGGCTGTGCAGCTCCCGCTCCATCTCGCTTCGCAGGATGGGGGCCGTCCCCTTCTTGGTGACCACCACGCCGGCGGCAAGATTGGCCAGCGAGGCCGCCACCTCGAAGCCCAGCCCCCGGGCCAGCCCCAGGGCCAGGACCGCCACGACGGTGTCCCCGGCTCCCGAGACGTCGAACACCTCCTGGGGGGTCCGGGCCGGGATGCGCAGGGCCCCTTCCCGGCGGATCAGGGTCATTCCCTGGGCCCCCTGGGTGACGAGGAGCGCCTCCAGGTCGAGGTGCGCCAACAACTTTCGGCCCCGGTCCACCAACTCCTCCCAGCTCCGCAAAGAACAGCCCGCCACCAGTTCGAGTTCCTTCAGGTTGGGAGTGACTACGGTGGCGCCGGCATAGTTCGAGTAGTCCGCCCCCTTGGGGTCCACCACCACCGGCACCCCCCGGGACCGCCCCAAACGGATCAGATCTCCCGGCTGAAACGAGTTGAGGGTGCCCTTGGCGTAATCCGATAGCACAATGGCATCCAGGGAGGGCAAACGCTCTTCCACATATTTCAGGGCGGCTTCCCGGAAGGCCCCCGCCCCAGGTAGCCGGGTCTCCCGGTCAATGCGCACCACCTGCTGAAAATCGGCAAATACTCTGGTTTTGCGGGAGGTGCGCCGTTGGGGCTCCATAAACAGCCCCCCCGGATCAACTCCCAGCCGGCTCAACTCCTGCCGCAGCACCTGGGCGGGATGATCCTCTCCCACCAATCCCAGCACCTCGACCCGGGCCCCCAGGCCCACCAGGTTGTTCACCACGTTGCCGGCCCCCCCCAGGGTCCGGGTTTCCCGCTCCACATCCACCACCAGCACCGGGGCTTCGGGGGAAATGCGCTCGGTCCGGCCCCAGATGTATTCGTCCAACATAAAGTCCCCGACTACCAGGACCTTGAGAGCGGCAAAGCCTTCCAGGTCCAATTGCCGCAGGCGCTCCCAGGAGACCGGGGCTGGAGCGCCTCGGTGGGGTGCCCCCACCGTCCCCAAGCCCGCTGCCTGAGACGCAAAGTCCGCCTTTCCCAGGGGGTCGGTGGGCGAGTTCGAGTTTTGCATCGGCAATCAACCTCCATTCGGTAGAGGAGTCGCACCCATAACAGTTTATTATCTCAGACAAGATACCATATCGGCCTTTAAATTTTAAGCCTCTAGCGCCAGAGCAGCCCTAAATGCTTGGTGGCGCGCGCTGCCGGGGATTATCAGGCTGTTGAAAAACTGGCGAATTCTTCCCATGGTCATTCTGAGCAAAGCGAAGAATCTAGTCATATCAAGGATTGCTAGATTCATCACTTCGTTCAGGATTACCAAAAAACGTTTTTCAACGCCTGTTAGGGGCGCGCTATAATCCAAAGTGGAAGAGTCGTCCCCAGGCTGGGCCAGGGAAGTCAACTGGGGAGTTGTGAGACCTGGAGAAATGGCTTGGAAAACCGCTCTCATACCGAGTTGCATTCAAATGTTGCTTTTGTAGCCGCAGGCTTTAGCCTGCGCTGCACAGGCGAGACGCCTGTGCCACCAAGAAAAATTAGGAAAAAATATTCGATTGGCCGCAACTCGGTATCAAAAGCCCGATCCGGATAGCCGGCGCCCCCAGCCGGCTCAACGCACCCGGGCGCCGCAGTTTTATCCGGGAATTGCTTGGCTGGCGGAATATTAAGGTTTCTTGAAGGGTGGGTCAGAATACTTCTCTGCCGGAGCAGCCGATTGTCTGGTTCGGAAGTTATGGCTTGGTCTGGGGACCCTCCGGCTGGCGCCAAAAATCATCCTCAAGCCGGACGATATCGTCTTCCCCCAGGTAGGCGCCGGTCTGCACCTCGATGATCCGCACCGGCTCGGGCCCAGGGTTCTCCAGGCGGTGGGGTGTTTTTAAAGGCACAAAAACGCTTTCGTTGGCCTCCACCAGCTTGCATTCGGACCCGATGGTCACCCGGGCCGTCCCCTGGACCACCACCCAGTGCTCGGCCCGATGATGATGCCACTGCAGACTGAGCCTTTTGCCGGGGTCCACCACGATCTGCTTCACCTGGTAGCCGTCTCCGGCATCCATCACCGTATAACGTCCCCAGGGGCGTTGCACCGTGGGGTGCTGGACTGATTCCACCATCTGGCGGCGATTGAGCTCGGCCACCAGGTCCTTAACCTGCTGCACCCGTCCCCGGGGGCAAACCAGGGTGGCATCCGGGGTGTCCACGACAATGGTATCTTGTAAACCGATGGTAGCCACCAGCCGATTTTGGGAGAATATCAAGCAATCCCGGCTCTCCAGATCCATCACCTTTCCCAGGATGACATTGCCCCGTTCGTCCTTCTCAAAAATTTCCTCCAGGGCCCCCCAGGTGCCCACGTCACTCCACCCCAGGTCCACGGGGATGACCGCCACATTGTCGGCCCGTTCCAGGATGCCGTGATCCAAGGAAATGCTGGGGAGGCGGTGATAAATCTCTTCTGTCTGGGACTTTTCTTTTCCCGCCAACTGGGTGAGGCCCTGATAGAGTTCGGGCAGGTGCCGGGCGAAAGCTTCCAGGAGGATGTCCCGGCGAAACAGGAAAATGCCGCTGTTCCAGTAGACTCCCCCCTCTTTCAACAAGGCGGTGGCCCGGTCCAGCGCCGGTTTCTCAATAAACTGCTGACAATGAAATGTCTCTTTCTTGCCGTCCAGGGAGTTTCCGGCTTTGATATAGCCGTACCCGGTATCGGGGCGGGTCGGGATGATCCCGAAGGTTACCAGGTAGCCGGCCTGGGCGCAAGCCGCGCCCAAATTCAGCGCCTCGAGCAGGCGCGTCCGGTCCCGAATAAAATGATCCGCCGGAAAGACAGCCATGATCTCCAAGTTTCGGTCATCCCCCATCATTATCGCCGCCAAACCCACCGCCGCCGCGGTATTGCGGGCTTCAGGCTCCACCCACAGCTGGATGTCTTTCCAGCCTTGGCGATGCAGCTCCAGGCGAATGACGTCTTGTTGAGCCTCACTGGTCACCACCGCCAAACGGCTCAAGGGAATACTGGGCAGGAGGCGTTCGATGGTGGCCTGGATCATGGATTGGGAACCGAGCAGGTGCAAGACCTGTTTGGGATATTGGGATCGGCTCAGGGGCCAGAAACGGGTTCCGGAGCCCCCAGCCAAGATAACTCCGAAGATCGGGGAGAAGGACGATGGCTTCAAGAGGCCTCCCTTAGCCCCATCAGCTCCTGCTCAAGCATGGCTTCTACCAGGCTCTTGATTTCTTCGAGCCTTTCCGGCGTGCGGGCTTCGAACCGCAGCACCAGGGCCGGCTGGGTGTTGGAGGCCCGCACCAGCCCCCAGCCGTCCGGCAGTTTGAGCCTGACGCCATCCAGATCAATCACGGGAAAGTGCTCCGCCAGCCGGGATTTCAATTTTTCCACTATCGCAAATTTAATCTCATCCGGACACTCCCGTCTGATCTCCGGGGTGATCACCGCCGGAGGCAGATCGGCCAGCAGTTCGCTAATGGTTCGACTTTCCGCCGACAGCAGTTCCAGAAGCCGGCCGGTGGCATAAATGGCGTCATCGTAACCGAAATAACGGTCGGCGAAGAAGAGGTGCCCGCTCATTTCCCCGGCGAGCAAGGCTTTTTCCTCCACCATCTTTTGCTTGATTAGCGAGTGGCCGGTTTTCCACATCAGAGGCTTGCCCCCATGGCGCGCAATATCATCGTAAAGGCGCTGGGAGCACTTAACTTCCCCAATGATGGTCGCCCCGGGACTTTGCCGCAAAATGGCCCGGGCAAACAGCACCAACAATTGGTCCCCCCAGATGATTTCCCCTTCCGGCCCAATGACCCCAAGGCGGTCTCCATCCCCATCATAGGCCACGCCTAAATCCAGACGGTTGGCCCGGACCAGGGCTTGCAGTTCGGTCAAGTTGGCCTCGATGGTGGGGTCAGGCTGATGGGCCGGAAAGCGGCCATCCATGTCACAATAAAGGGGCCAGACTTCACAACCCAATCTCCGGAAAAGCGGCAGGGCCACCTCTCCCGCCGTGCCATGACCGGCATCCATTCCCAGGCGGACCGGCTTGCTGATCCTCAGGTTTTGGGCCAGGAAATCCTGATAAGCCGGGATGATCTCCACCTGCTCCACCCCGCCTGGGCCCGAAACAAAGGCGCCCTCAAGGGCAATCCGGTATAGTTTTTGGATTTCCGGCCCGAAAATAGTCTGGAAGCCGTTACAGATCTTGAAACCGTTAAAGTCCGGGGGATTATGGCTGGCGGTGACGATTACCCCCCCCTCAGCCTGCAGATGGCGGACTGCGAAATAGAGAACCGGGGTGGGGCAGACGCCGATATCCAGCACCTGGCAGCCCGCGGCCGCCAACGCGGCCATCAATTGCTCCCCCCACTCCGGGGAACTCGGCCGGCAATCCCGGCCCACCACCAGCCGCCGCTTCCCTTGCCGCCGGAAATACGTGCCCAAAGCCCGGCCCAGCCGGAAAACCTCCGGCGAGGTCAAATCGATCCCCACCCGGGCGCGGATGTCATATTCTCGGAAGATCAGCGGGTTCATCGGTGGAATTCTACCAGCATGACTTTGCTTCGGCAAGAGTAATCGGAGGCCGTGAGTTCTGGTGCTGCGGCCAGGCAAGCAGTTTGCGCCGGGAAGTCCGAGCCTAAGCGGTTTCTTGGCGACTCCAGGGACTGTGGTAAAACCAATCGTAAGTCAATTGCAGCCCCTGTTTTAAGGGAATCTCAGCCTGCCATCCCAACTGGGTTATCCGGCTGACATCCAGCAACTTCCGGGGGGTGCCGTCCGGGTGGCTGGGGTCAAAGACCAGCGCCCCCTGGAATCCCACCACCTCTGCCACTGTCTGGGCTAATTCCCTGATGGTCAGATCGTGTCCCACCCCGATATTGATGATGCTGCCATCATCATAATTTTCCATTAAAAACAGGCAAGCTGCAGCCAGGTCGTCCACAAACAGGAATTCCCGGTGGGGAGTGCCAGTCCCCCAAACTACGGCCTCTTTGGCTTGGGAAACCTTAGCCAGGTGAAACTTCCTGATCAAGGCGGGGATGACATGGGAATCCTGCCCGTCGAAATTATCTCCCGGCCCATAAAGATTGGTGGGCATCACCGAGATGAAACAGGTGCCGTATTGTCGGTTATAGGCCTGACACATCTTGATTCCGGCAATCTTCGCCACCGCATAAGGCTCGTTGGTGGGCTCCAACCGGCCTTCCAGGAGATACTCCTCCGTCATCGGCTGTGGGCACAATTTGGGATAAATGCAGGAACTTCCCAGAAACAGAAGTTTTTTGACCCGGTGCACGTAGGATTGGTGAATGACATTGGCCTGGATCATCAGGTTATCGTAAATGAATTCGGCCGGATAGGTGGAGTTGGCATGGATACCGCCCACCCGGGCCGCGGCCAGGAAAACATATTCCGGCCGCTCTTTCTCAAAAAAATCAGCCGTGGCCGCCTGATTCCTGAGGTCCAGCTCTTCCAGACTACGCACCACCAGATTATTGAAGCCCTGGCCGCGCAGGCGCCGCAGGATCGCGCCCCCGACCAAACCCGCGTGCCCGGCCAAATAAATCTTTGCTTCTTTTTCCATCGGTTTCAGCCCGCGGCAGATCGCCAGAAATCACCCATGGCCCATGGGGCTAAGCTACTTTGAGGCCATTCTCCTGCGCTAACTGGCGGATAACGTCCTGGCATTGGCGCATCTCCAGCAAGGATTTCAGGTCGGCATCCACCATGATTTGCACCAGTTCCTGAAAACCGACTTTTGCCCGCCAGCCCAGCAGCTTTAAGGCCTTACGGCTATCCCCCAGCAGAAAATCCACCTCGGTGGGCCGGAAATATCGGGGATCAATCTCCACATATTCCCGCCAATCCAAACCGGCGTAACCGAAAGCGCTTTCCAGGAACTCCCGGACGGAATGAGCTTCACCCGTGGCAATGACGAAATCCACGGGGGTATCTTGCTGGAGCATCAGCCACATGGCTTCCACATAATCCGGAGCATACCCCCAGTCCCGGCGGGCCTCTAAATTGCCCAGATAGAGCTTCTTCTGCAATCCCATCTTGATGCGCGCCACCGCCCGGGTAATCTTGCGAGTCACGAAGGTCTCGCCGCGTCTCGGCGATTCATGGTTAAACAAGATGCCATTCACCGCAAAGAGCCCGTAAGCTTCCCGGTAGTTCTTTGCCATCCAGTAAGCATAAAGCTTGGCTACGGCGTAAGGGCTCCGGGGCAGCATCGGCGTCTCTTCGTTTTGGGGAGGGGGAGCAGAGCCGAACATCTCACTGGAAGAAGCTTGATAAAACCGCGTTTTGATGCCGCTGCGGCGGACGGCCTCCAGAATCCGGGTCGTCCCCAGGCCGGTGACATCCCCGGTAAATTCCGGCATGTCAAAGCTCACCCGGACATGGCTTTGCGCCGCCAGGTGGTAAATTTCATCCGGCTGCAGGTTGTAGATCAGGTGGCTCAATTGACCCGAATCGCTCAAGTCTCCGTAATGCAAAAAAAAACGGGCCCCGGGCTCATGGGGATCCACGTACAGGTGGTCAATCCGTCGGGAGTTGAAGGTGCTGGACCGGCGGATCAGTCCATGCACTTCATAACCCTTATCCAGCAGCAACTCTGCCAGATAACTGCCATCCTGGCCGGTAATTCCGGTGATCAAGGCCTTTTTTAATTGTCCCACGAACTCTTCCTTTGAGCCAAATTATCGCGCAGATTTTGATTAATAAGCTTGAGGATCGGCGAAGAGGCGAAAAACGGTGAGGAAAATGATCTTCAAATCCAGGGCCAGGGACCACTTGCACAGATAATCCAGATCATATTCTAGGCGTTTTTCCATTTTTTCCAGAGCTTGGGTCTCACCTCGGCAGCCGTTGATCTGCGCCAGTCCGGTAATCCCCGGCCTGACTTTGTGCCGCAGCATATATCCGGGGATGCGCCGCCGATAATATTCATTATGAGCCACCGCATGCGGCCGGGGGCCGACTATCGACATCGTTCCTTGCAGGACATTGAGAAATTGGGGGAGTTCGTCCAGGCTGCTCCGGCGCAGAAACCTGCCAAAGCGGGTCACCCGTTCATCATTTTCAGTGGCCTGGGGAATCGTCGCACCATCCTCACAGACTCTCATGGTGCGGAATTTATATACCAGGATCTCCTCACTATCCAGTCCGTACCGCCGCTGTTTAAAGATCACCGCCCCCGGAGAAGACAGCTTCACCCCCAGGGCAATAATCAGCATCAAGGGAAAAACCAGTAAT
>Ga0315268_10008571_pt1 | contig 10670 bp, 21 predicted proteins | sample C1_top_MG_FD_204535 | JGI IMG/M metagenome (GOLD analysis project Ga0315268, IMG submission 204535) | Sediment microbial communities from Yellowstone Lake, YNP, Wyoming, USA - C1_top | ecosystem: Environmental > Aquatic > Freshwater > Lake > Sediment | place: USA: Wyoming | collected 2017-08-01 | reverse complement strand
GTTGAACGAAAAAGGGTATAAAATGTTTATAGTAACTCAAACAATTAATAGTCAAGAGAAACAAACCATGCAGGCGTGGTTTGCGTTGACGAATATTGTCTTCGGTAATGATACAGAAGGAGGCAACACCAAGTAGGATTGAGTTCATATAGATAACTAAGAACCCGGTCCTACCAAAAGTTAGACCGGGTTTTTTCGTTTATGGGGTTGTTGAACCAGCAACCTTAGTAACAGGTAACAAAAATATTGCAAGTGGAGAAATCCCCCAAGTTTTGTTACGCAACTCCAAGATAGAATGGTATCTATTTTGGCTAGGCACGGGAGCAATGGTCAATTATGTTGACTATCCCCTGAAAATATGTTACATTTATAAGGCAAGCTCAACATTTGTGTGGTTGAGAGAATCTAATACCGAGGTTTTACATAATGATGTAATCTGTGGGGGGTGGTTAGAAAAGAATTTACGGGCTTGTAATGTAATTTGGGAGCATAATAGATTTGCAATTTATTCGTGAGGGTTCAAGTCCCTCCAAGTCCACCAATTAACGAGGTTTTAATATGAATGACTTAAATTTGTGGTTGGGTGAGATGAAATGAACATCGTAGGTAAAACCGATACTGGTATTGATGTTATTGGCGGTGTTTTTAAAATGGTTGATACTTATGGGATACCATTAGAGATAATCCTTATTAAATTTAAAGAAGATGGATTATTGGTTGATTGGTGTGATTTTATTGATAATGCGTTGAACAGCAATTGGAAAATTTCATCAGCATTAACAAAAATTGAAATGGCCGTATCTGACATATATGGTAGAGATTATAGTAAAGAAGTAATATTACGCTTGCAGTATCACATAGCCAAAAAAGCGAATGAATAATTCAGGAGTCGTCTAACGTAGGACTCAATACTTTGAATATTGAAAATAGTGGTTCGCTCCCACTCTCCTGATCCAAGTTATTGAGGGTATATTGTAGTGGTAACATAACTGGCTGTCTAACGGTTGTTAGGAGTTCGATTCTCCTTACCCTCACCGTTTTTAATGATGATGTAGTTCAATTGGTGGAACGGACCTTTCATAAGGGTCATGCTGCAGGTTCAAGTCCTGTCATCATCACCAAATAATAGGAGTATGCTGGTGAAACTGATTATAACGAAGACTGATATATGTGAATGTGGTTGCCATAAAGAAAATAATTCTGTATTGCATTGTATCCCATGTTGTTCAATGTGTTATGAAAAATATATCGATAGTCAAGGAAATTTAAACATAACAAAATGGGGGAATGTTCGCCGAAAAGTATATGAACATAGTAGATATCTTGGCAAGGATAGTGTTGGCGATGAAGTAATTGTTAAAGAAATTGATATTTAAAATATATGCCGCTGTAGTGTTAATTGGCAGCACGGTTGTCTTGTAAGCAACTTGTCTGAGTTCGAATCTTAGTAACGGCACCAAATACTTTAGGAGATGGTTTATGACTTGTGAAGTTTGTAAAAAAGATATGGATGGCAGGTTTATTGTATTAAACGGTGGAGCATTATTGATGGACCGTGAAACTGATTGTGGCGGTACGAACCCCAATATGGATGCGTTTTTATCACTATATACCCACGATCATTATAATGAGTCTTATAAAAATGAAGAAATTTATTCTTTAGATAATGTCACTAGTAATGGACAATTTGAATGGTGTTTTTGTAGTAAGTCGTGTATAATGAAATGGTTTTTAGAACATTTAGATAACATCCCAGATATTGAACCTATTAAAGAGGATTAAATATGAAAGACCATGAGATTGCACAGTTGGTGAATAGTATCACAAAATCATTAAAAAATTCACCATTTCTTGATTTAGAAGAAGTTGGATGTTTGCGACAAGTGGTTAGGGATGCCGTATTAAAAGGGCTGAAAGGTTTGACTGATCCAAAACCAACCAATTTGGAAAGGTTGCAGGAGTTTAGTTATCTCAATCGTGCAAGCATAGAAAAAAGTATCCAATGTGGTTGTTATTTTTGTTTACGAGTATTCAATGCGACTGAGATAGTTGATTGGGTAGATGAAGGTCAAACAGCGGTATGTAATAGTTGTGATATTGATGCAATCATTGGAGATTATGATGATGTTTCAGCATCAGATGTTTATGTATTAGCTGAATTGCACGAACGATATTTTTGTAGTTATTAAAAATTAATGCAGTAGTCGTCTAATTGGGAGGATTCCCGCTTTTCACGTGGGAAGATGCGAGTTCGAATCTCGTCTGCTGCTCCAATTTAATGCCCCTATCATACAATACTGGCAGTATGTTCGGTTGACTTTAAATACTCAATGCCGTATACTATATATCTATCCATTAATAAAAGGTGACTTATGAATGATGTTATTTATAATTTAATTTCCTATGATGGTGTTACCACACAGTATGTGTTTAAACATCTGGATGACACAGCGGTGTTGCATACATATGGCCCTGGTTGGTCAGACAGGTTTATTGACAAGTCTATTTTATCATTGAAAGATACTGGGAATGTTTTGGTGGTGGAAATGCCATACAACAAAGTTAAAAAATTGGTTTTGGATTATTCAGAAGTCGCGGAACTATATATAACTTTAGAACATCATTTTAAAGTTCTTTCAGATGAAAGAAATAAGTTTAAAATTCAGAAATTTGTGGAGTTAGTTGAATAAGGAATTGTTATGACAAATGTTATTGTAACTATCACAGGTCCAAGTGGTGCAGGAAAATCTACCTTAGAAAAACTTATGGTGGAACGACTCAACTTTTCTAAGGTTATCAGTGTAACAACCAGACAACCTAGAGATAAAGAAATTGATGGTAAAGATTATTATTTTAGAACTCCAAAAGAGTTTGAAACCCTTATTGAAACTAACCAACTTGCTCAATATATAAAATTATTTACTAATGATTATTATGGATCTTTGATATCTGAGTTTGACAGAGCCTTTAACAAGAATTTGCCTGTTGTTTTTGTTGGAGCCCCAAATAGTATTATGCAGATTAGACATTTTGCTGAAACGAGAACAGATGTTAAAGTGTTTAGTTTATTTCTCACTAATACTAAACAAGAATTAGTCACACGTATGCTTAGTAGAGTACAACAAGTTGATGATGCTTCGTATCTTGCTAAAAGAATTATCAATCTCATTGATGTTGAGCACACTGAATGGGCCAATCAAGCAACATATGATGATTTTCGGACATTTGATGCAATGACTGAAAATTCTGTTTTGCAGATAGTGGAAAATTACTTATCTTCAGTGCGATAGGAGAATAGAATGTCAATATATAAATTACAGTTACGGGAATTAAAAGGTAGTAAGGATTTTTATGCGGTGATACCATTTGTTGTAGATGATATGTCTAAGATATATAAATTTGAAATCCCCATTATAACACCAAATTTTCATATGGTAACTGTGGTCGATGAAGATGATGCGATTATCATCCCAGCTGGAGGGATGCTGTTTAACTTAAACGAAGACAGAACTATTTTTACCGTTAGTTTAAATTTCAAAGATAATGTTAATGCTGCTGCGCGTGACGAATATATTAAAAATGGCGGTGATTTGCTAGATAGTGATGAAGAACTTATTTGAAATGAAATTGGAGGATGTTGTGCCAAAATATAAAATTTTCTTGGATGTGGATGGGGTTATGGCCGACTTTTATAAGTGGGCTGAAGAAACTATTGGCGAACACCCAAAAGATGAAAAAGAATTTTGGGACAAGGTTAAGCACTATGCTAATGAACATTCTGATAAACCTATTTGGGGTTGTTTAGAATTAACGCCAGATGCTATGGAATTATGGGATTATGTAAAGAAATACAATCCTGTATTTTTGACATCTACGGGAACATGGAAACCCGATAAGGCTGATAAAGAAAAACGTGAATGGTTGCACAAACATTTCCCTGGTGTTGATGTAATTACAGTTAGGACAAGTAAGTTGAAAGCTGAGTGTGCAGATGAAAAATCTATATTAATTGATGATAGGATAAAATCGGTATGGCCGTGGAGAGAAGCAGGTGGTATTGGTATTTTGCATAAAAATGCTAAAGAAACAATTGAACAATTAAAAGAGTTTGGATTATAATAAATAAAAATAAAGGAGAATAATATATGGTTTTTACAAATGATGCAGTATTGAACAAGTCTATAGTATCGCAATTTGGTAATATCGTTACCGATGCAAGTCTTGATAACAAAAGCGCATTTCAAGCTTATTTGTTAGATGGAATTGAAGGTTATTTAAAGCAAGTCCATGGTGTTGTTGATGTAGAAGAAGAATTGGCAAAAGCATTTATTTCTGAGATTGTGCAAGAACTGGATGCCCATACTATAATGTTAATGGATAAGGAAACCGTTAAATATAATTATAGTGAAACTTTTGATTTTGCTCCTTTTAAAGTAGAAAACACACCAAGTTTTATCGGTGACCGTTTTGCGGTATTGGTTGAATCTATTGTCGGGTTAGCACATACTTTACTTAATCGGGATAAGTTGGCTATGTTAGTATCTCCTATGATGATTAGTGTGTTACAATCTGCTGCAAAATCAACATTCACACCAGCAAATGAAGGTTCGTTCAAAGGTCCAAATGCGAGTATGTTGGTTGGTACATTGACAAAGCGTTATGCTGGTGAAGATATTACACTTGATGTATATAGTTATTTGCCAAATTTATCATATGCTTCAGATAAAAAATTGGATGAAATTTTTATATTTAACACTGATTGTTTGACAACGGTTGTTAATCCTGATATGATTTCTTTCGTTGATGCAAAACATAGTGATAATATGATTGTTAAGCGCATTGAAGCAAATTATACACTCGGAATCAAACCAAATACAGTTAGAAAGTTGATAGTAACTAATTTTGGGTTTTAACAGTATATTTGTGCATAACGAATGATATGTAGAAAACTATATTCATATCATTCGTTGTTTTCATAATAATTAACTATACGATAATTGGCAGATAGCACTCAGGGCGAGCGCACTCGGCTGTTAACCGAGAATGAGAAGGGTTCGATCCCCTTTCTGCCAGCCAAACACAAAGCGGGTATAGCTCAGTTGGTAGAGCGCTATCCTTCCAAGTTAGATGTCGCAGGTTCAAATCCTGTTACCCGCTCCAATTTTAATGCCTCCATCATATAATGGCAGTATGTTAGTCTCCAAAACTAATCGTGGTAGTTCGAATCTATCTGGGGGTGCCAATTTCACTAGGCTATTCTAGATCTTATTAACTTGTGTTTTATATTTTCTTATGCTATACTCCTTTCTTTAACATAAAATAAGGAAAACTTCATTATGCGTGAACAAGTCATTAATAAAATCGTCGAATACGTAAATTATGCAAATCGTTTTAAAAACAATCCTTGGGACCAACCTCTAAGTTTTCCTGATATTAATGAAAAAACGGATAAAGAATTGGTTGAATTATTAATTCAGTTGATTCAATATGTAAGCGTATCTGGTAGATAAATCAACATCTTATGTGGCTTAAAACTTCTGGAACAATAGTTTATGACCCACATCGTTTTGATATGAAAAAACGCACCAAGTGGTGGTGTGTTGTGAATGTTGATAAAGAAATAACCCGCTATTACCGATATTGGGTTATGCACCGTTATTGGATTGATTTAGAGCAACCTTCTTGGGATGCTCACGTATCAGTCATTCGTGGTGAGGAACCCCCCGATAATTTAAAACAGCTTTGGAAAAAATATGATGGACAAACTGTAGAAATGTGGTATAATCACTCGGTCTTTCAAGCTAAGAAAAAAGAATTTTGGACGCTTGATGTTAAATCTGAATTTTTAACAAATATTAGGAAGGAGTTTGGATTTAAGACTGATTGGGATTTTCATTTAACGATTGGTAAAGCAAAATATTAACAGGTTGTTTATTTTGTGTTTAGTGTGTGGTTTTTAAAAGTGGTTTGAAATTTTTAAGGAGTAAAATATATGAGTCTATTACAAAAAATCAAGGATGATCAATTGGTAGCACGTAAAGAAAAACGAGTTGCCGATACAGCATTGTTGACTACCCTCATAGGCGAAGCTTCGATGGTTGGTAAAGACGATGGAAATCGTGAAAGTACGGATGCCGAAGTTATGGCCGTCATAAGAAAGTTTATTAAAAATCTTGATGAAGTAATATCGATTACAAATACAGAATCTATCGCTTATGGTAAAGCCATGGATGAGAAAAAATTCTTGCTTTCATATCTCCCAAAACAATTGACTGAATATGATTTAACATCTATCGTCAATGAACATATTTCGATGACTACCAATACCAATGTTGGTAGTGTGATGAAATTTCTAAAAGAATTTTATGGTGGTAAATATGATGGAAAGCTTGCATCGCAGGTTGTTAAGAAATGTTTAGGGGAATAACATTTTATGTTTAAAGAAAAAGGTGTAGGGTGAAAACAAAGCAAGTTTTAGTATGGCGAACTGACCTTAGAAATAAGGATGGTAACAAAGTTAGGACTGGGAAAATGGTTGCGCAACTCACCCATGCTTCGGTGGAAGCTATATTACATAATTCAGTCATTAAACAATATGATTCCAGTGATGAGTTGGCAATACCATTTACTGATGTTTTTAAAGATTGGAGCGAGGGATTATTTAAAAAAATTTGCGTTTGTGTTAATTCTGAAAAAGAATTGCTCGATATTTATGATAACGCCGTGGTTGCTGGTTTGCCTTGTAGTTTAATAAAAGATTCTGGTTTGACCGAATTTAGCGAACCTACATATACTGCTGTAGCAATCGGCCCTTGTAAAGATGAAGATGTTGATAAAATAACAGGTAACTTAAAATTATTGTAGATTGGCCAAAAAATATAACAAACAATTATCATAAGGAGTCTTTATGTCTAATAAGAAAGTTTTAGTTTTGGGTGCTGGAAACATTGGTTCCCTTATTTCATTTATGTTTTCGCAACACGATGATTATGAAGTTGTGTTGGCCGACCGTTCTATGGAACGCGCATTCAAACTATTCACTGATACTAAAATAAGTTTTGCAACACTAGATGCTACTGACGAAGTTGCTTTAAATTCTTTTATAGCTATTAATGATTTTGATGTTGTTGTGTCAGCACTGCCATATTCTTGCAACAAGTTGGTTGCAACATTGGCAGTACAAAATGGTGCTCATTATTTCGATTTAACTGAAGATGTTAGTGTTAAGAATCATCTTCGTGAAATGGATGATAGAATGTTTCCTAATACCATCCTTATGCCACAATGCGGATTAGCACCAGGTTTTATTAACATTATTGGCAACCACCTTATGCTCCAATTTGATGAAGTTCACACTGCTAAACTTCGTGTTGGCGCATTGCCACAACAGGTTAGTAATGCTTTCAACTACGCACTAACATGGTCTACAAATGGCCTTGTGAATGAGTACGGCAATCCATGTGAGGCTATTGTCAATGGCAAGTACGTTGATAACCTCCAACCGTTAGAAGGCGTTGAGAAGCTTCTTATTGACGGTGTTGAATATGAAGCATTTAACACGTCTGGTGGTTTGGGAACCTTGGCCGATTCATGGCACAATGAAGTTGTTAATTTGAATTATAAAACCTTGCGTTATCCTGGTCATTGTGAAAAGATTCGTTTTCTTATGAATGATATGAAATTAAACGACCAACGTGAGTTGTTGGAAAAGCTATTGGAGAATGCAATTCCTGTAACTAAACAAGATGTTATTGTTATTTATTCAGCAGTCTCTGGTTTGAAAGATGGTCAATTGCTTGAAAAGTCTTATGTTAATAAAGTTTACCCAAAAGTTATTGGAGGCTTGGAATGGACTGGTATTCAAGTAACAACGGCAGCTGGCGCTTGTGCTGCAGTTGACATTGCATTATCCAATCCTGACTGGAAGGGGTTTATTGCACAAGAAAGAATCAATGCTGATGATTTTCTTGTTAATCGATTCGGTATGTTTTATCAGATGTAAGGAAAAAACCCTAATGAAAAAAGACTGCCAATGTTTAGTTAATAATAAATGTATGCATGTAAAGGCACCAGAATCATTTTGGCCGGGAAATTATTTTTTGCCATCATGCATTTTGATAGAAAGTAAAGATGCTCGCATAAAAACTTGTGCGATACAATATCCTTATCGTGATGCTGATGGAAAACCATTACCACCACCAATGAGGTTAATTAAAGAAGGCAGTCTTGTAGAAAAGCTGTTGCCAGAGGAAAGACTGTTGCCATCGCGGGATATAGACGGAAAAATAAAAATTAATGAATAAATTGTTTAAACTATTCACAGAACATCCTAAAAAAGTTGGAGAGACATATTTTCAACATTTGAAGGTTGCTTTTGGAATGGGACTATTGCTTTTGATTTTGGGAGTAGTATGTAGCATTCACGCAATACTACCATTTCTTTTTGAGAAGACAACGAGCACAAAAATTAAACAATTATGTATGTTTATAAATGATAGGAACAACAGTGAATATAAATAAAGTTATAGCAGTATGTTCGTTAATTTTTAGTATGTTAATATTTTATTCTGCGGTGAAATATGATTTTGTTCTGTTGTATTTCATTGGAGGTATAATTTCTTTTAAGGCTGGAGAAATATTGGCTTTTGAAGATAAATAAAGAATATGCCGGTTTAGCTCAGTTGGTAGAGCAGTTGATTTGTAATCATCAGGTCGGGAGTTCGAATCTCTCAATCGGCACCAAATTTAAAAACAAACTTCTTGCTTTTTTCTAATTTATCTGCTACAATATATTTGTTTTCAAACTCACTAAGGAGATTATATGCAACCGTGTATCGCTTTTCAAAGTGCTAAAACCTTTAAAGTTCGTGATTTGGCCTATGGTATGAAGGAACTTGTTCAACCACAACATAACGCCCATTTCGAGAATACCGAAAATGGTAGAATGGTATTTTCTATCAAGCCATTGGGGAATGATATGTTTGAACTATCACTTCACGCTGACCGTAGATTTGTTAGTGGTGATTCTAACCTTTACGTTTGGTAATTTTATGAAACATTATTTAAAAGTACTTTGGTATGTTTTATTAGCATTTGCAGTAGTATTTTCTCTTTCATTTACTGCTGTTTCACTCTATAGAAATAGTCAGCAATTTCTCATTAATAAAACGCAGAACAAAATCCCTCCGCCTGTTTTATCTCCTTCAGTAAAACCATCTGCATCATCAGACATTTTTGTAAATGGCTGTAAGGCAGGTATTGCTGTTACTATGGATTTTTATAAAGAAGGAACCTTAGATGATATGGGAATGTTGTGGGAACATTGTGACACCATGAATGCTGATAAAAAGACTGCTGATTATTTGGCTAATTTTTCTTCAGATGAAGAAAAATTGATATTTTCGTGTGGTGTTGGTGTTGGTGAGGCCGGTAATTACTTCCATAATCTAGAAAAGATCAAAACCACTGGTGGAGAGATAGAAAGATTAGGTGGTTTGTGTCTATCAGCAATATCTAATATGGGTAATAAAGAACATGTTCCTTATGATAATAACGAAACCATTATGTAGAGCAGTAGGATAAAATAGAAATGAGTAATGTATATTTTGATTCCATGACTTGTGGATATTGCGGTGGCATGGTACAATGGGTTGGTGCATGGGATAATATATCCGGTACTAAATGTACCAGGTGTGGGGCTGTAAATCCTCCCTTAGCGAATAAAGATGATAAAAATATTTTAGATGAAAATTTTGAATTAGGAGATTAAAATGACCGTAACATATAAAGTAGAAGTTGATGAAGATGGCAATACTTTTTGGTATAACCAACAAGGCAAACTTCACCGCGAAGGTGGATTGTCTGCCGTTGAATATGCAGATGGTGATAAAGTTTGGTGGGTTAACGGCAAACAACATCGTGAAGGTGGATTGCCTGCCGTTGAACGTGCAAATGGTTCTAAGGTATGGTGGGTTAATGGCCACCATGTAACAGAGGAACAAGCCAAGGCTATGTTTAATAAACCAACTTGCAATGGCAAGGTTGTTGAAATCGATGGCAAGAAGTTTAAGTTGGAAGAAATAACCTAAAGCTTTCCAATATTGTGTCGATAACAGTATTAGTAAAAATAAACAAACTTAACAATTGGAGTTCAAAAAATGAAAGTAATATATAAAGTAGAAGTTGATGAAAATGGCAATATTTTTTGGTATAACCAACAAGGCAAACGTCATCGTGAAGGTGGATTGCCTGCCATTGAATATGCAGATGGTGGTAAGGAATGGTATGTCAAAGGCCAACTTCATCGTGAAGGTGGATTGCCTGCCATTGAATATGCAGACGGTGGTAAGGAATGGTATGTTAATGGCCGCCTTGTAACCGAAGATCAAGCAAAGGATATGTTTAATAAACCTGCATCTTGTGCTGAAAAAATTATTGAAATTGATGGCAAGAAGTTCAAGTTGACAGAAATAACCTAAAGTTTTCTGGGATTGTGTCGATAACATTATTAGTAACATAAACCTAACACTTGGATTTTATCAAAATGACCGTAATATATAAAGTAGAAGTAGAAGTTGATGAAAATGGCAATACTTTTTGGTATAACCAACAAGGCAAATTTCACCGCGAAGGTGGATTGCCTGCCATTGAATATGCAGATGGTGATAAAT
>Ga0315268_10008570_pt1 | contig 10672 bp, 6 predicted proteins | sample C1_top_MG_FD_204535 | JGI IMG/M metagenome (GOLD analysis project Ga0315268, IMG submission 204535) | Sediment microbial communities from Yellowstone Lake, YNP, Wyoming, USA - C1_top | ecosystem: Environmental > Aquatic > Freshwater > Lake > Sediment | place: USA: Wyoming | collected 2017-08-01 | reverse complement strand
ATCTCGCCCATGCAAGCAGCGCATACCATTTAAGCGGTTTCAAAGAAAAGACCGCGATTCTGGGGATCGATGGAAAAGGTGAATATGCCACCACCTTTTTCGGATACGGTGAGAATGGCGTCATCCATAAGATCAAAGAATTTTATGATCCCGATTCGCTCGGAGGAGTTTACGGAGCGCTTACCCAGTATCTCGGGTTTGAAATGCTTGACGGCGAGTTTAAAGTCATGGGGATGGCGCCATACGGAAATCCGGATAAATTCGATTTTTCAAGGCTCATAAGATGTGACGGGAAGTCTATTGAAGTTGATACCGGCATGGTAAATACAATAGGCTTAAGAAGATATAAACAGGACGGAATAGGTTATTACTTCGGGAATAAGTTGGTGGAGTGGCTCGGGCCAAAGCGGGAAGGGGATGAAATAGATGATCCGTATGTCCATTATGCGGCGGGCATGCAGAAACTTCTCGAGGATATCTCCCTGCAACTGGTCGAAACATATCTGGGCGATATACTGCGCGAAACAGGAAAAATCTGCTTTGCCGGGGGTGTCGCCCTCAATGTTAAGCTGAACCAGCGGATCATAAACCTGCCTCATGTGAAGGAATTGTTTGTCCAGCCGGCAGCAAGCGATGCCGGAACTGCTATAGGAGCGGCGTCATATGTCGCAAACGAAGCGGGCGACCGGATAGAAAAACTTGAGCATGTTTATCTTGGCCCCTCATATACTACTGAAGAATGCATCGAAGCCTGCAAGAAGCACCACGAAAAACCGTCCTGGAAAATCATCGGCAATACACCTGAAACGGCGGCAAAAATTCTTGCTGAAGGGAGTCCCGTTGCATGGTTTCAGGGAAGAATGGAATTCGGGCCGCGCGCCCTCGGGAACAGGAGCATTCTTGGTGATCCAAGCAGAGAAGGTATTGCAGAGCTCATAAACACACAGATAAAATACAGGGAGCGATGGCGACCTTTTTGCCCCAGTATTCTCGACCGTGCTGCACCGGATATATTACAAACTGATCATCCTGCCCAGTATATGACTTTTACATTTTCTGTTTCAGAACATTGGAAAAAAAGAATACCGGAAGTGGTGCATAAGGACGGTACAGCCCGCGCACAGGTTGTGAGTAAGAATTCAAATCCGAAGTATTATACACTTATCGAAGAGTTGGAAAAACTTAGAGGAATACCGGTTGTTCTCAACACTTCACTGAACCGGAGAGGCGAACCTATGGTTTGCAGTCCTGAGGATGCTTTAAACATGTTTTTCGGATCAGATTTGCAATATCTTATAATGGAAGATTTGCTGATTCGCAAAAAAAACTAAAGCTTGTTTAATAAATCTTCAATTACCTTGCACGCAAAAGCTGTACCGCCCTGTCGGGCCTTCATATATCTATTTGCTGCATTAATGGTTTTTTCACGGGATTGTGGATTGTTTGTATGCTCAATCAGGACATTTGCTGTTTCCTGCCAGTCTGATGCAATATGTATTAGTCCTTCATTTACTATTTCTGTTCCTACCCATGAGAAATTATCCCAGAAGGGGCCGGTTACCGGAATCACTCCGCAGTTTAATGCTTCAAGAAAATTCTGGCCTCCGAGGGGAGCAAGGCTCCCTCCCACAAATGCAGCATCGGCGTATCTGTATGCGCAAACAAGCTCGCCGAAACTGTCCCAGAGTATTACACTTCCTTTTGCGGGAGGTTCATTGGTTTTTGTTCTAAGTGTCCATCTGATGTTCATCCGGCTTAAAATTTTACACCAGAGTTTTATTCTGTGCATGTGCCTTGGGAAAAGGCCGATGATTGTGTCGGGTTTTTTTTTAATAATATCGAGAATGATTTTTTCGATCAAAGGCTCTTCCTCTTTTCTTACTGAGCCTAAAACCGTAAACGGAGCATCTCCGGTAATGATTTTTGCAAGAGGATCCCGGGAGAGGGAATCGGTTTGCCCGCCGCCGAATCTGTCGAACTTGATGTTCGGCATTACTTTGACCATTTCGTTTCCAAAAAGTTTTCCAAAGCGGTCGGCGTCTTTTTCAGATACCGCGTATATCATGTCCGGTTTGATAGAATTCCAGAACGATTTCCAGAGAAAGTACTTTTTCAGGCTCTTTTCAGTCATTCGTCCGTTAATAACGACTGTTTTGCATCCGCATTTTTTCAGGGCAAGAAGATGTCCGGGCCACATCTCCGATTCCAAAAGAACCATAACTTTTGGATTGATTTGTTTTACGACCTTATCCATTAAAGCCGGGCGGTCGAAAGGGAAAAAGGCTGTGCTGGCGTTGATGTTTCCGGAATCAATCCTTTTTGTCGCCTGTTCCAGAATATCAAGACCCTGTCTTGTTCCTGATGTAAGCAGGATATTGACCGGCTTTGAAAAACTGATATTTTTAATGAGTTCTTCGGCAAGATAAGCTTCGCCTGCCGATGCGGCCTGGATCCAGATATCAGCCTTAGAAGGCATATCCTTTTTTAAAGTACGCTGATCAAAATCCTCGGCAAGCCTGTTGTTTAAACGCAGAAAAGGTATGATCATCTTCCAGATGAGCTCATACTTGAAAAAAGCGGATTTTATAAAAAAGCCCTGTTTCATATGTTAATGATCTCCAATAATGCTCTTTTTGGCCTTGAAAAACTTCATACGGCCCCGAAATAATGAAGGATATTTACATTATATTAGTATTATATCAATAGGTTCTCATTGACGAACCCTATTAACAATTAATTATACAACATCTTTATTCCAATTTTTTTCAGGTAGTTGAAAGTTGGATCGTAATATTCCGATTTTCTTGTATGATCTTCAGGATTACCCTCAGGAACCACTATTACCATTCCTTGTCTTGCTCTGGTCAAAAGAACCCTATAAGCGTTAACTAAATAACGTTTTTTTTCTTCTTTTTTAATATGTTTCCATATATTCCCTGCAAATGAAAATGTTTTCCAACCATCTTCTGAGTACCTTAAATCGCCATCCCATGTAACGCAAGCCCAGTCAAGTTCAAGCCCCTGTATTTGGAATTCAGTTGCTACATCTTCTAAATAATAAGAAGAACGAACATCATCTTTACCATTCAGAAACCAGTGTATCGGATTAATTGGTGTCTTAACATCAATGGCATATGGTTTTAATCTTTGTGCCTGAGATGATACAATTAATCCATATCGTTCACTGCCCCTTGCCTTTTCCTTGAGCCATTTTTTGGCTTCAGATAAATCCCTTGTTAGAACAATAGGATATTTTGCTGAAATATTGGCAAGAATCTTCATCGCCTCATCGGTATTAAGATCTAAAATGTTTTTTATTAATAATGAAAGGTTTTCCGCGCGAAAAGATCGCATTGAAACAGCCAAATGTAAGTCAGAATCGAAAGTTACGTTAGTTATCCCTTGTAATGCTTCAATGGAACTTGCAGCAGAATATTCAGATTCACTAAGATTTTGTGAAAGCCAAACATCCCAATTTGAAAATCTATTTTTAATTGCGTTTAACCATTCAGCTATTCCTGCCTCACCGGTATTTATCTCTTGTCCTCCTCCAACAAGGCAAATAATTACAGCCCAATCTTGATGCCTATCAAGACAAGAAATAAGAAATTCAGGTTCAGAATAATCAAAATCTTGCAGTCCTTTTTTTTGTTTCATGAACTTGACTGTCTGTTCCTTATTCCAGGCCCTTTGAGCCTCATCGAAAATTGCCACATGGTCATAAGGTGGGCTTGGATCAACTATATATGCATCACGGTAATGATGTATGTTTTGTATAAAAGCTTTTACACCAGCTTTGGCCTTACCTTTAGAAATTCTTCCCCCTTTTTCTATTTCATTTTTTATTTTATCTCTTGCTAATGCTTCTTGCAGAATAGCTACTAAAGGACCATTGCCCGATAAATATACACTCGAATTGCCATTTTGCTGGTCAAGGTGGGATGTAGCAACTTTAAGTCCTACAAGCGTTTTGCCAGCCCCAGGAACACCAGTTACAAAACAAATACTTTTTTTTCTATTTAATTTGGATGAGTTTATTATTCGGGAAATCGATGTGGTTGTATCTGTTAAATTTTTTGCTGTTGCATCACTTCTTGTTATTTCATCAACTGTGTGGTTGTTATAGAGGGACAAAGCGGCTTCGACTATTGTGGGAGTAGGTAAATATCTTCCTTTCGAAAATATATTCCCATCTATTATTTCACCTTCACCAAAAAAGGATAAAGTGTTTTTTAATGCTTCATATAAGCTTGATTTATTAGATCTTATTGGCAGGGTCAATTTATCATTATGAGAAGTAGTCGCAATCTCTGTAAAAGATTGCTTCGCTTCAGTGGCAACCAAAATAGGAACTAAAACTGCATTATAACTTGTTTCGTGAAAGTTTTTTAAATCAAGTGCATAGTCCCAAACTTGTTCAATATTATTGCGTAGATACTTGTGCTCTCCGACCTTAAATTCAATCACGAAAACTATATTTTTTATAATAACCAAGGCATCTACTCGTTTTCCCATTCTGGGTATCGAAAATTCAAAAAAAATTGTTCCATCAAAACTATGTAGAGCTTCTTTCAGAATTCGTATTTGAATTCCCCAAGATTTATTTTGATTTAATGATGAATCAAATTGATTAAAAATGTTAATTTGCCCGATAATCTCTTCAGATCTTTTCCTAATAAATGACTGTATGTTATCTCTATAATAGTAATTTAGCATTAGCGTTTTATTTTTTCATGGGTATAGTGCTTAATAAATTAAATTTCTCGTTAAACATTTTGACTTTCTTTGTGCCAATTTTTTTGAGAAAAAATTTCTGGGCAATATTTTCAGCTTTACCATTTTTCTGTTCACACTCACAGATTATAATATCTTGCTATCAAGTTTCCGCTCCGGTTAATTTTTTTCATCACTAATCAGTTCTGGTTTTTGGTTTACAAAATATTTGCAACCTTCATGGCCGTGCCAGAAACATCCGTGAATGAATATGACAGTTTTATATTTGGGAAAAACAATATCGGGTTTGCCTGGCAAGGTTTTATCATGAAGTCTGTACCTGAAACCTTTACTGAACAGGAACTTTCGGACAAGAATTTCAGGTTTTGTGTTCTTGCTTCTGATTCTCGACATATTATAACTTCTGGTCTTCCTGTCATGAACATCTGCCATAAATTATAACCGGAGAGGAACTTGTCTTTAATTTTTATAAATCAATGAAGGCGAATAAGCTGTCCACACATTAAAAAGACATATAATGTACAACAGTCTGTATTTTATTTACATTTTAATCGAGGTTTGTCAAAGGATATTTAATGAGTTTATCTTCCACATTAAGTAAGCCTGTCTGGCAATGTTCTCAATTTTAAAAACAAAAAATAGAATGACAGGTATCTTGAGTAAAATGATGAACGGTGCTATTCATAACAGATATTTTTGGGCGGACACAGCCCCGTTGATCAATATCTTTCAGTTGCAAAAGATTAAAAGGCAGGGAAAATAAATGAGATTTATTGCCGGGATTCCTAAAAGTATTATCTGTTTATTGGGAAATTTATTAGGAATTTTAATATATTATATTGATTTTCCCCACAGGCGGATTGTAAAAAGAAACCTGAAATTTGCATATCCCGAATGGGCGGATGATGAGATATACAGGGTTTCAAGGAGAATTTTCCAGAATCTTGGAATTACGATTTTGGAGATTCTCCAGATGGCATTCTTCTCTAAAGAAGATTTTCTCCGGAATATCAGAATAAGAGGTGAAGAGCATCTGCTTAATGCGGTTGAGGGCGGAAAAGGCGTTGTAATAATTTCAGCTCATCTTGGAAACTGGGAGGCCGCATCTTTGTTTGCTCCCTGCTATTTCGGATATCCCGTAACATCTGTCGCAAGAAAGATAGAATCAGGGATTATCAACAGGTGGATATTTAAGCTGAGGACCCGTTTCGGAAATTCGATAATTGACAAGGAAGGGGCTCTGCCTGAAATGACTCAAACACTCCGGTGTGGTAAAATTCTTGCGTTGATGATAGATCAGGGCACTAAAAAATCGGAAGGGGTGGAGCTTGTATTTTACGGCAAGAAAGTAACGGTGACACCGGCTGCAGCAATGCTTGCCTTAAGATGTAAAAGCCCTGTACTTCCTGTTTTCTGCGTAAGGGAAGAAGATCAAAAACTTACAATCATTATAGAGCCGCCTGTTGATCTGGTGAGAACTAAGGATTTGCGTGATGATTTGAGTACCAACACACAGATCATGACCTGTGCAATCGAAAACGCTGTGCGAAGATATCCGGATCAGTGGCTCTGGCTTCATAAAAGATGGAAAAGATTTTACCCCGGCCTTTATCCCGAGTATATAGCAAGGCGAAAACGCAGAAGAGCAAAAAAGATAAAAAAAATGCTGTCTGAAAGATAAAAAAAATTGACGATCTCGCAAAAGGTCGAATACGGACGGATTCAAAAATCCGTGAAAAAGTTCATTTGGCAGGAACTTTTGAGCTTGTTATGAGCACGGCTAAATGGTTTGTATTAATACATGTGGGAGGTTATCAACTTGTTTGAGAAGGTTTCAAAATGGTCCGAAAGTAAAAACGGACTTTTATATATTATTTGTATTTCTTTAACGCTTAAAGCGTTTCTGTTCATGTCAGACAGCGTGGTAAATAAAGACGGTTTGCTTTATATTGCTGCAGCTCAAAAGTTGATAACCTGGCATTTTAAGGAAGGATTTTCCATATACCCAATGCCGTTTTATCCCTTCTTAATCGGCATTGTTCATTTTCTTATACCTGACTGGGTGGCGGCTGCAAGGATATTATCAGTAACATTCATTATTTTAACACTTATCCCACTCTATTTGCTGTCAAAAGAACTTTTTGACCGAAAAGCGGCTTTCTGGGCATGCCTTGCTTTTGCCATAGCTCCTGTTCCAAACGGCTGGGCAGACGGCGTGATACGTGACCCGGGTTTTATATTTTGTATGGCATGGGCTGTTTTTTTTGCTCTGCGGGGCATTAAATATCAAAGGATAATTTTCTTTGCTGCTGCTGCACTTTTTTCCTGGGTTTCAATTTTATTCAGGCTTGAAGGGATAATCTTCATACTTTTTTTCCCGTTATACCTTGTTGTCTTCTGTTTTAGGAGAGAAAATAATAAAATCCGTTTGTTGAAGGGTGTTTTTTTGTGGATATTGTTTCCATTGGCAATTTCTGCCGTCCTTATAGCTGCTTTAGGGTATGACGGGATAATTTCTTTTAACAGAAGCAGCGATATAATTACACAGGTACAAAGATCTTTGCGATTTGGATTTCTTGATAATTATCATCTTCTTTCAGAGCAGCTTATCAACCTTGAAAAATATTCGCCGTATCCCGGAGGACAGCAGAATTTTGCTGCAACGGCGAGACACTATATTCCAATAATCTACCTCTTTGGGCTCCTTGAGACTTTTATTGTTGTTCTGTTCCCGTTATTTGTAGTTCCGCTTTTTTGGGGCTTTAAGGATTCAATGCAAAAAAACCGTATTTTTGTTTTAAGCGTTATTTTTACATTTATGTTTATGATATATTACTTCCTGATTAATATGGATTTTATACAAAAAAGATTTCTTTCAATTCCGGCATTGTTGCTCTATCCATGGATTGGAGCGGGCATGCAGAGGTTTTTTGAATATTTATCAGGAAAATTTTCTAAAAAGGTATTTACAGCCGTTATTATGCTTTTTTTAATTTTGCCCGTCTACCAGTGCGTTGAGCAGGAATGGAAAGAGGACAGGAGTATTATGGCGGCGGCCAAATGGATCGAAAAGGAGGCCAATCCGGAAAAGTTTAAGATAATTACACCGGATGCACGTTTCTTGTATTATGCCGGGAGGGAATTCTGGTTACAAGACGGTTATTCCGTAACATATGGCGATAAGGTATATCATCTCAGTGAGATAGATACGTTATATGGTTTGGAACATATTGCCATAAAACAGAAGATGGATCTGATAGTGCTTAAAATCTCTGCAAAAAAGGAACCGCCCGAGTTCAAAGATTTCAAAAGAATAAAGGAATTTAAGGGTAGGAAAGATATTTCTTATATCTATTCGTCCCCCGAAGCCTCGGCTGTATTGATTCAGCGTTAATTGGACTTTTAGCCGATTTGAGATAAACTTTTTCAATCAGGAAAAAACTTGAAATGATTTGTGTATCTACACTGTTTCGATTATTTTGGGGGCGAGCCTCCTCTTCTTGCAATGTCTGGCTATTTTGTCTGTTTTCTTGCAGATCCACCTGTATTGTATTCGGTCAATGACGGAATGATATTTTTTCTCTTTATATGACAAGAAAAGAAAAACTCTGTCTTCTTCGCTGAAAACAGAAGGAAGTAAAGTAAAATTTAATTCGGCAAGAGCCTTGATTGGCCAACGCCAGCGATTAAAAAGATTCCTGTCCACACGCTGCAGATCAAAAACAGCAACTTGAGGCATCTGCATGTCCGAATTATTAAGGAGTATATGAGTTGCGTTGAAATCCTTGTGATTCATTCCGCAATTGTGCATTCTCCGGGCATAAACAGCAATTTCTCTCAATATAATTCGTTTTTTTATTTGATTTCTTTCACCCTGAAGTGTTTCCGGATGGCTGAGAATTATACCCTCAAGATCAGTAAAGGGAGCGAAGTCCTGAGTAATAATAAAAGAATCAGCTTGGAAAAGGGAAGAAATCTTCGTGCCGGCGGCCACTGGAACGGCTGTTCCTAAACTCTTCTGGCGAAAATTGCAGTAATTATGGAATTCTTTATATCCTTCTGAAGGGAAATATGATGACCGAATAATGTGCTGCAGTCTTTTCCATAAACTGACTTGCTGTCTATGTTTTTTAATATAGAAAAAAGTGTCTTTGTCTACTACCTGACAATCATTAATAATGTATTTTTTTTTAAGTGGAAATTGTATTCGGATGACACTTCTTTCTCCTTTTTGTTTGATTAACTCACCATCCTTATATGACCACACAGAATTAAAGTTTGTAAAACCTGCGTCAGACAATAGGTCTTGGTAATTCTGATTAATAACCAAGCGTTCATTGGATGGTCCCAATTTTTCACGGCACAAAATAGGATCGCAACAGTTGTATGGGTTCATTATTATTTTGTCGGGGCTTTATGTCTTTCTGCAACAGCTTCGATGAGGTCAGCTATTACCTTGAAACGGTTGTAAAGGTCAGTTTTGTCTGCATATGATTGTGCATTTTCCCGCCACATTTCCCTCTTCGGCGAAGTAACCATTTCCTCAAGAATATCGTTCATTCTCTTCTGGCTAAAAGGTGAATCAGGTATCAGTATCCCCGCGTTGGCATATTCCACATGAAAAGCATAGCCGCATGACTCTGTGGCCATGACAGGAATACCTGCCACAAGGGCCTCAACAATCGGATTACCAGTGTTTTCGGTACGTGAAGGCTGGAGTATAAAATCAGCTCCGGATAGAAACAAGGGAACATCGTCCCTAGTTCCTAAAAATTTAATATTACCAGCAATACCAAGCAGTTGTGCCAATACACAATAAGGTTCTTCTATGCCTTTGCCAATAATAAAAAGATACGTTGATTTTCGCAAAGGTAGCGGCAGGGAAGCCAAAGCTTTGATTGACCGGTCCACTCCCTTTGTATGAAAATGCGATCCGATCATTAAAAGAAAATTATCTTTTTCGGATAGCCCAAGATTCATCCTAATCTTCTTCCGGGTTTCTGTGTCAAGGGGGGAACAAATATGCTTTTTATTAACTCCTGGAGGTACTAAATGGAATCTTTTTTCAGATGTTCCATATATTGATTGATATGTGTTTTTTTCCTTCTTTGAGAGGAGTATAATTTCAGTTTGTGAATTTTTTGAGAAAACTGCCAGCTCAAATTCGGAAAAGATGCGATCCCGAGAAGTAAATTGCAGAAATAATGATCGCCGTCTTTTTATTCGGGCTGCATAGCAGACATCTGCGGCATAGTAAAGATCTACCCCGGGGATCCTGTTAAATCCCATAATAAGATCATATGTCGTATGATTCAGATATTGTGATAGATTGTTGACATATGATGCAACCTGGGTATGATTAAATCGACCACGATATGGAACCAAAGTAACGGTCGTATTTGTAAGAGATTCTCCTTCCCATCTCATTGTAAAAATATCCAACGAGTGGCCTCTTGCAAGGCACTCCATGCTGATTCTCAAGAAGTTTCGTTCCAAACCACCGTAAGGAAAGTAATTAAATAAACAGAATGCCAATTTCATGGTTAATAAAAAACTATAGATATTTTTGTGTTACCAATAATTATGACATAATCTTGCCAAATAACAATATATTAATAAGATAGCACATAGTTCTCTATGTGAGATTCCACACGTATAGCTGATGGTCTCAGATAGCCAACCAGAGGAGGCCTTTTCATTGGGAAAGCCCCATTGGGGGCTTGTATATAATTTATTTCAAATCAAGTTCTCTTTGTTGCTGATCAGCTACTTCTTGATCCTGTATATATTTTCGTATAGTTTCTTCATCCAATCCAACCGTTTTAATCACTGAAAGAGTACCAACAATTTAATATGTAAAAGCGTTCCTTATTACAAAAAGGATACAATATGTGAGAGTTATAGATAAAAGTTGTGTTTAAGGTAATAGGTGGTATAT
>Ga0315268_10008569_pt1 | contig 10673 bp, 11 predicted proteins | sample C1_top_MG_FD_204535 | JGI IMG/M metagenome (GOLD analysis project Ga0315268, IMG submission 204535) | Sediment microbial communities from Yellowstone Lake, YNP, Wyoming, USA - C1_top | ecosystem: Environmental > Aquatic > Freshwater > Lake > Sediment | place: USA: Wyoming | collected 2017-08-01 | reverse complement strand
TGAGTTTTTTTTTCTGAGTTTTGAGTTTCGAGTTTTGAGGTATCGGGGCGTCAGGGGTAGCGGCCAACTCCGGGCCGAGGCTTCTGGCGCCCCGGTTTTTGTGCGATAATCCCGCACCGTCCAGCCCCCGCCGCTCCCGGGGGGATAAAATTCCACCGCCGCCCTCCTTTTCCCTCGACTTTAACCGCTATTTTCAATTAAAAAGGTAAGGGGATCGCCATCCCATTATTACGATTTTTGGACATGGATTCCGAAAAATGAACATTGTCGCTTTAGAGCGTCATTCGGCGGCGGAATTGCTCCGCCGCCTTCGGCAAGTGCCCCTGTTGAAGCAGCCCGATGTTTTAGTTTATGAGCATGCCCTCATCAGCCTGGAGCAGATTCACCCCGATTCCCTCCATCCCACCCAGAACTACATCTGGCTCCAGGAACTGCGGAAAGCCCAGGAACTGCGCTGGAGCCTGGCGGCCCAGGGAGTGGACCTGTTCCGGTTGGATGGGTTCCTCACCTATACGGTGCGGCTGCCCGATGAGGAAGAGGTGACCTACGATCTCTATCCCCCCATTGTGGAAGAGTCCCTGGAGGCGGACGGCACCGTGGCTCTGCTGATCAACGACGGCATGCACCGCCTCTATCTGGCCCGCCTGGAGTGGGTGGTCCCCCAGGTGACCTACATCCGCGGCATCCCCCGGGAGTATCCCTACTATGCCTTTCCCCGGCGGGAGCGCTGGGAGGGCCTGGACCTCCTGGCCGAGAACCCCGACCGCCGGACTTATCTGAAGAAATGCCATCGGGTGCCCGACAACAAAAAGCTCTACCGGGATTTCCAGGCGGTATTCCGGAACGTGGGCCGCCCTCGCAGCGGCCTCCTGAAAACCTGAGGATAGAGAAGGAGCGGGGGCTGGCGCTGCCCCTGAGAGCCCTGCCAGGAGCCGGTGGGAACTAGGCCGGCCAGGCGCCAATAAACCTGTGGAGGAGGCTTATGGGCTGGATCATCATGGGAGGGTTCATCGCTCTGGTCATCGTGGTGGTTGGCGGGAAGATCCCTCAGACCCAGCAATATCGGCGCTGGCCCCTGGCCGCCGGGGTCTTCGCGGTCTTCCTGGCGTTGTCCGTCTTTCGGATGGTGCCCGCGGGCCACGTGGGGGTCAAGGTGCTCTTCGGCCAAGTTCTGGGCAGCATCCCGGAAGGACTACACCTGGTAAACCCGTTGATCTCCCTGGAGCGTCTCTCGGTGCGCACCCAGGAGATGTTCGAGCATTCATCCTCCCCCTCCAAAGAGGGGCTCAATGTGGAACTTGAAGTCACCTGCTTGTACCATCTCCTGGCGAACCGGGCCGCGGAGGTTTATCAGCAGATCGGTATGCATTATGAGGACGTGGTGGTCAAGACGCAATTCCGGGCAGCCATCCGGGGCGTCACCGTCAGGCACGAAGCCAAGGACCTGTACACCTCCAGCCGGGAGCTGATCGCCACCGAGATCTTCCACGACCTGGAAGGGGATCTGAAAAAACGGGGCGTCAACGTAGAGAAGATCCTGCTCCGGCGGATTCAGCTGCCGCAATCGGTGGTGGAGGCCATCAACTCCAAGCTGGCGGCGGAGCAGGATGCCCAGCGCATGCAGTTCGTCCTGGATAAGGAGAGACAGGAGGCCGAACGCAAGCGGGTGGAAGCCCAGGGCATCCAGGATTTCCAGCGCATCGTCTCCCAGGGGATTTCCGAGCAACTGCTGCGTTGGAAAGGCATCGAAGCCACCGAACACCTGAGCAAGTCCACCAACACCAAAGTGGTGATCGTGGGCGGTAAGGACGGTTTGCCGTTAATCCTGAACACCGGGTCTGCCCCGTAAGGAAGCAAGGGAAAATGATTGACAAGGCCGCGGCAAGGCAATATGTAAGGGCTATGAGGAACCGAGCCGTTTATCTTTTGGGGGTAGTTTGCCTGGCTCTGGCCTTCAGCTTGGCGCCCGGGGCCGGGGCCGGGGCGGCAGAAGTCCAGGAAGCCAACCCTGGCCGGGGCGGGGAGACTCTGGACCTGCAGTCCCTGCGGGTCAAGGGCAAAACCACTATCATCGAGTTCTACAGCCCTTTCTGTCCGCCGTGCCTGCGCCTGGCGCCGCTGCTGGCGGGGCTGGCCGAAAAGCGCCGCGATGTGGTCGTCAAAAAAATGAACATCAACCGCCCGGCAGTTCAGGGCATCGACTGGCGCTCGCCCCTGGCCCAGCAGTACAAGATCCGCACCGTGCCCTATTTCGTGATCTTCAGCCCCAGGGGCAAAGGCACCGAGGGGCCGGCCGCCAGCCGTCAGGTGGAAAACTGGCTGGTGGAGGCCGGACTAATGGGAAAATGATCCGGGGCCATCTCCTTAATAAACCTGGTTTAAGGGCGGTCTTTTAACCAAGGACAGAATACCGGCAGTTGCGGTCTATCCATTCTGGGAGGAGGGAGAAGCCATGCAGCCATCACCCGGGCGCCGTTGGGTGGCGTTGTTGCTCGTGCTGGGGTTTTTTCTGGGTTGTGTGGTCCCCTCGGCGGCCAGTCCCCCCTTGACGGCCGAGGCGGTCAAAAGTGTGCTGGACAGTTGGAACCCCAACTACTGCAAGGTGGTGGAGTTCTACGGCATTTATGCGCCGGGGGAAAGGGTCAACACCCGCATGGCCTATGTGCTCATCGGCAACCCCAGCGACAAAAATCAGAAAAAGACGGTGTACGAGGCCCGCTTTCAGCTGCTCACTCTTCCCGAGAGCGGGGAGCGCTGGTTCCTGGTGAGCCTGGTGAGTCACAGCTCCGGCTTGACCCGGCGGCAGGGCTGGGACAACCTGATGGTCCAGGTTAACGCCCCGCCGGCCTCGCCGGCCCGCTGAGGGCCGCCGCGGGCAGCCGCTCTCGGACCGCTTTTTTGCCTGCCAGTGATGTGCCACCAGCCGCGGCCGCACCCAGGGCCGCAGCGTTGGCCGCGGTGCAGGAAGATTTTTTCTCCTTCCTGGCCCGGGAGTTTCCCACCCTGTGCCTCCACGATGAGTTCGTCTTTTTCCCCCGGGTAAGCGCCGCCTGGGAACACTGGTTCCAGCTGCCCCACCTGGAGTCCGGGTTCCTGGAGTCCGCCGCCGCCCGGCTGGCCGGACTTTTATCCCGCTTGCCCCGGTTGGCGCCGGAGGAGGCCCCGGGGCCCCTGGCCGAAGAGGCCGTCCTGCTGCGGCAGTCCCTGGAGAGCGTCCGGCGGGAGTTGGGCCCCGGCGGCTGCAGGCGGCCGCCGGTAGATGATTCCTATACAGGTAGAGGCGTACCTGGGTGCGCCTCAAAATCGGGCGGACCCGCGGATCTACAGAAGATAATGATTAGTTTTGAAAATAATATCCGGGACACGATACTATGACCTGCCTCGCTTTCGCAAAATTTAGAATTTGTCTGCTAAAACGGAGTGACCGGGGTTACAGGTATCCCCGCTTTACCTATTTATGAGCCGGATTTCAAAGGGAAAAGAGGCTGGAGGAGGTAATGAAAGGGCGCCGGTAATGGCGCCCCGGCGGCTGAAGCCAATATCTCTCTAGAGCCCCTTGCCGGTCTCCTGGATAGCCCGCTCCATCTCCTCTTCCAGGGCCGAGGGCAGGCCTTCGATCTTGACGCTTAAAAATCCCCGGACAATGGTGGAAACCGCCTCATCTTCGTCCAGCCCCCGGGCCATGAGGTACTCCACTTCCTCGGCTGCGATCTTGCCTACCGCGGCTTCGTGGGACATATCGACGCCGGCCGCCCGGCCTTCCAGTTCGGGAACCGCGTAGACCATGCCGCTGGGGGCCAGGATAAGGCCGCGGCACTCCAGGTGGGCCTTAATTTCCGGCACCAGTCCCACCAGGTGGCCCCGGCTGATGCTGGCGCCGCCGGTGGTGATGGTGCGGGCGATGACCTCGGCCCGGGTGTGGGGCGCCTTCAGGATCACCCGGCCGCCAATATCCAGTTCGCAACCGGGATGGGCGATGGTGATGGACTGCATGCGGGCCACCGCGCCTTCGCCGTTCAGGGTGACGGTGGGGTACATCTGCACCGATTTCACCGGCCGCAGCAAGATGTAGTTGGAGATGTACACCCCGCCCGCCTCCACCATCACCGCGGTGCGGGGCCGCACGTGCACCTCTTCCCCCCAGTTGTGGACCATGGTGAAGGTAAGGTGGCCGCCCTGGCGCACGTAAAACTCCGACACCCCGATGTGCAGCCCCGAGATAACCCCGGGGTGGGTGGCGCAGCCGGTGATGATGTGGAGGTGGGCGCCCTCTTCCACCACCACCAGGTTGTGCACGTGCTGGGAGAAGCGGTCGGTGCGGATATAGAGACAAGACTCCACCGGCTGGTGGATCTTCGCCCCTGGGAGGGCCCTGATAAAATAACCGTTGTCCAGGTCAAGTTCGGCGCTGGCGGTGTATTTGTCCGCGTCCACGGCCACCAGGCCCCAGAGAAGCTCCGGGACCCAATCGTATCGCCCCATGGCTTCGGTGATGGGCAGCACCTCCACTCCGGGCTGCCGGGCCTTGCAGTGGACAATGGCCCGGTCGGCCTGCAGGAAGGTGCCGGCGTGGTCTTCGTCGGTGAGCTCGATGCCCGCAGTGAGGAGGCGGCTCCGCTCTTCGGGAGTGAACTGGCGGTAATCGGGGTCGTAGGCCCAGTCGCCGCCCCGGCGGGAAAATTCTTCCAGGTTCAGGTCGGGCCCCAAAGCGGCCTTTTTCTCCCGGCTGGCCGCCGCCCGCTGCTTTACCTCCGACATTTGGCGCATTCCTCGTAACCGTAGTTTTTGATATCGTGCAGCAACTCCCGGGGATTGCCCTGGCACCAGATGCGGCCCTCGCCCAGGATATAGGCCCGGTCGGCGTTGACGTAGTCCATGATGAAGCCGGTATGGGTGATGATGAGGCCGGATTTCTCCCGGTGCTGCCGGCGGCGGTCTTTCTGCAGCAGGTGGCGGATGATCTCTCCCACCACCTGGAGATTTTCCATATCCACGCCGGATTCCGGCTCGTCCAGCAGCGCCATCTTGGGGTCCTGGGCCAGCAGTTGCAGCAGCTCCGAGCGCTTGATTTCACCCCCGGAAAACCCGTAGTTGACCTCCCGGTCCAGGAACGGAGTGAAGTCATAGAGCGCGGCCAGGACTTCGGGGGCGATGGCTCCCCGGGAGCACACCCGCAAGAGATCCGCGGTCCTGACGCCGCGAATGGTGGGCGGGCGCTGAAAGGACAGGCCCAGGCCCAAACGGGCCCGCTCGCAGGTGGGCAGGTGCGTAATGTCCTGGCCCTGAAAGCGGATTTGCCCCTGCTTCACCTGATAGCGGGCAAAGCCCATGATGGCCATGAGCAAAGTGGATTTTCCCGAGCCGTTCCGGCCGAACAGGATGTGGGTCTCCCCCGTGGGGACCACCAGATTGATGCCCTTAAGCACTTCCTTTTCTTCGATATTTACCCAGAGGTCTTCAATTTCCAGCATAACAACCCCATCTAAACGAAAAAGCCCCCAAAAGCTCGCTTTGGGGGCTTAGCCGTATTCTCAAAAATCTTATTGCCGGTGCTCTTACATCAACCGCCCGATTCATCCACCACAGCCAAAGGCGGAAGTGCGGGTGCCAATTTCTGATATTTCATGCCAAAGGCCCGGGTCTCGAAGGCCTTAGGATTGAAGGCCTTGGTCAGTTCCACTTCCTCCGGGGACAAGATACGAACGAGGCCATAAGGATCCACAATCGCAAACCGCTCACCTTTGGCCAGGCATGAAGCCACCGTCTCTTCCCCCTTAAGCTCTTTCTTGGAGACACAGAGCAACTTGGCGCCACCACCCTTGGCCTGGGCCGTAGCGATGGATGAAACCAGGAACACCATCGCCAGGACCACCATCAACCCTACTACCAGTTTTGACCGCATGCTGCTTCCTCCTTTCTGCTAAGGTTGATACCCGGCTCTTCTCCCCCCCCATTGGAGTAAATGAGAATTAAGCCGCCATAACTCCTTTCCGGCGATATATTATCTTGTCGCCCGCCGAAAAGTCAACTTAATTAATTTTATAAATAATCCTCATTTTTTTGTCAATTAAAGTTTTTTCTGGGGATAATGACCGGTAAAAACTGGTCCCCGGCTCCAGATGGCGCCCAGGACCAGTCACGTTAGCGCTGAGGTTCAGGGCCTTAACCAGGCAACTTCTCCCAGGGTCGGGAAGCGCCCCAGGGAGGCTCCCAAAAATGCCGATTTTTCCTTGACGGGGGAAACCCGCTTGTTCTATAAAGCACAATATAGACGTCCAGGGCTTTTCAATTGATTTTGTCACAAAACTTCACTAAATTATTGTCTATAAACTAGGAATTATAGGTGAAGCCTTATGAGCGCGCAAAAGCAAGGAAGTGAACCGGTGGGCGCGGTGATGGTGGTGGGCGGCGGCATTGCCGGGATGCAGGCCTCGTTGGATCTGGCCAACGCCGGATACTATGTCTACATGGTGGAAGCCAAAAGCTCCATTGGCGGGGTCATGTCGCAGCTTGATAAGACTTTCCCCACCAATGACTGCGCCATGTGAATTATCTCGCCCAAGCTGGTCGAGGTCGGCCGGCACATTAACATTGAGATCCTGGCTCCGGCGCAGATCGTCGGCATCGGCGGCGCCCCGGGCAACTTCTCGGTCAAGGTGCGCCAGATGGCGCGCTATATCGACATGGCCAAGTGCATTTCCTGCGGTCTCTGCGCCGAGAAATGCCCCAAGAAGGTGTCCGATGAATTCAACCTGGGCCTGGCCATGCGGAAGTCCGCCTATTTGACTTATGCCCAGGCGGTGCCCCCCAAATACGCCATCGATAAAGACACCTGCCTGTTTTTCAAAAAGGGCGGCAAGTGCAAGGCCTGCGAAAAGTTCTGTCCCACCGGGGCGGTGGATTTCTCCCAGGTGGATGTGGAAAACGACATCAAGGTGGGCGCGGTGATTTTGGCCCCCGGCTTCAAACCCTTCGATCCCAGCCAATATGGAGCTTATCATTACGCCAATTTCCCCAATGTGATCACTGGGTTGGAGTTCGAGCGCATCCTGGCCGCGGCCGGACCCTTTTCGGGCCACATGGTCAGGCCTTCGGACCATAAAGAGCCCACGAAGATCGCCTGGGTCCAGTGCGTCGGTTCCCGGGATTTAAACCACTGTGACAACAGCCACTGTTCCGCGGTGTGCTGCATGTACGCCATCAAGGAGGCCATCATCGCCAAGGAGCACAGCCATGAGCCCCTGGATGCCGCCATTTTCTTCATGGACATGCGCACCCACGGCAAAGAATTCGAAAAGTATTACTGGCGGGCCCGGGACGAGTTCGGCATCCGCTTCATCCGGTCCCGGGTGCATTCCGTAGATCCGGTGCCGGGCACCGATGATGTGGCCATCCGCTACCTGGATGAAACCGGGGTGTTGAAGACTGAGACCTTTGAGCTACTGATCCTGTCCACGGGCCTGGAAGTGGCCCCGGAAGTCATGCAACTGGGGAAGACCCTGGGGGTGGAGCTCAATTCCAACAAGTTCGCCGAGACTTCCTCCTTCACGCCGGTGTCCACCAGCCAGCCCGGCGTCTATGTGTGCGGCGCCTTCCAGGGTCCCAAAGACATTCCCCAGTCGGTGATGGAGGCTTCGGCGGCGGCCGCCGAGGCCAGCGAGCTCTTGAGCCCGGCCCGCTACTCCCTGGCCAAGAAGAAGCCCGTCTATGCCGAGCGCGATGTTTCCCAGGAGGTGCCTCGCATCGGCGTCTTCGTCTGCCACTGCGGCATCAATATCGCCAGCGTCGTGGACGTGGAGGCGGTGCGGGATTACGCCCAGACGCTGCCTTACGTGGAGTACGTGGAGAACAGCCTGTTTGCCTGCTCCCAGGACACCCAGGAGCTCATCAAGGACCGCATCAAGGAACACAACCTGAACCGGGTGGTGGTGGCCTCCTGTACGCCGCGCACCCATGAACCCACCTTTCAGGAGACCATCAAGGAAGCGGGGCTGAATAAGTACCTCTTTCAAATGGCCAACATCCGGGACCAGGGTTCCTGGGTGCACATGCACGAACCGGAGAAGGCCACCCATCGGGCTAAAGACCAGCTGCGCATGGCCGTGGCCGCCGCGTCCTTGCAGCCGCCCCTGCAGGAATTCGATCTGCCCGTCACCAAGGCCGGTCTGGTGGTCGGGGGCGGGGTGGCCGGCATGGAGGCCGCTCTCGGGTTGGCCGGCCAGAACTATAAGGTATACCTGGTGGAGAAGAAGGATTTTCTCGGCGGCCATGCCCGCAAGCTCAACCATACCTGGAGAGGCGAACTCATACAGACTTATCTGGACGACCTGGTGCAGCGGGTGACCAGCAACCCCAAGATTGAGGTGCACCTCAAGTCCGAAATCAGCGGCGTCCAGGGGTTCGTGGGCAACTTCACCTCCACCATCGCCACTGAAGGCCGGGAAACCCAGGTGGAGTTTGGCGCCGCCATCATCGCCATGGGCGGCCACTCGTTCAAGCCCACGGAATATCTCTACAAACAGAATCCCCGGGTGCTGCTGACCCTGGAGCTGGATCAGGCCTTGCGGGAACAGAACCCCATGGTCACCGGCGCCAAGAGCGCCGCCTTCATCCAGTGCGTCGGCTCCCGGGAACCGGAACGCCCCTATTGCAGCCGGGTTTGCTGCACCCACTCGGTGGAAAGCGCCCTGAAGCTCAAAGAGCTCAACCCGGAGATGGACGTCTATATCCTGTACCGGGATCTGCGCACTTACGGCTTGCGGGAGAACCTCTATAAAGAAGCCCGGGAGAAGGGGGTCATCTTTATCCGCTTCGACCTGGAAAACAAGCCCCAGGTGGAGCAAAACGCCAAAGGCGAGCTCACGGTGACGGTGCGGGACCACATCCTGGGGATTCCCATCCGCCTCCACCCGGAGGTCTTGACCCTGGCCTCGGCCATCATCGTCAAGGACCAGGAGAAGCTGGCCCAGTTGTTCAAGGTGCCCCTGACCAACGACGGCTTCTTCCTGGAAGCCCACATGAAGCTCCGGCCGGTGGACTTCGCCACCGACGGCGTCTTTGTAGCCGGCCTGGCCCATTACCCCAAACCCATGGATGAAGCCATCGCCCAGGCCAAGGCGGCGGCGGCCCGGGCCGCGGTGATCCTGGCCCAGGATGCCATCCGGGCCGGCGGCGTGGTGGCCCAGATCGACGCCGCGGCGTGTTCCGGCTGCCAGGCGTGCGTGGGAGTCTGTCCCTTCGGGGCCATCGGCTACCTGGAAGATAAGGCCGTCTGCGAAGTGAACCAGGCCCTGTGCAAGGGCTGCGGCACCTGCGCCGCCAACTGCCCCTCCGAGTGCATCACCCTCTTCGGGTTCAGCCACAAGCAGATTTACACCCAGGTGGATGAGGCCCTGGAGGAGCTGGAAGCCGAAATGGAAGAGGCCGCGGGCTAAAAATCTTTTCTTTGCGCCTAGGCGTCTTTGCGTGCAAAGAATCTCACGCAAAGGCGCCAAGGACGCAAAGGTAACGCAATTTCAAAGAGAAAAGGTTTCCAAATGGCAGACAAAGAGTACGAAGTGAAAATCATCGGGTTTTTCTGTAACTGGTGCACCTATGCCGGGGCCGACCTGGCGGGGGTCAGCCGTCTCCAGTATCCCCCCAACCTCCGGGTGATCCGGGTCATGTGCTCCGGCACGGTGTCGCCCCATCACGTGCTGCGGGCCTTCCAGAAAGGGGCCGACGGGGTCCTCATCGGCGGCTGCCACATCGGGGACTGCCATTATCTCCGGGGCAATTTCATGACCATCAAGCGCATGCGGTTCCTCCAGGACCTGCTGAAATTCACCGGCTACGAAGAGGGCCGGCTGCACCTGGAATGGATCTCCGCCGCCGAAGGCCCCAAGTTTGCCCAGGTGGTGCGGGATTTCACCGAAAAGATCAAGAAACTGGGCCCCTCCCGCCTGAAGCTGGCGGCCCGGGCGGCGTAAGCCAACCAGGATGCATGAGCCTGTGAAAATCCCCCCAGCCCCCCTTTATTAAAGGGGGATTTAGGGGGATTGTAAAAATCTTTATCTTGAATCGAGATCGATAAATCACAAGAGGAACCTCATGGACAGGTTACGTGAAAAAGTCCGGAAGCTATTGAAAGAAGGTAACGTGGCGGGCTACCTCGGCTATATCATGAAGGACAGCCACCCGCTGCCCCACTTGTTCACCCCGGAGCGCCTGGAGGAAGTGGACCGGGCCATCGTGGCCCCGGGGGACGCCCGCTATCCCCTGGACAAGCTGCTACAGCAGTTGGCCGGGGCCTACCCCGAGGCCACCTTCGCCATCCAGGTGCGGGGCTGCGATGAGCGGGGGCTTAACGAGCTCTACAAGTGGGACCAGCTGGACCCGGACAAGGTGGTCCTGGTGGGGGTCGCCTGCCCCCAGGAGCAGGCCGACTACTGCGAGTGCCCCGGACCCTGGCCCTCGGTGGTGGATTACGGGGAGAAATGCCAGCCCGTGGCCCAGAGCCGGCGGGTCAGCCGCATCGAGGCCCTCTCCGGGGAGGAGGCCTTTCAGGAGTGGCTGGGCCACTTCAACAAGTGCGTCAAGTGCTACGGCTGCCGGGATATCTGCCCCATGTGCTTTTGCAAGGAGTGCTCCCTGGAGCATCCCGACCTCATGAGCACCGGCCTGGTGCCGCCGGA
>Ga0315268_10008568_pt1 | contig 10673 bp, 8 predicted proteins | sample C1_top_MG_FD_204535 | JGI IMG/M metagenome (GOLD analysis project Ga0315268, IMG submission 204535) | Sediment microbial communities from Yellowstone Lake, YNP, Wyoming, USA - C1_top | ecosystem: Environmental > Aquatic > Freshwater > Lake > Sediment | place: USA: Wyoming | collected 2017-08-01 | reverse complement strand
ATTTGTAATGCTATTTGTTTTGCTATATTTTTAGGAGTTGGTATTTCAGGCTTGGTTTCCTCACGAACCTTTTTTAGAATAACAAGAGACTCAGCTATCTCCCCACGTCTATCCTTCAGGACTCCCAATTTTTCGATGGCGATTACCAATGAGAAGAAAAGGTAGGGAATAGCTGCTCTGGGCAACATGTTTTCCGGTAACTTAAAGAAAGGTATCTTTAACTTCTGGCAGAATTTTTGAAGAGATCCTCCAGAACTAATACCGATAACCATGCATCGTCGTTGCACTGCCTCTATGAAACTGCTAAGAGTTTCCTCAGTTCTTCCAGAGTAACTCACAGCAAAGACCAGCGTCTTATTATCAGCGTAGGCTGGCAGATGGTAGTCACGCGAAACTGAGATTGGGATTGGTAGGTAGTCGCTAAGCCAAGTTCTGAGGATGTCCCCAACTATGGCAGATCCTCCCATCCCGGCGACGAGTATCCTTTCAGGTTTCCCGTAATTGATAGAAACCTTTCTTGAAATTCTTAGGCGACGGGGAATTTTGAGTTTCTCAGCTATTTTGATGGCGTCTTCACAATTTTCCGGGAATCTAAACTGAGTTCCACACAGATCACTCTTGTCAATCATTTTGATTTTTTCAAAATCATCTAAAGGTGAACTAATCGCCATAGCTCCCCTCTTCTTCTAAAGTTATAACCTACTCTTCCTTTCACATGTAAAGACTTAAATTATTAGAAATTCACTGGGTTCCACTAACTTATTTTGTAATGGATAGCCCTTTTGCTTTGTTAAGGGGCTTCCATGCTTATGGTAATGCTTTTATGGATTTAGATTCAAGTAGAATAATTCCATAAGGTAATAAACATGAGAACGATTGCTGAAACTCTGCGAGATTTTTTAGTTAACGGTGTCTCTGTTGGAAACATTCGGCTTCATCACGCCTACTTAGGCGCTTTAGCAACTTTGCTTGGCTCTTTTACGAATACTTATCCATTGCTATCCCTTGGAGTGAGCACTTTTCTCGATGACGTGGTGTCGCACATTTTTAAGACTCATGAAACACACAAATACACGGTTACATTCGGGGCGATCCTAGTCTTCTTCAGCCTCATACTTTAAAATGGGATTTCGGTATTTTCTTCGCCCCTCCCAATTGAAATGTGAGAAGGGCTATTTTGGCTGTTTCCTCTAGTAAATCAGTATTGTTAAATGCCTCTGCAAGATTTTTTCCAACTGCGACGGAACCATGTCCCCGCAATAGTGCCGCCTTTACTTCAGGCTTAAATGCTTTCACAACTAGTTTAGCAAGCTCCTTTGAACCTGGAGGCGCATAACCTACTAGCGGAATTTTTCCAAGGATTTTTGCCGCTTGAGCTGTGATGGGGGGTAATTCTATTCCGGCTACTGCAAACGCTGTGGCCGCCGGTGAATGTGTGTGAATGACAGCGCCTACATCCTCCCTCAATTTGTAGATGCCTAGGTGAAACCGGGCCTCCTCTGAAGGCTTTCCAGTTCCTTCAATCACATTTCCGTAGAGGTCTACTACGAGGAGGTTTTTTGGAGTTAAATCCTTAAGGCGCAGGCCACTCGGCTTTATCAGAACTCTGTTATGGGAAATGCGTGCGCTTATATTGCCGCCTACGCCTGAAACGAAGCCTCTATCATAAGCCTCTCTTGAAACTCTCACTAACTCTGTTCTTAGCCTTTCTGACAAGAGGCAGTCATCTTTGCGAAGTTAAATGCCTTAGGGAATGCCAAGTTGTTTACACTGGGCATCCACGAACCTCTGGAAATTAGCTATCTCTTTTTCCTTTAAGTGTCGGAATCTGCCTTGGACTTTTAAGAACTCAATGACAGGTTTTCGTTCTGGAATCTTTATGGTCACATGGAGCTTTCCATCTTCAATCTCGTAGAGCGGATAATATCCTGTTTGAACCGCCAGCCTGCCCACCTCTATAGTCAAGTTAGAGTCGAATCTCCAACCTGTGGGGCACGGCGTTAAAACTTGCACGTATGCTGGTCCATTTACAGCCGCCCCCTTCCTAAGTTTACTCACAAGGTCAAGCGGATAGGTGATGCACGCTGTTGCCACATATGGAATGTTATGGGCTGCAACGATTGCAGGCAGATTCTTCTTCCAGTGGTCCTCCCCGATGCTACACTTTCCAGGGGGGGTGGTCGTCGTCCAAGCTCCATAGGGGGTTGAACCACTTCTCTGAATTCCAGTGTTCATGTAAGCTTCATTATCAAAGCATACAAAAAGGAAGTCATGTTCCCGTTCAAGGGCGCCAGATAATGCTTGGAGCCCTATGTCGTATGTACCTCCATCTCCAGCTAATCCTATGACATGAATTTTCTCAGGGAGGCGTTTACCCTTTCTCATCTGTGCCTTGAGAGCTGCCTCAACGCCTGATGCTACTGCAGCAGCATTCTCAAATGCAACATGGAACCATGGAACCCTCCAAGCGGTTTGCGGGTAGACCGATGAAATTATTTCTAAGCAACCAGTTGCAGTAATTACTATCATATCTTTGCCGATTGCTTTCCCAAGAAGGCGTGTTGCAATTGTTTCACCGCATCCTGCACATCCTCTATGGCCTTGAGCGAAGAGCTCTTCTTTACCTAGCTGCTTAACCAATGCCATATTTATCACTCCTTGGCTCCAATAAAGTCAAAGTCTTTTTCCACCTTGTCTTTGCTTAAAACTTCGTAGGCTTTATTTGCTATTGTGAGAAAGTCTTCAACTTTAATGTCTCTTCCACCTAAACCTAGAACATATCCAACTACATGGGGCTTTTTGTTCAATTCGTATAGCGCAGACCTAACCTCACTTAAGGCTGCTCCTCCAAAGGATCCAAGGGAAACATCTCTACTCGCAACAGCAATTACCTTAGCGTTTTTGGCGGCTTCTCTAATTTCCTCCGCTGGGAAAGGTCTGAAGCTTCTCAGTCTCAGCAGTCCGATTCGCTTTCCATCAGCTCTGAGTTTATTAACAGCCACCCTGGCTACGCCGGTCATCGAACCTAAGGTTACCAAAATAACGTCAGCATCTTCAACCTGAACTGTTTCAATTAACCCATTGCCATATTTCCAACCAAACAACCTGCCATATTGCTCGTTAACTTCTACTATACACTTCTTCGCTTTTCTCAGAGCCTCATCTTGCTGCATTTTAAATTCAAGATAAAAGTCAGGGGAGGCCCAAGCGCCCATTGTAACTGGATGCTTAGGGTCTAATACATATTTAGGACTAAATTTAGGTAGGAATTTTGCCACTTCGTCTTTATCTAATACGTTAACGGCTTCAATTACATGGCTTAATATAAAGCCGTCGAGGCAAACCATGACAGGGAGTAGAACTCGCATATCCTCAGCGATCTTAAACGCCTGAAGTGTGGTATCAAACGCTTCTTGGCTGCTTTCAACATAGAACTGAATCCATCCCGAGTCTCTCTCAGCCATTGAGTCGCTGTGGTCACACCAAATGTTAAGGGGGGCTGATAATGCTCGATTAGCCACCGCCATTACGATTGGGAGTCGACATCCAGCTGCAACATATAGCATCTCATGCATTAAAGCTAGTCCTTGTGAAGAAGTGGCTGTGAAGACTCTGGATCCAATTGCAGCTGCTCCTACGCAGGCGCTGAGAGCCGTATGTTCAGATTCAACTTTTATAAATTCGGCGTCTAATTCACCATCCGCAACATATCTGCTGAGAGTTTCAACGATGTGTGTCTGGGGAGTAATGGGATAGGCTGAGATAACATCAACATCCGCTAGTTTGGCAGCTAGGGCGACAGCTCCGCTTCCCTCAATACCCACTCTCTTCACCATGTCAGACCTCCTCCGCAACTTCTTCCACCATTATAATTGCCTTCACGGGGCATTCCTTAGCGCAGATCCCGCAACCCTTACAATAATCTAAATCAAATTCACAGAATCCATCTTCCTTAATTGAGATGGCGGCGTCAGGGCAGTACACCCAACATAGCCCGCATTTATTACACTTAGCCCGATCATAAATGGGGCGGAACGTCCGCCACCCGCCAGTCTTATACTGCACCGAACTTCCCGGAGTCAGTATTACAGCACCTATGGGTAGTTTTTTCCACTTCGATTTTTTACTCATAACGGTTTTCCCTCAGAGTTTTACTTCTTTGTAAGCCTTCTCAATGGCTGTTATATTCTTAATTCCCAACTCTCCTGTAAAGACCTCTTTTGTCATGGCGATAACGGATTTGAGGGCAACAAGTTGAGTGGCTTTTACAAGAGCTCCTAGGATAGCCGTGTTTACAATCGGCCTTCCTAGCGTTTCTAGAGCTATCTTTGTTGCGTTTACGGTGGCAACTTTCTCCCTTAACTTTAGTTCTTTTTGGATTTCAGGAGGATTTTTCCCACTGTTGAAAATAGCAATTCCCCCCTTCTTAAAACCTGCCTTAACATCTACCACCTTAAGTAATGTCGAATCCAAGACTACAATCACGTCCGGCTCATAAACTTCTGATCTAATAACAATAGGTTTGTCGCTGATGCGGGTGAACGCTAGAACTGGGGCTCCTCGGCGTTCAGGACCAAACGCCGGTAAGGCTTGAGCCCATTTTCCCTCATTTATAGCTGCCTTGGCTAAAATTTCAGCTGCTGTAACCGCGCCTTGTCCTCCTCGTCCAAAAAATTTAATTTCCACAAACTTTTCCATGGTAATCCACTTTTTCGTTTAGGTACTTCCATAATTTCTTGCAAACTTTATAAATTTCTTGTATAGCAACGTTATAGCATATTAAGGGATTTCTATCCTCCCATGAATGCGGGAGCTGTACAAAATAGAATAGCGCATTCTCACTTTGATAGGAAACTGGCAAACAGGTCGAGGGATAGAGGTCTGCCCACTCTTCAGGGTATTAGGCATCGTTCTTCTCCTTTATAATGGTCGGGTTACATCTAGCTCTATTGATCAGTGCTTCCCATTTATTGCCTTCTAACTGTAGGTATATGCTTGCACAGAGTAAGGAGCTGGGCTATGCAATTAGGCTAGTCACCATTGTCAGTAGGAGGGGACTTACATTTCCCCGGGCGAAGGGGAAACCTTTGACTAGGATTCTGACCTCTATTCTTCTCCAGAGCCTTTGAGGAAGGAGCTCTACCTCTCCTCAGTATTCCTACGCATCCTTATGGCTAAAAGCACTACCAATACTATGGCTGCAGTTCCAAAGTATAGGATCAGTAGCTGGGTATAGTCATTTGCCCAGTTCGCAACTAGGTTCTTAGGTGAATCCATTAGGACGGTCACGGCTAGCGAAGGCGAGTTAACGTCGCCAGTCCAACTGACAAATTTATGCTGAATGATGAACCCTACTGGAGAAGTGACTGAGGCAGTAGCTGTGGATCCCTTATCATACCAGCCCTCGCCCTGCGGGCTTCCATACTGTGAGGTAATTAGTAAGTAGAACTGTTGTTTCCAAGTTGCATTGATTATCTTTGCCTCATCCATGGTAACAGTGATCTTCGGACTCGCTGAGACTACTGCTCCCCGCCATCCTGTAAATAATAGGCGCGACTTTTTTGCAGCTTCATTTGAAACAAAGGCAGCGGTGATAGTGATGGAGGCGCCTTTGTCCGCCCACTGCGATTGTGTGTCCACTAATCCACCCTGGGGGGCTATCTTAAGAAAGAACTGGGTCTTCCAGTTGGCTTCTATCACCCTAGGCTGTGTCATTATTAGCGTTACTGTAGGGGAGTTGGATTCGATGTCGCCTGTCCAGTTTTTGAAGACCAGCCTCGACTTTTCTGCAACGATGCTCGAGGGAGTTGTCGCCGTGGCGTTTGCCAAAGAGTTGTAATCATACCATCCCTCCCCTAAGACCTGCCCGTCGTTCGGGGTTACTTTGAGGTAGTACTGCTTCTTCCAGTCTGCTGCCACTCTCTTGGGCGAGTCTACCTGAATTGTGGCGGAGAGTTGGGTAGAGGTTAGGTCTCCAGTCCAGCTGGTGAATACTCGCCGAGTCAGGTTTCCATGATCTATGGTCTTTTCCGCAGAGATTGGTGCCACTACGCCTTTGCCATACCACCCTTCACCCTTCACGCCGCCATAAAGGGATTGCACAGTCACGTAGTATTGAATGCCCCATGTTGCAATGACGGTCTTTGGAGAATCCATTGTGAGACTGGTAATTGGGCTCGTAGAGTTCGAGTTCCCATTCCAGGCAAGAAAGACACGCCTAGTTAGATTTCCATGGTCAACGGGCGAGGTCACTGAGAAGCTGGCATTGGCTCCAGAGTCGTACCAGCCCCCTCCCTTTGGATTTCCATAAGGTGAAATGACTGTAAGTAGGTATTGACTCTTGAATGAAGCTATTAAAATGCGAGGTCCTCCTGCATATGTTAAGGTTACAGCCTGCGAGCTTGATAGCGGGGTGTTGTTATCGGTCCACCCTGTAAAGGTGTGGCGAGCATCCGTCCCTCCTACAGTTGTGCTTAGAACGCTGAAGCTATGGGTTGTGCCAGGCGTCCATATCAATACCACTGGAAGCTGAGTTGGGCTATAGGTGGTTCCGTCAATGGTGAGGCTGGATACCTTCGGGGTCACGTTAAATAACGCGAAGCTTACTCTAACTCTGCCCGAGCCGTAGAGGTTGTTTTTGCCCGGTGGGCCAAGATTGACGGAGCCCTTCTCCAAGATACTAGCCACTTCATCTGCTGAGAGACTCGGGTTAACTGCAAATATGAGGGCAGCAGAACCTGCGACATGGGGAGTCGCAGCAGAAGTGCCGAAGAACCCTCTGTAACCGAAGGAGGAGGTTGATACGCCATCTGGACCCGCAATATCTGGCTTTATCCTCCCGTCAACCGTTGGGCCACGGCAACTGAAGTCTTCCAACTTATCGTTAGCCCAATAAGTCGCCCCAACAGTCATAGCTCCGCGGGCATCAGCGAGGTTCGCGATGCTGCCGCTTTCAACGAAGTATTGAAACTCTCGTACCCCCCATGCAAATAGCTCGAAGGTAACCGCTCTAGTGGCACTAGCATTCCAGATTGCGATATAGTAGGTTCCTTTAACTAAAGCCGTGTAATCGATCTCCTCAGTTGGCCATTGTGAACCGGTTTGAAGCTTCGTCGATCGGGCGACAATGTTAAAGTTGCCATCATATAGGTAGAGGTCGTAGTTCTGGGATGAGCGAGGCCAGTCGTTCCAGCTCAGGAATATCCGTACCTCAGCGCCAGCTTTGAGTGATATGGCGTTGGCTTCATCTTTGGCTGCGAATTCGTGCCATCTATCTCTATCTGAGTCGATGAAGACTCCCGTCCAATGTGTCCTAGCCTCGTTGCCAGCAGCCACAACTGGGAGTATTCCCTTTTGTCGGGCTGAGTCTAAAGCCTTTGAAATTCCACTCGTTCCGTCGTAAGGCCCCAAGTTACACCAGCCGAGCGAAATGGAGATTACCTTTACTCCTCTGCTAACGGCGTAGTCGACTGCATTTAAGAAATCTATATCGGTATCAATGTTGTATAGGTACAGCTCCACATCTGGCGCGACATCCACTATTATTTCTGCACAAGCTGTGCCATGCGCGGGGTCACCGCCCGTAATATCTCCGTCCGCTCTAAAAGATTTGGCTTCCTTCACATTCGCGGCGATCTCTGGGTTAGCAACGTTAAAACCGCTGTCTATGACGGCCACCTTCACACCCTTTCCAGTGATGCGGTTCTGCGCCGCCAGATTTGCTTGAATGACTGCGACTCCTTCGCTGACCACTTCAAGCGGAACTGGGTGTAGAGGACGGCGGATATATGTGATGAATTCTAACTGGCTTAAACTCAGGATTTGTTGAGTGGTGGCAAGCCCCTGTACGAGATCTTCATGCACACTCTGAATGGTTACTCCCTCTTTCTGTAGGGCGTCCACATAGTCTTTTTTCGCTTCGGTGAGTTCAAAGACAATCTGAATTCCACCTGCTTCCTCCACATTATTGGCTATCAGAACACTGCTTTCGACTTTTGTCCATTTTTCTAAGACAGGTGTATGACCTACGTTCGTAGGCATGATGTGCTTATAATTTGCACCAATGGGGGCTCCTTCTGCAGCTAACACGGAACACTGAAGCAATATCAGTGAGAGAAATAAGCAGATTATCAGGAGTCTGAAACTCGTACTGGTGCAGCCTCGAGGAATTAGCGTACGTGAATGGAGACGGCGAATTAAGCGCGGACGACTAGCTCGGAAGGATTTGGGATTTTTCTCAATTATGTCCCCGCCTATAGTAAGACTCAAGGAATAAAAGAGATGGTTCATACTACATTTGCCCACACTAATACTTCGGCACTCCCTAATCACAAAGTAATGCTAGTTATCTAATATCCGTATTTAACCCATTTTGATGGTAACCACCAATATGATTTAGCCTACATAACCCTAAGAGTTATCAGAACTAAGGATAGAAACTTATTTGAGCAACATTTTGAGGTGCTTTCATAAACGACCTAGGGGGCAGGAGGGTTATTGCTGTAAAGAAACGGCTTATCTCAGGAGAGGTTGTCACGCATATTGCCAAGCTTGCAAGGGTTGAGCTCTCTGAGGAAGAGGAGGAGCTCTTCACAAAACAGTTTAATGAAATTTTGGAATACTTTAGAAAAATTGATGAGCTAGACACAGAGCAAGTGCCGCCGACCTATAATGTTTTAGACCTTGTGAATGTTTTCCGTAAAGATGAGGTGAAACCCTCCCTTCCTAAAAAGGAATCCACTCGTAACGCTCCAAAGAAGGAAGGAACGTATTTCAAGGCTCCCAAAATAATTTGAGGTGAAGTCTTGGAAAAGCTATGTGCTTTAACCGCTAGAGAAATCGTCGCTAAGATAGCGGCTGGTGAAATAACTGCGAAGGACTGTGTAGCGTCTATCTTTGAACGAATTCGGGAAGTTGAGGATAAGATCCATGCCTATGTGACGCTGACCGAAGAGTTCGCTACTAAACAAGCAGCGGAAGTCGATAGGAAAATTGCAAAAGGTAAAGGGCTCGGTCGACTTACTGGCGTTCCTATTGCTTTAAAAGATGTCATTTGCACAAGGGGCATCACCACAACCTGTTCCTCCCGTATGCTTAAGGAATTCATTCCGCCCTATGACGCCACCGTTATAGAAAGAATGAAACTGGAAGATTTTGTGGTAATCGGAAAGACCAACATGGATGAGTTTGCAATGGGATCGTCTACTGAGACAAGTTATTTTGGGGCAACATGTAATCCCTGGGATCCTTCCCGAGTTCCTGGTGGTTCCTCAGGGGGGAGTGCAGCTGCTGTCGCCGCGGATGAGGCAGTACTGGCATTGGGGTCTGATACGGGAGGCTCGATTCGCTGTCCCGCAAGCTTCTGTTCCGTTGTGGGGCTAAAGCCCACGTACGGTCTCGTAAGTCGATATGGCTTAATAGCATATGCGAACAGCCTAGAGCAAATCGGCCCTATAACAAAAGACGTTTACGACTGTGCATTATTGTTAAGTGTAATCGCAGGATACGACTCGCGTGACAGCACGTCAGCTAACGTGCCATCAAAAGATTACACACGGTTTCTAAAAAACTCTGTCAAAGCCCTCAAAATTGGGGTTCCTAAAGAATTTTTTGGTGAAGGCACACATGTGGACGTTGCAAAAACTGTGTGGGATGGCATTCAAAAACTAGAAGATTTGGGGGCGTCTTCTGAGGAAATGTCTCTTCCCAGTCTTAACTACGCCTTACCAGCCTACTATATAATTGCCATGTCTGAGGCTAGTTCAAACTTGGCTAGATATGACGGCATTAGGTATGGGTATAGGATTGATGAGGAGGATCTAGACTGGAACACAACATTTTCCAGGGATCGTAGAATAGGGTTTGGACCTGAAGTGAGGAGAAGGATAATCCTCGGTACCTTCGCCCTATCTGCGGGTTACCATGATCGATATTACTTAAAAGCCCTCAAGGTGAGGACAATAATTAAGTGGGATTTCGAGAAGGCTTTCAAAAAATACGATGTACTGATCGGTCCAACAATGCCGATGTTACCCTTCAAAATTGGCGAAAAAATTAAGGATCCACTGGAACTTTATATGTGCGACATACTCACAGTTGCTGCGAACCTCTATGGTGGTCCAGCAATTTCAATCCCCTGTGGCTTCTCAAATGGGCTGCCAATTGGAATGCAGATAATGGCGCCAGCTTTCCGAGAAGACCTAATATTACAGGCAGCGTATACCTTCGAACGAAACAGCCCTTTCCACAAGCAGAAACCAAAACTGTGAGGCAGCCGCCTTGACTGAGCTCCAACAATTAGAAGTGAAAGTTGGACTAGAAATTCATGCTCAATTAACTAGCCTGAAAACAAAGCTTTTTTGCGGGTGTTCTTCTGCCTATCGGGGAAGTGAAGCAAATACCGTAACTTGTCCAGTTTGCCTCGGCCTCCCTGGAGCTCTGCCCGTGATCAATGAGAAGGCGATTGAAGCGGCAATTATGGTGGCTTTAGCTTTAAACTGTAAGATTTCGGATAGGACTTTCTTCTTCCGTAAGAACTACTTCTATCCAGATATGAGTAAGAACTTTCAAATTTCTCAATACGATCGTGCAGGTGGAGTGCCATTAGCCATAGGCGGATATGTCACCATCACTGTTAACCGTGATAAGAAGATAGTTCAAATTCGTAGGGTTCA
>Ga0315268_10008567_pt1 | contig 10674 bp, 11 predicted proteins | sample C1_top_MG_FD_204535 | JGI IMG/M metagenome (GOLD analysis project Ga0315268, IMG submission 204535) | Sediment microbial communities from Yellowstone Lake, YNP, Wyoming, USA - C1_top | ecosystem: Environmental > Aquatic > Freshwater > Lake > Sediment | place: USA: Wyoming | collected 2017-08-01 | reverse complement strand
CTCTGCCACCACGAGAAGTACGACGGGACGGGCTATCCCCGCGGTTTGAAAAGGGAGGCCATCCCCCTCGAGGCCCGGATCTTCGCCGTGGCCGACACGCTGGACGCCATCACCTCGCACCGCCCTTATCGGAGGCCGGCGGATTTCCGCGCCGCCCGGAGCGAGATCGTCCGGAACTCCGGCACCCAGTTCGACCCCGGCGTCGTCGCGGCGTTCGCCGCCATGGAGCTGTCCGTCTGGGAGAGGATCCGCTTTCAGACGACCCGGATCGTTCCGGCCATCGAAGACTACGGCCGGATCGCGCCGAAGGAGTGAGGCCGGTACTCTTCAGGCCCGCCGGGCCGTGATGACGCGGGGGCGGCCGGCCAGGTCCCAGGCCGTTTCGATCTCCGTCCAACGCCGCCCGAAAAGCTCCAGGACGTCCTCCCGCTGCCCGTCCCCGATCTCGAAGATGAGATGTCCGCCCGGCCGCAGGAAGGTCGCGGCCTGGCGCACCAGGCGCCGGACGAACTCCAGGCCGGACTCTCCGGCCAGCAGGGCGCGGCGGGGCTCGAAGTCCCGGATCTCGGCGGGCAGGCTCTGCCACTCCCGTTCGGAAACGTAGGGGGGATTGGAGACGATGAAGTCGAAGCGGGTCCCCGTGCCCCGGAAGGCGGAGAACAGGTTGCTCCGGACGAATTCCACCTGCCTGACCTTCTGCAGGGCGGCGTTCCGGCGGGCGACGCCGAGGGCCCGGACGGAGATGTCCGCGGCCACGATCCTGGCCCGGGGCAGTTCGCGGCCGAGGGCGACGGCGATGTTCCCGCTGCCCGTCCCGATGTCCAGGATGGACTCCGGCCCGCGGCTACTGAGCTCGAGGACCTTCTCGACGAGGACCTCGGTCTCGGGACGGGGGATGAGGACCGAGGGCGAGACCCGGAGGGGGATGGACCAGAACTCTTTTGTCCCGGTCAGGTAGGACAGGGGGACGCCCGCCCGGCGCCGCTCGACGAGGCGCAGGAAGAACGCTTCCGTCCTGGGGGCGAGGGGGGCCGCGGGCGCGGCGAAGAAATCCTCCTCCGAAATGAGCGCGGCCCGGAGCAGGAGGACCTTGGCTTCGAGGACCGATTGGGGACTGTCCTCGAGGAGCCGCGCTCCGTCGCGGAAGAGGTCCTGGATCGTCTTAGGGTTCAAGGTCCTTGGTCCGGCCCGCGCCCGGCGCCGGCTCGCCGAGCGCCTGCGCCTGGGACTGGAGGACGAGGTTCTCGAGGACCTCGTCGAGATCGCCGTCGAGGAGGCCCTCCAGGTTGTGGAAGTTCATGTTCAGCCGGTGGTCCGTCACCCGCGACTGGGGGAAGTTATAGGTCCGGATCTTCTCGCTCCTCTCCCCCGTCCCGACCTGCGACCGCCGGTGCTCCGCGATCTCGGCGTTCTGCTCCCGCTGGGCGCTGTCCATGAGCCTCGACCTGAGGACGCGGAGGGCCTTCTCCTTGTTCCGGTGCTGGGACTTCTCGTCCTGGCAGGAGACGACCAGCCCGGAAGGCTTGTGGGTGATCCGGATCGCGGTGTAGTTCCGGTTGACGTTCTGGCCGCCGGGCCCCGACGAGCCGAAGGCCTCGATCTTGAGGTCCTTGGGGTCGAGCTTGATGTCGATCTCGTCGGCCTCGGGCAGCACGGCCACGGTCGCGGTCGAGGTGTGGATGCGGCCCGAGGCTTCGGTGCGCGGGACCCGCTGGACGCGGTGGACCCCGCTCTCGAACTTCAGCCGCGAATAGGCGCCCTTGCCGCGGATGCTGGCCACGGCCTCCTTGATGCCCCCGATGGGCGAAAGGCTGGTGTCCATGACCTCGAACTTCCAGCCCTTGTGCTCGGCGAAGCGGGCGTACATCCGGAGGAGGTCCTGGGCGAAGAGCGAAGCTTCGTCGCCTCCCGCCCCGGCCCGGATCTCGAGGATGACGTTCTTCTGGCCGTAGGGGTCTCTGGGGAGGAGCATGGTCCGGAGCTCCGCGGCCAGGTTCTTCTCTCTCGGTCCGAGCTCTTCGAGCTCGCCTTCGGCCAGCCTCCGCAGCTCGGGCTCGGCCCCGGGGTCGGAGAGGAGATGGCGGGCGTCCTCGATGCCCTGCCGGACCCGCTTCCATTCGCCGAACTTGCGGACGACGGGCTCGAGCTCCGCCCGTTCCTTGGACAGGTCACGGAGCTTCTGGGGGTTGGAGAGCGAGGCGGGGTCAGACAGAGTCGCGGTGAGCTGGCGGTACTTTTCCTCGATGGCCTGGAGTTCCTGGATCATTTGGCCGGTTTTTTGACGTCCCCATATTTCTTCCTGAACTTCTCGACGCGGCCGGCGCTGTCCACGAACTTCTGCTTGCCCGTGAAGAAGGGATGGCACTGCGAGCAGATCTCGACCCGGATCTCCTTCTTGGTCGAGCGGGTCTTGAAGGTGTTCCCGCAGGCGCAGATCACCACGGCTTCCTGGTATTCCGGATGGACGTCTTTCTTCATCGATCGGTCTCCTTGGACGGGCTATTATAGCAAAACTCAGGCGCCGCCGCAAAGCGTCGGGATCTCGCCCGCCCTCTTCTCGAAAGCGGCCCAGTCGACGGAAAAGTCCTGGGCCCTTTGGGCGGACCGGACGGCCTCCCGGTAGGCCCGGGAGTCGAAGTGGTCCCTGAGCGGGCGGCTCAGGGGATGGAGCTGTTCCTCGGCCGCCCATTCGTAGGCCGACCCGTCCCCCCGCTTCAGGCAGTTGAAGTGGACGATCCAGGCCAGCTGCTTCAGGGAATGGTGGCTGAAGGCCTTGCGGATGGCCAGGACCTCCCCTTCCTTGACCGGGTTCCAGAAGCGGAAATAGCGGGAGAACAGGATGGCGTTGTGGAAATAGGCCGGGAAGGCCAGGAGGCAGTCCTTGCGGGTCAGCCGGCCGAAGTAGACGAACAGGTCCATAACCCTCTTGCTCATGTTCAGCCCGGGGCGGGTCTGCCCCGGCAGCGGGGTGAAGGACTCGGAGAACTTATGGAGGGGGTTCTGGAGGGTCAGCCATTCGAGGGCCAGGGCCTTCTGGGGCGGGAACGGCGCCGGCAGACCGGTTTCCGGGATGCCGGCGGCGGCCTTGGGGACGAAATCCATCTCTTTGAACTTGAAATCGACGATCAGGTTCTCGGGACGCTTGTCGCGGAGGAAGATCTGCAGCCGCTGGAGCGGGTATTCAGCGGAGTTGAGCTCGAAGGCCAGGGGCCAGAGGAAGCGCTTGCGGGCCTCTTTGAGAAAGCCCTTCTTGGCCAGGACGGAGATGACCTCGTTGAGCGAGTAGCGGCCGAGGAGGAGCGAGCTGCCCTTCTTCGCCGCCAGCTCGGCGAAGATCTCCCGCTCTTCGACGAGGGGTGCGTCCCGCCAGAGCGGCGCGGTCTTCGGTTCCGTTCTCTTCATAACCGTGGGAGCGGGTCCTTTCCGTTTTGCCTTTATTTTAGAAGATCGCGCGGCCGGGCGCAAGACGGACGGGCCGCCGCGTTTACGAGCGACGGTCCCCAGAGGCTGGGAGGACCCTTTTCTTCCCGCGGGAGGAGGTCCCCTTCCCCCTTTTTCCGGCAACCGGGAGGGCCTCCCGGGGGGGAGTCCCCGCTCCGGCCGCGGGCTTTCCCTCCTCGGCCCGGACGAAGAACGACAGGACGTCGTCGCCGAGCGACACGCGCCGGTCGAGCGGGAAATCGTTTGTCTCGGGCCTGACCTTGTAATAGTGGCGGAGGACGATGAGCCCGCCCGGCCTGACCACGCCCCGCTTGCGGAGGACCCGGAGAGGATTGCGCTCCTCGAGCAGGCGGTAGGGCGGGTCGAGGAAGACGATGTCGAAAGCGACCTTCTTCTTGGCGAGGTCGATGACGGCCCGGTTGAATTCCCGGTGAAGGACGACGGACTGGTCCTCGGCCCCGCACGCCGCGACGTTCAGCCGGAGGACCTTGATGGCCGGGTAGAACTCGTCGACGAACACGACCGTCGCGGCGCCCCGGCTGAGGGCCTCCAGGCCGACCGAGCCCGTCCCGGCGAAGCCGTCCAGGCACAGGGCGCCGGGGAGCCGGTCCTGGATGATGTTGAAGAGCGCGCCCTTGACCTTGTCCTGCATGGGCCGAACCGAGGGGCTGTGGACCAGCTTGAGCCGCCGCCCCTTCCAGAGGCCGCTTCCGATGCGGATCACGTTCGGGCCCTCCCCGGGCCGGATGCCCTTCGCGTCAGTAATGGCAGACGAGGCGCCCCGCTCCCGATTGGAGCCGCCGGATGCCGTAGGGGAGCGGGTACCAGTCCTTGAGGCTCGTGGCCGGCTTGCCTTCCAGGCCGGCGACGACGCCGATGACCGTATCGATGAAATCCGGCGACAGGCGCTGGGTCCCGAGGAAGAGGCGCTCCATGGTGATGCGGATCTTCCCGTCCCGGCTCTCGGCCGAGGCGGCGAAGAAGAAGTCCACCCGGGACGGGAACAGGACCGCGGCCGGCGTGCCGCCAAGGTCGATGACGAGCCGTCCTTCGGCCCGGTCGCCGTCGAGGAGCTTGAGCTCGCAGGACCTGACGTACTTTTCCATTTCGGTCGCGATGCGGTAGGCGATCCAGGCGTTCAGGTCGGCCTCGGAAACGACGTAGCTCCGCCCGGCCCGGGAGGGAGCGCGGGTCTGCTCCGCCTCGAGCTTCTCCAGCGCCTCGACGACCTTCAGAGCCCGGCCCCGGACTTCGGGCGCGAGCTGTCCGCCGGTGAGGGACCGGCACAGGGCTAGGATCGTGACGGCCATCGCGATGCGCTTTGTCATTTGAACGCGACTCCGTCCTTCATGTTATCAGATTCCCCCCGCCGGGGCCAACTGAGGACGAGCTCGGGGTGCTTGCCTGCGCTCCTTTTCCCATCAGGCCGGCCAATCCTCCGGCTCATCTTCGCGCCTGGAGTGTCACCGAATCAGCGACCTAAAAAAAGGGGCCGTCCCCTTGTGAGGGGCGGCCCCGATTCGTCAATTGCGGCGGGTCGTTCGGCCGCGCTCAGTAGTGCGTTAGCGTCCCGTCCTTCTTGGCCTTGCGGACGGCGGCCCGGAAGGCGAACCCGCCGAGCGGCAGGAGCACGGCGTTGAAGGCCAGGAGCGCGACGATGTCCGGCCAGATGTCGGAGAACCCGGCCGAGGCCAGCAGGCTCCGCCTCATCCCATCCAGCGAATAGGTCACGGGCAGGAGCGAGGAGGCCCAGCGGATCCAGGACGGAAGGACGGCCACGGGGAAGAGCATGCCGCCAAGGAGCCCCGAGAGGCCGCCGAAGAGCCAGCCGAGCGGATTCCCCAATTTGTAGACGAGCGTGAAGCTGGCCGAAAGGACCCCCAGGCAGAGGAAGCAGAGCGCGGTCAGGGCGAAGACCACAACGGCCCCCGCGACGTTGACGCGCCCGAGCTTCATGCCGAACACGGCCACGGCCAGGACGAGGTGCAGCCCCGTCCGGAAGCTCTGGAAGAAGAGGGAGTACAGGGACGAACCAAGGAGGACGGTCGGCACGGACGTCTGGGTCACGAGCAGAGCCTCGAGCGTCCCCGCGACCTGGGCGCCGCGGATGACGGAGGCGAGCCCTTCCTGGAAAACGCCGAGCAGAGAGGCAAAGGCGACGCCGACCACGGCGAAGGAAAAATAGTCCCCGCCGAAAGGCCTGAGGGAGGCCGCGCCTGGCGGTACGAGCTTAGCGACGAAGAAGAACGTGGCCGTCGAGAGGAGGATGCCGGTGAAGGACTGGAGGAAGGAGAACTTATAAGTCGCGGCCTCGCGGAAGTCACGCTTGAGAAAGGCCGCGAGCCGGGCGAAAAAGGCGCCGGGCCCGCCGGCGCCGGCCGCCGCCCGCCGGCCGCTCACCTTTCCTCCTCCGCCGCGGCCGCGAAGGCTCCTGTTCCCGGCCCGGCCAGGGCCTTGTCGTACACCTCGCGAAGCGCGGTCCGGCCGCCCCCGGTCAATCCGCCGACCGTCCCGGCGGCCCGGACGCGGCCGCGGTCGATGATGGCGATGTCGTGGCCGAACCCGGCCGCTTCGGCCAGGTCGTGAGTGGCCCAGAAGACGGTCTTGCCGCGCCCGTCCACGAGCTCCTTCCTCAGGAAGGCCCGGATCCCGGCCGCGGCTTGCGGGTCCAGCGAGCGGGTCGGTTCGTCCACGAACAGGATCTCGGCGTCGGCGAGGAGGGCCCTGGCGAAAGCCAGCATTTGCCGCATCCCGGTCGAGTAGGCGTTGAACCGGAGGTCCGCGGCGGACTCCAGGCCGGTCCGCCCCAGGACGTCGGCGATGGCCGCCCGGAGCCGCGCGCCGCGGAGCCCGTTGAGGGCGCCATAGAACTCGAGGTTCTGGCGCCCCGTCAGGCGCCAGTAGAAGCTCCGCTCGTCGGGGATGGCGTACCCGATCGCCCTCCGCACCTCCGCCGGGGCCCGCTCCACATCTCGCCCGTCAACCAGGGCCCGGCCTCCGTCGGGAAGGACGAGGGTCGCCAGGATCTTGATCAGGGTCGTCTTGCCCGCGCCGTTGGGCCCGAGCAGGCAGAACGCCCGGCCGCGCCCGACACTCAGACTGACGCCATCGAGGGCGGTCCGGTGCCGCCTGGTCCAGGGGTGCCTAACGAGGTCCCGGAAGCCGTCGAAGACGGGGTAGCGCTTGACCAGGTTCTCGACCAGGATGGCGGGGTGTTCGTTCACCGGATCCTCACCAGCCGCCGCGCGGCCAGGCCGAAGGGCCGCCCGATCCGCCGGGCGTACTGAACGTAAAGCCGGGCCGAGCGCTCGGGCCTCTTCCGGGCCCCGGCCAGCCAGGGCCCGGGCGGGAAAAGAATGTCGCGGACGGTCCGGACGGCCAGCCCGGGCGCCCGCCTCTCCCACAGGGAAAAGAGCGTCGGCATGTAGTAAGGCCAGGCGTACGGCGGCCTGCGGCGGACGACGTCGGCCGCGGGCCAGAAGAAGCGCAGGGCCCGCCGCGCGGACGGCCCGGGGCGGAGCCGCGAAAGGGCGCCCAGAGGCACCGTGCCCGGCCAGAGGGCGTTGGCCAGGCACAGCCCGTGAAAGACGGGGGCATGGACCTTGAGGCCGGTGCAGACCGCGCCGACCTTGTCCCAATCGAGGTCCCGGCGCGAGGCCAGCTCGGCGATGTCGACGAGCCAGATGAGCCGCTCGTAGGAATGCTGCTGGGCGTGGAGGCAGAGGTAGGACAGTTCGGCCTCGGGCGTGAAGACAAGGGCCTCGGTGCCGTGGAAGGCCATCGGTCGCGGGGCCGGCAGCCCTGCCCGCTCCGCGACGACGGGGAAATGGAGCCCGAAAATGTTAAAATGGAATTCCAGGACCAGGTCCCCTTTCCGGAAGTACGGGGAATACGTCCAATCGACGCCGGCGGCCGCGGGCAGCGGGGCCGCTTCTCCGGCCCGGGCCTCCTCGAAGCCCAGACGCGCCAGAACGGCGGCGATCTCCGGCCAGGCGGGCCGCGGAACGACGAAGTCCACGTCCCAGAACGGCCTGAGGGCCGGGTCGGGATAGACGGAGAAGGCCAACCTGGGGCCCTTGGTGAGGACGGCCCCAAGGGCCGAGGCTTTCATCTCTCTCAGGAAGGGCTCGAGCTGTTTCGAAAGCCGCGAGTTCCGGAGAAGGCCCCTGAGATAGCCGAGCTTCAACTGCTCGAGGACGTCCGGCGGGGCCGCCCCCGGCTTCTCCCTGAGATTCCAATAGAGGAGCGGAAGGACCCCTTCCTCCTCCGCTCTCCGCAGCAACGGTCCCCAGACGATTCCCTGGCCGAGGAGAATCCTGGCCTCCGCCAGGGCCTCCGGCCCGGGCTGAGGCCGGGCGCACAGCACGAGCAGCCGAGCCGCGCGCGGGTCGATCGGATCTTTGTTCATGGCCTTGGCGGGGCAGGACAGGCGGGCGCGGTCAGCAGGGCTGGCCCAGGAATACGGGACGGCGCGGGCGGCCAGGCGCCGCCGCGGCCCCGGTCAGCCCCTGATCTTAACGGGTTTGGTCGGGCTGACCGCTTCTTCCTCCTCGACCGTGAGCAGGTTCATAGAGCCGCCGACCACAGCCAGGCCGAGCGGGATGAGGAAGAACGGCGGAACTCCCCTTTTGCAGACGACATAGACGTCGTCGCCCAGGGCGCAGGGCCGGCCGACCGGCATGAGGGCCTGCTCCCCGCTGAGGCACATCATGGCATAGGCACCATGGACCTTCAAGTTCTTGAGGTCCATCTGGAAATCCGTGTTCGGGCCCCTGATCCGGAGGCGGTCGCCGACCTGGATGAGCCCCCGCTCGATGAGCACCGCGGTTTCCTTCGAGGCCGGGGCGTAGGACACGACCTTGCCGACGCGGGACTCGCCCCGCTCCTTCTCCTCGCGGGCCACCGCCCGGGCGGCCTCCAGGGATTCGCGATCGTAGGGGCTCAGGGCGATCGAGACCTTGGCGGTCTCCCCGGGCTTGACGCCGACAAGGTCCCGGGCGTTGAAATCGCCTTCGCTCGAGGTCACGCCCAGCGAGTAGATGCCGGGATCCAGGTTCTCGACCTTGAATGCGCCCACGCTATCGGACTTCGTGCTCTCGAAGACGGCGCCGGTCGTGACGTTCTTGGCGAAAACGACCGCGCCCACGGCGGGAGTGGATTTGTCGCGGCCGTAGACGAACCCGACGAGGTGACCCTTATCGACGTTCTGCGGACGCACCAGCGGGGGGGACAGGAAGAAGGAAAGAGACACGAGCAGTCCCCAACACAAGACCTTTCTCGAACCTCGACTCATGGGAGTCCTCCTTAGCCGAATATTAGTATCAATCTCGCCCGCGCCCGTGTCAAGCCCCTGGGTTGCCCCGGGCGCGAGGCGCGCTTCTCATGATGTTCCCGCGGACGCTCGGGCCCGTTCAAGCCTCAGCAGCGTTACGGTTTGGAGGGCCGTTTTGAGGACCAGGGAATTGGTCCCGACGACCGGCTTCACCGGGAAGGACACGCGTCCTTCGCCGGCAAAGCCCTCCCAGACGACGCGGCCGTTCCAGATCGCCGTAAGGAGCGGCCGGCCGGCCGGAGCGGCGGTCTCGAAGGCGACCGAGAGGATCAGCGGCCCGCCCTCGCAGACGAGCGGGAGGCGGACCGGCTCCGCCGCCTCGAGACGTCTTCGGCCGAGGTCGGCCTCGGCTGGTCCCAGAACGGCGGCCAGGCGCGCATTGACCTCAGCCAGCTTGCGGTCGTCGCTCAAGCGCGCGTAGCATCTCTTCAGACGGAGCAGCCCCGCCAAACTGTCGGGGGCCGCGGCTAGTGCCTTAAGGTAGAACCTCTCGGCCTCATAAAGGTAATCGAGCTTCATGTAGGAGTCCCCGATCAGCTCCAGGATCCGGGCGTAATGGGCCCGGCCGGCCTCGGGGATGACGAAGGTGCCCTTTTCGAGGAGCTCGCCCGCGATGGTGATGTCCCTATACCTGTTCTGTTTGTAATCGAGTTCGAGCTCGAGGGCAAGGGTCAGGAGGTCCCCCCGGCGGGAGGCCGTGTTCCCCTCCGACCCCACGAGCCCCCTCTCGGCCAGGAATTTCTCGAATTCGCCGACCGTGAGCGGCTGGTCCTCGAGGGCAAGGTAGGCCTCGATGGGGGCCTCCGAATCGGCCAGGCTCCTCGTCCTGTCGGCGACGCTCCGGGCCAGGAACAGGCGGGCCGACTTCCGGAGAGCGGCGTATTCGCGGGGATCGATGAGCTCTTCCCGGACGAGGTCCTGGTAGAACTCGATGCCCTCGAGGAGCTTGAGGCCGGCGGTCACGCGGCCGGCGGCGGCTTCGTTTTGATCGTACTCGTAAGTCCTCCAGGCCTGGTCGAGGTCGGTCCTGGCCCGGACGAAGTCGAGGGATTCGGCCCGGGCCAGGGCTTTCCAACGCGCCTCCATGGACAGCCCCCTCTCCCCGAGGAACCGGGCGTAGAGGCGCTCCGCCCCGGCGTCGGCGGGGAGGACCTTTTCAATGGCGGCGTAGTCCCGCCCGCGGAGGTTCCAGATTTCGAGGATGTCCCGCAACCGGTCCAGGTCTTTCCCGGCCAAGGCCCGCCGGAGAACGTCGAGGACGAACATCCGTTCGTCCGGCCGGAGGGATTCCCAGCGGCCGAAGAGAACGCGGCCGACTTCGAAGAAGACCTGGCTCCGGTGCCCGGTCAGGGCGGCGGCCTTCTTGTACTCCTCGAAAAACGACCCTCCGGCCCCGGGCGAGAGATAGCTCATGTACTGGAGCGACTGGGCCAGGAAGAGGTGGGTCTCCGCCGCGCCGGGATTGAGCCGCAGGGCCCTCAGGAAGTGCCGGACGGAGAGGTCGAGGGCGGAGTCCCTCACCGGGGCGTTCCCGAGCGCGTCGGACGCCCGCTCGAAGGCGGCGCGCCCGAGCTCGAAATGGACCCGGTCGTTCCAGGGATCGATCCGGGCGGCCAGCTCGAGGTCCGCGGCCCTCCGCGCTGGGCCCTGCGTCTCGACGAGGGCGCGGTCAAGGAGCCGGGCGTTCCAGTAGACGGTCGTCTGGCACAGGGCGGCGGTGGCGAGGGCGACGAGCAGCAGCGCCTTTTTCATCGTCGGGTCTCAGGTCTTGCGGAGGTAAGCGGAGACGTACGTCAGTCCGAGGACGACGGTGAAGAGCATCAGGTTGGCCGGGATATGAAGGTTGAAATCCGTGACCGTGTGGATCGCCACTCCGGCCAGGGACACGATCCCGCCGAGAG
>Ga0315268_10008566_pt1 | contig 10675 bp, 8 predicted proteins | sample C1_top_MG_FD_204535 | JGI IMG/M metagenome (GOLD analysis project Ga0315268, IMG submission 204535) | Sediment microbial communities from Yellowstone Lake, YNP, Wyoming, USA - C1_top | ecosystem: Environmental > Aquatic > Freshwater > Lake > Sediment | place: USA: Wyoming | collected 2017-08-01 | reverse complement strand
CCCCGCGCTCTGCGTCGATCTCGCCGGCAGGCAGGCCGCCGGCTTCCAGCGCCAGCCCACCGCCAACACTGCCTTGCGCTGGCTGGAATTGGCCGGACTGCGCAAGAGCATCAAGAAACGGATGGTATTGCTGGCGCAAGGCAAATCGCCGGAGGCCCTCGGTCTGGGCAGGAACTGCGCGCAACCGGACTGCGAGGCACTGCTGAAACAGGTATACCGGGATTGGTGCAAGGGCGGCCGGAAGCAGGGAACCACCGGCCGAAGCGCTTCCCCACGCGGGAAAGCGAGCTGTCAATTGGCCGTCGGCATCGAGGCGATCCATTATTTCCTTTCGGGACAGACGTTCCGCAAACCCGATCAGCCTGTCTATCTGAGCCGGCGCGAGCATGAGGAAATCGCCACTTTCGGACGCATCGCCTCGCGCTTCGATGGAGACAAAAACGAGTTGCACAACTTCAGCGTGGAAGAGTGGCGGGTACTCGACGAAAACACCACGGAAATGCATGTGGAGCGTTCACTCAGGCAGCCCGGCGGACGCCTATCCAGCGGACAGCTGGTGGCGGTGCGGCAGGACGCCAGCGAGGGCTTTCTGCTTGGCACCTTGCGCTGGGTCGCGATGAGCGGCGGACAGGATTGCCTGCTTGCCAGTGTGCGCATCCTGCCCGGCACTCCGAGCGCGGTGACGCTCTGCAGTTCCGCGGCAACTCCGGCCGGGACGGTGTACAGTCAGGGATTCTGCCTGCCCGCCCTGGAGGGATTGGGAGAGGCCGCCAGCATGCTGATGCCAACGGGCTGGTTCGGTCCGGCCAGGATCATCGCGGTGCAAACCGACACTACGCGCAAAATTCGCCTGAACCGCCTGATCGAGCGGGGCGCGGATTTCGAGCGGGTCGCTTTCGAATGGCTGTGACTCCTGTTTCCCCGGCAGCCTGGAACCTGTTTCAGTCGGCGTGGCGCCAGCGTTTTTCGATCTCGACGATTGCCGCGCAAGCCACGGCAAACGCGACTACCGACAACCACTCCGCAACACCGATGGGCGCGGTCTGGAATACGCGGTTGAAGGCCGGCACATAGGTGAAGGCCATCTGCAGCGCCACCATTGCGCCACTGCCGAACCACACCCATGGATTCGAAAATAGGCCGACCGACCAGAATGGTCTTGTCAACGACCGGCAGTTGAAGAGGTAGCCGGTTTCCACCATCACGAAGACGTTGGCGGCGATGGTCCGCGCCTCTGCCAACGACTGCCCCCGATAGAGCGCCAGCTCGAACAGGCCGAAAGCGCCACTTAGCAGCAACACACTGACCAGCAGGATGCGCTGAATCAGCACGCGATCGAGAATCGGGGCAGATGGGGGCCGCGGCGGACGCTGCATGATGCCGCGTTCGACCGGCTCGAAGGCCAGCATCAAGCCGAGCAAGGTGGCCGTGGTCATGTTGATCCAGAGAATCTGCAGCGGCGTGATCGGCAAGGTCGTGCCGGCGAAGACGGCGGCGAGAATCACCAGCCCTTCGCCGGCGTTGGTGGGGATGGTCCACACGATGAACTTGACGAGATTGTCGTAGATGCCGCGCCCTTCCTCGACTGCCGCCTCGATGGTGGCGAAGTTGTCGTCGGTGAGCACCATGGCCGCCGCCTCCTTGGCCACCTCGGTTCCGCCCAGACCCATGGCGATGCCGATATCCGCCTGCTTCAGCGCGGGCGCGTCGTTGACGCCGTCGCCGGTCATCGCCACCACTTCGCCATTGGCCTGCAAGGCTTGCACCAGCCGCAGCTTTTGTTCCGGTTCGACACGGGCGAACACATCCGCCTCCGCCGCGGCCTTGCGCAACGCTTCGTCATCGAGCCTGGCCAGATCCCGGCCGGTCAGCGCGCTTCCTCCGTCCTCGACGATGCCGAGTTGGCGGGCGATGGCGATGGCCGTGCCGGGATGGTCGCCGGTAATCATCTTCACCCGGATGCCGGCCGCGTGACAGGTACGCACGGCGGCTATGGCGCGCGGCCGCGGCGGGTCTATCATCCCGATCAGCCCAAGGAACACCAGGCTGCCGCCGACCCGGTCGTGTTCGAGTTGTTGCCCCGCGGTCAGCTCGGAGCGGGCCACGGCCAGCACGCGCAAACCGCCTTCCGCCATGCGCAGCGCCGCCGCGTGTATGGCATCGGGATCGAGGAGGATCTCGCGGCCCGCCTGATCCAGCCTGCTGGTGCAGGCGGGCAGCAGCTTCTCCAGCGCGCCTTTCACGCAGACGATGCGCGCCCCTTCGATCTCATGCAGCGTCGCCATGTATAGTCGGGTCGAGTCGAAGGGCAGTTCGTCCAGCCGCGGGAAAATCGAATTCAGCGTGTCCCCGTCTAACTCGCCCTTGCGCGCCGCCACCAGCAGAGCCCCCTCGGTCGGATCGCCGACCACCGTCCAGTGATGGCCTTGGTGCACCAGGCGAGCATCATTGCAAAGCACGCCGGCCAGCAGGATTTCGCGCAGGGCACCGGCTATCGCCACCGGCTGCCCAGCCCGCTCGATGCTGCCTGTCGGCCCGTAGCCATGCCCAGTAACGGCAAACGCCTCGCCACCCGCCAGAATCTCACGGACCGTCATCGCGTTCTCCGTGAGCGTCCCGGTCTTGTCGGAGCAGATGACGGTGGTACTACCCAGCGTCTCGACCGCGGGCAGCTTGCGGATGATCGCCCGCCGCTCGGCCATGCGCGCGACACCCATGGCCAGCGTGATGGTCATGGCCGCCGGCAGACCCTCCGGGATTGCCCCCACCGCCAGGGCCACCGCCGCCATGAACATGTCGAAGACCGACTCGCCGCGCCAAACGCCGACGGCGAAGGTCAGCGCGGCCAGCGCCAGGATCGCCACCAGCAGGCGCTGGGCAAACTCGCCGATCTTGCGCGTCAACGGGGTCGTCAGTTCCGGCGCTGCGGCGATCATTCCGGAGATCCGCCCCGTCTCCGTGGCATCGCCGGTGGCGACCACTACCCCAGTGCCTTGCCCACCGACCACCAGCGTGCCGGTATAAGCCATGTTGCGCCGATCGGCGAGCGGTGTATCGGCGGGCAGCGGCTCGCTGCGCTTGTCCACCGGCAGCGATTCGCCCGTCAGTGCCGCCTCGGCGGTGCGCAGTTCCTTGCCGGCGAGCAGGCGCAAGTCGGCGGGTACCTTGTCCCCGGCCGACAACACCACCACGTCGCCGGGCACCAGTTCCGCCGCGTCGAGCCTGCGGCGTGCGCCGGCCCGCACTACCGTGGCCTCTGCCGCCACAGCCCGCGCCAGCGCCGCCAGCGCCGCCTCCGCCTTGCCTTCCTGGATGAAGCCGAACACCGCATTGACCAGCACCACGCCGAAGATCACGCTGGCATCGACCCACTCGCGGAGAAATAGTGTGATGGTGCCGGCGGCGATCAACACCAGGATCAGGGGTTGGGTCAGTTGCGAGAGGAAGCGGACAAGCGGGCCTCGCTCCGGCCACACGCTCGGCCGGTTGGGGCCATATGTCTGCCGCCTGACTACCGCTTCCGATTCATCCAGCCCCTGGGTGGGATCGACCGCGAAATTATCCGCCACAAGGGTGACCTTCATGGCATGCCACTCAGACATGTTCGGCTCGTCCCATTGGCTCGTCCCATCGGATGGGACCATTCCCGAAATGCAATTTCAAAAAAGCTGCGTCGATACGTCGAAAAACCCGCTTGGAACTTGGTCTAGTCTCGAATTTATCCGCCGCGGCCCACCCGATCGACGTGAGCAAAGACGAAAACAGCCAGTCCAGCTAATTTATAGGTATCCGGTTGGAGTACCGCAAGCAATGGGAGCGGATTCAAGCATCAAAAACCGCTGTGCTCCGCGCGTAAAAACAGCTGCAATCGTCGAGTCGCCGCAAGGCCCGGCGATGCCCGCTACTTATCCGGCAGTCGTCGTTTGTGGGGGGAATACGACTCTTTGCAGCGGAAAACGGGCGGTAAACGTACTGCCCTTGCCCAATTCGCTGCTGATTTCGAGTACCGCCTGGTGGCGTGTCAAGGCATGCTTGACGATGGCCAGGCCCAAGCCGGTGCCGCCGGATTCCCTGGAACGGCTTCGATCGACGCGGTAGAAACGCTCGGTCAGGCGCGGAATGTGCTGACTCTCGATGCCGACGCCATTGTCGCAAACACTGAAAGCCACGCCGCCATCGACGCCGGCTTGCCAGGCGATGCGTATGCTGCCGCCCTCGGGGGTATAGCGGACGGCATTGCTCACCAGATTGCCCAAGGCGCTGCGCAGTTCGCTGCGGCTGCCCAGCAGGCTGCCGTCAGGCGCAGGCTCCACCACGATCTCGTGACGACCGTGGGACAAGGCGCGTGCTTCATCGGCGACTTCCGCCAGCAAACCGGCGAAGTCCACCTTTTCCTCGGATTGCGACGGATTACCGCTCTCCAGCGCCGACAGCGTCAGCAGATCCTCGATCAAGCGCTGCATGCGCAGGGCCTGGTCGCGCGCCAGCGTCAGGAAATGCTGCACATCTTCGGCGGAGAGCTCCGGCAAGCCGTCCAGGAGGGTTTCCAGAAACCCGCTGACCACCGTCAATGGGGTCTTTAGTTCGTGCGAAACATTGGCGACGAAATCGCGCCGCATCACCTCGAGTTTGTCGATCTGCGTTATGTCGCGCGACAGCAGCAGTTTCTGTGCCGCGCCATAAAGCACTACTTGCAGCGCCAGGGTACGGCCGGGATTGCGCACCGGGTGAAGCACCAGCGGCTCGGCATACTTGCCGGCATGGATATAGTTGATGAAATCCGGTTCGCGCAGCAAGTTGGTGACCGGATAGCCGATGTCCACGGCCAGGTTGAGGCCGAGGTGCGACTCGGCCGTGGCGTTGCACCATTCGATGGCGTGATTCGCGTCGAGGATAACGACTCCGTCGGGCAGCGCCTGGGCGGCATGGCGGAAACGCTCCAGGGCCGTACTCAATTGCGTGCGTTCTTCGGCGGCATGGCGGGCACGGCGATGCAAGGCCGCGAATACCCCCTCCCAGGCACCGCCGCCAGCGGGCAAAGGCGTTCCGAGTGGCTGTTCCAGCCACTGCCAGAGGCGCGACAACTGGCGCAGATGATGCAAACCGAACAGCAACAGCAGCACCGCCAGGGCCGCCGAAGCCCATAAGGGGCCCAGAAAAAGCCAGGCCAACAGCGCGGCAGCGAGGGCGATCACCACCACGCCCAGCGCCTCCAGCCAGAATGGACCCACCCAGTCTCAGCCCGAGGCCGCTGCAGCCGGAACCGCCGAGATGCGGTAACCGCTGCCGCGCACCGTCTGGATCAGGGTATCGTGGCCGGTGGCTTCGAGAGCGGCGCGCAGGCGGCGGATATGCACATCGACAGTGCGTTCCTCGACGAAGACATGGTCGCCCCAAACCTGGTCCAGCAACTGGCTGCGGCTGTGCACCCGCTCGGCATGCGTCATCAGGTAATGCAGCAGGCGGAATTCCGTGGGACCAAGGCTGACCGGCTGGTCATCGACGGTGATGCGGTGGGTCACCGGGTCCAGGCGCAAGCCGCCGATCTCGACGACATCCTCGGTCACCTGGGGCGCGCGCCGCCGCAGCACGGCCTTGATGCGGGCCAGCAACTCGCGCGGCGAAAACGGCTTGGTGACATAATCGTCGGCGCCGACTTCCAGCCCGAGGACCTTGTCGTGTTCGTCGCTGCGGGCGGTGAGCATGATGATCGGCACCATCCGCGTTCTTTCCTCGGCGCGCAGCCGGCGCGCCAGCTCGATGCCGCTCATGCCCGGCAGCATCCAGTCGAGCAGGATCAGGTCGGGCAGCGCCAGCATCACTTGCTGCTGGGCGCTTTCGGCGTCGATTGCCGTCAGCGCCACGTGTCCGGCGCGCTTCAAATTGGCCGAGATCAGAGCCTGGATGGCCGGCTCGTCTTCCACTACCAGGATGTTGGCTGCCATATATTATGGATACGCCTAAATTCGAATTCAGCAGTCTATTGCCGCGCGATGACAGTTTGATTACAGCGACTGAACCGGTGCCAGATAAGATAACTTGAATGACGGTTCTGCGCTATGATAATCCGCTCCAGAATATTGAGGCACATTAATATATGGCAGGTCTAGACAAGCACACGCCCGCTCCCACGGAAATCAAGCTGCACCAGAAATCGCGCCAACTCGAAATCGCTTTCGCCGATGGCAAGAGTTTCCTGCTCAGCCATGAGTTTTTGCGGGTATCCAGCCCTTCGGCGGAAGTCCGCGGCCATGGGCCCGGTCAGGAGACATTACAAACCGGCAAGCGCGATGTCACGATCGTCAATATCGCGCCGATAGGCAATTACGCGGTGCAACTGAGTTTCTCCGATGGCCACGACACCGGCCTGTATTCCTGGGACCTGCTCTACAGCCTGGGCGAACACCAGCAGGAACTGTGGCAGAACTATCTGGCCCGGCTCGAAGCCGCCGGTGCCAGCCGGGATGTGGACAGCACCACACTGCCGCCGAAAACCAGCGGCAGCTGCGGAAGTCACTGAACATGTCCGAGCGACAGACCCACTTCGGCTTCAGGCAGGTCGCGGAAAAGGAAAAAGCGCGTCAGGTCGCCGGCGTGTTCTCGTCGGTCGCCGAGAAATACGACGTGATGAACGACCTGATGTCGCTGGGTCTGCACCGGCTGTGGAAGCATTTCGCCATCCAGCTTTCCGGCGTCAGGAAGGGCCAGCGCGTGCTCGATGTGGCCGGCGGCACCGCCGACCTGTCACGGGCCTTCGCTAGGCGCGTCGGCGCATTCGACCAGACCGGCGGGCAGGTCTGGCTGACCGACATCAACAATGCCATGCTGACGGTCGGCCGCGACCGCCTGCTCGACGAGGGCGTGATTGCGCCTGTGGCGCAGTGCGACGCCGAGCGACTGCCCTTCCCGGACAATCACTTCGACTGCGTCAGCGTCGCCTTCGGCCTGCGCAACATGACCCACAAGGAACAAGCGCTGGCCGAAATGCGCCGCGTCCTGAAGCCCGGCGGACGCCTGTTGGTGCTGGAGTTTTCCAAGATCTGGCAGCCGCTGGCGGCGGCTTACGATGTGTATTCCTTCAAACTGCTGCCATGGCTGGGCGGCAAGGTGGCCAACGACGCCGACAGCTACCGCTATCTCGCCGAATCGATCCGCATGCATCCCGACCAGGACGCGCTCAAGACCATGATGGAACAAGCCGGTCTGGAGCGGGTCGAATATTTCAACCTGACTGCTGGGGTGGTTGCCCTGCATCGCGGCTATAAGCTGTAACTCACCCGATTTGCTGTACCCCTTGGAGGTCTCATGAAACGTCCCCTGATTACCCTGTTCGCACTGATTCTGACGCTCGGCGCCATCCTTCCGTCGCACGACGCCGAAGCCCGGCGGCTCGGCGGCGGCATGTCGTCCGGCATAAAACGCGACAGCAGCATCATGAAGCGCCAAGTTGCGCCCGCTCCCAGCGCACCCAGCCAAAACTTCGCCACGCCACCGAAACCGGCCGCGCCGACACCGGCGCCAGCCCCGGCACCCTCCGGCATGAGCCGCTGGCTCGGCCCGCTGGCCGGAGTCGCCGCCGGCATCGGCATCGCCGCCCTGTTCTCGCACTTCGGCATGGGTGGCATCGGCGCAGGCATGTCCTCGATGCTCATGCTGTTACTGGTCGGTGGCCTCGGTTTCCTGGTTATCCGCATGCTGATGCGGCGCAATGCCCCGCAGACCGAGCCGCTGCAATACGCCGGGGCGGGCAACGCGCCGCTACGCCAGGAACCGACGCAATTCGATGCGACGGCACCACTCGGCGGCGACGCAGCCACTGCTCCGGCCAATGCCGCCAACGTCCCGGCCGGCTTCGATATCGAGGGTTTCCTGCGCCAGGCCAAACTCAATTTCGTCCGCCTGCAGGCAGCCAACGACGCCGGCAACATGGAAGATATCCGTCAATTCACCACCCCCGAGATGTACGCCGAAGTACAGATGGAATACCAGGAACGCGGCAAGGCCGCGCAGCAGACCGATGTGGTGCAACTCAACGCCGAACTGCTCGACGTCAGCACCGAAGCTTCCCGCCAGATCGCCAGCGTGCGCTTCTTCGGCAGCATCCGCGAAACCGCCAACGCCACGCCGGAGGCCTTCGATGAAGTCTGGCACCTCATCCGTCCCGCCGACGCCAGCAGCGGCTGGGTGATTGCCGGAATCCAGCAAAATACTTAGTCAACCATGCTCGACCGCGCCGCACTGACTGCGCTCAACCATCTGCTGCAAGGAGCGGCCTGGGCAAGAAAGCGGCTCGCGCCATTCGCCGGCCGGGCCGCGCGGCTGTCCCTGCCGCCATTCCGTCTCGACTTTGCAGTGACCGCCGATGGCATGCTGACTGCGGTAGGCGCGGAAGTCCAGGATGTGGAAATTGCCCTGCCAGTCGATACTCCGCTGCTGCTATTCCAGGGTCCCGAGGCAGTAACAAAAGCGACGCGCATTTCCGGTTCGGCCGAATTCGCCGATGCGCTGGGTTTCGTGCTGCGCAATCTGCGTTGGGATTTCGAGGAAGACCTGAGCGACCATCTCGGCGACATCGCCGCCCACCGCATCGCCGGTCTGCTCAAGGCTTTCGGCGCCTGGCACCAGCAGGCGGCACGCCATCTGGCGGAAAATTTCGCTGAATACCTGACCGAAGAACAGCCGACCCTGGTCAAATCGTCCGCAATCTCCGATTTTTCAGAGAATGTGGGCCAACTGCACGCCGACCTGGATCGACTGGAGCAGCGTGTGGCACGTCTAGTGGGTCTAAAGCGGAACTAAACTGCGCTAGCCTTCCCGTGGCTGGCATCGTCTGCCACAGCCACGGCCAGTCCCAGTTCTTCCGGATAGGGTTTTCCCGGGTACTGGAAAGCCACCGGGCCGTCCGGCTTGGCGTGGACAAACTGATATACGAACGGATTGTCGGAAGCCAGCACTTCCTCGGCGGTTCCCTCGGCCACGACCACGCCGTCATGGACGAAATACGCATAGTCGACGACTTTCAGAGACTCCGACATATCGTAGGTGACGACTATCGAAGTCACGCCCAGCGCATCGTTCAGCCGCCGGATCAGGCTCGCGATCACGTTGAGCGAGATCGGGTCGAGGCCGGCAAACGGCTCGTCGTACATGATCAGCAGCGGATCGAGCGCAATCGCCCGCGCCAGCGCCACGCGACGCGCCATTCCGCCCGACAGTTCGCCCGTCAGCATGCCGCCGGTGCCGCGCAAACCCACCGCATGCAACTTCATCGTCACCAGATCGCGGATCAACTCTTCGGGCAGGTCGGTCAGTTCCCGCATCGGAAATGCGACGTTGTCGAAGACCGACATGTCGCTATACAGGCCACCCATCTGGAACATCATGCCCATGTCGCGCCGCAGCGCATACAGGCCGTCCTCGTCGAGTTCGTGCACCACCTGCCCGGCCACCCTGACGCTGCCGCGCCGCGGCTTGATCTGGCCGCCCAACAGGCGCAGCAAGGTGGTCTTGCCGCTGCCGCTGACGCCGAGTATCGCCACCACCTTGCCCCGCTGGATACTCAGATTGATGCCATTCAGCACCTGTCGTTCGCCATAGGCGAAATGGAGATCGCTGATTTCGACCAGGTTTTCGGGTAATTGAGACGCACTGTTCATCGCTTGGGGCTTCACGCTATTTATTGTCCCTGTCCCCGCTATCTTACCCGCCCAGCGCCTTATATAGCTGAACGGCCGTAGATAGCAGGAAGCGGCGGGTCTGCACCGCGCCCTGCTGGGCTGCGTAGTAATCGCGCTGCGCGTCGAGCACTTCAAGATAGCTCGAAGCGCCAGCCTTGTAACGGGCCTCGACCAAGCGCAGTCGGTCGTTCTGGGCCTTTTCCCCCGCCTCCTGCGCCTTGAGTTGTTCGGCGAACCGGTCGCGCGCGACCAGAAGGTCGGCAAGCTCACGAAAGGCCTGCTGAATGGTCTTTTCGTAATCGGCTACGGCAATGACCTTGCGCGCGGAGGCTAAATCCACGTTGGCCTGGGTGCGGCCCACGTCGAACAGCGGCTGGACGAGATTGGGCGTGAAGCTCCAAGCACCGCTGCCGGAATCAAACAGCCCGGAAAGAGTGGGGCTTGCCGTGCCGAAAGCGAGGGAGAGGCCGATACGCGGCAGGAAGGCGGCACGGGCGGCGCCGATGTTGGCGTTGGCGGCAACGAGCCGGTGTTCCGCCGCGCGCACGTCGGGACGGTTGAGCAGGACGTCTGAGGGAACTTCCACCTTAAGATCGAGCGGAATGTTTTGTTCGGTCAGGCGTCGTCCGGCGGGGAGGTCGGCGGGCACTTTGCCCACCAGCAGGGTGAGTGCGTTCTCGGATTGGGCGCGGCTTCTTTCGAGGTCGGCAAGCTGGGCCCGCGCCGCTTCATAGGCGCCATCGGCGGCGAGGAAATCCAGGTCACCCGCCAGGCCCACATCGCGCCGTTTCTGCACCAGGAAGCGCATATCCTTGCGGTTTTCCAACGTGGCGTGGGCAAGCTGCAAGCGCTCCTCGAATTCCCGCACGGCCAGATAGGCATTGGCGACATCCGCGATCAGACTGAGCCGGAAGGCCGCGCGTGCCTCTTCCGTGGCCAGGTAGCTGGCGCGGGCGGATTCACCAAGGCTTTTCACCCGCCCCCAGAAGTCGAGTTCG
>Ga0315268_10008565_pt1 | contig 10676 bp, 10 predicted proteins | sample C1_top_MG_FD_204535 | JGI IMG/M metagenome (GOLD analysis project Ga0315268, IMG submission 204535) | Sediment microbial communities from Yellowstone Lake, YNP, Wyoming, USA - C1_top | ecosystem: Environmental > Aquatic > Freshwater > Lake > Sediment | place: USA: Wyoming | collected 2017-08-01 | reverse complement strand
AAACTCGGTGCACCGCTTAGTGGCTCAGTAATTTATAATAACACGAAAAAACGGCCCTGTCAATATCAATAATCACAAGGCCGGTATAATGTTAGGGAGCTATTGTTAAACCGATAATTTATTGGCAATGTCTTCAGGGCCGTCGCTTGGACTGCAGTTTATCCATTGCTGATAATTCATCTTTCGGAACCAGGTAAACTGCCGTTTGGCGTAATGCCTGGTGTTTCTTTTGATCAGACGGACTGCCTCGGCCAGGTCTGTTTTCCCCGCCAGATGAGCCATCAGTTCCTGATATCCCACCGTCTGCATTCCTGGGGAATCGGGCCCGTAGCCACGTTCCATAAGCTTTTTCACTTCATCCAGCAGGCCCAGGGAGATCATATCGTCAACCCTGGACTCGATCCTTTGATAAAGAGTCTGCCGGTCCAGGTCCAGCACTATCAGATTATAGTTCCGGTCGTCTCCCAGGCGTTTTTCCCGGAACCATAGGCTCAACGGTTTTCCGGTAAGCATGAATACCTCCAAAGCCCTAATGATCCTTACCCCATCATTCACACTGAGCCTTTGAGCCGTCTCCGGGTCGCATTCGGCCAGTCTTTGCAGCAGGGCTGGGTTGCCTTTGGCTTGGGAAAAGTCCTTTAGTTCCTGGCGGATGTTTTGGTCAGCTGAAGGTATGTCTACCAGTCCTTCGGTCAAAGCTTTTAGGTAAAGACCGGAGCCTCCGGCTATGATATAAGCCTGATCCTTTTCATCCAACTCATCCATCACCCGCCGGGCCTCGATGGCAAAGGCCGCGGCGCTGTAGGCCAGATCTGGTGTCAGGATATCCGTCATGTGATGAGGCGCTGTCTGCAGTTCCACTGCCGTGGGCTTGGCGGTGCCGATCTCCAAGCCTTTATATATCTGCCGGGAGTCGGCCGAGATAATGTGGGCCTTCAGCCTTTGAGCCAAGACAAGGCCGACTGCTGTCTTTCCCACAGCCGTCGGCCCGGCCAGGACCAGCACTTCCTTGTTCTGGTCCTGCTTCATATCCTGCCGAACCTGTGTTCCAGGTCTTCCAAGGTGAATTTTATCACCGCCGGACGGCCATGGGGGTCCAGATAGGGCGAACTGGTGGCGAACAGCCGGTCCACCAAATGATTCATCTCTTCCTGGTTCAGCGCCTTTCCGGCCTTGACGGCGGCCCGGCAGGCGAATGAGCGGGCCAGCCTTTGGGCCGGCTCCAGGTTCACGTCCGAGGTATCGGCCAGGTCGGCCAGAATGCCGCGCACCAGGGCCGCCCCGTCGCCGCTCTGCTCCCAGGAGACCGGCAGGCCTTCCATCACCAGGGTCTGTCCGCTGAATTGCTTGACATCAAAGCCCAGCGAGCCAAAGACCTCGCGGTACTGCTGGTATACCTGCATCTCCCGGGAAGAGAGCTCCACCGTCACCGGGAACAAAAGCTGCTGGGCCCGCCTGTGGTCCCGGGCGGCCAGCAGTTCCTCGTATAGTATTCGCTCGTGGGCCGCGTGCTGGTCTATCATCACCAGGCCGTCGCGGATGGCGGCCAGAATGTAGCGCTGGTGCAGCTGCCAGTAGGCCACCACCGGCTGGATGGACATCAGATTCTTAAGGCCGGCCTGCTCCGGATTTCCGGAGGCAAACAGGGCCATGGCTTCCTGTATCTGCAGCTGGCCTGGCCGCTCCGGCCCGGTCCAGGGCTGGTAGCCTGTGTTTTGAGCATTGAGCCCCCCCGCCGTCTCCGGCCGCTGCTGGTCGGTGAACAGGGCCTTCTCCACCGCCGCCCGCACGGTGCGGAAGACAAATGACTCGTCGCTGAAGCGCACCTGCACCTTGGAGGGATGTACATTGACGTCCACCAGGGACGGGGATATTTCCAGAAAAAGCACATAGCTGGGATGCTTGCCGGACAGGGCCGGGCCGAATCCCTGGTAGATGGCGGCCGAGGCCAGCCGGTCGGACACCAGCCGCCCGTTGACGAAGAGGTACTGCTCCCTGCGCTTGGGCCACAGGTTTTGGGGCCCGGACAAATATCCGTATATCCGCAAAGGCTTTTGACCGTAGTCTATCTTCAGCAAAGTGCGGTAAAGCTCTCCGCCCAGCACTTCCCTGATCCGGTCGTCCTGGCTGGCTGATTTGAGATCGTAGGTTACCCGGCCTTCGCTGATAAGCTTGAAGCCCGCTCCGGGATTGGCCAGGGCTAAAGACAAAAACAGTTCTGCTATCTTGCGGGATTCGGTGGCCTGGCTCTTCAGAAATTTTCTTCTGGCCGGAACACTGGCAAAAAGCTCCTCCACCATCACAGTGGTGCCCGGCTGGGCGGCCTGCTGTTTCCGCGAGGTTATCTCTCCTCCCCGGCATTCCAACTGCCAGGCGCTGTCCGATCCGGTCGGACGGGAGACCATGGTGAACCGGGAAACCGAAGCGATACTGGGCAGGGCTTCGCCCCTAAAGCCGAAACTGTGGATGTCCTGCAGGTCTTCATAGCTGTTGATCTTGCTGGTGGCGTGGCGCTGCAGGGCCAGTTCCATCTCATCGCCGGTCATGCCGGCGCCGTCATCGGAGACGCGCAGCAGTTCAAGGCCTCCGGCCTTCACCTCGACCTCGATGCTGCGGGCCCCGGCATCCAGGCTGTTCTCCATCAGCTCCTTGGCGGCCGAGGCCGGGCGCTCCACCACCTCGCCGGCGGCGATCTTGTTGACTATTTCGGGGGATAGGACGATGATCGGCATGATATTTCAAAATGCAAAATGGAAATTGCTGATTTTAATAGTAAAAAGGAGACTAAACAAAGTTCCTCCGATTTACAGCTTGGCACCGACCTAACCCCTACCCCTTCCCCGCAGGGGAAGGGAAGTTTGCCTCCCCCTCCTTGCGGGAGGGGGATCGAGGGGGCGGTCGGTCTACTGCCCGGCGATGGAATCCAGTGTGTTGGAATGCTGCTGGGCCTTGGTCTGGATGGTATCGGTGCGGTCCTTCAATGTTTTGTAAGTCTTGACCGGTCCAATGTCTTCCCGGGTGTGCTCGGTCTTTTGGGAGCAGGACAGGCTTAACGAAATGGCCAAAACAAAAGCGAATAAAAATAACTTCATTTTTTGACCCCGGCCTTTTCCCTGTTCTGTTCATAGACAGCCGCCACCAGCAGCAGGATTGCCCCCAGCATACAGATCATGCAGGTGGTGGACATCAGCAATGCCTTGTCTGTGATCGCCATGGGCAGGAACTTGAAAATAAACAAGAAGGCGCTGAGGCATGAGATAACCACCCCGGCCCAGTAAAGTAAGGTGCTGTTTTTCATGGCTCCTCCCTGGTTTGTGATTATAGAATGCTTCGGGTAACCCGGCTTTTTGCGATAGCCTGAAGGCTATCGCTATATTCCATCAAGGCCGCACTTGCGGCCTGCAATAGTAGGCTTCTTAGAAGCCTTGATGAATACTAGCGATATTGTTTCCTGTCCGCCGTAGGAGGAATGGTATCGCTGAATGATGCATTGTTCCCATGTTTACTAAAGCATAATAGACGCCAAAGGCGTCTATTATGGCTTGCGTTATTATCGCAAATGATGGGGGAAAATGCAAGGGGTAACTAAACCCCTTCCCTTGTGGGGAAGGGGTAGGGGTTAGGTCCGAAGCTTTCGCCCTCTCCACTTCGTTAGTGTTATACTTTGCATTTCTCAGTGCAACGCCTTTTTCCCTCTCCAATGCCTGCCCTGAGCCGTTGCCGAAGGATGGAGAGGGAATGTAGGGGCAGTCGTTTTAGTATGCTTTGGGGTCCCTTCCCGGTGAAATGTACTACCTTCCAATCATCAGCGATACCATGAATGGTATCGCTACATATTCATCAAGGCCAGCCATATCTGGCCTGCCGCTTTTGACAATCTGTATGGTCATTTATGACCATTGATGATTTACTAGCGATATCGTTTACGGTATCGCTGATTCCCTTCCCGGTAAAATGTCATTCCTTCAGGGCGAAATGCGTTTGCTTCAGGGTGAAATGCCGTTGCTTAATGGTAGAATATGGACGTTTACAGGTGAAATGCGGTTGCTTAACGGTGAAATGCCCGTGCATTCAGGTTGTATGCAATGTACTATTAAACCGTTGCATTATTTGTTACTATGATAAAACGTAATATTGTGCCAACTCTTAAGATAAATGCATCAAGCTGTTGATTACTTGCTGCTAAGTTAAGGTCATGTACACGTTGCAATATATTAAAATATGATAAAAATGTTTTTACATCACATTCCATAAATTCTTCAAATGGCTTTGAACCATAAGAGCGGCACATATATTTTAATCTTGCATCTCTTGTTGGCTTGCCATCTTTATAATATTTCTGGTCGTCTGACCATGTTTTAATATTTTCATCAGGCGCTAATTGGTGAATAATCTGAGTGAATAACTCTCGTAATGATATGAGTGTATGCCTCACACGGTCGGGGTTGTTTGAGCTTGCTGCGCTAATAGCACCTTGCCACATATTAATAAAATTCCCATTGATATTACCCAACAATGTTTCCAGTTCAGTAAATGTTTCTTCTCTTATCTCATTTTCTAAAAGTTCTGTTTTATCTTTCTCAGTCCTTGACACCCTTTCAATAATTCTATTGCTTGTATATACTTCAATAGTGGGTAAATATGATAGGCACTTCGGTAGTGTTATATAATTCCCTAAATCCTTTACAATTGTTTTGCGATGTTCAGAATAACTATTTATAAAACTGTCGTGTGCTTGGATTATGTTATTGCTTTCAAACTGCGACATATGTAATGCTGCGCCTATTTGAACTGCCCTTGTTTTTGACAAATAATGTTCTGATGCAAAAGATATTTGTGCTATTTTTGCTAAATGGGACTGTAACGCAGCTTGTGCGGCGACTCCCATACTGGCAGTTGCTAAATGTGACTGTAATGCAGTTTGTGCGGTTTCTGCAAATTTCCTTGTGGTTATATGGCTTTCAAGGGAATTCTTAATACCTTCATAATTGGCAAGTCCGAGCATTTTTAAATTCAATAAGTTTACTGCCCTAATTTTTTCCATAGAGGGCATGGCATATTTATCTATGTTAGGTGAAACCGCAGACAAAGCCGCAAGGGTTTTATAATTATCATCAATAATGTTTTTATAATTATTTGCAGCAACTGCACCAGACACATAAATCTGTCTTAATTCAGCTTCACGTGCTTTTCTAAAAGCATCCAAGCTTCTTTGTATCATTTCATAGTTTTCTACCATTTTAACCTCATTTATTCACCCTCCTCCATCTTCATCTGCTTACCTTTTCCCCCCTTTACCTTCTCGGCCTTCTTGAATGTCGCCTCCACCTGCTTGATCGGCGGCATCTCAATCGCCTTTCCGGCCAGCAGTTCCTGTATGGTCAGCAATTGTATCTTGGGGTATTTCTTGCCCCAGGTGGAAGACTCGTAAAACCCGGCGGTGGCCGCTTCAACCTGCATGGGTTTGGTGAACTCCTCCATTGCTATCAGCACCCCAATGGCCGACTTCTCCCTGTCCACCACGCCCCGCAGGTCTCTTATGTGGTTGGCGTTCAAATGCCCGGCCTTTACCGAGATCACCACGTTCTCAAACACCCCCGGCGCATCGCCCTGAAAGACTATCTTGCCGTCAATGCCCTTGTCGGCCCCTTTCTTCTGCTCCACCGGGCGGGCGCCCACCAGGCCCAAGGCCCACCATTGGAACTGGTATTGGTCGCTCTCGGCTAAAGCCACCGCATCCGGTAAACTGGTAGGTTCACCCAAGACATTATATTTTGCTTCTGAACCAAAGGTGTCCAGCAACCTTTTTTTCATTAGGGTTATAGCCAGATTTGTTATGTCTATCCCTATCCAACTGCGGCCCAGTTTTTGCGCCGCCGCAACGGTTGTGCCACAACCGCAGAACGGGTCAAGTACAACATCACCTGGGTTGCTACTGGCTTTTATTATCCTTTCTAAAAGAGCTTCTGGTTTTTGGGTTTGATAACCTAACGACTCTATAGATGAAGAAGAGATTAAGCTAATGTCGTCCCAAAAATCAGTGACTGGCACGCCCTTATTATCATCCAAATAATATTTTAGCTGGGGTAGTCCACCAATCTTTTTAGGCCACACAATGAGTCCTTGAGACTCATAAATCTCTAGGTTGGTAGGTATAGTGATCCAGTGGCTACCGCTTTTACCTGATTTGTTTGGATCAATGTCCCGCCATACCTTCCCTGTTTCACCATTCCTACGCCCACTAACTACAAGAGGAACAAGTCTATAAAAACCCCTCTCATCTGATTTTGTATATAATTCCATTGAAGCCTCTGAAAGAGGCTTATATTGCATAGAAAATAAATATGTATCAGTCTTTGAATAGAACAATATTATATCGTGAGCACGTTTGTATATTCTGCTAATTGATGATCTTGTTTGGCTTCGCCGCCAAGTTATTTCATTGCGAAAGTTTCCCAACCCGTATACAGCGTCCATCAGCATTTTAAGGTAGTGACTCGCCGTAGGGTCGCAGTGTAGATAAATGCTACCCGTCTGTTTCATGACACGGCGTAGTTCTACTAAGCGTGGGGCCATCATTACAAGATATGCAAGCATATCGCATGGTCCCATGAATGTTCTAAACGCTTGCAGGCAATCAGCCACCTTGCCGCCTTTGGTCACTAATTCTGCGTAGACAGCTTCATCATCCTGGCTCCAAGTCCAAGTATCTTCAAAGGCACCAATTTGGCTTGCCGCTTGCGTGCCGTCCTTCTCTGCAAATAGCACATTATAATTGGCATTGCTGTTGAACGGCGGGTCAAGATAAACCAGATCCACGCTTTCATCAGCTATGTGCCGTTTTAAAATATCAAGATTGTCGCCGTAGTAAAGCCTGTTGTCCATAAAAAGCTCCATAATAATGGTTACATTTGCTATAAGAATACAACCAAAGGGTGACAAAATCAAGGAATATTTTGACCTCTCCCCAGGCTACGGACCCCTCCCCTACCCCTCCCCCGCAAGGGGAGGGAAAACAAGCCTCCCCCTCCTACCGGGAGGGGGATTAGGGGGCGGTCCAACAAAAACCCCTTCCCGGCGCCTGTCCTGAGATAGGCATATATCAGACTAACGAAGGAGGGAAGGGATTTAGGCGATGCGATGAGAACGCTAACTTGCTTTACATACGAATTGGTTAGGTCCAACAAAAAAGCCTCTCCTAATTAATTAGGAGAGGCTTTTGAAGTTAGCTTACGTGGACCTGTAATTCGTGAACTGCAACGCCAGCCCCAGATCATCCTGCCGGAACAACGCAATCACCTGCTGCAAATCATCCTTGTCCTTGCCGCTTACCCGCACCTGCAGGTCCTGGATCTGGGCCTGGACCTTGATCCCCGAGGCCTTGATCCGTTTGACCATCTCCTTGGCCTTGTCCATCGGGATCCCCTGCACGAACACCAGTTCCTGGCGCAGGTAATTCTTGGCGGCCGGCTGGGGTTCCTTCTGCTCCAGCGATTTGATGGAGATCCCGCGCTTTACCACCTTGTTGAATATGATATCCAGCATGCTTTTGCGTTTGAACTCGTCCGAGGCCAAGATCACTAATTTGTCTTCCATGATCTCTATCTGGCAGTTGGTGCCCTTGAAATCAAAGCGCCCGATGATCTCCTTCTGGGCCATCTGGACCGCATTCTTCATTTCCTGAAGATCGATCTTGGAAACTATGTCAAATGAACTCTGGCTCATTGGTTTTCAATTATCTCCGCGTTTTTGGGCATGATGAAGTTAAAACGGGCATCTTTGAGCCCGGGATTGGTCTTGATCTTGCTGAAACTGTATTCGACGCTGTTGCCGTTGACATCGACCGCTTCTATTCCTATTATCAAAAGGGTTTTCCGGTCCACCACTATTTTTAAGGCTTTGATGATGTCCTTCAGCTCTTCCGATTCCATGAAAAACAAGTAATCGCCATTGTTACGGCAACCATCCTTGGCCCGGCCCGCCAACAGCTTGTCTAAGGGATTAAGCCAGACCAAAAACTGGGGAGAGCTTTTAATGTCCGTTTTCATAACCTGTTTTTCATTGACTAAATGAACCCAGATGGCTTTACCGTCGCAGAGGATCTGCTGCTGGTCCGGTCTGGCAATGTCCATTCGCAATTTGTTGGGTCGTTTAAGCTCCAATTCGCCCTCGTACCGGTTGCAGGTCCCCGAGGCCGCGCTGCAGACCGTCTGCACCACGTGCGCCTTGAGGTCATTTATCTTATGGTATTTGGCCTGTACCTGGGCCAACAGCGAGTCGCAGTTTTGGGCGCCGGCCGAAGTGCTCAAGACCAGACCCAGCGCTAAAGCCAGTTTCAGGATTTTGCTCATTCACCATCCTCCTCGTTTTTGATTAATACCTGGCGGGCCTTGCTGCCGTCAAAGGGGCCCACCACCTGGGCCGCCTCCAACTGGTCTATCAGCCGGGCCGCCCGGGAATATCCGATCTTCAAACGGCGCTGCAGCAGGGATACCGAGCCCTGCTGGTGCCGGATCACCAATGATTTGGCCTCGGCAAACAGTTCATCCTGGCCGTCCTGGTCCGCTCCCTCCTCCGGAGGCAGGTCTACCTCCATGGAATAGCCGTTCTCCGGCTCGGAGCCGGACTCGGCCTCCTTTTTATCGGTTACGCCCTCGGCCACTCCGTACCATGACTTGACGAAATCCACGATCTGATTTGTTTCCTTGGTGGAGATGAAGGCCCCGTGCAGGCGTTCCGGTTCGGCCTTGCCCGGCGGCATATAAAGCATGTCACCCCGGCCCAAAAGACTTTCGGCCCCGTTGGCATCTAATATGGTGCGGGAATCAGTGCGGGAGGCTACCTGGAAAGCCAGGCGCGACGGGAAATTGGCCTTGATCACTCCGGTGATCACGTCCACCGAAGGCCGCTGGGTGGCCAGGATCAGGTGAATGCCCACCGCCCGCGACATCTGGGCCAGCTTGGCGATCCGGTTCTCTATTTCTGAGGCCTCCCGGGAAAGCATCAGGTCGGCCAGCTCGTCGATCACGATCACCAGATACGACATTTTGCGTTCAAACTTATGATTGTATTCCTCGATGTTGCGGCAGGCTTCCTTGGCCAGCATCTTGTAGCGGGCATCCATCTCCGAGACCGCCATCCGGAATATCTGCAGGGTCTCATCGGAATCAGTTACCACGCCCTCCACTGTCCGGGTTATCGGCTCCTCGCCCTCCTTGACGTGCACCCGGTACTGGAACTGCAGATGGGGAATGCCCCGGTAGATGGAAAGCTCGATCCGCTTGGGATCGATCATGATGAAATGCAGTTCCTCCGGCGTGGCCCGGTACAGCAGGCTGGTGATGACGGTGTTCAGGCAGACGCTTTTGCCGCTGCCGGTGGCCCCGGCTATCAGCAAATGAGGCATGTTGGTCAGATCAGCCGAAAAGGAATCTCCGGTAATGGTCTTTCCTAAGGCAAAGGCCAGACATCCTTCCTGGGCTTTATAATTATCGGATGACAGCAGTTCTTTCAGCATCACCATCTGGCGGTGCCGGTTGGGGATCTCGATCCCCACCACCCCCTTGCCCGGGATGGGGGCGATGATCCGGATCCGGGTGGCCTGCATGGCCAGGGCCAGGTCGTCGGAAAGATTGGCGATCTGGTTGACCTTGACCCCCGGGGCCGGCTTGAATTCGTAGCTGGTGACCACCGGGCCGGAATAGCGGTCGGTGATCTCGCCCTCTATTCCGAACTCTTTTAGTTTCTCCAGCAGAATGGAGGACTTATCCTCCTCATCAATTTTGACCTGATCCCGGTCGTCGTATAATATAGACAGGAATTTTTGCTGATAATCTTCGGAGACCGTTCCCTCCCGGGGCGGAGCCTTGGGTTTTGGTTTTTTATCCGGCTTAATATTTTTAGCCTCCGGTTTGGACTTTTCCGGCGCCGGAGCAGATTCCGGCGGGTCGGCTGGAGGCTGAGTTTCCTTTTCCGGTTTTTCGGTGGCGGCCGGTTTCTTTTTGAAGGTGATCTCCCGGGGAGCGGTTTTGGCCCGCTGCAGGCCGGCCTTCACCGGAGCGGTGGCCAAGGTAAGCCAATGCTGGAAATTTATCTCTGTCCCTATCAAAAGCAGTATGATGAATATCCCGGCCAGCACCAGCCAGAAGCCCACCGGCCCAAAAAGCCCGCCGATGAAGGAGGCCAGCAGCATCCCCCATTTTCCGGCCCCACCCGGCTCGGCCAGATCGCCGGTATAATAGGAAATGTTCAGTCTGGCGATCATGGCCAGCGCAAAGCTGATGAAGGCCAGGCTTAACAGACTGTTCCACAGCAGCCGGTAAAGTTTTTTATGCCGGACAAAGAACCAACCCCAGACCAGCACGTAGAATGGCATCAGCAATGCGGCATAGCCCAGCAGGCCTATCAGCCCGAAGGCCGCCATGTCCCCCAGCGGTCCGCCCCAATTCTGGCGGGGCCATTCCTGGGACCATAAATGGCCGTCCCGCCCGGAAAAAGAAATCAGGCTGACCAGCATAAAAAGCCCGGCAATTATCACGGTCACCCCGAATATCTCCTGTCCCCGGCTGAATTCCGGGGAAGATTTTTTTTCTTTTTGGTCGGATTTCATTAAACAGGTCAGTCCTTAGGTTATGATTGTTGCCGTCATGATAAGCCTCCGTCTAATTCACCACTAT